>OGCW01000497.1_pt1 | contig 21141 bp, 26 predicted proteins | sample 1570231 | NCBI WGS metagenome assembly OGCW01 (sample SAMEA2582168, study PRJEB24529) | metagenome | biome: Human gut stool | place: China | collected 2011 | reverse complement strand
GGGAACAAAAGGCAGGTCCCCGCAAAACGTCAAAACCGCGGCTCCCGAAACTCAACAGATGATGGGGGCTGAAAACCAGAGAGAGGAGAAAGCAGGATGAGTACCCGAAATATCCACGTTAACATCGCGTCGTACACGCTTCTTGTTGCCGGGAAGAAAAAATACACCGGGGAAGAGTGGGACGTCCTGGAATTCAGCAGCCTGACTGAGCTGAAAAAATATCGCAAAAGCCACCCGGAAAAGATGGCCTTCAGCTATAGCTATGCGCTCAGCCGGGGTGTGGATACGCAGTTCCGCCATATCAACATTGCGGAAGCCGATCACTTCAAACAGTTCCTGCGTCAGATTAAGCGTACCGGCCTCGATATCCGGGCTATCTGCTGACCGGATGTGATGAATATCCCTCCTGATTGTTGCAATCTTGTTAATGGAGATCGGGAGGGATGATATTAAGCGGAAAAATTTTTTATTAAATTTATTCTTTCATAAAGGAGTAGCTGTTATGCGATTAGCTTCCCGTTTTGGTCGGTATAATTCCATCCGCCGTGAACGTCCTTTAACGGATGATGAATTAATGCAGTTTGTGCCTTCGGTGTTTTCCGGTGATAAACATGAGTCCCGGAGTGAACGTTATACGTATATTCCAACAATCAATATCATCAATAAGTTACGTGATGAAGGTTTCCAGCCATTCTTTGCCTGTCAGAGTCGGGTTCGTGATTTGGGACGTCGCGAATACAGTAAACATATGTTACGTCTTCGCAGGGAAGGGCATATTAACGGGCAGGAAGTTCCTGAAATTATCCTGCTTAATTCACATGATGGTTCATCCAGTTATCAGATGATCCCCGGAATTTTTCGTTTTGTCTGCACAAATGGCCTGGTGTGCGGAAATAATTTTGGCGAAATCCGCGTTCCACATAAAGGTGATATTGTCGGGCAGGTTATCGAGGGAGCGTATGAAGTGCTCGGTGTCTTTGATAAGGTCACTGATAATATGGAGGCGATGAAAGAAATTCATCTTAACAGTGACGAGCAACATTTATTTGGCAGAGCTGCACTGATGGTCAGGTATGAAGATGAAAATAAAACGCCGGTGACGCCTGAACAGATAATTACTCCCCGTCGTCGGGAGGATAAACAGAACGATCTCTGGACAACCTGGCAGCGGGTTCAGGAGAATATGATAAAAGGTGGATTATCGGGGCGAAGTGCCTCCGGGAAAAATACCAGGACAAGAGCCATTACAGGTATTGATGGTGATATAAGAATCAACAAAGCATTATGGATGATTGCCGAACAGTTCAGGGAGTGGAAGTCGTGATAATATAGGTAAAGCCCCGAAAAATTTTCGGGGCTTTACTTATATTGTCATCCTTCGGCATTGCTATGTCGTCTGATATGCCTCAATTTCATCAAATGGCTTTTCGGTAGTCTGTAAATATTGTGCCCGCGAAAAATGGTCTGGCAGGAGGCTACGCAGTTACCGGATATATATAATATGGGTTCCCGCTTTGCGGGGCTTCGGCCAGTCAGCATTATCACTCATATGATATTTTTGTGTGTGGCCTTCCATGCCGCTGTCGCGGCATAACCGGTATTTGACAATGTATACAATATTAATTGTTCTGCACACTGTTCATTTGGGAAAGTGATTTCTTCGTGGCCGGAAGCCGGATACCTTTACTGCTTTTTATCCCGGTATAAATCCGGTAAACATCTGATGCGTAGGCAAGACGCCTCTGGTTCTGGCGTTCGGTTTTCCTGAATCCGGCATTGTATGCACCAACGGCCTCCCAGGTGACGCCCCATTTTTTAAATGCTATTGCCAGATAATAAGCACCGGTATAAATGTTCATGCAGGGATCTGTTGTCATATGTTCCGGCTTAATTCCGTAGCGGGCCAGTTCGTTAAAATGCTGGGAATCTACCTGCATCAGTCCGCTGCCATATCCCGTTACCGGATTAATACCGATGGCATTAACCCGGTAACGGGATTCTTGCCATGATATTGCTCTCAGTAAATCAGGATCTATTTTGTAATCCCTGCCTGCAAGATCAAAGCAATCAGTGGCCAGACAGATCTCATTTATAAACATCAGGCAGATGGCTAACATCCATTTTTTCATTTTTCCACCTCTGGTGACTTTATCCGTAAATAATTTAACTCACTCCACAAAAAGGCTCAACAGGTTGGTGGTTCTCACCACCAAAAGCACCACACCCCACGCAAAAACAAGTTTTTGCTGATTTGTTTTTTAAATCATTAGTTTATGTTCTAAATAATGTATTTTAATTTATTTTACATTATTAAATAGGGTCGTTGACGACCCTATAGCGACCCTATGACGACCCTTGTTAGGGTCAGTGCTGACAATTTTCATGAAAAACATTTGGATATATTAGGGCCGCCCCTAGCAGCGCCGTGCGTTTTTTTATAGTATGCCCCTAGGGGCGCTGCTAGGGGTGCTCTTCTTTTTTCAGACCATACTATGAGTAGATGAAATAAAACTCTTATTTCAGAATCTAAAAGGTACTGTCTTATGGCCAGAGTAAATCTGTATATCAGTAATGAGGTTCATGAAAAAATTAACATGATTGTTGAAAAGCGTCGTCAGGAGGGAGCAAGAGATAAAGATATAAGCCTTTCAGGAACTGCTTCAATGCTTCTTGAATTAGGGCTCCGTGTATATGACGCTCAGATGGAGCGTAAAGAGTCTGCATTTAACCAGACAGAGTTTAATAAACTTCTTCTTGAATGTGTTGTAAAAACACAGTCAACGGTGGCAAAGATTTTAGGTATTGAATCTCTCAGTCCTCATGTATCCGGAAACCCGAAGTTTGAATATGCCAGTATGGTTGACGATATCAGAGAGAAAGTGTCTGTTGAGATGGACCGGTTTTTCCCAAAAAATGATGATGAATAAATGAAAATGAAGTTTGAGTTGGTTCAAATATAGGAGTTTTTATGATTCAAAAAGATGACAATACGTCAGATAATTAGTATATTAATTTCGTGGTTAATGCCACGTTAAAAATTGAAACTGAAAATCGCCGATGCAGGGAGCTGTAACTCCCTGCATCGACTGTCCATAGAATCCTTAGTGGAGGTTCCTATGTGTGCGCTGGATCGTAGAGAAAGGCCACTTAACAGTCAATCTGTAAATAAATACATCCTTAACGTTCAGAATATCTACAGAAATTCTCCCGTTCCGGTTTGTGTCCGTAACAAAAACCGGAAAATCCTTTATGCCAATGGGGCTTTTATTGAACTCTTTTCCAGAGAAGATAAACCTTTATCCGGAGAGAGTTATATACGTCTGCAGGTTGAAATTTTTCTTTCATCACTTGAACTGGAATGCCAGGCTCTTGGACATGGCTCTGCATTTTGTCGTCGTTTTAATTTTCATGGCGAAATCTATCAGATAAGGATGGAGAATGTTTCTTTTTATAATGACGAATCTGTTGTTTTATGGCAAATTAATCCGTTTCCTGATTATCCATTTTTTGCGTTAAATCAGAGTGTAAGTAATACAAATACTTCTGGTCAATTAACGATATGGAATGATCTTTCTCCAGGAACATTGGTTGTTTTCTCTTTTTATATGCTGGGTGTTGGTCACGCAATAATTGCCAGAGAATTGGGTATTACAGACAGAGCATCTGAGGATCGAATTAAACCAGTTAAACGGAAAATAAAAGAGTTTTTTGAACACTTTGATTTATTCAGAGTGTCATGTATCTATAAAGGAGAAATAGATTCGCTATTAAGTATAATTCGTGAATTTTATGGTGTTAAATAAATGTTAAATAAGGCACGCCAATTTTGGCGTGTTTTTTTTCGCCGATTTCTGTGCAATCATAATTTTATTAGTCGGGAAACAGAGGTGAATTTAGTGAGGAGGCGTAACGCGAGAGGCGGTGTAAGCAGAACGGTCTCGGTGTATCTCGATGAAGATACAAATAACCGACTTATTAAGGCCAAAGATCGTAGTGGAAGAAGTAAAACGATAGAAGTCCAGATCCGTCTCAGAGATCATCTGAAACGGTTTCCTGATTTCTATAACGAAGAAATATTCAGGGAGGTGACCGAAGAGAGCGAGTCAACATTTAAAGAACTTTAGTTTTTATCTATCAATATTAAACAGAGGAATCATATGGACGCCGTTTTAAGTGTTCAGGGTGCTTCTGCGCCCGTCAAAAAGAAATCGTTTTTTTCCAAATTCACTCGTCTGAATATGCTTCGCCTGGCTCGCGCAGTGATCCCGGCTGCTGTTCTGATGATGTTCTTCCCGCAGCTGGCGATGGCCGCCGGCAGCAGTGGTCAGGACCTGATGGCAAGCGGTAACACCACGGTTAAGGCGACCTTCGGTAAGGACTCCAGTGTTGTTAAATGGGTTGTTCTGGCTGAAGTTCTGGTCGGTGCTGTCATGTACATGATGACCAAAAACGTCAAGTTCCTGGCCGGTTTTGCCATCATCTCTGTATTTATTGCTGTGGGTATGGCCGTCGTTGGCCTCTGACAGGAAATAAAACGATGTCGGGAGACGAGAATAAACTTAAGAAATATCGTTTCCCGGAAACACTGACCAACCAGAGCCGCTGGTTTGGCCTGCCACTGGATGAACTGATCCCCGCAGCAATCTGTATTGGCTGGGGTATCACAACATCGAAATATCTGTTCGGTATTGGTGCAGCGGTTCTGGTTTATTTCGGGATTAAAAAACTGAAAAAAGGGCGTGGCAGTTCCTGGTTACGTGACCTGATTTACTGGTATATGCCAACAGCCCTGCTGCGCGGTATTTTTCATAATGTTCCCGATTCGTGTTTCCGGCAGTGGATTAAATAGAACTGATACCAGGATTGTTATATGGAACACGGTGCCCGTTTAAGTACCAGTCGTGTAATGGCCATCGCCTTTATATTTATGTCAGTGCTTATTGTTCTCAGCCTCTCTGTTAACATCATTCAGGGGGTGAATAACTACCGTCTTCAGAATGAGCAACGCACTGCCGTGACGCCAATGGCATTTAATGCCCCCTTTGCCGTGTCACAGAACAGTGCCGACGCCTCTTATTTACAGCAGATGGCGCTGTCATTTATTGCCCTCCGTCTGAATGTTTCATCAGAAACCGTCGATGCCTCACATCAGGCGCTTCTGCAATATATCCGCCCGGGCGCACAGAACCAGATGAAAGTTATTCTGGCTGAAGAAGCGAAGCGTATTAAAAACGATAACGTGAACTCAGCCTTTTTCCAGACCAGTGTTCGTGTCTGGCCTCAGTATGGCCGTGTGGAAATTCGAGGTGTGCTTAAAACCTGGATTGGTGATTCAAAACCTTTCACTGATATCAAACATTACATCCTTATTCTGAAGCGGGAAAACGGGGTGACCTGGCTGGATAATTTCGGGGAAACAGACGATGAGAAAAAATAATACGGCAATAATATTCGGCAGCCTGTTTTTTTCCTGCAGCGTGATGGCCGCAAACGGTACGCTGGCCCCCACCGTGGTGCCAATGGTGAACGGTGGTCAGGCCAGTATTGCCATCAGCAATACCAGCCCGAATCTGTTTACCGTTCCCGGTGACCGGATTATCGCCGTGAACAGTCTGGATGGTGCCCTGACCAATAATGAGCAGACCGCCTCCGGCGGTGTGGTGGTTGCCACCGTCAACAAAAAGCCCTTTACGTTCATTCTGGAAACAGAACGTGGTCTGAATCTTTCCATTCAGGCCGTTCCCCGTGAAGGCGCGGGGCGTACCATTCAGCTGGTCAGTGACCTGCGCGGAACCGGAGAAGAAGCCGGTGCGTGGGAAACGTCCACGCCTTACGAATCCCTGCTTGTGACCATCAGCCAGGCCGTCCGTGGCGGAAAATTACCCGCAGGCTGGTATCAGGTCCCAGTGACAAAGGAAACCCTGCAGGCCCCGGCGGGGCTGTCTTCAGTGGCAGATGCCGTATGGACGGGGAATCACCTGAAGATGGTCCGCTTTGCCGTGGAAAATAAAACGCTGTCTGCCCTGAATATCCGGGAAAGTGACTTCTGGCAGCCGGGAACCCGTGCCGTGATGTTCAGCCAGCCTGCCAGCCAGTTACTGGCAGGTGCGCGCATGGATGTGTATGTCATCCGTGACGGGGAGGGCAACTGATGGCCAGTATCAATACCATTGTGAAACGCAAGCAGTACCTGTGGCTGGGGATTGTGGTTGTCGGTACAGCCTCCGTGATTGGTGGGGCACTGTATCTGTCTGATGTGGACATGTCCGGTAACGGTGAAACCGTGGCTGAACAGGAGCCTGTGCCGGATATGACCGGTGTGGTGGATACGACCTTTGATGACAAGGTGCGTCAGCATGCCACCACCGAGATGCAGGTGACGGCAGCGCAGATGCAGAAGCAGTATGAGGAAATCCGTCGTGAGCTGGATGTTCTGAACAAACAGCGCGGTGATGACCAGCGTCGTATTGAAAAGTTGGGACAGGACAATGCCGCCCTGGCAGAGCAGGTAAAAGCCCTGGGTGCTAATCCCGTCACGGCGACCGGTGAGCCTGTACCGCAGATGCCTGCCTCACCGCCCGGCCCGGAAGGCGAACCACAGCCAGGAAACACCCCCGTATCCTTCCCGCCGCAGGGCAGCGTTGCTGTTCCACCGCCGACAGCGTTTTATCCCGGGAATGGTGTCACGCCACCACCACAGGTGACGTACCAGTCTGTGCCGGTGCCTAACCGGATACAGCGTAAGGTGTTTACCGGGCTGGTTCTGATTTTGCTCACCAGATCAAAGGGCAGGGAAGCAGCAGTATTGCGTCCATGCGTATCCGCATGTTCAGCCAGATCGCCAATATCATGCTTTACTGCCTGTTTATTTTTTTCTGGATACTCGTTGGTCTGGTTTTATGGGTAAAAATAAGCTGGCAGACGTTTGTGAACGGCTGTATTTACTGGTGGTGTACCACGCTGGAAGGCATGCGGGATTTAATCAAGTCCCAGCCGGTATATGAGATCCAGTATTACGGCAAAACCTTCCGGATGAATGCTGCTCAGGTACTGCATGATAAATATATGATCTGGTGCGGAGAGCAGCTATGGTCCGCATTCGTTCTGGCCACAGTTGTGGCACTGGTTATTTGCCTGATTACCTTCTTTGTTGTCTCCTGGATTCTGGGGCGTCAGGGTAAACAACAGAGCGAAAATGAAGTCACAGGTGGTCGTCAGCTGACAGACAATCCGAAAGACGTTGCCCGGATGCTGAAAAAAGACGGCAAGGACTCCGATATCCGGATTGGCGACCTGCCGATTATCCGGGATTCTGAAATCCAGAACTTCTGTCTGCACGGCACGGTCGGGGCCGGTAAGTCGGAAGTTATCCGTCGTCTGGCCAACTACGCCCGTCAGCGCGGTGATATGGTGGTGATTTATGACCGTTCAGGGGAATTTGTTAAAAGTTACTATGATCCCTCCATCGATAAGATCCTGAATCCGCTGGATGCCCGCTGTGCCGCCTGGGATTTATGGAAGGAGTGTCTGACACAGCCGGATTTTGATAATACGGCAAATACCCTGATCCCGATGGGCACAAAAGAGGACCCGTTCTGGCAGGGTTCAGGACGTACCATTTTTGCGGAAGCGGCGTACCTGATGCGTAATGACCCCAACCGTAGCTACAGCAAACTGGTGGACACACTGCTTTCCATCAAAATCGAAAAACTGCGTACCTTCCTGCGTAATTCACCGGCGGCCAACCTGGTGGAAGAGAAAATTGAGAAAACGGCGATTTCCATCCGTGCTGTGCTGACCAACTACGTGAAAGCCATCCGTTACCTGCAGGGGATTGAGCATAACGGTGAGTCTTTTACCATCCGTGACTGGATGCGGGGTGTCCGGGAAGATCAGAAAAACGGCTGGCTGTTTATCTCGTCGAATGCCGACACCCATGCCTCCCTGAAGCCGGTGATCTCCATGTGGCTGTCCATTGCCATTCGTGGTCTGCTGGCAATGGGAGAAAACCGTAACCGTCGTGTGTGGTTTTTCTGTGATGAGCTACCCACGTTACACAAACTGCCGGACCTGGTGGAGATCCTGCCGGAAGCCCGTAAGTTCGGTGGCTGTTATGTGTTTGGTATCCAGTCCTATGCCCAGCTGGAAGATATCTACGGTGAGAAAGCGGCTGCCACGCTGTTTGACGTCATGAACACCCGTGCCTTTTTCCGTTCTCCCAGCCATAAGATTGCAGAGTTCGCTGCCGGTGAGATTGGTGAGAAAGAGCACCTGAAAGCCAGCGAGCAGTACTCCTACGGTGCTGATCCGGTACGTGACGGGGTATCGACCGGTAAGGATATGGAGCGCCAGACGCTGGTCAGTTATTCCGACATTCAGTCTCTGCCGGATTTGACCTGTTATGTCACCCTGCCCGGACCGTATCCGGCAGTAAAACTCTCACTGAAATATCAGGCACGTCCGAAGGTTGCCCCTGAGTTTATTCCGCGTGACATCAACCCGGAAATGGAGAACCGCCTGAGCGCCGTACTTGCCGCAAGGGAAGCAGAAGGTCGTCAGATGGCCAGCCTCTTCGAACCGGATGTGCCGGAAGTTGTTTCCGGAGAAGACGTGACTCAGGCTGAACAGCCGCAACAGCCGCAACAGCCGATGTCTCCTGCAATCAACGATAAGAAGTCAGATTCAGGTGTGAATGTTCCGGCAGGGGGGATCGAGCAGGAGCTGAAAATGAAACCGGAAGAAGAGATGGAACAGCAACTGCCACCCGGGATCAGTGAATCCGGTGAAGTGGTGGATATGGCCGCTTATGAGGCATGGCAACAGGAAAATCATCCGGACATCCAGCAGCAGATGCAGCGTCGTGAAGAGGTGAACATTAATGTGCACCGGGAGCGCGGGGAGGATGTTGAGCCGGGAGATGATTTCTGATGATGAGTATCGCGCAGGTCAGATCGGCCGGAAGTGCCGGTAACTATTATACCGACAAGGATAATTACTATGTGCTGGGCAGCATGGGAGAACGCTGGGCCGGCAGGGGGGCTGAACAGCTGGGACTGCAGGGCAGTGTCGATAAGGATGTTTTTACCCGTCTTCTGGAGGGAAGGCTGCCGGACGGAGCGGATCTAAGCCGCATGCAGGATGGCAGTAATAAGCATCGTCCCGGCTACGACCTGACCTTCTCCGCCCCCAAAAGTGTCTCCATGATGGCCATGTTAGGTGGCGATAAGCGCCTGATTGATGCACATAACCAGGCCGTGGACTTTGCTGTTCGTCAGGTGGAGGCGCTGGCCTCCACACGGGTTATGACGGACGGACAGTCAGAAACGGTGCTGACCGGTAATCTGGTGATGGCACTGTTTAACCACGACACCAGTCGCGATCAGGAACCACAGCTACACACGCATACGGTGGTGGCTAATGTCACGCAGCATAACGGCGAATGGAAGACACTGAGCAGTGACAAAGTGGGGAATCCGGACACCATCCTGCATATTATCAGCCAGCAGACTTTCTCCGTTACGGCTGCCCTGCAGGGCCACGAACTGCGCATCCCCGCTGCCCTTCACCCGTCCTTCACCACTGAATCCCCGCAGCCCGTTTCCGTCATCCGTGGTCAGTGGGTTCAGCCAGATACCGGCGGACTTGCCGTTACGGTCAAACGCCGGCAGTGCCACATACGGCTGCGGATATTTACGTCCCGGAGCAATAAACCGTGCAGGACTGTCTCCCCCGGCCAGCCCCGCCTGACGGAGAACGGCACGGCCTGCCGCCACGTCCCGCAGTTCCCGTGCCGTACTGAACAGCCGCTGCGCATTCATGACCTCCCGGTCCGGTTTCGGCTCAAACACATCGTGGGCAGTTCCTTTCTGTACGGCATTGTTAATGGCATCCGTCCAGCCCTGACGGTCATCGGTGTACACCTGTACATGCTGCTTCATACGCGACAGGGCAACGTAGGTTGACTCAAAGCCGGCCATCAGTTTCCGGTTACCTTCCGTGCCTTCAAGCGCGATGGCAAAGGTTTCACTTGCCCCCTGCGCACCGTGGGCGGTGATGGCATAGGCCAGGTCAATATGTTGCTCTGCCCGCTCCTGACCGGGGCGAATCACCCGGGTCTGCTGACCGTCAGAAAGTGTGACACTGTCACCAGAAACCGCTGTCACCGTCCAGACGCTGTTGGCCACATAACCGCGCTCCCGGTCACTCTTCGTGAAGCGCATCCGGTCACCGATCCCCACCCGGATGGTGTCCGGGGTGTACAGTGTGACGCCTTCAGCCACCGCCTCCCGGGGCGAAATCAGCCGCGTGTTACCTTCAGCATCCTGCAGGGTTATCAGCCCGTCATCCCTGCTGATACCGGCAATCCGGTGATACACATTATCCACCAGGGCAAGTGCGTCCCGATGTGTCTCCCAGGTGGAGAGACGACGCAGCTCCCCGTCGCGTATATTCGCTGTGTTCAGGACAGGCACCATGACCTGCTCTTTTCCCAGCTCACCGGCCTTTTCCCGTGCATCATGAATCATGCTGTTCAGCACGCGCCGGTCCTCATTCAGGTGCGTGACAATCAGCGTCTGCTCCCGTGCTTCCGGTGTTCTGCCGGTATAGTCGCGGACAATGGCTTCATACAGTGTCATGGGGACATCCGGGAAAGCCTCGCCTTTCAGCATCGCCTTCTGCTGCGCTTCTGCCAGTTTCGCTTCCTGGCTGTGACTGAACTCCGTCACGGAGTGCTCCGGTGCCCATGCGCCCTCCAGACGTGGCACCTGAGACGGTTTCACACTCTCAAGCCCGGACAGTGCCCTTTCCACATCCCGGTTAATCAGGCTGTATACCGCCTCCCGCAGTTCCGGCGTCTGACGCACAATCTCCTTCATGATGGCCACATCGGCAGCACTGCGCGTCTGCTGCAGACGGAAAGGCTGACCGGGCGCGATGGCCTGCAGCTGGTCCGTGTCACCGCTGGCCACAGCCCGACCGCCACCGGCCGCAATCAGGGCGTATGCCCGTGCCATGTCGGTATTGCCCACCATAGAGCTCTCATCGAGCAGGAACAGCGTGTTGCTGAAATCCGGCGTTTCTCCGCTGCGCTGCTGCAGCTGCGTGTCATGCAGAAAGGACGCCAGTGTCTGAGCATCCACGCCGGCGCTGCGCATCTCCCCGACCGCACGGTGTGTGGGCCCCAGCCCCACGACACGGGGACGCTCACTCTCCGGCAGCATGTTCACGGCTGACATCACCGCCCGGAACTGTGTGGTCTTACCCACACCGGCATAGCCCTGCACCACCGTGAAACGGTCGGACGTTTCCAGTATCATGCGGGTGGCGGCGCGCTGTCCTGATGTCAGTTTCTCCATGAGTTCGCCAGGTACTCTCTCCATCAGCGGCGTGACCGCCTCCTTACCTTCGAGAATATGGCGAAGAATGCTCTTTTCTGCCTCATACGACGCACGGGAAACCAGCAGGCCTGTGCCATAGCCTTTTGCCACATCCACATACAGTAAGTCACCGCGTTTTATCTGCGCATTGATTTCCCCTCCCAGTTCAGTAAAACTGGTTCCTTCTGCAGCAAACGACTTCGCCTCTGTCAGCAGGTCCACCATGCTGAAGGCCAGGTTTTTACTTTCCAGCACAGGAAGGGCCAGATGAATGGCCTGCTGTGCCGGCGTGTGAAGCCCGGCTTTCTGCAGACTGATAGCGGTTTCCAGCAATGTCTCACCGGCACGCACCTTTATCTGCTCAGAAACCACCGTAAAGGAGGGATGGCGGGCAAGTTTTTCCGCAGTACGGGTTTCATCCAGTGAGGAATACAGCCGGACATCACGACCGCTGCGGGCCAGACCGTTCAGGGTGGCGTTGTCCATTGCCATCTGTGTGACGGAGGCAAAAACCTTCGCACTGTCGCTGACGGAATGCCCGGGCGTTTCCACCCAGCCGTTCTCCAGCTTCAGTGCCGTGAATGGTGAATCAGCCACAGGCAGGGAGGCCGGTTCAGCCCGCCCCGGCACAACAACCGTCATCGCATCTTCACTGACAGATGTCACCTGCAGGCGGTCACCGCCGGAGACGCGGAGTCCGGGAATTTTCCCTGTCACCCTCAGTCGCTCGCCGTCTGCCACCGGCATTTTTTCCGGCCGGAACAGCGACCAGCTGCTGTCCAGGGAGGAAATACGCACCACCTGCGTTTCACCCTGCGCATCCCGCAGGGTCAGGCTGTGACTCTGCGCCGTCACCCGGTCGATAACATAGCGGTCATGACTGCGTGTCTCCGGGTTCCACTGCTCCATCACCATCCCCGGACGGTACATATCCCGCAGATAACGGCTCCGGCTGCCCGTGATAATCCTGACAGCGGTGTGGTGGTGAGAATTGCCGGTGAAGGTCGTCCGTGGAATCCCGGTGCCATCACCGGTGGTTGCGTGTGGGGGGATATTCCGGATAACAGCGTTCAGCCGGGTGCCGGAAACGGTGAACCGGTCACGGCAGAGGTACTGGCACAGCGGCAGGCTGAAGAGGCCATCCGCCGTGAAACGGAACGCCGCGCAGATGAAATTGTCCGTAAAATGGCAGAGAACAAACCTGACCTGCCGGATGGCAGAACAGAGCAGGCTGTCAGGGAGATTGCCTGGCAGGAGCGTGAACGGGCTGTCACTTCTGAACGGGAAGCCGCGCTGCCGGAGAGTGTACTGCGTGAACCACAACGGGAGCGGGAAGCGGTCCGTGAGGTTGTCCGGGAAAACCTGCTGCAGGAGCGACTGCAGCAGATGGAGCGGGATATGGTCCGTGACCTGCAGAAAGAGAAAACCCTGGGCGGAGACTGATACAGGAAGATAAAAGCTGATGACAACGGATAACACGAACACGACACGTAACGATTCACTGGCTGCCCGGACCGATACCTGGTTGCAGTCGTTGCTGGTCTGGTCACCCGGACAGCGGGATATCATCAAAACGGTGGCACTGGTGCTGATGGTACTGGACCATGCAAACCGCATTCTGCATCTGGACCAGACGTGGATGTTTCTGGCCGGGCGTGGAGCCTTTCCGCTGTTTGCCCTGGTGTGGGGGCGGAATCTGTCCCGTCATGCGCATATCCGGCAGGTGGCCATTAACCGGCTGTGGGGATGGGCAGTGATTGCCCAGTTCTCGTATTATCTGGCCGGCTTTCCGTGGTATGAGGGGAATATCCTGTTTGCCTTTGCAGTGGCGGCACAGGTGCTGACGTGGTGTGAGACGCGCAGCTTGTGGCGTACTGCTGCGGCCATACTCCTGATGGCACTGTGGGGGCCTTTGTCCGGCACCAGTTACGGCATTACCGGGCTGCTGATGCTCGCAGTCAGTCACCGGCTGTACCGGGCGGAAGACAGAACGGAACGTCTGGCGCTGGTTGCATGCCTGCTGGCCGTGATTCCGGCACTTAACCTTGCCTCCAGTGATGCGGCGGCTGTAGCTGGTCTTGTGATGACGGTGCTGACCGTTGGTCTGGTGTCGCGTGCAGGAAAATCATTACCCCGTTTCTGGCCCGGAGATTTTTTCCCGACGTTCTATGGCTGTCATCTGGCTGTGCTGGGCATTCTGGCGTTGTGACTGGTATGATACTGACGCTGATTCTGCTTATTAATAAACAACATAACACAGGATATTTATGAAAATTACGGATCACAAACTCTCTGAAGGTATTGCCCTGACATTTCGTGTTCCTGAAGGAAATATAAAACATCCTTTGATTATCTTATGCCATGGGTTTTGCGGTATCAGGAATGTTCTGCTCCCTTGCTTTGCGAATGCCTTCACAGAAGCAGGATTCGCAACGATTACTTTTGATTATCGAGGATTCGGTGAGAGTGATGGAGAACGAGGGCGTCTGGTTCCTGCAATGCAGACCGAAGATATTATTTCAGTTATCAATTGGGCAGAAAAGCAGGAATGTATTGATAATCAGCGTATTGGGTTATGGGGAACATCGCTGGGAGGGGGGCATGTCTTCAGTGCAGCTGCGCAGGACCAACGCGTAAAATGTATTGTCAGCCAGCTGGCTTTTGCTGACGGTGATGTTCTGGTTACCGGAGAGATGAATGAATCGGAGAGAGCGTCTTTTCTATCCACGCTGAATAAAATGGCAGAGAAGAAGAAAAACACCGGGAAAGAGATGTTTGTGGGGGTTACACGGGTACTAAGTGATGATGAATCGAAGGTATTCTTCGAGAAAATCAAAGCCCGGCATCCCGAAATGGATATAAAAATACCTTTCCTTACGGTCATGGAAACGTTGCAATATAAACCGGCAGAGAGTGCAGCCAGCGTCCAGTGCCCAGTTTTGGTTGTTATTGCCGGCCAGGATAGCGTTAATCCACCGGAACAGGGAAGAGCATTATATGATGCTGTTGCTTCTGGTACTAAGGAATTATACGAGGAAGCTGATGCATGCCATTATGATATTTATGAGGGCGCGTTTTTTGAACGTGTAGTAGCTGTGCAGACACAATGGTTTAAACAATATCTTTAATTGTCAGTATTTATACGTTAAAGGTCGTTGAAATTAACTTCCTGTTACGATGAGTTGTTTCAACGGCCTGCAGGGCATATTTTCACGAAGGTCAGAGTAAGCATGGCAGAGCAAAAACGACCGGTACTGACACTGAAGCGGAAAACGGAAGGAGAGACGCCTGTCCGCAGCCGGAAAACCATCATCAATGTCACCACGCCACCAAAATGGAAGGTGAAAAAGCAGAAGCTGGCCGAGAAAGCAGCCCGGGAAGCGGAGCTGGCGGCAAAAAAAGCGCAGGCCAGACAGGCGCTGTCCATTTATCTGAACCTGCCCACGCTGGATGAGGCCGTGAACACCCTGAAACCCTGGTGGCCGGGATTATTTGACGGTGACACGCCCCGGCTTCTGGCCTGCGGTATCCGGGACGTGTTACTGGAAGACGTGGCACAGCGGAATATCCCGCTCTCGCATAAAAAGCTGCGCAGGGCGCTGAAGGCCATCACCCGTTCAGAAAGCTATCTGTGTGCCATGAAAGCCGGTGCCTGCCGGTATGACACGGAAGGGTATGTGACGGAGCATATTTCTCAGGAGGAGGAAGCGTATGCGGCAGCGCGTCTGGATAAAATCCGCCGCCAGAACCGGATAAAGGCAGAACTTCAGGCCGTGCTTGATGAGAAATAAAAAAAGCCTCCCTCAGAGAGAGGAGGCAGGGAAATAAGGCTTAAAAGGAAATAACTTCCGTACCCGAAAGGAAGCCAATTCAGTAGATTATTTAACACCATAATACTGGCGGGTTAAAGAGGAGTGATAAAGATGAATGGATTCAGAAACAGTTCACGGAACGGTCAGGTCTGGCGTTACCAGCGTGCCGGAAGCCGGGCCGTTATTCTGGAAGTCAGTGGACGCTGGATGGAAGCGGCAGAAGCATGGCGACGGGCTGCCGGTGTTGCACCCCGGACAGACTGGCAGCAGTTTGCCCGAAAAAGGGCTGAACACTGCCACCGGCGCTGCCGGGGAAGGGTGTAACGAAAAAAGCAGCCTTCATTACTCCAGGGATTCAGAAGGCTGAATAATGCATGAGATTTGCTTTTTTTAATATCCGGTCGGGCAGTATGACCGGACAGTTCTGAGTAGCACAGAGTTTTTTCCGTATTAAGTCGTGATTTTATATTTTGTGATTAATTTCACAAAATAAGGTGTTATTCAGTGTGTGCTGCAATATTCAGGATGCCTGAAATACAGGTGCTATTTATCTGATACGGAGAATAACATGAGGAAATATATTCCACTGGTATTATTTATCTTTTCATGGCCGGTATTGTGTGCAGATATTCATGGATGGGTTGTTCGTGTACTGGACGGTGATACCATCGAGGTCATGGACTCACGGAAGGCGGTGCGGATCAGGCTGGTAAATATTGATGCGCCGGAAAAGAAACAGGATTATGGCCGGTGGTCGACAGACATGATGAAATCACTGGTTGCAGGAAAAACGGTTACCGTCACATATTTTCAGCGAGATCGTTATGGTCGTATTCTCGGGCAGGTTTATGCACCAGACGGAATGAATGTTAATCAGTTTATGGTCCAGGCCGGGGCCGCCTGGGTATATGAGCAGTACAACACAGATCCCGTGCTGCCTGTCCTTCAGAACGAAGCCAGACAACAAAAACGTGGGCTCTGGTCAGATGCTGATCCGGTTCCCCCCTGGATATGGAGACACCGTAAATAAAGCGATGGCAATCTTATCATTCATCTGTTCTCAGCGGGAATAAAAATGGAAAAAACAAAACAGGAATGGCTGTATCAATTACGGCGATGTTCATCAGTCAATACGCTGGAAAAAATTATTCATAAAAACAGAGACAGTTTATCGACCAGTGAACGTGAATCATTTAATTCAGCAGCAGACCACCGGTTAGCAGAATTAATCACCGGAAAGTTATATGACAGGATACCAAAAGAAATATGGAAATATGTAAGGTAATAATTCAGCATAATTAATTACCAGGAGCAGATAAACAATGAAGCTGATTATTTTTATTCTTATTGTTCTGATTATTGCAGCGTTACTTATCCGGATTATCCTCAGAAGTGTAAATCAGCATTCTCCTTTGCTGATGCAGTTGCATGTGGCAGGTATACGGACCGGTGATGCAGAGCGAATACTGTCCAGCGGTGAATACTGGCAACGTCAGAAGACGCTTCTGACAGAAAGGGAAGTCAGTTTTATGAAAGGACTGTTCAGAATTGTGGATATGAAACGGTGGTATCTGTGTCCGCAGGTACGGGTCGCGGATATCGTCCAGCTGAACGGGAATATCCGGCCACGATCACGCCAGTGGTGGCAGTTATTCAGGATGGTGTCTCAGTGGCATGTTGATGTGGTTATCGTTGAGCGGCGTTCGTTCAGTATTGTTGCAGCAGTAGAGCTGGATGATGCCAGCCATTTACGACCGGAACGCAGACGTCGGGATATTCTTCTGGAAGAGGTTCTGAGGCAGGCTGGTATTCCGTTGCTCAGAAGCCACGATTCCAGAAAACTGCTGCAGATGACCGGAGAATGGCTGAATACAACAGGGGCTGATCAGCTGTCACCGGAACATCGTAGCTGACGCCTTCGCGTTGCTCAGTTGTCCAACCCCGGAAACGGGAAAAAGCAAGTTTTCCCCGCTCCCGGCGTTTCCATAACTGAAAACCTACTATTTCACAGTTTAAATCACATTAAACGACAGTAATCCCCGTTGATTTGTGCGCCAACACAGATCTTCGTCACAATTCTCAAGTCGCTGATTTCAAAAAACTGTAGTATCCTCTGCGAAACGATCCCTGTTTGAGTATTGAGGAGGCGAGATGTCGCAGACAGAAAATGCAGTGACTTCCTCATCTGGCGCAAAACGAGCATACAGAAAGGGTAAACCTTTGAGTGAAGCAGAACGACAGAGAGCAGCTTCTGCGCGCAAACGATCTGTATGTAAAGAGATCAAGGTTTTCGTCAGACCAGAACTGAAAAACTACCTTACCAGTCTGTGTGCAGAGGAAGGGGTAACTCAGGCAGAGTTGATAGAAAGGCTTATCGAGAAAGAGGCCTGTCACCGGAACATGATGTGATGGGATCACATTCTTGCTAGTTTTTTCTGTCAGTGCTAGATTACTGATCGTTTAAGGAATTTTGTGGCTGGCCACGCCGTAAGGTGGCAGGGAACTGGTTCTGATGTGGATTTACAGGAGCCAGAAAAGTGAAAACCCCGATAATCTTCTTCAAGTTTGGCGACATGAAAGATTACCGGGGTCATCTAAAAACCGCATAGCCAACAATTCAGCTATGCGGGGAGTATAGTTATATGCCCGGAAAAGTTCAAGACTTCTTTCTGTGCTCGCTCCTTCTGCGCATTGTAAGTGCAGGATGGTGTGACTGATCTTCAACAAACGTATTACCGCCAGGTAAAGAACCCGAATCCGGTGTTTACACCCCGTGAAGGTGCAGGAACGCTGAAGTTCTGCGAAAAACTGATGGAAAAGGCGGTGGGCTTCACCTCCCGTTTTGATTTCGCCATTCATGTGGCGCATGCCCGTTCGCGTGGTCTGCGTCGGCGCATGCCACCGGTACTGCGTCGCCGGGCCATTGATGCGCTGCTGCAGGGGCTCTGTTTTCACTATGATCCGCTGGCCAACCGCGTCCAGTGCTCCATCACCACACTGGCCATTGAGTGCGGACTGGCGACGGAGTCTGCTGCCGGAAAACTCTCCATCACCCGTGCCACCCGGGCTCTGACGTTCCTGTCAGAGCTGGGACTGATTACCTACCAGACGGAATATGACCCGCTTATCGGGTGCTACATTCCGACCGATATCACGTTCACATCTGCACTGTTTGCTGCCCTCGATGTATCAGAGGAGGCAGTGGCCGCCGCGCGCCGCAGCCGTGTGGAATGGGAAAACAGACAGCGCAAAAAGCAGGGGCTGGATACCCTGGGTATGGATGAGCTGATAGCGAAAGCCTGGCGTTTTGTGCGTGAGCGTTTCCGCAGTTACCAGACAGAGCTTAAGTCCCGGGGAATAAAGCGTGCCCGTGCGCGTCGTGATGCGAACAGGGAACGTCAGGATATCGTCACCCTGGTGAAACGGCAGCTGACGCGCGAAATCGCGGAAGGGCGCTTCACTGCCAGTCGTGAGGCGGTAAAACGTGAAGTGGAGCGTCGTGTGAAGGAGCGCATGATTCTGTCACGTAACCGTAATTACAGCCGGCTGGCCACAGCTTCCCCCTGAAAGTGACCTCCTCAGAATAATCCGGCAAGCGCCGGAGGCATTTGCACGCCTGAAGCCCGCTAGCGCACAAAAAATCAGCGCTACATACAAAAAACAACCTCATCATCCACCTTCTGGTGCATCCGGTCCCCCCTGTTTTTGATGAAAAACTCGTCTCACAGACGGGCAATTTTGCTTATCCACATTAAACTGCAAGGGACTTCCCCATAAGGTTACAACCGCTCATGTCATAAAGCGCCAGCCGCCAGTCTTACAGGGTGCAATGTATCTTTTAAACACCTGTTTATATCTCCTTTAAACTACTTAATTACATTCATTTAAAAAAAAAACCTGTTCACTGCCTGTCCTATGGACAGACAGATATGCACCTCCCACCGCAAGCGGCGGGCCCCGACCGGAGCCACTTTAGTTACAACACACAAAAACAACCTCCAGAAAAACCCCGGTCCAGCGCAGAACTGAAACCACAAAGCCCCTCCCTCATAACTGAAAAGCGGCCCCGCCCCGGCCCTTCGGGCCGGAACAGAGTCGCTTTTAATTATGAATGTTGTAACTACATCTTCATCGCTGTCAGTCTTCTCGCTGGAAGTTCTCAGTACACGCTCGTAAGCGGCCCTCACGGCCCGCTAACGCGGAGAAACGCCCCGACTTCGGGTAAACCCTCGTCGGGACCACTCCGACCGCGCACAGAAGCTCTCTCATGGCTGAAAGCGGGTATGGTCTGGCAGGGCTGGGGATGGGTAAGGTGAAATCTATCAATCAGTACCGGCTTACGCCGGGCTTCGGCGGTTTTACTCCTGTATCATATGAAACAACAGAGTGCCGCCTTCCATGCCGCTGATGCGGCATATCCTGGTAACGATATCTGAATTGTTATACATGTGTATATACGTGGTAATGACAAAAATAGGACAAGTTAAAAATTTACAGGCGATGCAATGATTCAAACACGTAATCAATATCTGCAGTTTATGCTGGTTATGCTGGCTGCATGGGGCATTAGTTGGGGAGCCAGATTTGTCATGGAGCAGGCCGTTCTGCTTTATGGATCAGGAAAAAACTATTTGTTCTTCAGTCATGGTACTGTTCTGATGTACCTGCTGTGTGTTTTCCTGGTATACCGCCGTTGGATAGCTCCGCTACCGGTCGTTGGTCAGCTGCGCAACGTTGGCGTACCGTGGCTGGTCGGTGCGATGGCCGTGGTGTATGTCGGTGTATTTCTGCTCGGTAAGGCGCTGGCTCTGCCTGCTGAGCCATTTATGACGAAACTTTTTGCCGATAAGTCCATACCTGACGTGATCCTGACGTTGCTGACCATCTTTATCCTTGCCCCGTTGAATGAGGAAACGCTGTTCCGGGGGATTATGCTGAACGTCTTCCGTTCACGGTACTGCTGGACGATGTGGCTGGGGGCGCTGATAACGTCGTTGTTGTTCGTCGCCGCGCACAGCCAGTATCAGAACCTGCTGACACTGGCAGAACTGTTCCTGGTGGGGTTGATTACATCAGTGGCCAGGATCAGAAGTGGTGGCCTGCTGCTGCCGGTATTGCTGCATATGGAAGCAACCACGCTGGGTTTACTGTTTGGTTGAAAGTTATATTTTTATTAAACATTGTGCGTTAAAGCCTGGTGTGTTTTTTTAGTGGATGTTATATTTAAATATAACTTTTATGGAGGTGAAGAATGCATACCACCCGACTGAAGAGGGTTGGCGGCTCAGTTATGCTGACCGTCCCACCGGCACTGCTGAATGCGCTGTCTCTGGGCACAGATAATGAAGTTGGCATGGTCATTGATAATGGCCGGCTGATTGTTGAGCCGTACAGACGCCCGCAATATTCACTGGCTGAGCTACTGGCACAGTGTGATCCGAATGCTGAAATATCAGCTGAAGAACGAGAATGGCTGGATGCACCGGCGACTGGTCAGGAGGAAATCTGACATGGAAAGAGGGGAAATCTGGCTTGTCTCGCTTGATCCTACCGCAGGTCATGAGCAGCAGGGAACGCGGCCGGTGCTGATTGTCACACCGGCGGCCTTTAATCGCGTGACCCGCCTGCCTGTTGTTGTGCCCGTAACCAGCGGAGGCAATTTTGCCCGCACTGCCGGCTTTGCGGTGTCGTTGGATGGTGTTGGCATACGTACCACAGGTGTTGTACGTTGCGATCAACCCCGGACAATTGATATGAAAGCACGGGGCGGAAAACGACTCGAACGGGTTCCGGAGACTATCATGAACGAAGTTCTTGGCCGCCTGTCCACTATTCTGACTTGAACATGGGGTTTGAGGGGCAACTGGATGAAAACGTACGATTTAGGGCACTAAAAGGCACTGTTGCAAATAGTCGGTGGTGATAAACTTATCATCCCCTTTTGCTGATGG
>OGCW01000480.1_pt1 | contig 21681 bp, 25 predicted proteins | sample 1570231 | NCBI WGS metagenome assembly OGCW01 (sample SAMEA2582168, study PRJEB24529) | metagenome | biome: Human gut stool | place: China | collected 2011 | reverse complement strand
TTGAGCCATTGTCTGCCCAGCGCTGAACGTGAAGAAGACAAGTGGTGCTTACCGGCACATTCGCAGAGGAAGCCGCTACAGAATAGAAACCCGATCCCGGAACCTCATTAGCGTCATTAATGTACCCACAACCGGACCTTCCAATGCGCATTCCAAGACCGTATTTGTCTATCAATGCGTTAACGAAGTCTGTGGTCGCAATTTGAGTTGATTCGTCTCCAGACGGTGGAGTCGGCGCTTCCGTATATCGCTCGTAAGATGATCCGTTCAGCCTCCAACCGACTTTGATTTCGGAATTTAAAGTGCTGCCAGCAGTGGGCTGCGTAGCCCCAATTGCAAAACTGGTACTGCCGGAGTTTGAATATTGAACCCTCAAAAGCCCTAAGCGATCGGTTCCTCCAACGACACCTTCGGCATCAAAGAAGTCAATTCCATTGCTGTGAGATTCGGCAGGAGTCACTCCTTTTTCGGTCTCAGGAATTCGGATGGCTAAAGGATTGCTTCCTTCTTGGATTAGACGGTTGGCATTGATTGTGCCAGTGACATTGAGGAATGGGACTCAATGTCACCGGAAAAAGCACATTTCAGGGTGGTATTGAGTTACCGTATGGCGCCAATCTTTTGATGTGGGGAAATCAAACAAATCCCTACAAGATCGTTCGCGTAATCAAAGCGGATGGAGAAGCAGGGGACTACGCCATCTTTGCCGGCGCAAATCAGTCGACTATTCTATGTTCCGGAGAAATGGGGTCTGGGGCCTTTGATGCGGATCTGCTTTCGCTTGCAGGTACAAGCGAAAGCGTGCATCTTGTGTCAGACCACGCGATTTACTTCCACACAAATCTGAACAGCGGTGTTTCGCAAGTCAAAACAAGCTATATCAACACCGCAGGTTCACTGTATCTGGCCGGAGGCATCGTATCTGGAGGAAGCATCGCCGCAAGCGGAGACGTTCGGATAACTGGCAGTTACCGCATGACTGCTACCAATGAAGACGGCACAGAGAAAACTTGTGCTGCTATCCAGGCCTATGGCAAAGATGCCAACGGCGGTTGCTTCCTTGTTCGAGGAATGGATGGCTTGATGATTCTCGGGTCAGGTGAGAGCGGTCCCGCGGTCTTCAACACTATCCAGAGCTACGGTTGGGATTACGGATCTGAACAATTAGCCTTAGCTTCCGATCAAGAAATTTCCTTCTTTACAAACTGCAATTTGTGGGAAAACCACAATCGCTTCACGCTCACGCAAAACGGCTTGTACAAAAGACTAGACGGCGTCACAAAAGGAGACTCGATATCTGCAAAGTATCTCCAAATTGCGTTGTGCGATGAGGCAGGCCTTGGCGGAGAAAACAGATACGGTTGTTTGGAGATCAATACTCGAGACGGTCGAAATTCCATCTATATCATGGCTAACAGCCCAAATGCAGGAGTGGCTGACTTTGCCAGTTTGAGAGTGTGGATGGATCCAGACGGAACCCAAGGGTCGTATGCTCCAACGCCGGTGACGGGCAGTCATGACGCTTTTGCTACCATTACTGCTTGTCACAGACCTATGCGGAATTTCTAATAAACAAATAACGGCCCGTTTTTCGAGCCGTAAACCACTAGGATTAATTTCAAGTCCGCTTTTGGACAGAAGGTTTATTTGGCCATTGAATTTCCTGAGGGAAGCCCGGCTGCTGCGGAACATCACGTAACGCCTGACGATACGTCTTCACAGTCACGAGTTCTTCTGCGCTGATCGGGTAGTCGGACATGAGCAAATAGTCCGTCTCCTCGATCAGAGCGTCCCGCTTAGTGCGCACCCGCTCTTCCAGTTCGGCTTTAGTCGGCCCAATGTTTGGCGGCGTAAAGCTTTCGACCTTCTGGCCATCGGGGCTGACAACTGTGTTGCTTGGCGACGCCCAGACAACCATCTCTTCACTCCCGAAAGCTTCAATGATTTCTTCCGTGGTGAGTTCCTTTGCCCCCTGATCGATGAATGCCTGTGCATCCTCGTCGTTATCCACATTGACACAGATCCACGTCGGAACGTAGTCAGGATTGGGGACTTTCGCCGGCTCTTTGATTGTGGTTTTGCGTTCTTCATTGACGACCACACTTTCACCAGTCTCGGTCACCTTTTCAACAGGCACCAATTCAACGACTTCTTGATCTACAAACCCGTCAATCAAGCGATGTTTGTAATTTGCATCCGCAATAAAAACTCGATTCATTGTCCTACCCTCAAAGCACATAAACCTTCCAAGTGGCCGAAGAAATGCCGTTGTTGGTCACCGTAAAAGTAACGGTCTCAGCCAAGGCAACCATGAAAAGGGAATACCCGCCGGTGCTGGCTCCCGTCTGAAGAGACGAGGGTGAAGTCGTGTTGTCGCTGGCGATGCGTGAATAGTCCCCGCCGTCCCACGTGTCGTTTCTCAACTCGCACTGAACCATGACCAGCTGATTGACCTTTAGTCCCGTAACGGTAAAGCTTCCTGCACTCGTTCGCGTGGCTTTCAGGGTCATGGTGCCGGCAGCCGCCATCACAAAAGCGGTAGTAGCAATGCTGTTGTCATTACTGCCCGTCACCGGTGTTGGGGCTACCGTATAGAAACTCTTGGTGGACTTGTTGTATCCAATCTTGATGCGCTCATCTTTCACTACATCTGAGGAACCGTTGTTCAGAACCAATTCCAACTCAAGACGACCGTCCAGTCGATCAGAAAGCTGAATAAAAGCTTGACGTTTATTGTTTTTATCGTAAAAACTGAAATGGCTGAACAGGCTTGTGTCAGGGATAACGGCGCCATCCATAGATGGATGAATTATTTTCAAAACCTCGTTTACTGTCTTAAAAGCAATTAGATTTTGAAACGTCTTTTGCCCCGCAATTTCCTCATCACCAGTTTTGTGTACAACTCCACCGTCTTGCGCCATCTTGAACCACGTAGACCAGGCTCCTCCGTTGTTGAGCCGATAGAAGACGATGTTTTCGTAGGTTTGAAGGACGCACAATTGCCATGAGATTGGTCCGGCGTTGTGCCGTCTGTGCATGTGAAGCAAAAGGCCGGTAGCCACATAACTATCTGCGCCACGCGGAGAATTCGTCCAGCTCCCTGAAAGCGTATAGATACCGGTAGCGTTGATGTCGTTCATGTCCATTGACGGCCAAAGTTCCGACGCTTCGACGGCCGTATTGGAGCTTCCCGACAATCCGTACCTTCTGATCAAATTCCATACCCAAGAGGCACTTACGAGCGACGCGTCATTGACAGTGGCTGCAGGTGCTTCGACCGTCCCTCCGCCATTTAGACTGGCTTTTCCGGTGACATTGAGTAACCCACCCACTGTCAGATTGCCCTTGGCCTGAACTGCTTCCAGAGTCGTAGCACCGTGAACCGTCAGAGTTCCGGAAATGTCTGCATTCCCGTTCAAATCCAACTCTGTTGCCGTCACCTTTTTCAGGTTTAGAGAGCCGCCGACTGACAAGTTCCCAGAGATGTCCGCGTTGCCATTGAGATCAAGTTCAGTGGCAGTGACCTTCTTGGTCGTTACCCCGCCGTTGGCGGCCAGAGCCCCCGTAAGCGTGGTTGCTCCGGTCACATTTAGCGTGCCAGAGGCAGAAATGTTCGTAGCGTTTACCGCAGCAAGCGCCGACGTACCCGTAGCCTTGATGGTCGTCGTCGTCAAACCACCATTGGCCGCCAAAGCGCCGGTAAGAGTCGTGGCGCCGTTGACCTTCAAAGTTCCAGTCGCCGTGATGTTGGCAGCGTTCAGGTTGACGAGCGTGGTCGCCCCCGTGGCCGTGATGTCCGTGACATTCAGACCACCTTGTGCGTTTAGGTCACCATGCACGGTCAGCGAACCAGATACATCGCCGTTGCCGTTCAAATCAAGGCTGGTTGCTGTCAGCGCCTTGGTCGTTACGCCGCCATTCGCGGTGAGCTTTCCGGTGAGCGTGGTCGCCCCTGCCACCTTCAGCGTTCCGGAAACGTCCGCGTTCCCGTTCAGGTCCAGTTCCGAGGCAGTGAGCTTTTTGAGGGTCGTAGAACCGTTGACGACCAAATTGCCGGAGATCGTTCCGCCGGTCTTGTCGAACTTGCCGTCTGCGAGTGCTTTCAGCTGCGTGTCGATGATGTCCATTGACGGATTAAGCACCGTGATGTCGGCAGGGGTGTCAGCAAGGTCGAATTTGTGAAGTTTGTAGTTTGTGGTCTGCGTAGCCATGTCAGTCAATCCGGAATGAAGTTCTTAACGTTCTGCCAAGCCGCCATGCGGTCCTTGAGGTTCTGCCAGGATGAAAAGTTGTTTTTGATGTCCCCCCAGGTGCAGTACCAGCGATTAATTTCGAGCGTCAGGTGGCACGGCTTTCGAATTTCAAGCTGTCCCTCAAGCAGCGAAAGATCGAGATCGACCATGTCGTTTCCCGGTCGCGGCTTGACTATGACACGAAGCGTATAGTGTGCAGCGCTCACCTCAGAACGCGCTCCGTCGTAGAACTGAGAGACCAGCGTTTGGATTGAGCTGCGCGTCAATTTGTTGAGGTGATTAAAGAAGTCAAGCACCGCCAGGCGTCGATCCTGCAACGTGCCGTTCGGCGGCAGATTGAGCCACTTTTCCCACTCCTTGCACCGATCCTCGGACATGGTCATGATGAAGGCGTCAAGCATCATCTCGCCTCTGCCCGTCTTGATCTCGTCAACCACACTCCCCTGGGCCTGTAGGATGACCTGCATTTCAGGGTATTCAACCCAGAACGGCGGCTGATAGCCGCGCATTCGCTGATAGGACTCTCCGCTCATTCGGCCACCCATTCGGTTGTGCCAAGCTTGGCGATCTCTTCGTCTCCGAGCGTGACGTTTTCCTTCTTGCCATTCACAGAAACGTCGAGCGCAAGATCAACCGTTTCATTGCCGGCGATGATGCCCGCGATGGCTGTGTACGAAACAATCGTTCTTGAGTAGTTGAGCGTGTGCAGGTACTCCGTGATCTCTTCCTCCAGGCCAACAGGCTGTTCAAAGCCGGCACGCAAGACCAATGTAGCCTTGACGTTGATCGCAACTTCAGTTGCCGTCGTCACGGTCACAGTGGCACCGATCGGGGCCTTGCCTTCGCCGACGCCTTCAGAACCCGGGTCAAGGAACTCCTGAAATCCGTCAATCAGCTCTTTCGATGCAACCGTGTTCTCGGACGAGAGAATCGACACTTTGACCGTTCCCTTGCCGTTCCATGTCGGGAAGATCTTGTAGTTGCCAATACCGGCATATTCTCGGCACCACTTCTCGTATTGCGCGATGTTGCCGTCGAGCGTCATGGTCGGCAGTGTGTCGAAGTAGCGTTGACGGAAGTCTTCTGTGTCCTCTTCCTCTTCGCCGTAGACAACAACCTCCTCGAGCATCTGAGCCGTCTCAAGTCCCTGGATGTAATTGATGGGAATCAGTCGGCCGCTGTTGAGATTTCCGATTTCACCGGCCGTTTCGCAACGTAGGTTGTAAAGGCCGTTCTCGACCCTCTCCGTCACAACAAAGTTCACGTCCTCCAGGCTGAAGCGTTCCCCGATAGCAATTTCAAGGCTCGCCGGCGTGAATTGGCCGCGGCGAATGGCATACGTCGCTTCGTAGGGTGAAATGCCGATTTCTGCGCCTCGCTTGATCAGCCACTCGCGCTGAGCTGTGCCGGCAAAGGTATCGGCACGAGCCTGCGCAAGCTCGGCGTATTCGTCTGCGAGCTCTCGAGCAGCCGGCGCAAGAGCGTCGTAAATGACGCTTCCTTCGCGCTTGTCCATCGTCGCAGGAACGCGATCAAGCATTCCCTGCAAAATCTGGTCATAGGTTTTAATGGTCATACCTGAACCTCTACGCTGGAAGAAACAGCGCCGAAAATCGTGTTGGCTACAAAGGAAACGGCTAGGGCATCACCCGAACGGCTGAACTCAAATTCGGAAACGGAAATGATTCGCTTGTCCCACGTAAGCGCTTCAGTAATTCGCCGCTGAACATCCGAGAGAATCCATGCCAGTGGCATTCCGATCAGATCCCACAGTTCGCTGCCGAAGTTGTCGGTGTAGATCTTTGAGTAGACAAAGCGCTCGGTTTGCAGAATCTTGAAAATGGCCTGCTTCATCGCGGCCTTGCCGTCTGTCAAACCTGAGATGCGCTTCGTTTCCAAATTCATGTAGTAGGTTTTCGTCGGCAGATCCGCTTCACTTTTTAAAGTGACGTTTCCTTGAGTCAGCGAGGGATCTTCTGCCGTCACTGTCGGGATCATGAGGCCTCCACAACACGGTCGATGATCAAAAACTTCTGGCCGCCCTGCTGCTTGAGCAGAGCAACCTTGTCCCCCAAGACTAGACCCAGATGTAAAGTGAACTGTTTACGGCCTACGTACTGGTGGTCATGAGCCTGAAACGAGGGGTCATGAGCGCCTCCCTGCATCTTCTCGACCATGTGATTGACCGTCTCGTCGAGCGTGTACTCGGTCACGCCGCGGCACAGCACTAAAAAGTCCTTCGTGAGCACCGTCTTTTGATCCAGAGTCACCTCAAGCGGCGCGACCTTTGTCACCGTTCCGAAGTACAAATCCATCGGCTGGCGACTGTTGAAGACGCTGTTGGCGATCCCTTTGACCAGGTCTGCAAAATTAGGCATGCCACAGCTCCGGATTGATGAAATCGATGTCCATGCTGTGGTCGTCGCCAGTAAATCGGTGAGTCACCTGTTCAGCAACGAGTAGCATCGGCGCAAGCCCCGTTTCCTGTTCCAGATTGATCGTGATGCCATTCCCGGCTCTGATTGTCGGCTCACCCCTGATACCCTTCAGGGAGAAGTTTTTCGACACAAGGTTGCGCATGCTCATCGTCATGCGTGCGTAATTCGCCCCATTCAACCCGTATTGGATTTCCTTATAAAACTTCAATAAACCCCATTTGGCCACATTGACGTTGTCGCGCAAGTTGTACGTTTCGAATTTGCCCGTCTGAGGATTTGAGATCCCGATCTTTACCGCGTTTGCCGTTTCTCGATCAATGGATGTCACCAATCTGAAGTCCTCCAGGTTGTCCTTATTAATCAGCATGCGCAACTGCATGTCGTTGATATTCTTCAGCGTCAGCTTGCCGAAATCGTCGTACAGGACAAAGCGATTTTGCGTATTGGCGTGCGTAATACCGAGAGCCTGCAAGATGCACTCCCACATGCTCACGCCCATCTCGTTGCGAGCCGGGATTCGGAACTCGGTATCGGCAAGTTCTCCGATCTGCAGTTCGTAGTCCTCTGCGATCATTCGGATTACTTCGGTCGCCGTCTTGTTCGTGTAAACATAGGGTTCTTCCTGCCGCAAATACCGAAGCTGATCGTACGCGGTGCATCGAACGAGCCGATCCTTCGTTCTCTCACGTTTAAACAGATAGCCTGAAAATACGGGTTGCTGATTGCAATAGAACTGAACTTTCGCGCCTTCGGGAAAACTCAAATTGCCATCGTCGTAGACGGTAAATTCAAGTCGTCCCGGCGCTCCCGCAATCCTCGTCTCCCATGCAACATCCTCTACAACTGGCGGACGATACGCATCGCCACTACTCGGTGATTTGAGAATCTGAAGCTCGCAACTCATGCTCGTTGCTCCTTCGTAGTGCCGTCTTGGTTGACTTCTGCTGTGCGCGGAGGGTTGTACGTTTTAAGTCGAACCTTCACGCACAGATCAAACCCATACTGCGAACGGTCTTCGACGACGGAATAGTCTTCAAGCACCATCTTCAAATTGATGTTTGAAAACGAGTTGAAATTTGTCAGACTCAGCTGCTCGCCAATCATTCGAACGCAAATGAATTGAAAAGGCTCCTTGTCCTTTTTCCAGCGTTCGAGTTCATCCAGAAATAGCGTAGCCGCCACACCGGAAGCTAAATTTCCGAGATCCCCGAGAGCGTCAGTAATGCCGCCGACAACAGAGCCGGCAGCTGACGCAAACGGATAGTTCGTATGCGGAATCAAAAACTCAAAGCTGACTTCAGTTAGCCCCGGCTGCTTGAGAATGTTTGCCTCCGTGCCATCGATCAGCTCGATGGTTTTGTTTCGGTTGCCGTAGACCGTGGTGATAGCCGCCGGAGCGATCGGTAGCGGCAGATAGCTTAGAAAAACCTGATACGCCATCAGTGAACTCCTTCGGCGCTCATCTGCATGCTTTGCTCAAGCTTGCGCAACATCATGTCGATGAGACTGTCTGCGTCGGCCTTATTGGAGATCGAATTGTTATTCGTGACGTTGACTCCGTAGGTGTTATTTGAAATTCGGTTCACGGCCACACGTTCGCCGTACTCCTGCATGAGCTTCACCTCTTCGTCGTAGTTGCCCGTGTTGGCCGCCGTCTTTTCAGAAGCCGCAGTAATTCGGTCAATCTTGGCCTTGGTGTCAGCATCGATCGCAGAGATGTTGGCCGCGAAGTCGTACGCCGGTACGTCCTTCAAAGAAGGCGTCACAAACGATTTGAAGGAATCTTTTGCTGAAGCGATCGTTTCGTCGAGCCATTCGCGTCCAGCCTTGGCGTTACCCGAAAGGCTCCAGTTGATGCCCTCGGTGGACATCGGTTCGTACACTGGGGAGTCGTCGAACTTGCGATACGTCCCCATCAACGTGTCACGCTTGGCGGCAAACTCATCGGCGTACTGCGCCATCGTCTTGTCGCTGTTCTTGTCCCACTTGATGTCTTCGACACCAAAGAACTCAAACGCCTTGGCGAGCCCCCCGGAGACACTCGACAAGAAGTCGTAGAACTTGGCTTTCAGGCTCGTCCAGAGGTTTTCTCCGAGCGTTCCGACAAGGTCCCAGATTTTCTTGCCAAAATTGACGATGCCGCCCAGAGCATTGTCCAAAAGGATCACGAAGTTATTGATGTATCCACCAACCACACCGAAGACGGAGCCCACAACGTCGCCAAAAGTTACGCTGCTCCCGGTCAAGCTGTTGAATGCCTCAACGCCCGCATAAATCAAGCCGCAAAGAGCACCCATGCCGAGAACGACCAACCCCACGGGATTAGCTGTCATAGCTGCGTTGAGCGCCCACTGAGCCGCGCTCAGTGCCCCGGTTGCAATCGACGCAGCCAAAGCCGCACCGCGCACCGCAAGATACCCGGCAGCCATGCCGCCGAGCACCGGCACCATAAAGCCAAGGTTCTGCTGAGCCCACTGTGCCCCTTGGCGAATGCTGTCGAAAGTCCAAAGTGCCGCCTCTCCGAGACGCTCAACGCCCGCAATAGCCACAGACGTAAACTGCATAAGCGTCTTGTTGTTGGCCAAGGCAGAGACCTGATCCAGAACGGGCTTGAAAGCCATCGTCGCCGACGTCTTGAATCGAACCCAGGCTTGAGCCCATGTCAGAGGCATAGAGTCGAGCTTTTTATTGACGTCATCGGCGGAAGACATGACAGCGTTCTTCACGATGTCAGCCGTCAGAACGCCTTCAGAAGCCAAATCTCGGATTTTTCCAATCGGTACGTCCAGATACTTCGCAATCGACTGGATGATCGTGGGAGCACCTTCAAAGACAGACTGCAGTTCGTCACCGCGCAGAACGCCCGCGCCCAAGCCCTGCGTGAGCTGGATGATGGAGTTCTGCATTTCTTCAGGCGTAGCACCCGCGATTGCGTATTGCTTGGCGAGAATTTCAGAAAAAGCCGCAATTTCCTTGGTGGAGCTAAAAGCGCTACCTGCGTTCATACCGACGCGGGTAATGACCTGCCCCATCGTTGTCATGTCAGTGCGAGAGCGCTGTGCCGCCTCGTACACACCTTGTTCGAGTTCCGGCACCGTCTGCTTGCCGTCATTGATAAGCGCCAGACGAGATCGAACGTTTTGAAGCGAGTCTGCCATCCGAACAATCGTGCCGGCGCTGAATGCTGTCGCCATTGCGGCACCGACGCTCAGAAGCGTGCTCTTGAGTCCGGATGCCGCGCTGTTGATCAGTCCGACATCGGAGGCCGCAGAAACCGCAGAGGCCCCCGTTCGGTTAAGCGCAAAGGTTGCCACTTCAGCACTGTCAGCGAGCGGCTTCAATGTTGCTGTCGATGTTGGATTGATGCTCTGAGCCGACAAATTCTTAAAAGACGATGTCGGATCGACGATGGGCTTGACGCTCAGAGTCGAAAAGCCTTTAAAGGATAATGCCGGCGGCACAAGAGGCCTGGTGAGCGTCGCATGCAGGCGACTCAGCCTGTCTTGCGCACGATCAAGCCCCATGGAGAAGCGCTGCAAAGTGGACGTAAATCCGTCTTGCAGAACGATCTCAGCAGACAACAGGTTATCGGCCATTTTTTCTCCTCAGCTTGTCCTGACGGGCTTTTTCTTTCTTGGAGTCATCAAAGAGAATGGCAGCAATGAGCGCCTTTTCCCTGGGCGGAAGCGCCGCAAACTTTGACGGCGGCCAGTGAAAGCGCAGCAGGCAAGCGCGTGCCACCTGCACTTCCAAGCTTCCGCCCTCGATCAGTTTTTTGCTTCTTCAAGCGCCTCTTCCAGGGTTTCGTCACCCATCAGCTTCTGCACTTCGCTGCGCAGTTGAATCGCCTCAGCGGGCTTCAAAAGCTTGCCAAGAAGCGCCTCGGGAGACTTCACGCCAAAGTGATCCTGCAACTGAGCGTTGAGCAGGTTCGCCACCACAACAGAAGCCGCCATCAGCTTGGTCTGATAGGCCACAGAATCGAGAACCTGCGCCCCGGTCTTGGCATCGCGCACGGTACTCTGGCGCTCAATCTGAGTCACGTCGGCAAAGGAGAGCGCTCGTAGCGTCCAAGGCATCGGATTGCCGTCGGCGTCCTTGAAGCGCTTGGAGATTACGACTTGCTTGGTCTCGGACTCGAGAGGAAGATCGCAGAGATAAGCGGTAAGGTCAGACATCGAAAATTTCCTTCTGAGAAAAATTCAGGGCCGAAGCCCTGAAAAACGGTTTAGGCTCGCATGCCGTCCAAAATGTTGAAGCTTTCGGGCATTTCGAAGTCCTCACAGGTGAAGTCCATCGTTTCGTCAAGCGTCTGGTCGCTGTCGGCATCGAGCTTTGTGAGCGTGAGCGAGTCGATGTTGCAGTCCTTGAGGACAATGGTCTGGCGCCCGGCACTCGAGGTCGTATCCTCGTTCGTGACCTGCATTTCGAAGTAGAAGTCGCCGCCCGTCTTCTTGTAGTCCAGAAGCAATTGACGCAAAACCGACGTGTTGTAGTGGAAGGTCGCAGTTCCGGAAATCGTCATTCCCACCGATTTGTGGCCCTTGTTGACACGTCCCAAAATCGGCACATCCACCTTTTGCTTTTCGGCCGTCACATCAATGTTCTTGACCTGCATGAAGTTGTAACGGTTGCCGTTGATCGTGAAGTAGCACTCGCCGGCCGCGCCGCTCAGTGCATCACGTACATTCATCGTGATTGCCATTTCTCAAACTCCTCTCAATTGACGCGAACCGTCATGTAAAGCTTCTCCATTGCGGATGTCGGCTGTACGGCGTCGTTCACCACGACAGAACCCTTCTCCTCGCCCGCCATCACAACGATGTCCTCGTTGTCGTAGTTCTCGATGGCTCGAATGTCCTGCATCTTCTTGTGATGCGTATCGATCTGCGACCAGAAGGAGATGCGTCCGGACTGATCGTTGTTGACCTTGCCCAGGAACTGCGTGTTGAAGATGACGGCAATGTCGTTGCCGATCTGATCGATCACGCGAATCGTCTGGTTCTTCGAGAAGTCCTCGCTCTTTTCCTCAGTAAAGGTCGTGAGCGTGTTGATGTCCGTAAGCACGCGGACTTCGTCACCCACGCGATGGAAGACGAGCATGCCGCTGTCGATAGCGGTCTCGAGCTTGCTCTGATCGTCATCGATGACGAGCTCCGTCTCGCCCGTGTACGTCGCGTTCGTAAGGCTCGACTGCACGCGGCAACCTGCTTGCGCGCCCGTCACCCAGTAAACGGCACCCGCTTCGGTATCGTCGCCGCCCGCCTTGGATTCGCCAACGCGCGCAGAACCCGCCTTGGCAGACGCAGCAGCAGATGCGGTTTTGGCAGCCGTATTCACCGAAATCACACCTTCGTAGTCCGCTTCGGCATAGTCGTAAACGACCGTCTGGAACTTGACACCTCGCTCGTCACGCATGCGCTTGGTCCACTGAACAACGAGCTTCTTGACCGATTCGTCAACCGTCGCCGCGCCGAAAGTGTTGAAGCTGTAGCCTTCAAGCTTGGCGATGGCCGACTGCCAGTCACCCGCCGTCACAGTGCCGTCGGTGCCGCCCGTGAGCGGCGTCTTGGCCGTCTGCTCCAATTCGGCTTCCGGCAAGAAGTGAAGCCAGCTGTTGTCCACCAGTTCGGAGGCGTCCGCAACCGTCTGAATATCAAGCTGCGTGGTGCCCAGATAGGTCATCACGTCGAACATCTCTTCGCTGTCGGCGTTGGCCTCGATGACAACCGAAAAATCGTTGCCTCGCACACCGGCATAGAGCGCTTCGGCAAAGGTGTTCTTGGCCTTCGTCGCCGTGGAGTTCAAGCGGTACAGGTAGACCGTCTGCGCACCCATGAAGAGATCGCGCAAGCCCTTTAAGGCATCATCGGCGTAGTCGTAGCCGAGAATTCGACGGCTCGAGTAGAGAAAATCGCTCTGCTCAAGCTTGATCACCTCTCCGACGGGGCCCCAAGAGAGCGGAACCGCCATTGCCGCAATGCCTCGATCAGAAAGCGTCGCACTGGCGCGAGCTGCCGACACGAAGTTGATGTAAGCGCCGGGGAGCTTTTTGTTTTGCACGGTAAAAGTGCCACCACCCAACATTTAGTTCACCTCTTTGCTGTAAAAATCCTTGAGCTTCTTGCGGATGTCATCGACCGTGTACCGCTCGTCATCCTTGAGGATCACGGCGAGCACATCGCGGTACCGACGAAATCTGCAGCTTCTCAGCACTGCGCTTTTCGTAACGCTTCGCGCCACGAGCTTGCGTTTTGCCTTGTCCGTCATTCTCACCTCACTCGTATAGTGTTCAGTTCCAGCGTCTCCATGAGCGCCACGTCCGAATCCGGATAGCGAACGGAGACTGGAATCAGCATGGAAAAAATCATTGCTTCGTCCGTGTAGCGCACCTCGCGCTTTTGCACCGGCACCTTGTCGCCGGTGAGAAGATCGATGGTGCGGAAAACCTCAAAGAGCTTTTCGACAATTGCGGGAGACTCCGTGCGCAGCGAAGCAATGTCCTTCGGGTTGTAGATCACGTCGAACATCACTTCCTGCCGTTCCAGTTGCCCGTTCAAGCTCACGCGAGCACGAGCCTTAAATCGCGTCACAAAGACAAAGAAGCACGGCAACTTCAGTCCTTGCGGCACCGCATCCGTGTAAACGGCGCAACCCTCAAAAGTCGACGTGAGCGTCTTGACCACGCCGTCGATCAGGTCACTAACCCCTAACTGCATGTCTCAAAGCCTCCTCAAAAGCCCTCTGTGCAAATCTCTGCGACTCAGGCTTGAACGCATCCATTGCGTCGCGCAGGAAATACTTCGGCGGCGCGTACCCGATCTGCTTGCCGTTGCGCATGATTCGGTGCCCGTACTCGACATAAATCGAGTAGAAAAGCGAGGTTCCGATCGTGGCCGAGTAGCCGCTTTTGGTTTTGACAGCCGGCTGAAGTGTCCAGGAGCGGCGCAGCTGACCCGTGTCAACGGGTGTGGCTTTGACGATTCGGCCAAAAGCTTCGGCTGCCACGGTGTCGGCTGTTTTCTTCATCACGGCTTCGAAGTTTTCCTTCCGCAAGCGCTTGGCCAAGTCACCGACCTTCCCGCGCTTGATGACAATGCCGCCGAGCTTCCTACTGGGCATAAGTACCCCTCGGAATCGTGAGGATGACTTCCTGATGGCTTCGATAAACCGCGGGCGCACCGGATGCTTCGTAGGCAGTCGTTCGCCCTTCCTGAGTGACCGTAATCCGAGAGCCGGGCTTGATCGTGATGTCAGGCGAGCAGAAAAGTTTGACCACCTGGACGACTGCGGCCGTCGATTCCGATTCGTCTGTCGTTCGAACAGTCGAAAAGGAGAGGCGACACTTGACGTCTTCGGCTACGGGAACAAACTTTGCCGGCAGCTCTCCGCCGGTGGCTTCGTTCTTCTCGGCCTTCAATTCCGAGATGACTGCCACGCCCTTGTAGAGCCGCTCGACAGCGCGTCTGACGTGGTCGGTCACCATGTCAGCCTCCGATAGCGCACAAGCGAGCCGGTAGACACGCGCATGCCGTCCACGAGGGCGTTGAACTTGGCGGTTGGATCGTTTGCGGCATTGAAGTTCACCGTGGTGTCGCCTTCCTTCACCGACGAGATCACGCTCTCGACGCTTTCGATTCGACCCAGGCTGTAGAGAAGCTTCAAAACTTCCCCGGCAACCTCTTCGGCCTGCTCGGTTTTCAACCCATCGGGAACGGCAGAGGCATTCAAAAAGTTCGTGATGCGGGCATCTGACAACGATCGGCAGTAGCAAATTGTCTGATCGTCTGCCACAACCCCAAACTGCTTTAACCGACCTTTGACCGCATCCATGAATTCTTGATCGTTCACGCTTGACCCCTTATCGAAAAGCCCCGCCGAAGCGGGGCCTTTGTTAGCTCATCAGGCTGCAGGCGCCGCTCGGACAGCTGCCGCGCCCACCGTAAATGTGGCACCCGACACCGCCGTCACCTGCCAGACAGCCTTCGTCGCGTCCTCGATCAAGTCACCGACGATAATCGGAAGCGTGTCGGCGCCAGGAGACACTGCGGAAGCTTGGCAGTCAGCCTTGGATGCGCTGAAGGTCTCGGTCGAGATACGGTACGAGGCACCTTGCTTGACCTCTTGTCCCTCCAGAGCGATCACAGCATCCGTCGCCGCCTTAACGCCCTGCTCGATGTGATCCAGATCGGTTTCAGCGATGATGTCGCCCGTGTTCCAATCTTTCGCGGTATATGCCGTAGTTGCCATGTTTAATCCTCCTTAAGCAGCCTTCGCCTGACCAACCTTGGCCTTGCCGACGGAATTCAAATCAAGCTCGCTTTCGGGGGCCTTAATGCCCGTGATCGACCCGTGCAGGAACGCCGGACCGTGAGCCAAGCCAACGGTTGCGTAAAGCATTTGACGGAAAGAAGCACCTTCCTTGGCAAGGTCTTCCACAAAAACGGTGCCCTTGTTGGGGACTTTGAGAAAGACCGGCGAGATGTAGGCCATGTCCGCAACGAGGATCGTGTCGTTGGGCATGTAGAAGTCCTGCACAATGCCCAAAGTGCTCTGGTTCGTCACAATGGTGTCGATGGCATAGCCGCCGACATTGCGCGTTGCCGGAGTCGTAAAGCCGTAAAGCTTGGCGTACAGATCCGAGATCTTCTTGCGCACGACAGCCGAGCAGAAGAGCACGGGATTCGTAAACTCGGCGCCCGCATTGAACATCTTGATCATCAGATCTTCGATCATGTCGATCGTCAGATCGGCATTGCCGGCGGCAATCGTGTTTCCGGTCGAGCAAAGTTCGATCATGCCGCGGGTCTTGGACGCAACACTGTCTCCTGTGCTCTTTTGGTACTTGCCGCACAGGAAGGTGTATTCCAAGTCCTTAGCGAGCTTCTGCAGCTTGGCCGCACGCTGGAAAGCGAGCTCGTCGGGCTGTTCGATACCGAGACCCGCCGTCAAGCTTTCACCGTCAGCGGCAAGGCGTCCGGAATTGCCCATGCGGTTGTAGGACACGCCGAAGGTGTACTGGAAGATCTGCGTGGTGTTAACTTCCTGCTCACGGGCAATCGACGTGATGGCAGGAGCCGTCATCGATGCTGTTTCCGAAATTGCCGGCTGAGCCGCGGCCTCAGTCTCATATAGAACCCCGGTCGGGAATTCCTGGTTGGTCGTGACACGCGTGTTGCCGAGACCTCCGATCATGGACAGAAACGGGGTCTTGTGGCGTGCCGCCTGAAAAAGTGCACCCTGATAGTTCGGGGTGGTTCCGGTCGTGGAAATTCCAGCCATTTTTTATCTCACTGTAAGTTGATGCCTTCTTTTGCAGCCGCCTCCACAAGAGAGAGCTGCTGCGCGAAGTTGTTCTGACTCTGAGCCTTTTCATAGGCCTCTTTGAACTGCTTGGCTCGAGCTTCTTTGCCGGTCGTGCCGACTGTCTGAGCCTGAGAGCCGTTAGGTTTGGCAGGCTCCATGCCGGCAGGCGCCTGGGCGGCAGGTTTGGCAAAAAGCCAATCGTTGCCTTCCTTGAGCGTCTTGATCTGATCGTCAAGTCCCAAAACCTTGTCGCCGTCGAGCTTGAGGTCGTCCACGTTCATCAGAGCGCGCGCGGCCTTGGTCGAACGAACACCGGCCGCCGACAGAGCCGAGTCCACAGCGAAGTCAAGCTTCATCTGCTTCATCTTCCCTTCGTAGTCGGCCTTGAGCTTTTCGACCTGCTCGGCAAACTCCTTGGACTGCCCCTTCTTGAGTCCGCTGATTTCGCCGGTGAGCTGCGAGACCATGTCTTCGGCAGCCTTCTTGGCGTTGTTCACTTCGTCAAATCGGGACTTTGGGATGTCTTGTCCGAACTTTTCAAAAACGGCCTTCGCCTGTTCGTCAGAAAGCCCCAGTGCAGTCAGTTCTTCGAGTTTCACAACTTCTCCTTCCAACTCATTTAGAACCCGGTTCAGTCCGGTGTTGTCGGGGCGCTGATGCGCTCAGCGCCATAAGCTGACAGAAGTTTGAACCCAGTCGTATAGTGTTCAGCGCTCCGCGAATTTCTCCGCCCATTCGCGGTACGTCATCGATGACGGAACCTCGACGGATTTGCCGTCGGCATTGCGTGCAGCACGCATCGCGCTGCGCTTGCCAAAGGAGATAAAAGGAATCGTCGTGGTGCGGCACCGAGGATGAAACGGAGGTGCTGTAACACCAATCTGACGATCCGACAGCTTGAAAGTCTTGCCATCCATTTCCCGGCAGATCTCGGACGTGCGACTGTCGAGTGTTGCCACAAGCTCGTAGCTATCGACATCCATTTCCTTGAAGGCTCGAAAGTGGGCGTCTTCCTGAAAAAACGCCGTTTCCGTCAGGATGAGTCGCTCGCAGTTGGACATGCGCGTTTTGATGGCGGCCGACACCTGCTCCGTGACGTCGTCAAGCTGCTGAGCCATTTCCTTGGCGCCTATGCCTCGCGCTACGCCTTGCGAGATGATTTGAGCGACCTTGTTCACAAGCGTCGCCCGCTCCTGCCAGATTCGCCCCGAGAAATTAACGCCGTCGGCCGCCCAAGCTTTTTCGAGAATGCTCTCGATCGTCTTGGTATCCAGGGCTGCTACCGAAACCCCATATCCGACACCGACCTGAAGCTCATACGCGGCACGAAAATATTCGTCCTGCAGGGCGTCCGACAGATAGCTTGTGATCTCCGCGTTGATCGACTGGTACGCCGCTTCGACTGCGGCCTGAACCTGAATGAGCAAGGACTGGAGACGCGCAACGTGCACCCGGGCGGACATTTCCTTGAGCTGCTTTTGCCAAGTCTCCGCCTCAACGAAATCGGAGGCCTTGCGGATGTACTCCTCGACGGACATCTTGAATCGCCTGAGCTCGGCCGCCGTCAGTCTTTTCTTGGCCTCCGCATACGAAACGCCTTGCTCACCGGCATAGCGTCCATACCACATTTCAATGTCGGCAATGATCTCTTTTTCCGCATTTGAAAGGTTGCGGACAACCTCCCGCACCTTCTCGACGCTCTTGTCGTGTCGGGACGCTTCGAGCGACTCAAAACGCTCCTGCCAGTAGGGATCATTCGGCTTCATTTACTCGGCTCCGGGCAGAGTTTTGTGCAGGAAATCCATCCTTGTAGATCTCCAGTTCGTCATCCTCCTTCTTGAGTCGCTGTTCTTCTTCTTCGACATCCTCGACGAACGGCAGCTGGCCGAGTAGCGTGCGATTGGACACTCGGACGCCGAGCCCTTGAAGCAACTGGATGACCTCTGCGGCGTTGATGATCTGATCTCGGTTGAACGTGATGCGAACGGGCTCGTAGGCGATGCCTCGGCGGTCGCACACGAAGCGAATGATTTTCTCGAGTGCCTGCGTGAAGCAGTTTTGCATCAAGGAAGCGTCGAGATCGATGTCCATGTACATCGACTTGATGTTCATCTGGTTGGCGTTTGAACCGATGCGGTCGTCCTTGGCGTCGTAGCCTCGGCCGTTCTCGATGATGGCCTTTTTCAGGCACTGCAAAACGACCTGAAAGTTCTCTGTGTTCACCTCGATGCGCAAGGTATCGACGCCGCTGTCGGCTTCTCCGTTGACGGAACGGACCTTGATGGCGCCGTAGGTCGCAAGGTTTTGGCGGAACTCACTCAAATCCTGCCCATCGTAGTTCTTAATGACCAGGATGGTGGAATGGATGTCTTCCTCGGTCCGGTCAGCAAAGGACGAAAGAATCTGGTTGTACGCGTCCTGCAATCCTTTGACTCGAGAAATCAGCGGTTGCTCGTAGTAGTTGAACTTGAGCGGGATCAGCGGAATCTTCCCGTCTTTGAAGCGGAAATTCTCGTCGCCCTGGCGCGCGTAGTATCCGCCCGGATTGTCCACGTCGGCGGTCAGCGTGGCGCCGTCAAGATCAAACCGCGAAATACCATTGTGTGTGAAGATCTCGCACTTGTGCCAGACCTTCGGCACACCGCCTTCGTACCCTTCCACGAGGTAGACACGCGCAGCACAGTCCAAGTCCGTGTGTTCCGCATCGTTCCAGAACGGCAGCACCTCGTAGGGCTTGAAGAACTGGAACTTCGGCTTGTTTTCCTGATCGAAGTACAGATAGACCCACGCAATGCCGCCCCAGACGGAGTAGGTTCCGGCCATCAGCAAGCGGCTTTGGAAGTCGCTGTCAAACACCTCGTCGAGAATCGCTTGCAAGTCTTTGTTCTTCGACTCGAACGTAATGGGCTTACCAAGCAGGTAGCTGGCCTTCTGATCGACGAGTTTCGCAAACTGGTTGTCCACGAGCTTGTTGTTTGGCAGAGCCTTGAGTTCTACCGGATCGCCGAGCTCGCCCATCACCGTGCGCTTTTTTTCGCGCACATCTTGCACACCAAGGTAGTAGGCCTCGCCGTCGAGCTGTCTGGCTCGCACCGGTCCCGGCAGCCATCGAGCGAGCTCGAGCTGCAGAAACTCAATGTCCGTCATGTAGTTTTCAGCGCCGTGTTGCGTGAGCGTCATGGCAAACTGAGGGGAGAAAAGGTCGAAGATCATTGAAGGAACCACTCAAAATAGCAATGGACGGTGTACCCGGACGCAAAAAGTGTGCCGAGCACCAAGGCCACCCACCTGAAAATGCGCGTAACCCAGGGAAGCTCGTTATCTTTCTTCATGACAAGCCACTTGATCACAGGACTTAAAACTGCTGATAAAATCCTCGTGTCCATAAGTCATCTTCTAGGTTGACTTTGGTCTTTAGAATCGCTCCATCAAGATTCATTCCCGGCCGTTCGGTGTTCCAGCACCGAGCGGCTTTCTCATATCGAAGGAAAGTATGAGCGCAGTCGTAAAGTGCCTTTCATGCTTTTTTCCGAATTCGGAACCCCCTACTCGAAACTCATGCCGGAACCGTTGAGAAGCTTCATTGCGGCATATCGAGCTGCGTCCGGACCGTGCGAAAACTCGTGATCCGGCTGATCCTTGAATTTGCCGCTGGGCGTCTTTGCCCAGGCGTATGACGTGATGTCCCGCCAGAAGCTGCCGCAACGCGGATGCACAACCCATCTGAAGTTCTGCAGTTTCTGGATGCCAAAAAGCACGCTGTCGCGTCCCTTGGAGGCGCCTTCTGCCTTCAAACCCTGATCGCGCAGCTCCTGGATCGACTTGGGCTCGGCCGAGTCACAGATGAGTCTCAGACCGCCCCAATTTCGCCGAATGATCTGATCGGCGAGCATCTGGTTGGTGACATTGGTCTTGTAGATCTCATCGACCACGTAAATGATCTGCTCGCGCTCGTCGATGAGCAGCACGACATAAGCCGTCGGGTCGGTATAGCCGAAGTCCACGCCCGCGATGAGGCGCAGGCGATCCCTCTCGGCAATCTTTCCCCACATGCCGGCTTTGCGCTTGAGTTCTTCGTCTCGCGCGGCAACAAGTTTCTTCCAGTCGAAGCCCTGCTGCTCGACGCGCTGGTAAATCACACCTTCGCTGATGCCCCATTCCCCGAGACCTTCGACGCGGTAGCGCCGAGGGTTGTTCTTCTTCATCTCCTCGAAAAGGCGCCTGTCGGTGTCGTCGAGCCACTCATTGCAGCGGTAGGTCGTCGTGAGCGTGAAGACGTTGTCGCTCGGTGTGTCAAAAAAGCGCTTCTTACCCCACCACGCTTCCGACCACGGGTTGAGCGTAAGCGTGACCTGCTTGAAGTGCCCCTCTGGCACCTCACCGCGGATACTCATGTCGAGCTTGTTGAAGGCATCTTCGTCCGTGACCTCATAGGCCTCCTCGATCCAGACGAAGCAAAGCACGCCGTGCGGCACACTGATCGATGTGATCTTGAGCGCGTTGTCCATGCCGCGGAAAAGGATTTTCTGGCCAGTGGGCAGGTACGTAACTTCGAGCGGCGAGACTGAGAACTTCCACAGGTGTGCAACGCCCAGGCGCTCGGTCGCCCACTTCAAATCCGAGTAGCAGCTGTCGCGTAGAGTGGCGAAGGTTCGGCGCACGATGAGCGCGTTCGACTTCGGGTACTTCATGAGACGAAAGATCATGCGAAGCGCTGCGGTCTTGGACTTTTTGGATGCGCGGCCTCCCTTGATGCACTCGTAGCGCTTTTGGTCCTTCCAGAATCCGGCATACCCGCCGCCAATTACCTCACTCAAGCGAACTATTTTCGCCATCGGCGGCGTCCTCCTCATCTTTCTGTTCCGGAACGTCATCCGGCAACTGCTCGACGAAAACAACGGCCGAGCCTTCGTCTGCCGGCTTCTCTTCAACGCCGCCAGTCATGTCAAGGAAGAGCTTCATGGCCTTCAGTGCATTCGCGTGCGAAGCCTTCACCTTGACGATCCGTGCTTTCGACGTGAAGTCGCCGACCTGTTCGACGACGACCTGCTCTTCTTCGCTCTCCTGGCGAATGATGATGCTCAAGCGCTCAAGAATTTCCCGCCGGGTCGCGACGCTCTTGGAGGCGGCCTCTTTGTAAAGCTCGTTCAGGTATTCCTTGACGCGAGGGTTCGCTTTCAACGCCTCTGCTGCGGCTCTGGCCGTTCGTTCTTTGCCAATTCGATAGCCGGCGGCGCGGTACGAATCAAGCAGTTTGCCTGTTGAGGCATAGGCCTCTGCAAACTTTCTCTGCTTCATTGTCAGCGCCATTGCATAGTCAATCCATAGTTGTTTCGTGGCCCTCAAGTCTGCACCGAGTAGCAAAGTGCGCCTTTTTTGCGGTTTTCTGACGTTTCTTTACGTTTTGCGGTGCGAAAATGTGACGAAAGAGGACTCATACCATGCGCAAAGCACTCGCTTTTGTACTTTTTTCCGTCTTTTGTGCATCCGTTTCTGCACCCGTCTCTGCCGAGAATCTCTCCGACAAGCAGATGGTTCGCATCTGTCAAACGCAGATCAAGGATGCCGCTCTTTGGGCGACGGGCGGCGCAAAGAACTACATGTCCTTCTCCAACTGGAAGGTCAACCGCGGCAAAGACGGGAAAGCCAATGTGGTGACGGACTTCGACCTGGGCACTGAGTTG
>OGCW01000455.1_pt1 | contig 22512 bp, 14 predicted proteins | sample 1570231 | NCBI WGS metagenome assembly OGCW01 (sample SAMEA2582168, study PRJEB24529) | metagenome | biome: Human gut stool | place: China | collected 2011 | reverse complement strand
CCCGGATACCCTCCGGCATCCCGATACCATTATCCTCGATACTTAATCTTAAAGAATCTCCCTCCTTCCGTAGATCCACGGATATAACCGGCTCATACCCGATCGGCGAGAGCTTGGATTTACTATAGACCGCATAGCAAGCGTTATTCATGACATTCAATACCGCACGGCTCAAATCCTGCGGGATCACTTTCAGCATCGGAAGCCCCTCCTCGTAATGCTCCCGGATCGCAATATTGAAACCTTTATAGTTCGCTCGCATCGAATGATAAGCCAGCCAAACATATTCCTTCACCAGATTCTTGATATCCGTAGGGATGTACTCGTCATCCTTCCCTCTGGAATAAAGCAAGATACCCCGGATGATACTTGTCGCCCGGTTTCCATGTTCCTCGATCTTCTTCAAGTTACCATGCAAATCGTTAACGATCTCGCTAAACTCCTCATGCAAGGCGGTCAGCTTCTCCCAAGATTCCGGAGGCAAGACATCTTTCTCTTCTTCTAAAATATCTTCCAAGTCATCCACTAACTTAGAGGACAGCTTACTGAAATTGATGACAAAGTTGAGCGGATTCTGGATCTCATGCGCGATCCCGGCACTCAACATACCTAAAGAAGATAATTTCTCTAAGTTCTTCACTTGCAAACGTAGCCGTTCTATTTCCTTACTCTGGTCTTCCATATCTATTCCTCCTCTTTAGGCGGTGTAATTGTTTTCGGTTGATATACAGGGATCGTAATTAGAAACTGGGTATATTCTCCTTTCTTACTCTCCACCTCGATGGTTCCCCGATGGTTTTGCACGATCTCACGGCATAGGTAAAGCCCTACGCCGGCCGCTTCCCCCGTTGTCTTTGTTGTGAAGAAAGGAGCGAATATCTTATCTTTTATATTCTCGTCGATACCGGACCCGTTATCCCGGATCGTTATTTCCAGCATATCCTTATTGACTTTCAATCCAAGGAATATCTCCGGACTAAAAGTCACGGTCTCCGATTTCTTCAACAGGGCATACATGGAATTTTTCAATATCCCGGCCAGAACCTTACTGAACTGCTCCACGTTTACCTCCATCATCAAAGACAACGTCAAATTATCGAAAACAATCCGGATATTCTTCTCTTGAATATCCTGCTCATACGTTTTCTTCAATTTATCCAAGGCGATCCGGCATAATCCGTTTATGTTGGTAAGCGTAAGATTACCTCTTCGATCTTTCAGCAATTCCTCCATCGCCTTAACGATACGGACCGTATTGAAACCATGCTCGGAGATCTTCTCCAAATTACTGGTCATCATATTCAGCAAATCTACCGAGTCGTCATACACATCCGGTTTCAGATGCTCTTTCTGACTATCCAGATTTTCCCGGAGATCCTTGGCCAACCCCGATGTCAGATTCGCGAAGTTATTGATATAATTCAGTGGGTTCAAGATACGGTCCACCAAACCTTGGGTCAATTGCCCTACGGTAGCCATCCGTTCCTTACGGACCAGCTCGTCCTGCGCCTCACCCAAGGCTTTCAAAGCCGCCGCCAATTTCTCGGATTCCTCTTGGATAGCGTCTTTCTCCGAACGGATCTCCTGCGTACGCTCCTCTACCTCTTTTACCAAATACTCTTTTTGTTTGAGTTTCCGCTTGAAAACGAACTTAGAGATCTGGCAAAACAGAATCAAGAAAAGTAATCCGATCCATTCTTGATGACCGAACTTCACAGATACACAAATACCGACCAAGCTACCCAGTGTAACCCGTTCGCAAAGTTTAATCCGCCTTTTTAACCGATCGATCTCGGTATGTAAATCCTGTATCATGATGAACCTCCTTTCCTAACTATAAATAGGCAACGTAATCGTAACTTCCGTATATTTATCTTTCTCAGACTCGATAGCGATCGTACCCTTATGGTTCAACACGACCCCCCGACTCAAGTAAAGACCTGTTCCTGCCGCTTCCGCGGTCGGTTTGGTGGTAAAGAACGGAGAAAAGACTTTCGTCTTTATCGTTTCTTCTATACCGACGCCATTATCACGGATAACCACTTGCAACTTATCCGCTTGAATACGCAATACCAACGAGACAGAAGGCTGATATCCCGGCTCTCCGGCCTTCTTCAAGACCGCATATATACTATTATCCAATATCTGCGACAAGGCTTTTCCCATCTGATCGATATTCACCTCGATTGTCAACGGTACGGAAAGCCCGGAGAATGATAGATCTACTTGATTCTTCTCGATCTCCTTCGCGTAATTCTTTCGCAAGATATCCAGATTGACCCTACATAAATCATTAATATCCACGCAGGTTCGATTCGCCGAATGATCTTTCAGCAATTCTTCCATCGCTTTTACGATTCGCACCGTGTTATCACCATGCTTGGCGATCTTATCCAGATTGCCGGTCAAAAGAACCAGCAGTTCTTGCGTATCATTATAATTATCGTGTTTACCGGTCTCTTCGTCCTCATCGATATTCTGCTTGATATCTTTCGCTAATGCGGCAGACAAATGAGCGAAGTTATTGATATAATTCAAGGGATTCAAGATACGATCCACCAGACCTTTCGTTAATTGGCCGATCGATGCCAGACGTTCCTTACGAACCAACTCGTCTTGAGCGTCCGCCAAGGCAGAAAGGGCACGGGATAGTTTCTCCGACTCCGCTTGCATCGCATCCCGCTGGAAACGCAATTCCATCGTCCGCTGCTCCACGAGATTAGAGACGAACTGTCTTTTTCGCAGACGGAATTGCGTATAATACTTTAACAAGAATAGAAGGACTACGGCTCCCACCAAATAATAAACCAGTTCTTCCTTCTTCTGGTAAACCGCCAAGGCGATCCATGCCGTCCCAATCACGGTCAGCGTCTCGATCACCCGCATCCTCCAGCGAAGGCTTTCCAGTTGTTTGATATTTATGTCACCCATCCTTCCTATTTCAAGTGTTAGAAATTGATATTCACGCCAATCATCGCACTAAAGCTTTGCAAAGGATATCCGTAATATACCTCATACTTCTGGCAAAGGATATTATTCAACTTAGCGTAAACACCAAAGGTATCGTTGAAGGTATAGGTACCTGTTAGGTTTAGCTCGTTGATGTTGTTCATCTTGTATTCGCCAGCTCCCGCAGACACGCTACTGTGATTTTCAGCTTCCCAGTAATTCTTTACAAAAGCATAACGTCCGGTGGCCAAATAATAATCCAAGGCAACAGATAACTTATCGATCGGACGCACGGTTACACTTGCGTTAACCTCCATTTCTGGCTTTCCATAAGCATGGCTTAGTTCAACACTCTCATCCCCTTGATTTGCCTTCCAATTATTATACATCCCTTTTAAAGAGATATCCAGCAATTGCTGATAGCTATATTTCAAGTTAGCCCCTACAAAAAGCTGCTTAGTATCGACATCCGGTATCGCTTCACTGAAATTGGAAAAAAAGTCAGGTTTAGATGTGGCCACTTGACTGAAAAGCACATCGCTACTAGTTATCTTATAACCAGCGAACACGTCGAACCAAAATCCCGGTGCCACGCCACTCCGGATACCCAAGATAGCATTCAACCAGTTACGAGAAGGAGCCAACTCTTTCATTGGATACAGATAACGGTTGATCTGTGACATATCGTACATGCTGTTGGAGTAAAGCTTTCCGTCAGCCTTTACATATAGCTCCGTTTTATCAGCAACCTCCACATCAGCGGCAATATTTGGCGAGGCCATGAACTCCGCGTCATCACCTGTAGCCAGCATCACATTCGCACCTAATTTGATTTTCCAATTATCACCCTCAACTTTATAATATGGTGATAACATCACCTCGGCATGATTCTTAAACTCATAAACATACGAATTAGAAGCTGCCTCCGGAAAGTTGTAGTTGAAATACTCCACCAATCCACCCAAGCCAATCCGCATATTCCCATTAAAACCTGCGTTCAAATCAAACTTCGCCTCTAAAGTATGCTCCGTCGGTCCATCTATATTCTTGTTCAACCCATATTTATGGGAGAAATTTATATAACCTAAATCCAGCAAATATCCGAACGGGGCATCTTCCTTCGACTCAAATCCTATATTAGCAGCTATCGTCTGGTTTACTTGGTTTGTTTCCCGATCCACTCTATCCAAACTACCCTCTGCCATCATAGACCAAGCATCCGCAATAGGCAGTCCATAATAATTAAACGCCGAATACCCGTACTTCGCACCGATACTAAATATCGTCTTATCAAAAACATGCTTGAAATTAATGCCTCCCAGATTGTCATTGAGTTTCGCCTTTACCTTCTCATCGTCCATCTGGATATATTTCACCTTTCCATTCGTAGAACGATGCGAATACCAAATATTCAACTTATCCTTCTCGGTACTCAAGATATGATATCCCAAATCACCATTTATATTTAGATAGGTACCGGCACCAAAGTTAAAATATCCCCGGCGCTTGTTGTAGTCCATCTGCGTCATGATATTTCCGGAAGGCAACAAACTAATCTCTTTCTGCGGATCGGCGGCGATCGTATAATTCGAGTAATCGATCGGGATCTTACGAACCTCCGGCTCTTTCACCACGGGAAGCGTATTTACCTTGCTAGCGTCCTGCACGGAAGGATCATACTCCCGTTCAAGCGTCATCTCTCGGTTCAGGTTCTTTTCTTTCGTAACATCCTCTTGCGCACTCGCAGCAGCAGCCGAACCCAGCAAAGCTACCACACACAACGCCTTTACATTATATATAGTCTTCATCGCTTTCTTTTATTTCTTTAGTTTACCCAATCTGTCTTCGATCATCGCGGCGATCTCATCATCGCCCTTGTAGTTGTTTTGCAAACTGGTCAGATATTGACGAGCTTGGAAATCATCACCTTGGCGGATATAAATATCAGCCAACAAGATAAAGCCCCGTGCCAACCAATATTGGTGAGGCGTACCGTTCTCGATGAAGTTCATCAAGACAGTCTCGGCATTCTTATCATCCTTATTATCATAATACAATTGAGCCAATAGATATTTAGCCTCCGCCCCGTGTATCGTACGGGTATCCTTGCTGATCTCCTTCAAGTCGGCCAACGCCTTGTTCTCCTGCTTCAAGCTGATATAAGCCTTCGCACGGACATAACGGGCCTCGGACATAATCTCGGGAGATAGCTTCGGTTCCTTCAGCAAATCGTTGGCGGCAAGCAAAGCCTCTTGCGGCTGACCGGTCAACTCGGCGCAACGCATCAAGCCCAATTTAGCGGCCTCCTTATTCTCCGGATTCTCCGCTACCGCCTGTAGATGCTTGAAACTTTCCATAGCGGCGGCGTAATCCTTATCCAGATACTCGATCTCAGCCTTACGAGCCCAAGACTCTTCCCTGAATTTCGTATCACCGCTCTCCAATACCAACGAGAACAGACGTTTCGCCTCCTCCAGATCTTTCTTGGCAAAAGCGATACTTGCCAAATAGAAATTAGCGTTCGAGCTAAACGCTCCCTGCGGGAAGGTTTGCAAATAATTCGTCAAGCTACGACGAGCGCCCTCATTATCGCCTCGCATAAATAACTTCTCGGCCGCCAGATAGGTCAAGGAGTCTTGCTCACTCACCTCGAAACGAACATTTCCACCTAACGAATTCGCATAGGCGGCAAACGAATTGATATCGTTCAGCTCGATATATACGGACTTCAAGTCTTGCAAGGCCACTTTCGCCTCCTCGCTACCCGGATAATTGCTAATCACGCTCTTATAAGCGTCGGCCGCTTTCTCCGGCTGATTGTCGTTGAAGTAAATCAAACCAAGCTGTACGCCGGCCTTACGAGCCAGACTGCTTTGCGGGAAATCACGCATCAATTGCTCAAAGCTTGCCGCAGCCGCTTGATTATTATCCAATAACACGTAAGAACGTCCTTTCTCAAACAAGGCATCGTCCACATATTGTGATTCCGGGAACTCACGGATCAAGCGATCCATCACGCTGATCTTTCCCTTATAATCTTTCTGCAATCCCAGCAAGAAGCCCTTCTGATACACCGAATAATCTCCGGCGGACGGTTGCAATTGCGCCGCACGGGTATAATTCTCTTCCGCCATAGCGAACTGACGGTTGTGGAATAAACAATCGCCGATACGATTATAAGCGTCCGCATAAGCCGGAGTCTGCTGATTGCTTTCCAAATTCACGTATTGACGGAAGCGGTTCAACGCCTCGCCATACTCTTTCAATTTGAAGTAGCTGTAACCTAAGTTATAATGTGCCAAGGCATACATATCCGTATTACGTTGGCGGGTATTATTCAAATAGGTACGATAATCGGAAATCGCCTTGTTATACTCACCTTGGCGATAATAAGATTCCCCACGCCAGAAATAAGCGTCGTTACGAGATTCCAGATTATAAGCGCCCAACGAAATCGCACGGCTGAAAAGATCGACCGCCTTATCCAATTCCATATTCGTGAACGCCTGCGTTCCCAACTGGAATAAGATATCTTGTTTCGCCTCCAAGATCTTCGTACTCGGATGCTTGATCTTATCGATAGAGTTCAGAGCCGCTTGATAGTTCTTGGTAGTCAAATAAACCTCCACCAGATAATCGTTTACCTTATCGGCATATTTGGAATTCGGGAAATCATTCAAGAAATCCTCGAAGATTGTCACCGACTCGCCAAAGCCCGTGAAAGCGGTCTCGTGGATCAATAAAGCGTAATTATACATAGCCGCCTCTTTCACTTGCTTATCGAAAGAAGAAGTCGCGGCAGCCTCGAAGGCCATACGGGCGTTATTCTTATCTTTTAATTTCAGATAACTTTGCCCCAGATACAGATAAGCGTTCTGCGAAAGGGCGTCGTTCTCACGAACGGTCCGTCCCAAAGCGTTCACGGCGCTACTGTAATTACCCTTATTATAATAACATACGCCCAAGATATATAAATCGCCCCTCAACGGGCTATCCGTCGAGGATACATATTTACTCAGCATATTAATCGCTTGATCCTCATTTCCCAGATGATAGTAGGCGTTACCCATGATACGGTAAACCTCGCTATTGTTCTCGCTATCCGGATAAGAGGCTAACAATTCCTTGCCTTCGCTGATCACTTTCTCGTATTTATTCTGTATAAAATAAATTTGCGTGATATAGTACAAAGATCGCTCCTTATAATCAGACAAGTCCTTCAAGCGGGTAAATTCCACCAAGGCATTGTTGTATTTACCGGTCGCGTAATCGATATAAGCGACATAATAGGTAGATGCTTCCCGGTACTTCGTTCCGATCTGCTCGATCCGTGCGAAATAACCACGGGCCTTCTCCATATCCCCGGTTTGCAACAAGGAATAAGCCAAACGGAAACAATAAGCCTCCTGTTGTTCCGGACTTAGCATATCAATGTTCGATTCGTTAAACCAAAAGATAGCTTTCTGATACTCTCCCAGTCCGAAATGGGCGGAACCGATCAAGAAGTTCACCTCGTCCGCATGACGGGAAGCCGGGTACACATCCAGATAATCTTTCAATACCTCAACGGCATTGAGACGGCCTTGCTCATAAGCGGAATAAACCAACATATAATCGGCCTCTTGAATCAAGTCGGCATCCGTGGAATGCTGTTTATACGCCTCCAGTTTATCGATGCAACCTGAATAATTCTTCAAACTAAACAACTCCTTGCCTTCGACAAACAAACGGTTCGGCGCATCAAATTGATACGATCTCTGCCCGCTTGCCATGTGGCTGCCTACTACCAGACACAGCGGAATAAGTATTCTTTTCATCACTCATTTGCTTTTTAATACAAGCACTTACTTCAGTGCCTATTCGTTCTAATTCGCAAATATAAGTAATATGCGCCAAACAGAAGGCAAGTTCTATCAATATTTACCAAGATAGATCGGTACCGCCTTTCGGATAGAGTCTAAACCGAAGTCTTCCGGATTCACATCCTCCGGGCGAAGGATCACGATCTCGGCGGCATCATCTTCCGCATGCACGTTATTGAAATCATCTACCAAACACTCATAAAACATATCCAGCGTATGCACCTCAAAGCCGGAATACATATATAAATTAGGCAAGGAAAACAAATAACGGCAATTCTGGATATGCAACCCCGTCTCCTCCCTTACTTCCCGGCGAGCGGCCTCCTCCCCCGACTCAAACATATCGACGAAGCCACCGGGCAAATCCAATGTACCTTTAGCCGGCTCTTTTCCTCGGCGAACCAGCAATAACTCCCCCTTAGCGTTCTTTATGAAACAAGCGACAGCCGACGACGGGTTGAAATAATAAACAAAACCGCACGCCATACATTTTTTCGCTTTCTCGTTATGTTCCACGAAAGCTTTTGCCCCGCAAACCGGGCAAAACTGAAATTGATACAACGGATGTCTCATACTTTATGATTTATAATTCAATTAAAAACAACAAGCCGCACCTAAATATAGATGCGGCTTGCCTTATTTCGCAAATGTCTTTTCGTTATACGCAAAACCGGATTTAGACTTCCAAACCAGCACTTTGGTCTCTTACTTCCCAACCCAAAGCACTTGCTCCTAATACGGCAGCGTCGCTCTCTTTCAATTGAGAGAATAATAATTTAGTCTTACCTGCGTAAACTTTCAACATATTTTTCTCCATTGAACGTTTAATCGGGTTCATGATCAAATCGCCAGCTTTCGTAAGACCGCCAAACAAAATGATAGCCTCCGGGCTAGAGAATGCTACGAAATCAGCGAAAGCCTCTCCCAACATAGAGCCGGTAGCCTCGAAAATCTCAAGAGCGATCTTATCATTCTTCATAGCTGCGTCGTATACGTCTTTTGAAGTGATTTCATCCGGATCCAAGTCGCGAAGAACACTCTCGTCCTTACGGATTTCCAGATATTCACGAGCCGTACGAGCCACACCGGTAGCTGAAGCATAAGCCTCCAGACATCCTTGGCGACCGCAACCGCACTGACGACCATTGTTACGACGCATGATAACGTGGCCCAACTCGCCGGCAAAACCGTCATGTCCGTATACCAAGTTACCACCGATTACGATACCGCTACCCACGCCAGTACCCAAAGTGATCACGATAAAATCTTTCATACCGCGAGCGGCTCCATAAGTCATCTCACCGATAGCGGCAGCGTTGGCGTCGTTTGTTAAAGCAACAGGAATACCATCGATCTGTTCGCTGATCAATTGAGCCAAAGGAATCTTACCTTTCCAAGGCAAGTTCGGAGCGAATTCGATACATCCGTTGAAAAAGTTTCCGTTCGGAGCACCTACACCCACACCTTTAATCTTATCCGGACCACCAGCCTGATCAATAACAGACTTCAGACCTTTAGCTAATTCCGCTACATAGTCATTAACGTCTGCATATTTACCAGTCTTAATTGATCCACTATACAAGATTGTTCCTCTTGCGTCAACTACACCAAAAACAGTGTTGGTACCACCTATATCGATACCTACTACATAAGGCTTCTCCATGATTTTATATTTAGGATTAATAATGATTTTCCTCTTTCTGGGTAGCAAATATAAGAGGTTTAACACAAGTTGCAATACGATTTGAAGAAAATTTTACAGATTCCTGTCATTTTATCTTCTTTTTTCGAAAACTTATGTTAAGCAACATTGTTATATAATAATGGAGAATTATCGCAACGGTAATATCTCGATCCAATAGTCATCCGGATCATTAATAAAATACAATCCCATCTTGGTATTCTCGAAGCAAACCGCTCCCATTTCCTTGTGGTATTTACGTACCTCCTCATAATCGCCGGCTACCCGGAAACAAAGATGGCTCTCATTGTCGCCTAGCTCATAAGGTTCTTTCCGGTCACGCAGCCAAGTCAGCTCCATCAAGAAACCGGTTTGCTCATCCGTTAAATAAACCAATATAAAAGAACCGTCTTCCGCGACCTTTCGATGATGCTCTTTCAACCCCAACGCTTTGTTATAAAAAGCGATACTTTTCTCCAAATCCAATACGTTAATATTGAAATGGTCAAATCTGCCTTTAACTTCCATACCTAAATAAATTTATATGTTTTCTAAAACCTATACATTAATAATATATTATATATCGGTACCCTCACCCGGTACAGAAAGGACAACATACCGGCAACCTTTCGATTCGGCATACGGGGCAAAGGCCATGACCTCCGCCGGACGTTCCCAGAAATGCATCGGCACAAAGATACCGGTCCTTATCCGGTCGATGAATTGTTGGGCACCTCGCATAAAATCGGTCCCTAAGCGGGGATCTACCGGAAACATGACAACATCCATCGCCTGCGTATATTTCGCTATTATATCCAGTTCTTTCAGGTAATTCCCTTCCGCCTCCGCAACTTCCTGTGGAGTAGACTCATCTTTCCAATGCCAATTATTCAAGTCTCCGGCATGAAAAATCAGTTTACCTTGCGCCTCGATCAAAAAAGAGATACCGACATCGGTCTATCCGAACGCCCTAATCGTTAAATGCTCATCTTGGTACACATCTCCCTTCTTCATATAAAAAGCGTCCTCGGCTTTTGCCCAGCGGCGTTTCAAGATATCCTTGGAGAAAATATATTTGATATCGTCTTTCTCCTCTTTCCATTTCAACACGTCCGGATTAAAATGATCCGGATGGAAATGTGATGCCAATACGTACAACGTCCCCGGACGTTTTAATAGCTCCCCACGCACAAACCCCTTCGCCGGGTCCGGATTCGTATCTTTGAAATAATCGATCAAGATGGAGAAGCCTTCCGCCTCTACAACAAACCCGCTATGATAAATATACACCAGTCTCATCCTATTCTCTTTATTTGTTTATTAAAAAACACCGAAACCCTCCGGGTTGTTGACTTCATGCCGCAAATATACAAAACGGTCAGACATATCACATGCCTGACCGATACAGATTATTAACCTACGATTTATTTCCAATTCTCATTCTGGACTAAAACGCCTTCCATGGTCACGATTTGATCATTCGGGATCGGAAGAGTTACCCATTTAGCGTTATAAACGCAGTTGGCAAACTTTCCGAGATGCTTCTTCTCGTAAGTGATATAATTACTTATCTCATCGTACGCTATTCCCCAACGAGCTAAGTCGTACCAGCGATGACCTTCCATCGCCAACTCTAATTTACGCTCGAAACGTAAAGCGGCTAAAGCACCACCCTTGCTGTTGAATTGCGAATCCGGATACAAACCTACACGATAATTAGCCGCAGCGTTCGAATCCAACTTCCCATTCACTTTATCATCCAAGACATAAGATGTAGAAGTGGGCAACATCGTGGCAGCATCAACGCCCTTCACATACGAGTTTGCCGCACGGGCACGTACCTCATTTATATACTTCCCGGCCTCCTTATAATTTCCGTCGTGAATCAAGACTTCGGCATACCAAAGTAAAACATCCGCATAACGGATCAAATGGTAATTCTTGGCTGTAGAACTCGTCTCCGTAGATACGCTCGTACCGCCTTTATCCGCTTTTTTCGGTTGCCGCTTCTTATTCATATAAGGACCACCATTCGCGATATCACGTACCCACCAATCCAAGATAGAAGGAACCGTTCAGTCCCAATAAGGGACATCAAAACGACCGGTACTGATATCCAGACGAGGATCGGTAAAAACCTCTAAATCCGTATGTGGAATATTATCTGTCAAGGTAGTCAACGCCGGTTTATCTTAATATGATTTATCCAGATACGGCAAACCATTCTCGTCTCCGATATGTGAGTTTACCAACTCATAGGAAGGTTGATAGAAACCCCATCCGGATGTGCCCATACCTCCCGGAGGAGCCGTATGCCATGAACCTTCGATAGAGTTCGTGATTACCTGAGAACCAGAGATAGTCCGCTGTATATCGAACACGGACTCACCGCTCCAATCGGCACTACCTGCCGTAAACAAATCCTCATAAGTATCCGCTAGTTTGAATTTCGTGCCATTATTATCCTGCCCATTCGCGATAATAGCCTCCAATAAAGCCTTGGCATCCGCCCAATGATCGGAAGAACCATTCGTACCGTTATAGGGTGAAGACTGATACAGCCTCAATTTTGCCAAGAAAGCGGCGGCGGCCCATTTATTGACACGTCCTTTATCGCTCGCCCAAATATCCGGCAGGTTATCATAAGCGAACTGTAAATCCTCGGCCACCTTATCCCATATGTAAATATAATTGCCAGACTCATCCACATTGGAAACTTTTGGGTTTACATCGCTAGCGAACTCCTCGCTTCCCACGTAAGGAATAGCGGCACCAAATAATTTCATTCCCTCAAAATGCCAGAATCCGCAGAAGAATCGGGCTTGGGCGATCGCTTCGGTATAAAAATCCTTTGATACGCCTTTTACGGAGGAAAGCTCGTCCTTGATTTTATCGATCATATTAATCACGTTGTTCGCACGATAGACACCTTCATAAACCACTTTCCATTTGGTATTCAAATATCCGTTGTCCGTAGTGATCGCATACGTTTCCAAGTTCGTAAAGTCAGACTGGTCCGTAAACGTAGACCCTTTATTCGCGCTTCCACCCAGTACATCGCCATAGGCATAATTTGTCAAAGGAGCCGCAAAATACTCCTGTGTAAGCATCGATGAATACATTCCTGTAATCGCATAATTTACGCCTTCCTGATTCAGTAACTCTTCTTCACTGACCGCACCCACCGGCTTCACATCCAAGAAGTCAGAGCAAGAGGTCATCGCTCCTAATGAAGACGCCACTAACATTGAATATATAAATAGTCTTTTCATACTGTTTTTTTTAATCGTTATCAATATCCTTATCGAAAATCCTTTTAGAAAGAAATATTCACGCCTAAAATGAACTGGCGTGGCATACCATAAGAACCGTAGTCGATACCTTTCATCATATCGTTACTGCTATCTTCATTATTGCTACGAACCTCCGGATCCAAACCTGAATAGCCTGTTAATGTAAACACATTGGAAACCTGACCGTAAACACGAATCTTCTCAAATTTGATCTTATTCAAGATACTCTTTGGCAACGTATAACCGAGCGTCAATGTCTGCATACGCAAGTATGAACCGTCTTCTATATAAGTAGAATTGGATTCATTAGCCGCCTCCGTACCTTCATTAGATGTACCAGCCCATAATGGATAGATACCATCCGGGTTTGTAACGGGATCCCAAGAGTTTTCCAAGCGATCTTTAGAGAAGTTACTTTGTAATGCCCCGAAATGCGTATAATACTGATAATGTTTATACAAGTCGTTACCTACAGAGAAATAAAGGAATGTACTCAAATCAAAACCTTTCCAACCAACACTAAGGTTCACACCTCCCGTGAAGTCCGGATGCGGATTACCGATAATCGTACGGTCTTCCGCCCCAATCTTTCCATCTCCGTTCACGTCACGAATCTTATAACGACCTACCCATGATTGAGGATTCAAGCTGGCCTCGTCCGCCACGGCATACGGTAAAATCGTTTTTCCATCCGCGGTCTTATAGTTCAGCACATCTTGTTCACTCGTATAGATTCCGTCCACTTGATAACCGTAGAACATCGCTACCGGTTGCCCTACCGTGGTGATGTTTACCTTACTCAAACGCGTATTCGTAAATAGATCCGAAGAACCTAATTGGGTAACCTTATTCTTATAGGTTGAGATATTGGCGTTTACCGAGTAACTAAAATCACCGACTTTATCTCTCCAGCCCACACTGAAATCAAGACCTTTATTCTGCATATCGCCAATATTGATCTTTGGCTTAGTAGCGTTACCGGCCAAAGCGGACCAGTTAGCGTTCACCAACAAATCTGAAGTCTTCTTAATATAATAATCGATACTTCCGGTCAAACGATTATTCAACGCCGTTACGTCTAAACCGACGTTAAACATCTTGGTTGTTTCCCACTTAGCATTCACATCCCCCAGATTTGAGATCGCATAGCCCGGAGACGCCCCTGAATCCGCACCTGTGATTCCATATAAATAATCATTTCCGGTCGCATATTGAAACGCATAATTATAGGCTCCGATATTAGAGTTACCGGTCGTTCCATAACCCGCACGCACCTTTAAATCATCCAACCACGTACGTGTCTTTTCCATAAAGACCTCATCCGACATACGCCAGCCTAAAGAAAGAGAAGGGAATGTACCCCAGCGGTTATCCTCGCCAAACCGGGAAGAAGCATCCCGGCGAACCGTTACAGTTGCCAAGTATTTACCTTTATAGGAATAATCGCCACGGAAAAACAAGCCGAACATCGTACTTTTATCAAACATTTTTCCTTCATTCTTCATATTGTCGGAAGAACCATTGTTTAATATCCATGTATTGGGATTATTCTCGAAGATATAATCATAGCGAATGGCTTTCATGCTTCGTCCCACACCAAATTTCATAGCTTCCGTACCGATCATAAATGTCACGTCATGATCTTCATTGAATTTCGTCTTATAAGTCGCCGTATTGGTCCACTGATAATCCAACCTCCAATTCGCGTTTTCCTCCAGATAATTTTGAGATTGCCCCTCTTTATTGGTAGCGATCGTCTTCTCACTCAACGCTTGGCTCCACATACCCATCAAACGAACGCTGAACTGCGTACGAAGACTCAGGCCTTTGATCGGTTTCAACTCGGCGAAAGCCGCACTTTGCAATCGCATGAAACGAGTCCAATCATCCTGTTGATTCATGGCTGTCTGATAAGCCGTATTCGCACGTCCACCTTCCGAGGCCTGTGATCCCGCATAATCGCCACCTACATTATAAACAGGTACCCATGGCTGGATCGTATATGTTTGGGCGAATACGCTCGCATCGCCTTGACGACCCCGCTCACCGCCCATCTCCATTACGGCGATATTGGAATTCTGGCCTATCGTGAAATATTTATTCGCATTATAAGTAGAGTTGGCACGCAGTGAATAACGTTTAAAGAAAGAAGAGATAATCGTTCCTTCCCGATTAGTATAGCCTAAAGAAGCCGAGTAAGTTCCTTTTTCTCCACCTCCTAATAAAGAGATCTGATGATCCTGTACTTTACCCGTACGAGTCACCATATCATACCAATTCGTTCCTTTCTGGGCCTCCGCTTCCGAATATCCATCTTCCAACATCTGATAATAAGCGGAACGCGACCACGAATTACTACCATCCGGTTTATAGGAAGCCACCCACGCATCGATACTACCAAACTGCGAGATTACTTGATCTTTTGATAAACCGGCCGGTTTAATCGCATAAGGCATCGTCAATTCATCTTTATCGTTCAACGATCCGAATTGAGGATGAGCGGTGGGTGTTTGTCCGCGATAATCCCGCACGTTTCTCATACCTTGTGCTTGCCATTCCATCGCCTCCCATCCATTCAACAAATCATAACCACTATTCGCCATCTTTGCCACACCAAAGTAACCATCATAAGATACTCGTACCCGGCCGCTTTTAGTTCCTTGCTTTGTCGTGATAATGATTACACCATTCGCTCCTTGCGCACCGTAAATCGCAGTAGCGGAAGCATCTTTCAAGACTTGCAAAGACTCGATATCATTCGGATTGACCGCGTCGATATCCACATTCGAGACACCGTCCACAACAATCAATGGGTCTGAACCATTCAACGAGCCGACACCACGGATACGGATAGTCGTCTCACCACTAGGTCCACCCGAGTTCGAGATATACACACCGGAAGCCTTTCCTTGCAAAGCCTCAGAGAATGTCGCTACCGGAGTCTCCTTCAACTCTTCCGTAGATACGACAGCGACAGATCCCGTAATATCTTTCTTCGCTTGGGTACCATAGCCGACAACAACGACCTCATCCAAGGCTTGTGTGTCTTCCGCTAATTTTACTTTGATATTGTTCTGGCTATTCTTCAGAGAGATCTCTTGAGTTACATAGCCAATGTAAGATACCACCAATAGGCATTATCCGGTACACCATCAAGTATGACACGTCCGTCCATATCGGAAATATTTCCGATAGTTGTCCCTTTAACAAGGACATTTGCTCCAACAATTGGTCCTGCTTTGTCTGAAATAGTGCAAGTGACTCTACGTCCATCTTGTTGCAGTGCATTGCCCCTTACGTCTGGTGTTAAATCGCCTACTTCAGTGGCCATGGCTGGACTTGCGCCACATAAGAATAAAGAGGCTCCTAGAAACACCTGTTTCCATAATACTACATTATTCATACAACATTAGATTTTAAGGTATAAATCAATAAAAAACACAATCTAACAGCAAAATGATCTTTCCATATACAACAACATTCTAGATTTCAGTAAATTTCTGAATACTTATGGTCTAAATGTTTTTTCATAAACGACTAGTCTAAACGATCGTTTCTATTAGTCGTTTGTAAAGGTCTGTTTTTTTTTCGACACGTGCAACTTTTTGTTGATTTTTTTTTATTTTATCTTATTGCTAATGGGAGAGATAACCCTTCATCGATCTAAAAAAAGCTTTTCTTTTTCAAATCATCATTTCCTCTTTTCAAAAACGCAAGATTTAAACGATCGTTTAGACTAGTCGTTTTTTTAGTATTATGAAAGAAAGCAAGAAGCGGCTTTTATCATTAAAGACATGATAATGAAGAAGCTACACAAATGAAGTTGAGAAGAAGAGAGTGATGTTTGCCTATTTTGAGATGTAAACAGATGTAACATACCCTAGAGGTATGGCAGAGTAGTGAATTCATTTTGTTAAAAGTTTGTGTTTTTTATTTTATTATACCTTAAATTCTAATTTTGTATGAGAAATGTTGTATCATGGAAGCCATTAGTCTTAGGAGCTTCTTTTCTTCTGTACGGAGCCGGAACGGCCTTCGCAACAGAAACGGATCATCTGTATCCTACACCTAGTACGGGATTTATGAGTGTCCAGCAAGATGGACGACAGGTTAACTGCCACATCGTGGATAAATCTGGTCCTATCGTTGGAGCTAACGTAGTCGTAAAAGGGACTACTATCGGAAACATCTCCGATATGGACGGGCGAGCTATTATCGACAATGTGCCCGCAAACGCAGTTCTAGTAGTATCGTATATCGGATACGTTCCCCAAGAAGTCATTTTGAAAGGTAATCAAACCAACATCAAGATTACGTTGGTTGAAGATTCACAGGCATTGGATGAAGTCGTTGTTACGGGTTATAGCACACAGGCTAAGAAGGATATTACCGGAGCTGTGGCTGTGGTCGCTACCGATGAGTTGAAAGAGACTCCTGTTTCTAACTTCGCAGAGGCTTTGCAGGGTAAGGCTGCTGGTGTATTCGTACAGGCTGGAGGTGGTCCGTTGGGTGAAACAACGATTCGTATCCGTGGTGTCGGCTCCGTAAACGGTTCCGATCCATTGGTGATCGTTGATGGTGTTTCCGGAGTGGATATTGATGCAGTGAATCCGAATGATATCGAGTCTATGCAGATATTAAAGGATGCTGCCGCTTCTGCCATCTACGGTGCGAAAGGAGCAAATGGTGTTATCATTATCACAACGAAACAGGGTAAAAAGGATGATCGTGTAAAAGTATCTTACAACGGTTATTTCGGCGTAGCTAAAATGGCTAATAGCGGTTACGATTTAATGGATGCTTGGGAAGCAATGGAATTCCAAGAATTAGGTCAACGTAACTTGCTTCAGTTCCGCGGTAAAACAGCGACCCATGCCCAGTTCGGTTCTATCGGCGCTGATGGAAGCGGTCACTTGACAATGCCATACGCAATCAAACCGTCGGGGTTATCTAAGGATCAAGTGATCGCTCAGTTCGGAAGTATTGACGGTTGGGTCGCTTCCTATAAAGATAATGGATCTAACTCTTGGTCCCGTTCCGCATATTATCAAATGCTGGAAGATGGTTATTCAGAAGAAGAAGCCCGTAAAGGAACAAACTGGTATGACGAAGTAGTACAAACAGGAAAAGTCCAAGACCATCAAGTATCTGTTTCCGGTGGTGGAGAAAAAGCAACTTACGCAACTTCCTTAGGTTATATGAACCGCGAAGGTACGATCAAAGAATCGTGGTTCCGTCGTTATTCTTTGCGTGTAAATACCAATTTCATGCCGAATAAATACTTCTCGATCGGACAAAACACGAATATCGCAGTAATCGAGAACTCAGGTGAGCGTGGTCGTCAAGGTGATGATAACACTTTCGGTAAAACCTTCTCTATCCAACCTTGGGTTCCTATTTACAATATTGGTGGCGACTATGCCGGTTCACAGGCCCCGGAAGGTGGACGTGCGAATACCGCTGTTCAAACTGTAAACAACGAAAAAGACAACCGCCGTCGTTTCTTACGTGCGCAGTCCGCTATCTTCGCAGAAGTAAAACCGTTGGAATCCATCGGTGAAGACTTGAAGTTCCGCACACAGTTCAGTGCCACATTGATGGGAAGCTGGGACTATTGGATGAGTAAACGTACCATCATGACTAACAAGGAAGGAGCAAATAACAATAGCTTCACTGAACGTGCGGATTATCGCTTAGGCTATCAATGGACTAATACGGTGACTTACAATAAGACTATCAATGAAGATCATACGATCGGCGTTGTGTTAGGTACAGAGGCACTCCGTGAAGGGTTAGGCCGTTGGATACAAGCCAACCGTATCGACTATCCGTATGAAGATAATCCAAACACATGGACAATTGAAAATGGCTCTACCGCTAATATGGGTACAGACGGAAGAAGAAACAATACTACAACCATGTTTGGTTTCTTTGGACGTGCCGACTACTCTTATCAAGGCAAATATTTGGCAACTGTGACTGTCCGTCGGGATGCTTCCTCACGTTTTTCCGAAAAGAATCGCTGGGGAACGTTCCCTTCTATCTCTTTAGGCTGGCGTATGTCTGACGAGAAATTCATGGAGAAAACCCGTACTTGGCTAGATGACTTAAAGATCCGTGCGGGTTATGGTACAACAGGTAACTCTAATATCGACCCATACAACTGGGCGTTCCAATACGGTACGGGTAACAAATATTTATATAGTATTAATGGTTCCGATACAGAAGTATACCAAGGTTTCGGAGTAACGAACCTAGGAGATATAGAAGCGAAATGGGAAACTTCTAAGATGTTAAATATAGGTTTAGATGTAACAGCCCTAGATCAACGCTTAAGCATGAACTTCGACTGGTATACCAAAAAGACCTCTGATATGTTAATCGACGCAAACTGGTCCGCATTAGCGGGTAATATGACAAAGCCGAACATTAATATCGGTGATATGCAGAACAATGGTGTAGATTTAAACTTGAGCTGGAGGGACAAAGTCGGCGAGTTCGACTACTCTGTAGGTGTTAACTTATCTCACTACAAAAATAAACTGACCGAGATCGGAACAGAGGCCGGTATCTTTACAGGAACTCGTATCGCCAACATGAATGTAATGATGAAAGGGCACGCCATCGGTATGTTCCACGGTTATCAGTTAGATGGAATTTATAAGAGCGAAGAGGACGTACATAACTACAAGAACGACGCTGGTGGTGTTGTATTGCCATATGGTGTAAGCGACGTAAAACAAATGGTCGCATCTGATTTTGTAGGCCAGTATAAAATCAAGGATGTAGACAACAATGGAAAGATTGACGCAAACGATCGCACATTTATCGGTAATCCGCATCCGGACTTGACTGGAGGTGTTAATCTAAGCTTAGGCTGGAGAGGATTCGATTTGAGTACTTATCTATACTTCTCCGTAGGCAACGATTTGTTCGCAATGTATAAATATTATACGCATTTCGGTTCTTTGCAATCGGCTTACTCAAAAGATCGCCGCGATAATTCTTGGCATCCTCAAACCAATCCAGATGGTATCTATCCATTATGGGCTACAACCGGCGGTGAGAGCGATATCGCTGCCAACCAATCTAACTCCGGTTATATAGAAGATGGCTCTTTCTTACGTATGCAAACACTGACTTTAGGATACACGCTTCCAAAAAAGATCTTAGATAAGATCAAATTTGAAAAGATCCGTATTTATGGTCAAGTAGCCAACGTATTTACGATTACGGGTTACTCAGGTTTGGATCCACAGGTTCGTACAGATAGAGACGGTGGTATCTCTAACGACCGTAACATGGGTACCGACTTCGGTGCTTACGGTATGCCGCGCCAATTCATTATAGGTCTAAACTTAACCTTCTAACAAAAGAGAATTCATAATGGTAATGATCCTCTAGAAAAACAGTTATAACTATAAATTTCAAATAAGATGAAGAGACTATTTATATATGCGGCAATTGCTGCCGCCGCAATAGGAAGCATGACTTCTTGCTCCGATTTCTTGGAAGTGGAACCGGTAGGTAAGATGAGCGAACCGGACTTCCTTAATCAAGAGGGTGTTTCACGATTGATAACCGGTATGTATGCCACCTTACACAACGATAGCTATTTCGAAGGTACATTAACGAATTATGCATACGGTGATGTAATGGGAGGTAGCGCCAATAAAGGCTCTAATTTTACCGACCAACCAGACTTTACTAGTTTGGAGACTTATACATTCGCTGCCGATAACAGCTATTTAAGCGTAAAGTGGAAAAGCTGTTATAATGGCGTATTTTTCGCAAACAACTTGATTAATGTAGCCAAGCAAGTGGAGACAGAATTAACCGCTGTTCCCGGACAAAGCAAGGACTACTTTACAGAGACAATCGCTCAAGCACGCTTCTTCCGTGCCTTCTGGCATTTTGAAGTTGTCAAACTATTTGGAGCCGCAGTTCCTTATGTAAATGATGAGGATGTAGCAGCGAATGTAAACCCTCAAGTTTCGAATGTAGATGAGAGCGGAAATTATATTTACATATGGGATAAGATCGCAGAAGATTTCCAATATGCTTATGACAACCTGCCTGATACATGGCCAGCAGAAATGGGACGTGTTAACAAATGGGCCGCAGCCGCATTTTTGGCAAAAACGAGAATGTACCAATCTTCCGTATATAACGGAAAGAACGGAAACTCAAACCATTGGGCTGAAGTAAAAACCATATTGGAAGAAGTCATGGCCAATGGTAAAGACAACAATGGTACGAAGTATCGCTTGGCTGATACCTATGAGGAACTTTATACTGCAGGAGTATCAGACTGGACAGGAGAGTCTGTATTCGATATCCAGATGGCAATCTCCGGTACGCAAACTAATACAAATGCTCCAAATGGTGCACCTCATATTGGTTTCGGTGGTGCTTTAGGAACCGGTGGTTGGGGATTTTATCAACCTTCTTACGATTTGGTTAATTCTCACATCGTTGACGCAAATGGTTTGCCTAAAATGGATGGCTCTTATCAGAAGGATGTGCCACTGACTACAATTGACGAGAATACGATTCCTCATACAGATTTGACCGTCTACACAGATCCACGTCTGGATGTTTCCACGGGTCGTTTCAATACTCCATTCCTAGATTGGTCTATCCCAACAACAATTGACGGTTGGATTCGTGAAATCACAAACGGTGGTCCATACCTAAATAAAAAGAACCAGCCAAAGAAAGCTGATCAAGGAAGCTTATCCGTTCCGACAGAGACTTCTTCTTCTGCCAAGAACTTCCATTTAGCGCGATATGCAGATATATTGCTATGGTATGCGGAAGCTTTGATTGAAACAGGTAATCCGCAAGGAGCACGTGAATATGTAAATCAAGTACGTGCCCGCGCAGCCAATGGATATGTGAAAGCAGCAGATCCGACAACTATGCTAGAGACAACCTCTCCTTATGTATTGGATGATAAGATTAATGGTAAACAAGATACAAATGCCGCCGCAAACTATCGTATCGGTCTATATCCAGAATCTCAATTCGCTACGAAAGAGAAAGCCACCCAAGCATTACGCTGGGAACGTAAGATAGAGATGGCCATGGAAGGTCATAGATGGTATGATTTGGTACGCTGGGGTATCGCTGCTGAAGAATTGAATAATTACATCAAATACGAATCTCAGTATTTAGGTAAATACCAGAATAAGTATTATAATCCTAATTGGACTACACTTCCAATTCCAATCAACGAAATACGTTTGATGAATGGTTTATTAGTTCAAAACGAAAACTGGAAATAAACAAGTGGGTTAACAGTTTCAAAAAGAGCAGCCGGGCATGTGATATGTCCGGCCTGCTTTTTAATCCCCAAAAGTAAGTTAACTTACTTTGCTCACGAAGTTAACATACTTTGCCAACGAAGTTAACTCCATGTGCCAATTAAGTTAACTTCGTTTTGTGTAGATTGGTATTTCCGATAAAAATCGTATCTTTGTTTGACTTTAAATCAAAATGAAACGTGTACTCTAGCCATGAGATATAAACAAATACTCCTCGGTTTGATCCTGTTTGTCCTATTAGGGGGTTTCTTGCAAATAACCGGCAAGTTTCATTTCTTCTATATCGAGCAGCTTCAACTATTCCAGTTTTCCGAAGATTATCTTGCGGATAAAATCAGCAGTCCGGGAGGTTTATCTTTGATTATCGGGGAATTCTTGACACAATTCGGGATTACGCCTTA
>OGCW01000379.1_pt1 | contig 25976 bp, 28 predicted proteins | sample 1570231 | NCBI WGS metagenome assembly OGCW01 (sample SAMEA2582168, study PRJEB24529) | metagenome | biome: Human gut stool | place: China | collected 2011 | reverse complement strand
GGCCCACAGCGGACTTTCACCACCTAGTTATCGACCATGCCGGGCGCACTGTAAAATAAATCTACATTTTACAATTGCATTTTTAAATGGTGTTGCTGTAACACTAGTAAACTCGACATCAAATTCTGAATCTTGAATATAATCTTCATCATCTACTGATAATACTGGATAAGGATAAATACTGTCAGATATTCGCATAAATTTCTACCTCCAATTTCAACCGTGTATTTCCATTAAGTTTTATCATGATAGGCTGCCAAGATCCTGCAAGTAAAGATTGGATATATACATTTGAATATCCTATATTTAATTGTTTTCCTCGATAGGTCGCCTTTGTTATCTGAACTGTATCTTTTTTACCTGAATCACCAATAACATCTAAATCAATACGCACATTGCTTAAACTCTTATCAGGCTTTACCATCAGCCTATACATTCCACTTTGATGATCAACTTCTATACATCTGTATTTCACATTGGTTATCTTTTTTTGACTATTTCTATTTTTTATAAACATATCATCATTGTTATTAGGTCCATTTTCCCCAGGTCTATCGCCATAACCAAAGTTATTTCCTGTACTAGATCCACCTCTATGTCCTCTTCCATCATAAGCTGTACCAAAACTATCTCCTTGACCTACTCCACCTTTAGTAACACCTTTATCATCGCCGCCAGTAATATGATTATTTTCTCTAACTCTAGCTACTTTAGACTTTGTATTTATTTTTTCAATCTCAATAGCTACTTTTTTATGACCTTTATCTTTGACTTTTTTATTTGACAGTCTTATCGAATTTATATCCTCTGGGAGGAAATCACTAACCCCATATGCATCAACTTCATCAGCTACTTTTTCAGTATATGTATCTTTGATAGTTTCTTTTATAAATCTATTCATACCTTTTAAGAATCTGCCAGCTTTTTTAGGCGTTTCAGATCTATCCTTGGATCAATCATTATGATTAGGATTTTCTAGTTGTTTAAGTATTCCGTTGATATTTTTTCCATGAGCATAGAATATTCCGGAAAATTTAATAATGGAACTGATTCTATTTAGATCTTTAATCTTCATACCTGCATTTCTTGTCATTAATACTCTACGATTTACATCGCCCTTATTTGAGGTATAAAGTATTGCTTCCCCATCTTTAATACCATATTCTTTGAATCCAGTTAAATTAAATTCTTTATGATCTTCATCTTGTAAAACATCATAATAACCTGGTAAATACTCATATTTCCTTAGTAATTTCTTATCATTACGAATTTCCTCAATAATCTTGTTCATCTTACTGTAGTCAAGCATATATTTATTATCAATAACTACTTCTAATTTATTAGTATAGAAAGAAAATAAGAAGTTATTTGCTAAAGAATATGTTATTTCTTTAGTCCAGTTCTCCATCAATTCTTGATTAAAACCAATAATATAGATATCTGTTCCCTTTTCAGTTCTAGATATTTCTCCTCCTAATCCAAAATCTTTTGAAATTGGTTTCTTACTCCCATTTTCCCCATAATATCCTGTACCTTGGGTAATTATAGTTTTCCCATTAAGCTTATCTTTATAAGATACAAACTTCATTACACCAATGGACTTAATACCTTCATCAGCCAAAGTACTATACAGTACCATTCGTAAATCACTAACAGCAAATGGTGCCCCTTTACCAATACCAAATGATCCGGCTGATGATGAATCTTTCTTTACAGATGAACCAACTTGTTCAATTAATGATTTCCAATTTTCTTTTCGTAAACCAGTAGTGTTATAATCACTAATTTTTAAAACATTAACAAATTTATTTTTCAAAATCCTGTCCATTTTTCTTAACATAGACATTGTTTTTTGCTCATTAGGCCATTGTTTCATCGCCTTATTTATAACTTCATATTTTAGCTCCAGATATCCTGGAATATTTTCAGCTTTAACCTTGAAACTTGTAAACTCTACTCGAACAGGCTTATTACTACCCTCTATCCCAGCATCTAACGAATTTTGACATATTTCTCTAGCTAAAGAGTCTAAAGGATTATCCTTAAACATTTCTAAACTCGCATTAGATCCAGATTCCATTTGTAAGTCTTTACCACCTGGAAAATACCACTCACTATTTTTAGAATGACTTTTATTAAATAACTTCATCTTCTTTTTTCTCCTTTTTCTCCAATTTTCCATTCTAGACACAGGACCAATTTTCTAATTTATGCAAAAATTTAGTTTTTAATCTAAGAAATCTACTATTTGCACAAATTTTCTAATTTCTCCTATATCTAAATTGGCAAATTTGGAAATTTTACTTATCAATATTTTTGAGTTCCATTTTTAACTCTTTAATTTCTTCTTTCATTGAAAACTGGACTTCTAAAGTTCCTAGTAGTAGTGTCATTATCATTGTTATTGCCAAATACCCATAGTCTGTTTCAGTTCCTGTCATTAACCTATTCAATTCAAGAACGACAAAGATTATCATTGTGGGTAACATAACCCCTGCCAGTATTAACTCTAATTTTTTGATCATTTTTTCTAGTTTAATCATTTTTATCCCCCTTAATTTCTAGTTATTAATCTCCATCAAACCTAAATCACCCATCAAATTCTTCAATGTCGCATCAGTTTGACTTAGTTTTTCATCTAACTTTTCAAGATTTTTTATTTCTTCTTGATAATCTAATTTTTCTTTAAACTTATACTGATTTACATAACGTGCTACTGATAGGTTAAAATCATTTTTCTCAATTTCTTCATAGCTCGCTACATGTGAGAATCCTTTTTCTTCTTTCTTTTCATTAAAAATATCTACAATTTTATCGACATTGGCTTCTGTTAGAATATTTTCCAAGCCTTTCTTCTCATACTCTTGGCTTGCATTAATAAAGAAGACATCTTTATCTTCTGATGATTTTCTAAGCACTAATAAGCAAGTTGCGATTGTAGTTGAAATTTTTGTATTCCCTGGCAACTGGATTACCGCCCTAATCTTTCCATCTTCTAGAAGTTTACGTCTAATATTGTATTCTTTGGCTCCTCTAAACAGCGTACCTTGAACAACTGACACAACCATCATGCCATTGTCTGATAATTTATCTATTCCATCTAAAATGAATCCCCAATCAGCTTTGTTAGGCATCTCACCATAATCTCGGTAACGTCTATCTTGACTTAAATTTCTATCAACATTCCATTTCATATTTATAGGTGGATCAGACACTACTATATCAACCTTGCCAAATTCCCAGTTATTAGCCAATGTATTTTCATTCTTAAATTCAAATTTATCATCATCTACATCATTAACTATTGCGTTCATAATGGCTATTTTTATCACTTGAGTATTGATTTCTTGTCCATAATATTTATTTTCTTTAAGTGCATCTCGATTTATACCTAACAGTAAACTCGCTGTTCCCAAAGCTGGATCATAAATTGATACTCCTTCTTTTTTACTTCCAACTAATTTAGTAATCAACTTACGGATATTTTTCGAAGTATAATCGTAATTATCCCTAGCGCCACTGCTTCGCTTAATTATTTCTAAATTTTCTTCAAAACTTACTTCATTACGTGAATCTATCTTTTCAAAAGCAGTTTCACTCGGTAAACTTGAAGTACTTCCGCTAACATCTTGGAAGATATTTTTTAATTTTGGATTTTTTTCTTCTATATTATATAGAGATTTTACGAGTTCAACATATTCAAATTTATTGGCCTTATACATTTGGTAATGATGATAATATGTATCTTGTGGCGCTATTACGAATTGAGCATCCTGAACAGTCTCCCTACTTTCTTCATATTTTTTTTGTACTTCTAAAATGCTGCCATCTTTATCAAATTTTCGTAAAACTTTTTGTGAAATTGATTGATAAAATGCCATTAACACATAAAAGTCATGAATAGTGATATAGCTATCTTTAACTGCTAATCTTTCTTCTAAATCCTTATCCATATTAAACCGCCTCTCTGTTGTTTAAATCTTTTTCCCCTAACATTTGTAAGTACAGATCTTTTTCTAACTCCGCTTTCTCCATAGCTAATGTATACTTTTTCATAATTTCTTTGTAAGCTTCCCCCATCTTCTTTTGGTCAACTACTCCCGGCAGATTAATCTCTAAATCTTCAAGATTAGCTTTAGTTAGCTTTCTAATAACAGATCCATCCATAATGGCTGCTTCTTGGTACCTAATGTATTCGGACTTATTTAATAGATAGCATAAATACCAAGGGTCTAATGTATTCTCATCAAGGATATTTAAACGAAGAAAAATTTGATTAAGCATCTTACCAGCATTTCTAGAATGAACAACACTTGCTAGATTACTTACAGTATTTATCACAATATCTCCCCTTGCTGTAATACTTTTACCACTAGCCTTATCGTGTTGATAATCCTCACCATGCCCCAAGTCATAATTGACGTCTTCTATGGTATATAGCGTATAATTTTGATCCTTTACACGAACTGAATTAATTCCACTTTCGATTTTTACCAATTCGTTTAACTTCATAAAATTTTCAACTCCTTATTTCTATCTATATTAATGTTGTAATTAACCCCTATTACAATTTTATTATATCTCACTTCTCTAAAATTTCAACAATTTTTTTGGTAATTTCATCATATTACCTAAAAATAATTTTGGAGGTCCACAATATTCAATCAAAAATAGATTACTGATATATTTAATTCAGCTAAATAATTAGAGAGGTGATGGCTAGTGCCAAGAAAAAGTACAAAATTGTTCCATAAATACTATAAAGAGTGGATTGAGCTATATAAGAAAGATGCAGTACGTCATGCGACTCTAGTAAAATACGAGCTCGCTCACAAACATGTTAAAGAACTTTGCCCTGATTTACATTTACACCAACTTGATCGTAAGAGTTATCAATTACTTTTAAATAAATTTGCTGAAAATCATGAACGTGAAACAACACTCGACTTTCATCATCATTTAAAGCCATGTCTTGTAGATGCATATGAAGATGGAATTATTAGAATTAACCCTACAAGAAAAGCTATTATTAAAGGAATTCAAAAAAGAAAGAAAAAGAAGAAATTCTTGAATATGAATGAATTACAAGCTTTATTATATGAATTGAACCTACCTGCTGAAGTAAATTGGGATTGGTTCATCTATTTGATTAGCAAAACTGGATTGCGATTTGCTGAAGCGTTAGCCCTAACACCTGCTGACTTTGACTATAAAAATCAACAAATAAACATTAATAAATCTTGGAATTACAAGTTCAAAGATTATGGCTTTCAACCCACCAAAAATAAAAGCTCTAATCGGAAAATCTTCGTTGATGATAGTACTTTAAAAGCTTTCAAGAAATTGACGAAAGAAAAAGACCCTGACCAACCTATTTTCGTTAATCAGAATCAAAAAATATTTAACTCTACCGTCAACAGCAGACTAGCAACATTATGTCGACATGCCAACATTCCTACAATTTCCATACATGGTCTAAGGCATACACATGCATCGCTACTATTATTCCAAGGTGTATCAGTTTTGAGTGTATCGCGAAGATTGGGACATGCTAATATTACGACTACCCAGGAAACATATCTACATATTATTAAAGAACTTGAAACTAAAGATAATCGGAAAATTTTGAAACATTTAAAAGAGTTGTAGGATTGAGATGTAGTTAAGATTTATCTTTAACATTTTAAATTATTATGCTATAATCAAGTTATTAAAGGTTTTACCTACCTTTTATTTTTGTTTTTTTTACTAAAAATTCTTTTTAAAGAAATGGAGGGCTATTTTCGCCTTCCATTTTTTTGTATTTAGTTATAAACTATTCATCTCTCTTTAAAAGTCTCATGTATGGAACTTCCAAATTTTGACTATCATCTGAAATAACTTCTGGATCGACAGGTCTTTCTATTGAAGACATGACTTCTCCCAAAAGATCTAGTTCTTCATCGCTTAAATCGTTTAACGCATCAAGTAAACTATCCTCCATCAAATGATCATCGTCATCACCTGTGATGACACTTAATTCCTCCAGTATATCCTTTACTTTTTTATCATCGCTCTTCTTAACTGCACCAGTTTTTTGCAAGAAGTTAAACAATTCTGTCATAATCGCGATATACTCTGTAATACCAGTCTCACCATAGCTAATTTTATAATTGTATAATTCAGCTGCATTTGTTATAACTGTTTGTATTTTATCTTTTAGAAGATACTTATTTAGGTAATCCTCCAATATTTCTTTTTGCTGGCTAATTGGAGGCATGTTTATAAGATTTCCTTCCGATTTTACAAAGTCTAAATATTGATCAATCATCTTATTATTATTTTCTATAAGTTTACTCTTCACTTTTTCGTATTTTTCATCATCCTTACTTAAATCTGCATACTTGTCCCAATTTTCAAAGTATCTAAAATTACGTTCTAATGTAACATAGCTGTATTTTTTATTTGCTTTACTAAGTTTGATTTGATAATAATCATTTAGCTTGTTTTCAACAATTTGATTACGAAAAGATAAATATCCACTTATCTCAAGGAAACACTCGATTTTTTCATTTTCTGACATTCTTGGAGTATAAAAACGCGAATCAAGATAATTGCTAATAAAGTCCATGTCATCATCAGACAAGTTAACCTTAACATTTTTCCTTGTTTTGATCTCCATAACATTACCATTAAATAGTGCATTTTCATATAAAACCATCTATTGTTGTGGAATAATATCAATCTGCTCTAATGCATCTACTACAATTGGAATTGAAAATTTTGCCATTCCTTCATCAAAAATTGCATATGTAGCCATATCTTCTTGCACTAATACGTAAAGATCTACTCCATTTACTTTGATACTGTCTAATTTCCAGTCTGCAAACTTTCTTTGCTACCTAATGTAATTATAAACTATTTATGATATTTCAACATATAATGTTTGCGTTTTCGATCATTTAACAATATAGATACTGACAGTATGATATAATTAACTAATTTTTATTAAAGGGGTTGTCAAATCATGTTAGTTATAACCTTAATGTATAGTCTCTTAGCTATCATAATTTTTGTATGTAAGTCGATATTTTTAAGAAATAAAAAGCAAATATTAATATCATTAAGTATTTTATTACTAGAAATATTATTAATTTTTATTTTTGTTTATTTCTTACTCCCATCGAGAAACTTACTTTCATTGTTACTAGGAAATGCCATTTTCGGTGGAATTTTCTTAATTTTAAATCTATTTATTGGAAATTTTGATGATGATATTCGCCGAGGAAAATTATGGGTTAATAAATCTTTTTCAATTGGATTATCAGTAGTTATGGTTATACTTTTAATAGCAGTTGGCGGTGAATTACATTCAACACTATCAGTTAAACCAACTTATAATTCAATTTCGGTAAAAAAAGTCAGTTCCAAACAAGCTCCAACATTTAAACGCGGTGAGACTCCTGTAGCCTTAGCACCTAAAACCGTTTTGAATCGAGTAAGAAAAGCTGTTTCTGATTTACCAAATAGTCAGTACTTCAAGATTGCCGGAACTGTGCAAGCACAATATATTCATGGTAAAGCAGTCTATATTGTACCCGTTGAATACCAAGGATTCTTTGCGATGATGAAGGCAAAAAATATTCCTGGATATTTTATGATTGATGCAACTAGTCAAAATGCGACACCAAAATTTATCAAAAAACCGTACAAATATACTACAAGTGCCTATTTTAAAAGAGATACTGAAAGACAACTATATCGAAATAATCCACAATGGTTGAAATTAGGTGATGGCGGCGCACAGCTAGAAATTGACAATAATAGAAATCCTTATTGGGTAGAAACAGTATATAAATCTGAATTCCTAAGTCACAGAATTAACTACAAAAAACTAAGAGTCATTGTTATGAACGCTGTTACAGGAAAAACTAAAACATACAAATTATCTAATTTGCCAAAATTTGTTGATGAAGGTATCACTTCAGATGTTGCAGCAGAAATAAACAGTAATTATGGTAGTTACAAGCACGGATTTTGGAATCGTTTCTTAGGTAAAACAGATATGGAAGAACCAACTAATAATGGCCCAGAAGACGGCGTAACTTCAATATTCAACGAAAATGGAACCATTAGCTACTTCACAGACTTTACTAACCCTAATACTAAATCTGATTCTGCTTTAGGTTATTCCATGATTAATGCTCGTACAGGTGAATTAACTTATTACAAAGCTAATGGAATTATGGATAGTTCTGGTGCTAAGAGTAATGCTAACCAAAATTACAAAGCTCAACAATGGACAGCTAACATGCCTATCCTATATAACGTTGATGGACGACCAACATGGATCATGACTATTTTAGATAAAACACACGCAATCAGAGGATATTATTATCTCGATGCCGAAGACCAATCTATTTACGGAACAGGCACCTCCCCAATTAGTGCCCTAGATGATTTTAGACAAGCATTAGTAAACAGTGGAGCTAAAGCATCGAATACACCTAATAGTAACCTAAAACAGATTACAGGAACAGTAGATAGAGTAGCAATAGTATCTAATAAAAACAAAGTAATGTTCACTCTTAAAGATAGTCAAGTTGTTTACACCATCGATACTGATGATTTTGCCAAAGCTAACTTGCTTAGAAGTGGTGACAATGTTGGTTTCAAAGCCAACATTGTTAATGGACAAAGTATTGGGAACGTAACAAAATTTACCAACCATAACTTAAAGTAATTATAAATACTACATTTAGCCTCAATTCATTTTGGGGCTTTTTTGTACTTATAAAGACATTTATTTCTTTAGTTATAACTTTTTATAATTAGTTTGAGGTGATTTCCATGAAACAAATTAAAGTTAGAAATATTGGCAACAGTGTTGGTATTATTCTCCCTAAAGAATTTTGGTCAGCAGAATTTTCCAATCTAAGCAAATGAAGTTAGAATTTTAGCAAGCCTATCAATTTTGATAGATTTAAATATATCCAAAAAATAAGGTATGACCTACTTTTTTAGAATCATACCTTACTTATTTATATCCTTATTTCAAAAACTTGCTATTAGCTGTTACACCAAATGCTTGTGCCAATTCTTTAAGTTCTTCATCTGTAATATCTTGTAAAATATTACCACCTTGTGCTTGAATAGTCGTAAAGATTAATGCAGCTTTTTCAACTGTTTCAATCAATCCAAATGTTTCATCAGGATCTGAACCAACAGCGAAAATACCATGGTGTGGCCACATAACTACTTTAAATTCACTCATCTTGGCTGCAGTTGCTTTACCAATTTCATTTGTTCCTGGCGTCATATATGGAATAATACCTATGCCTTCAGGGAAAACTACTAATGATTCAGCTTGCATTTTCCATAAAATTCTTGAAAGACGTTTTTCATCTAAAGTTTGTGTAAATGACATCGCAATAAAATTAGTAGGATGACAATGCATTACTACACGTTGGTTTTTATCTGTCTTTAGTCTCGCAATATGTGACATTAGATGCGTAGGGAATTCACTCGTTGGTTTAGCACCATCTTCATATCCCCAATGTAAATCAGCGTGTTTACCATCTTCAGTAATTTTAACCAACCCTACATCTTCTGTTGGTCTTGAAATTACATTTCTAAAATATCTGCCAGTCCCTGTAACTAAGAAATATTGACCTGCAACAGCTTTAGCATCAAAACCTAAATCAAAGGTTCGCTTTACTTCCTTAACATCGTCAAAATCTTTCAATTCATCTTCAGTAATACGAATACTGATATTACCACCGTTACGTTCATCCCAACCATTATCATATGATTGTTTAGTTACATTGCAAATATCTCTCATAAATTTAGAATCAATAAATTTCATTACATACTCTCTTCTTTCCACTAAAATTAAGTCAGCCTATCCCGTACAAAATAATATTTTGTGACTGACTTAATCCTAATTTATTTTCTAGTTACGTTTAAATTGAACATCTTTTTCATAGCGACGAATTTCATCCATCCAGTCTAAACCTACTGGAACATTATTACGTTGACAGAATTCATCCCAAACTGCACCAAATGGGAATGACTTCAATTCTTCAGTAACTGCTAAACGTTTAGTAAAATCGTATTCATTTTCAGCTTTTTTCAAGTCGTCAATTGGAGCTAACATTGCTTGTAATAATGCCTTCTGTGTAGAACGTGCACCAATTACCCATGCAGCAACACGATTAATTGTAGCGTCAAAGAAGTCTAGTCCAATATTTGTCTTAGATAGCAAATCATCGCGAACTAGTGAACGAGTAATTCTTACTAATGCATCATCAAAGATCACTACATGATCACTATCCCAACGTACTGGACGAGAAACGTGTAACATCAAACCTTTACCGAATGGCATAAATGCTGAGAACTTATCTGAAACATCTTCTGTTGGATGCCAATGACCTGCATCAATTGTCCATAATTTATCACGCGTAATAGCATAGTTGTTATAGAATAGATGAGAACCTACAGTATATGATTCAATGCCTGTACCAAATAACTTACCTTCAAAGGCTTCAATCGTATTCTTTTCATCATATTCTTCTTTGATAATTTCATCCAATGATTCAATCAAACGTTTGCGTGGGGAAAGTTTATCAATTGGATTATCTTTAAAACCATCTGGAATCCAGAAGTTATTAACTGATTGTTGTCCTAATTCTTCACCAAAGTAGTTAGAAATTGCTCTTGATTGCTTACCTACTTTAATCCAAAAATCTCTAATTTCTTTTTCTGGACTTGCCAAAGTAAAGTTATGTTTTACTTTAGGATGTGAGAAGAAAGTACCATTCATATCAAGACCAACGCCTTCTTCTTTAGCCCAATCAACCCAATATTTGAAGTCTTCTGGTCCAACTTCATCGAAATCTTTCTTTCTATCTGTTACCGCATACAAAGTATGTAATTGAATTTTATGTTTACCTGGAATCAAAGACAATCCTTCATGTAAATCTTGTGTCAATTCATCAGGAGTTCTTGCAATTCCTGGATAATTACCAGATACTCCAATACCCCCTGTTAGTTTTTGGTCTGGATTTAAGAAACCATGAATATCATCGCCTTGCCAACTGTGAATTGACAATTTTACTTTACTTAACTGTTCAATAGCTTTTTCTGTATCTACACCGATTTCTGCATAACGTTCTTTTGCTACTTCATATGCGCTTTTTACTTCTTGTTCTCTAACCATTATTTTTTCCTCCTAGTCTAAATGAAATACTTCTGGTAAATCGAATGTTACAGGACTCTTATCTGGATTAGTATCCATTAATGGTGCCATATATGCCCACCATTCTTTGCATGCATCCATTTCTGCAATTGCCTTATATTTATCCATATCATCTACTTCTAAATATGCGAATAAAGTACCTGTCTTCTTATCCAAGTAAATTGAATAGTTATGTGCTCCTGCTTCCTTTAATGCTTTCTTCATTTCTGGAAACTTAACTGGTAAATCACTATGTCTTTTTTCATATTCATCATAATAATTAGGATTTACATGCATAATTTGTCCAAGTCTTACTGTCATTTCATTAACCTCTTTCCTTATTTAAAAACTGTTGATATTCTGCTAAAACTTTAGAATACTTACCTTGCTCTGGTGTGTAATGTTTAATATCAAATGAATCAGAAATAATTCTTCTTCCTAAGTAAACATTTAATACATCGCCAGCTGTTATCATTTGTACTAAAATATTTCCGATTGCTGTAGCTTCACTAGGTCCCGCATACACATCTACATTTGCGATTGTACTTGTAAGTTGATTCATCAATGCTACGTTAGATCCGCCACCAACTATATTCAAAGTATCAATATGATAGCCCATAATGTCATCTAACTTACTAATCTCATTTGCGTAGAATAACGCTAAGTTTGAATAAATAGCCATCATAATTTCTCCAGGTGTTTCTGGAACTTTTTGTCCTGTTTCTCGACAATAAGCTTGGATTTCTTGGATCATATTTCCTGGATTTTGGAAGCGTTGATTGTTGACATTTATAAATTGCTCAAATGGTTCTACTTCACCTGCTAATTCTGCCAATTCACCAAAACTATATTGATCATTTAGTTCTTTCTTTATACATTGAGCCATCCAGAGACCCATAATATTCTTTAGGAATCTATATGTCCCATAAGCTCCCCATTCATTTGTGTAATTTTCTTTAAAGGCTTTTGCCCCATTTTCTGGAATATTTAATTCAGTTCCAATTAATGACCAAGTTCCTGAGCTTAAGTATGCCCAATGTTGTCCTTCACATGGTGTCCCAATAACTGCCGAAGCTGTATCATGAGTTGCTACTGTTACAACATTCACTTTTGGTAGTTCATATTTGCTGTACCAATCCTCTTTTAAATTTCCTAAAACTGTTCCAGCATCTACTAATTTTGCAAATTGATCTGAGGATACATTGACTTTTTCTAATAGATTTTTATCAAATAACCCTTCTCTTAAACTCAACATTTGCGTAGTGGAAGCGTTTGTAATTTCAGTTACAGCTTTTCCTGTGAGAATGTATCCTATATAATCAGGAATCATCATAATTTTATCTGTTTTCTTCAATAACTCTTTATCTTCTTCAAATAATTGGTATAAAGTATTAAAGTTTAAGAACTGAATTCCTGTTTTCTTATAGATATATTCCTTAGAAACCTCAGTTGTTAATTCATTAATTGAATTACTTGTTCTTTTATCTCGGTAACTAATTGGATCTTGTAATTTATTTCCATCCTTACCAACTAGTACATAATCTACAGCCCAAGTATCAATTCCTAAGCTGACTTCTGTATATCCAGCTTCTTTTATTTTTTCTAATCCTTTAAAAATCTCATCAATTAAATAATCAATATTCCATCTGTCGTGATTATTTTTAAATTCAAATCCGTTTTTGAAACGATGCATTTCTTGAAGCTTAAGCTTTCCGTCTTCTAATTGTCCTAGCATAAGACGTCCACTAGATGCACCAATATCTACTGCAACATATGCTTTCAATGAGTTCACCTTCTTCCAATTTATTTTTCACTATCTCCATAACGTTCTTTTGTAATTTCATCCAAAGATTTTCCTCTTGTCTTAGGTGTCCACAATGTACCGATTACTAGAGAAACTACTAATAAACCAATCATGAAAGTTCCGGCTGCTTTGAAGCCCATGTTTTGTAAAATAAGTGGGAAGAAAATGGACCAAATACCTGCACTACCACGAACAACGAAGAACATAACACCTTGAGATCCTGCACGATACTTAGTTGGGAATAATTCTGTTGCCCATAATGCGTACCAAGCTTGTGCACCAATACCTGCAGAAATACCCCAGATAACAACGAATGCGATTAAAGCTGTCCAACTCATACCAACATAAGTTAGAATTAACCATGAAATTACTGCCATTGCAGCACCTACAAAGTAAAATCCTCTATGGTTAACCTTATCCCCATACATAGCAAATCCAAAATATCCTGCTAAAGCTGTGAAGATCCAGAGAACTGCTTGTAGTAAGTTAGCTTGAAGATTTGATAAACCACCAACAGTTTCGTAAACAAATGGCATGAAGAATCCCATTGCTCCGGCTACTAAGTTCCAGAACATATATACACCAATCAAGAATAATACCGATTTAACACTTACTGCGTTTGAGAATAAGTCTTTATATGGATGAGGTCTTTCGCCTGTTTCCTTTTCTTTTTGCTTTTGTTCCACCCATTCTTGAGATTCATCTAATCCTCTTTGCAATAACCAAGCTATAAATGCAATTAAAGTTAATAATGCAAATAAAATTCTATTTCCTAATAAACCTAATGGAGCAAGTAACGTTCCGGCAACGAAGATAATAACTGGACCCATTGACCATGAAAACTGGGAAATACCAATATTTTTAGCACGATTTCCTTCGTCTGATGTTTCTGAAATATATGTCCATGAAGCTGGAACCCCTGCCCCAACTGCGATACCTGTGATTATAAACCCAGCTAAAAGCATTGGGAAATTCATTGAAAATACAACAATTAAAGTTCCTAGCATATATACCAACATGTCATATGTGTAAATTACTTTTCTACCATACTTATCTGAAAGATGACCACCTATTAAAGCCCCTATTGCTGATCCAAAAGCATTAGCACTCAAAGCTCCTAAAAGTCCAACTTGAAAATTATCTAGTTTTAATGCAGAAGTCCATAAAGTTAAACCACTAGCACCCGCTACAATACAGCTTGAATCTAAAAAGTTAGTTAATGATACTGCCCAAGTAGCAAATTTTTTGTTACTAGCCATGTTTTTTCACTCCTAAATAATAAATTTAAGATAGCGCTCTCTTGTTTACATTTATAATATTAACCGTTTTCAAAAATAAATAAAATGTCATTAACACTCTAAAATGGTATCATTTTTTAATATTGAGTTTTTCTTACTTTTTATTGTTATTGATTAAATGAAGCTACTATATTAAAATAATCTTGGGTCATTAGAAGTTATATTGGTATCATTTTCTACGATTTTATGTAACAAAATTTAATATATTTATATTTAGGGGGTTGATTCTGTGATTGATAGAAAGATATTAAATTCATTATTCGAATATACAGAGATTGAAAAAGAACAAAAGGCTACTCATACTTTTATTGAAGATTTGCCTATTTCAGCTATCGATATTGATCAAAGTTACCATAATGCAGCTCCAACACTTAACCAAAGTTTGTTTAAACACAGCGCTATATATATTAGTAAACATAATCGTTTTGCTGATTATCCACGACATACTCATGAATTTCTAGAAATTAACTATATGGTTACCGGATCTTGTAAACAGATTGTTAATGGTGAGGTTGTTACTCTCAATACCGGTGATATTCTTTTGATGGATATCGGTTGTCCTCATTCTATTCATGAACTATCAGAAGATGACATTTTGATAAATCTACTCTTCAGAGATAAGGATATCTCATTTGATTTTCTAGGTAGTATGCATAGTGAAAACAGTTCTGTTTTTGAATTCTTTTTAAATGTTTCTCTAAAAAATGAGAATAAGAGAAAATACTTTATTTTCCCACATAACAGAGACATTACTAAAACGATGGATCAAATTATTGATGAGTATTATTTACAAAAGCCTTACGCCTACCCTATTATTAACTCTTATCTTAAGATTCTTTTATCAAAAATCATGAGATACTATCCTTTACCAACAAACCAAATTAAGGATTATCATCAAAAAATAATACTAAATATTATTGAAGATATTTCTAAAAATTATATTGATATCACCTTACCTGATCTTGCTAAAAAGTACGGTTACAGTGAAAATTATTTAAGCTCTCTAATAAAAGAAGTCACTGGTAAAAATTTCGTTCAACTACGGACACAACATCGCTTAAAAGAAGCAAGATATTTACTAAAATCAACTGATTTTCCAATTTCGGAAATTAGCCAATTAGTAGGGATCAACAATAAAAATTCCTTTTATAAGAAATTTAAAGAAGAGTACGGTTGCTTACCTTCTGAAGTTAGGGATTCTTCTAAGAGAAAAAATGACCTTCAATCATCACTGAAAGGACTTATCTAATCATGTATATAGATTTTAGAAAACGTTTTATGTTTTTAGTTCTTTCATTACTTATTAATGCTACTGGTCATGCTTTGACTATCTCTACTAATCTTGGGAGCGCTGTTTGGACCGCATCAGCAGTTAATATCAACAATTGTTTTTCTATTAATAGTTTGAGTTTGGTGATTTTTTTAGAAGGTTTGGCCGTTAACTGCCTAGTTTCTTTGATAGATAAAAAGCGAAAGATATCTAAATTTTTATTAGATTTACTATTTATTACACCATTTAGCATTTTAGTTCAATATTTTACTAGTTGTTTGGAAGGACTGAATTTACAACACCAATTACTTTTAATCCGTATTATTTTAGATATTCTAGGAATTGTATTTATATCATTAGCAACGTCATTATATCAACGTGCTAACATAGTCTTGCATCCTAATGATGATTTCATGCAAACTATTAGATTTATGTTCTTGCATGGCGATGCTACTAAAGCACAGATAATACATTTCCTAGTTCCACTAAGTATTATTGTAATTACCACTGTTATTTCACATGCAATTTGGGCTGTAGGAATTGGAACTATTATCTCATTTTTCTTCCAGGGATCTATGATTAAGTGGTTTGACATACATGCATTTAAGCACCTTAAACATTATGATATCTAAAAAGCCTGATCTCGGTAAATTCCGAGATCAGGTTTATTTTTATGCTATATATAAAAAAGTTCAGATTATTAGGAATAATTCTTAATAGTCTGAACTTCATTTATTCTATTCACCTGGTTGATATTCTTTATCGATAATTAATACTGGCTTAATTGTCTTACCAGAAACAGAATCTTGATTTGCTTGATTGATATCTTCAAAATCATAGAATTTTTCAGTCTTGTCGAAATCAAACCATCCTAGTTTGTAGAATTCAATTAAACGAGGAATATCAATTTGAGGGATGGAGTCACCCATGTTTACACCAACAATCTTCTTGTCGTCTACACATAAATCATTCCAAGTAGAGATTTCAATTAAGTGTGGTGTTACCGCAATTGCTGCACATGTACCACCTTGTGCTAAAGCGTCAACTCCATTCTTAATAACTGCTGGCAAACCTGTTGTATCTACAGTCCAATCTACACCATATCCATTGGTTAATTCTTTAATCTTAGCAACTGCATCTTCTTCCTTACTGTTAATAGTATGAGTTGCTCCTAACTCTTTAGCAAGTTCCAATCTTTCAGGTACAATATCCACTGCGATAACTTTGATACATCCAGAAATACGACCTGCCATCATAGCAGCTAAACCTACAGCACCTGTACCAAATACTGCAATTGTGTCACCTGGTTTTGGTTGTAGGGTATTTAATACTGTTCCAGAACCTGTAACATACCCACAGCCTAATGGTCCAAGTTTACGTAGGTCTAGATTTTTATCAACTTTTACAGCATTGCGTTGATCTACCACTGTTGTTGTTGTGAATGATGACTGATTAAACATATCAGAAATATGCTTACCATTTTCTTGAAAATGATCATCACCATCTGCACGAGTTCCTGACAAATTATATTTAGCATAACTTCTACATTGAGTTGGTACACCTTTTAAGCAATTGTCACATGTTCCATCTGAGTAGAAAGAAAGAATTACATGATCACCTGGTTTAAAGTTTTTAACTTCACTACCAACTTTTTCAACAATTCCTGAACCTTCATGACCTAGAATAACTGGATAACCTAGCGAGGCATCGCCCTTACGGATGGCTTCATCGGAATGACAGATACCTGATGCTACCATGTGAATTTGTAAGTCTGTTGGTCCTACTTCATGAAGATCAATATTATCTTTAATTTCAAATGGTGCTCCCACTTCTTCTACTACTGCTGCTTTTATTTTCATAATTAATTACCACCTTTGATATCGTTTACAATTATATTTTATTTATTTGTGAATTATTTCTCAATATCAAAAACGATTAATTTAGGTGTCATTTTTTAATATTTATAGAATGCATAAGTACATATATTCTATAACTAAAACCAGCCAATTTCTGTATCTTTAAATTTAGGAATATTTCCAGACTTATATGGATCGTAATTATTAATGTTGCAGCCAAATTCCTTAAGAAACTCTATTTTATTATCATCTGTCCATTCTATTAGAGATATTCCATCAAATGATGTGGCCTCTTCTGCTTCCATTTGACATTCAAAGCACCATTCAACTATTGTTTGATTTTCCTTGTGAAAAAACTGCTTAATATCCCATTTAATAACAGTTCCACGACTATTCCACTCATTAAACCAAAGTTTAATTTTTTTAGAACTATCGTATCTCGGCCCCCAACTTTCAATATATGTAGCATTATTCGAAAATATTTTAAAAATTCCTAGATCTTTCTTTTGTAACCACATTTCAAACCATAACCTGATTATTTCTTCTTTTTTATTCATAGTCATACCTCTTTATTTTGTTGCTATTAAACATTCTTTATTTATCCTTCAACAATTCTAATAGTTCTCTATTCTCTTTGATACCTTGATCTATAAGTTTTGACACACTTGAAGAAACTTCTTCTTTTTTCAGGAAAGTAGTAGTCTTTTTAGTTTTTAATTCTGGTTCTTCATTATTAAATTCTCTCATTATCATCACCTTGTGCTTACATTTTAATATTATACAATTACACCGTAAACTAAAAGACATCCCATACATTTCTGTATGAGATACCTTCAGGGTTAATGTTATAAGTTAAATAAATATTAATTTTTTAACTATTTACTTACCAAACCATCACTCGATTTGCCTTTAGACATGTATCCATCTATTAGTCCTAACTTCTTAAAGACTGCTTGCTTATATGCAATTTCTGCATTCCATTCCACTGTTTCTAAAATACATGTAGCATGATGTAAATCATTGGTTGTAATTAAAACACCATGACTATTTAAAAGGAAAATATTATTGGCAGCTTTATCACCTAATTTTACTAATTCATCATGTACTTGATCTGCTAATTCTTTTGAACACGCAGGTTTATAAGGCAAACATCTAATTGTACCTAAATCTAAATCATGTGAAGTGGCTTCGGTAACATTAGGCATATCTTCACCTATTGTTGCCCAAAACATTGATACAGGTGTATGAGAATGATATACGACTTTTATATTTTCATTTGCTTCATATGCTTCTCTATGCATATTAATTTCCCTTGTCAATCTTCCTGAACCATCAATTTGTTCTCCAGTCTTCAGATCTACTACTAAAATTTGAGCTGGAGATAATTCCCCATACTAAGCTTCGGACATATATGTTGGAGTTATGATTAGATATTCTCTATCTTTTTCAATATGAACATGACCATAATCTAAACTTTGATCAGCTATAATCTTTTGCGAGATATTTCCACCTGCCACATTTGTCATTTTTCTGTCAAACATCTTTTTAGCAGTCTCTGCAAGATCTTGTCTTTGAAACTCAAATATAAAACTTTCTACCAACTATATACCTCCCTCTCTATTTTTTATTTATCTTCCAACTTTCACATTTATTTTTCTAAGGTAAATTTCAAGTACAAGTTAGCCACTTAAATAAAAAAATATCGTTTTCATTCACACCACTTTGTTAAGCTATCTAAGCCACCCTTGGTCCACTTGGTAATACGTAGTGGGTATGGAATACTTCCTCTGCTGATAACCCATTAAAAATTCTACGTGGGTATTCATTCATTATATCGTTAACGTAGTAAATCTCTTCCTCGGGGAAGGAACTAATCGCCTTTCCTTTAGTAATTACGCGTCGCAAGAAGCCATTATTATTCTCATTACTTCCTCGCTGCCATGGAGAATAAGGGTGGGCATAATATACCTCTGAATGAACTTTATTTAATTCACTAAACTCACTACCGTTATCGGCTGTAATAGTCTTAAAAAGTTTAGAACCGTATTCCGCCTTTAGCTCAAGGATAGCCTTATTAACATCCTGTGATGTTTTAGAGTTGATTACTTTCACAATGTTATAATGTGATTTTCTATCGGTTAAAACAAGGATAACCTTATCAGTAGCCATTTTCTTTCCTTGAATAGTGTCAATTTCAAAATGGCCAATTTCAGAGCGTAGATTAGCTTCAACAGGCCTTTCGTCAATACTTTTGCCAAAGCAACATTTCTGCGTCGCTTGTTTAACTTTTCTAGGTCGTAATTTAGGTTTCTTTACCAAGTCAATAGGGTTGGTCTCAGTAATACCTGTGTTAATCCAATTATATATAGTGGTGTCGCATGGAAGGTCTAAATCTTTAAATTTTGGTTTTAGCTTTTTAAGAGCGCCATATGGCGCATATTTAAAACCATCATACCTACCAAGCAAAAGATTATCTAGCTCCTTAATAAAATCCTTCATCAGAAGGTATTTTCCTCTGCGGCTTGAGTTAAGTCGATTTCTGTTATACCTAGCTTGACCGGCATCACAACTGTAAATAGTGGAAAAATAAGTGTAGACCTTACCTTTTCTAGATTTTTGTCGGCGAACTTGACAAGTAGTTCCACGTTTAATTTCATTGTTGATTGTTTGATGATTTCTGTTGAGCTTACGAGCTATCGCACGGTTAGAATACCCTTCTTTATGTAAAATTTCAATTTGAGCTCGCTCTTTTTCAGAGAGATGAGATCCTTTAGGGGGTGTGGTATTAGTAATAGATGTGTTATTATCCAATTGTGCCATGAAGTACAATATCCTTTCATTGTTTTTTTGTTGTGTGATTAATGATATACGATATTGTGCCTTCGTGGCCTTTTTATTTATGATTTATTAGCTAACTCTAATTTAATAATCAGTAGCTAAGTTCATTATAAAACTCGCCAAATTCATCAATCGCTTTAAATCTAAAACTTATACTTACTTTATCGACCTTCTTTGAAATTCGTGCAATTTTTTTAACATGAAGTTCTCGGCTTCTAATCTACGAATTCTGTCTCTAGCTTGTTTTAACTCAAGTTCTGTTTTTTCGGCATTTGTCAATTCGGATTTATCACGGTTCTCAATCTTTTTACCACGATTATCCTTTAATCCATTTTCTCCTTTAGAAAGGTATTTCTTAACCCAATTATATACTTGTTGATAAGAAACATTATATTTCTTAGCTGTGGCAGAATAGTTTTTATATGTTCAATAGCGTATAAGGCAATTTCAAGACTTTCTTCAAATGTTGTTTTACGTCCAGCTTTCATTCGTGTAGATCCTCCATTAGTGGCTTTAAGTTCTTTACCACTATTATACTTGGAAATCCATTTACGTAGAATAGAATTCGAAGAAATATTGTATTTGTCACAGCATTCTGACAGAGAAAACTTTCTTGATAAGTAATCATTGACAGCAGCAAGCTTAAGCTCTAGGGGGTATTTTCTCCATGTGTGTGATTCTTGTAATCCATCTACACCATTATTTTTATAAGAACTATTCCAATTTCTCAATGTAGAATCTCTTGTGTTAAACTTTTTAGCTACTGTAATATACGAATAATCTCCAGATAAACACATTTCAACTGCTTCAAGACGTTGTTTCCATGTGAACTTTGTTCTTCCTGACAATACAAAAACTCCCTTCAGAGTAAGATACAGAATTTACATATTTCTGTGTCTACCCTAAAGGGAGCATACCATTTATGGAATTACTTATTTTTCTTCGCTAAAATTCTCCATAAAAAATTAGGTATTAAACACAAATACGTCTAATACCTAATTAATATGATATCTATAATTTCTATTGTATTACTACTTGATTTTTAACGGAAATTTTAACTACTTTTATTAAATTATTTTCGATTAACTTTTATTACATATCTGAATGTTGGTCCATCTTGATCAACACTAAGAACTTCGTGTCCTCGATTTTCAGCATCAACTGGAATAGCATTAATAGATTGAGGACAGTCACTAAAAATTTCAATTACTTCCCCATCTTTCATCTTATCGTACGCTTTTATACTTGCCATTCCTGGAAATGGACAAGGTTCTCCTAACATATCTAATGTATAATCAATATTTACGTTTTTACTCATAATTGCACCTTCCAAATATTATTGCTTATTCTTTTTAAAGAAAAATCTTTGCCACCAAATTGTCAATAGGAATGCAATTCCTAATAAGATATAAGTAACTGCTAGTCCACCTGTATATCCAAATGTTTTCAATAAGTTTACTTTTGGATATGGATAAACCATAACAGGAGCTATTTTATTCCAAACTAACACTAATAAAATAGAACCTATTACATTTCCAAGACCTACTAACATATAATGTACTTGACCTTCCATCGCTCTATACATCCAACCGGTTTCACAACCACCAGCGATTACAATTCCAACACCAAAAAGGAAACCACCTATAACTACATTAGGTCCTACCCAAAAAATAAGTGGAGTTCTACCAAAAAGAATAAAACTGAATGTACCTAGAGAACTAATAGCCATACCTGCAATAATTGCTTGCATCATATTAGTTCTACCAGCTAACCATAAATCTCTAAAACCAGATGTAAAGCAAATTTGGCCCTTTTCTAGAAGAAAACCAAACAATAAACCAAATAAACTTGCCATACCTAGCACTAATTGCATTCTAAAAGAGTGAACAAATAGTAATATTACTAATAAACATCCTATTGCAATATAAATCTTATTCTTCATATCACTATTTTTTGCCTGATAAGTATATTTAGATTTTCCATTTCTATTCTTTTTCATAACCATTTTAGTTTGGAAAAGTGGCAAACTTATTATCTTTGTTCCTACATAAGTTCCACACCCCATAAAGATTGCAAATATCCATGCATGGAATGAGAATTGTGGAATTCCTGTAAAGAATGCGGCCAAATTACATCCCATTGCAAGACGTGCACCAAATCCAGCAATAATACCACCTATAATTGCTTGAAAGACACGTACCATAGATTGTGGTACTCTAAACTTAATATTATTAGATAAAGCAGCAGCTATAAACATTCCTAAGAACATTCCTAAAATCATTACTCCATCTACTCTAGTAAGTATAGTTCCTTTATAATGAATTAATTTTAAATAACTATATTTACTTATATCTACACCGCACATTTTCATTAGGGATGCTCCCCAACGTGTAAATTCACCAGTAACTGCCCAGAAGGCTCCTGTTATTCCAAAATAGTAGGCAGCTAGTACCCCTAAAATTACTGTTACTGGCATTGGTTTCCATGTCTTTCTTAGCTTCTCAATCATACTACATAATTCTCCCAACAAAAGAGCTCTAAGTCTATTTGGTACCAAATCATGTAATACTTGATAAGATATCTTAAACAGACTTAGAGCTCAATAATATTAATTAACTTTAATCGAGTATTCCTGTTTATCAGTAATTACTCCAATATCATTTGCTGTTACACCTTTTTCGCGCAACTCTTGTACTAAAGATAATGCTTTATCTTCAGAAATACTTATTAACAATCCACCTGATGTTTGAGGATCATAGAGAATCTCTTCCATGGCATAATCGTCAATCTTGAAATTAATGCTATCTTCTAGATATTCTCTATTCTTTTGACCTCCACCAGTAGTCAAAAATTGTTGTGCATACTCATATGCCCCATCAATGATTGGCAACTTGTTTACACTAACAATTGCAGAAAACTTATCATTTAACATCTCTTTTAGATGTCCTAGCAATCCAAAGCCGGTTACATCTGTACAAGCAGAAACACTGTACTTTCTCATTACTTCAGAAGCAGTTCTATTTAAAGTAGTCATCGACTTTACTGCTTTTTCAAAGTTTTCTTCTGTTGCTTCACCAGCATTATATGCTGAAACTATAATTCCTACACCTAAAGGCTTAGTTAAAATTAAATGATCTCCTGCATTAACAGTATTATTTTTAATGAGACCATCTAACTTAACTTTCCCTGTTACAGATAATCCATACTTAACACTATTATCCGAAATCGTATGTCCACCAGCAATTATACCGCCAGCAGCATTTACAACCTCTTGTCCACCTTTCAAAATGTTAGACAAAATATCTTTATCTCCATTCTTTGGAAAGGCTAAAATGTTTAGTGCTAGAGTAACGTCGCCACCCATCGCAAAGATGTCACTTACAGCATTCGTGGCTGCTATTTTACCAAAAATATATGGATCGGAAACGTTAGGTGGGAAGAAATCGACAGTTTGAATAATTGCTTCAGTATCGTTAATCATATATACAGCAGCATCATCATCTGAATTATATCCTACCAATAGGTTTTCATCCTTTTTTTGAGGTAACTTCTCTAAAATACCATAAAGATCCGCCGGACCCATCTTAGAGTTTCAACCACCACAAATAATTAAGTTTTTGTTCTTATCTTTATCTGACATTACTCTTTCACCTCTTTTAATTGGACTTTGGATAATTAGTCATTTTCTGGCAACATGTGTCTCATAATTCTTTCGCCCGTTGCTCTACGTGCAAAATCAGTCACATGATAAACTGGCATATCCATCTTAGGTGCAATTCCCATAACTGTATTAGTACAATCAGTACAATTTCCAATTAAGAGAGCTTCTGCACCCTTGGCTTTTAGTTTCAATACTGTTGCTGCTTGTCCTGGACAAATACCAGGATTTAGGCATTTAGCTGTACCTGTTTTTTCATTTACCACAGCGTTCTTACACCATTCAACACCAACAGCATCTGCACCCATAGATTCAGCAATTTCTTTCATTCTTGCCGGAGTAGCACTGCAGGCACATGCTAACAATCCAACCTTCTGTCCCTTAACATTAGGGAACGGAATTGTTGCAATAATGCCACCTGAAACCTTAGTAATTGGTGAATCAAGAGATGTTCTTTTACCTGTAAAAGGTCCACCCATAATTAATTCACCATAATCTGCCATATCAGGATATGCAGCTAAAATATCTTTTACCAACATTCCTAATGGCACATCTTTTCTTACAACTACGGTTTCATTATCACCATTCAATCTACCACCAACTGTAATATCCTTTGTCATAACTGGCTTTCTATCTTCAATAGCCTCCGCTACGCGGAAGACAGTTTCAACATTAGTTACAATAGCATTTGCAGCATATGGTAAATCAGTTGTTTTTAGCAATTTATGCAAGTTAGAGTCTCTGATAATGGCACGTTCTTCGCCTTCAGGATATCTATTTTTCATTAATTCTAATGAGATATCTTTATGTCCCCTAATTGCTTCTTCTAATAAAGCAACTGCATTAGTATGTTTATGCTTAATAGCGATTTGAACATCCTTGGCACCAACTATTTCTTTAACGTATTCTATACCTCTGATGATCTTTTCAGCATCAGTAATAATACGTGAAATATTGTGTCCTAAGATAGGTTCACATTCTGCCGCATTGATAAACAAATGCCCATCTGGAATTTTTGTTCCATACTTAGCATATGCAGGGAATCCAGCGCCACCACAACCGACGATACCAGCTTCTTTGATTGCCTCTAAGTTGTCCTCTGTATCAGGAATGCGAACGTAATCACCACTTTGTTCCAAATTAGGAATAATAGTGATTGCATCATCAGTAATTTCACTAATAGTTCCATCTAAACTAGCATGTAAATTTACACCTAGTCCAGATGGTTGAGCAATTAATTGCCCTCTTTTTACAACATCGCCTTCTGATACAATTGGATCAGCTTTTGTTCCAACACTTTGTTTGAGAGGTAACACAATTTTTTCCATATTGGACTACTCCCTTCAATTACTCATGTGGAATATTACATACTTACATGTACAGTATATCACTATCAAGGGCATTTGCAATTGTTTTCATAAAAACTAATAGTTCTTTAACTAAATGTGAATTCCTAAACTTAATCGAGCAAATCTACTCATTTTTGAGACATCCCATGCTGGCTCCCAAACGATATTTATTTCACATTCATTAATATTTTCAACTTTTAAAACTTGCATTCTAATCGCTTCTTCTAATAGCTCCGAAATTGGACAACCTATTGTTGTTAATGTCATTGTTACAATTGCCTTGCCATTATCATCAATATCTATGTTGTAAATTAATCCTAAATTAACGATATCTATACCTAACTCTGGATCAACAACTTTCTCTAGATTCCCATAGATATCATCGACTAATTCCTCTTTTGTTTTATTCATAATAATCATCCTTATTAATTGCTAATTATCCTACAAAGTCCATCTTTAATTATTTCATACTCATTTTCTTCAATAGTTCGTAAATCCAAACAGAAGTAATCTTTTATAGTTCTACCTATAATTGGAATATCAATTTTTCTTAATCTACTTTCTAATTTATTAACTGATATACCTTCTGCTTTAATAGCAACCAGATATGTTGGCAATTCTAAACCTGGGAGACTTCCCCCACCAACCTTAGAATAATCTTCAATAACTTTTAAGTTTAGTTTGTTGT
>OGCW01000372.1_pt1 | contig 26453 bp, 31 predicted proteins | sample 1570231 | NCBI WGS metagenome assembly OGCW01 (sample SAMEA2582168, study PRJEB24529) | metagenome | biome: Human gut stool | place: China | collected 2011 | reverse complement strand
AGTTATATTAAATTATATTTGTATATAGTGGAGGTTAAATCTATGATTTTTGTAGGGGGAATTCATGGTGTTGGAAAAACTTATTTTTGTGAAAAAATAAAGGAATTTTTAGGCTTTGATTATTATACAGCTAGCCAATTAATTGAAAGACAAAGAGGTGTAAGGTTTGATGTTGATAAAAAGGTAGTAAATATAAATAGTAATCAAGTACTATTAATTGAGGCATTAAATAAATTACGTGAAAGTGGAAAAGAGTTTATTCTTGATGGTCATTTTTGCTTAATTAATAATGATGGTAATATTTCTAGAGTTCCATTCCAAACTTTTAAAGATATTAAGCCTAGCAGAATAATTCTACTAACAGAAGATCCTCAAGTTATCATGCAGAGACGTGTTGAACGTGATGGAATTAAGCTTGATATTAAAGAGATAGAAATATTTCAGCATGAAGAGTGTTCATATGCAGTAGAAGTAGCAAAAAAGTTAGGGTGTCCTATTATTATTTCTTCCGGAGTTCGTGAATTAGACTCTATTATTAAAACTATGTTAATGGAGGCATAAGTTATGGCGGGGCAATTTATCGAAGAATTCTTTTCTAATATTGATATAAATGATTCTTTTTTTGATTCATTAAAAAATAGTTATCCAGGAAATCATAATAGTAGCGGATTTGTTGCGTGGTTTAATCGTAAAGCAGTTGCTAAAAAGAAGGCCCTAATTTTTAAAGATGATAGTGGATTAGGAGCTTTTTTATCGTTAAAAGACGAAGAAGAAGAAATTAAGCTAGTAGATGAAGTATTACCTGTGAAAAAAAGAATAAAAATTTCGACCTTTAAGATTGCAGAGCGTTTTTCAGGACAACGAATTGGTGAGGGTGCATTAGGTTTAATATTATGGGAGTGGCAAAAATCAGATGCTGAGGAAATATATGCAACTTTATTTGAAGAACAGTCTGAATTAAAAGGGTTGTTAGAAAGATTTGGGTTTATATGTTCTGGCAAGAATTTAAATGGTGAATTAGTTTACTATAGAAGTAAACTTAGTGTAGATTTTCAAAATCCTTTTAAGTCATTCCCGTATATTTCAAAAGATACGAGTTCTATAAGTTATATAATTATAGAAGATCATTATCATGATGCGATATTTGCGTATTCAGAACTGCAAGGTGTTCCTAACAATTCCATTTTTAGTAGTGTTAATAATGGATTAAGTAAAGTATACATTGGTAACAGCCCTAATAGTAATCATAAAATTGGTCAACCAGTTCTTATATATAGAAAATTTACAGGAGAAGGAGTCAGACGCTATAAATCATGTGTAACCTCTTATGCAATTATTACAAATATTATAAAAGTAAAACAAAATGGTACTTCTCTAATGTCATATGATGAGTTAAAATCAAACATAGGAAATAAGTCAGTTTTTGATGAGGCTGAGTTAAGACAAAAGTATAAAAGTAATTACAATATGATTGTTGAAGAATTATTATATTATGGTTATTTTGGTGCGGGTAATAATGTTAATATGGATTGGCTAAATAAAAATGGGTTTTGGGGAGGCGAGTTAGGTAGCTATCCGACAGAATATCAACTAAGTATAGATGATTTTAAGTGTATTTTAAAAAAAGGAAAAATTAATGAGTCAAATGTTATTGTCGATTAAACCACAATTTGTGGATCTTATTTTTTCTGGAAAGAAGAAATTTGAATATAGGAAAAAAAAATGTAAACGTAATGTTAATACAATTGTAATTTATGCTACAGCACCTGTTATGCGTGTCGTTGGAGAGGTTATTATAGGTGGCATTGTAGAAGATTCCTTAGATGCTGTATGGGAGCAAACAAAAGAGTTCTCCGGAATCTCGAAAGATTTTTTCGATAAATATTATCATGGCAAACAATCCGCGGTAGCATATGAATTGGAAAACCTAAGAATTTATGAAACCCCTTTAAAACTTGAAGAAATTGGTGTAAATAGTGCTCCTCAATCATATTGCTACCTCGATGTTTAGACTGGTATTTGTCGATTTAGGGACAATGATTAGAAGCCTGTCCACCAATCAGCTTTATTATTTTCCTCTTGATTTTGTCTCTTTAAAATAATTTGATATAAAAAATGAACTCCAAGAATTGTATCCAATTTTTGGAGTTCATTTTTTATAGTTTGTGGTATTTAGAAATTACAAAGATCGTTTAAATTTTCTGCCATTGTAGGATGTGTGAAGATTTGATTTTTGAAGTATGTATATGGAATGTTGTTATCCATAGCCATTTTAATGAGGTTAATCAACTCTTCAGCACCTTGAGAATAAAGTGTAGCACCGAGGATTAAATCGTTATCTGCATTTACTACAATTTTAAAAGCACCTTTTAAATAGTCGTTTACATGGGCTCTTGGCATGGTAGCTACGAGCATTTCTTTAGTTTTAACTGTATATCCTTTGTTGATAGCATCTTCTTCTGTAAGACCTACACGAGCCAGTGGCGGTGTTAAAAATGTTGTGTAAGGAATATTTTTGCGATCTTTTAATGTGTATTGGCCATTTCCTGTAAGTGCACCAAATACAATGCGGAAGTCATCGAGAGAAATATACGTAAATTGAGGACCACCGTTTACATCGCCTACTGCATATACGCCAGAAACGGAGCTTTCACACGTATCATTCACTACGATAGCACCGCGTTCGTTAGTAGTAATATCCGTATTTTCTAAACCGATGTTAGCTGTATTTGGTTTGCGACCTGTAGCATATAAAACGGCATCAAATGTATAGTTTTGACCATTTGCAGTAATAACAGGTTTGTTGCCATCATTAGATACAGAGTTTAATGTTATATCGTTAAGAATAGTAATACCTTGCTCAGTCAAGTACTCGTTAGCTAATTCTTGTACGATCGGTTCCTCCCGTTTTAAGATGCTAGATTCAATATTAAATACTGTTACCTTTGCACCTAGTTTAGCGTATAAGCTGGCAAATTCAAGGCCAATAGGACCAGCACCGATAACGCCTAGTGTACTTGGTTGAGGCGATAATTGTTGAATTTCTGTGCTATTATAGACGCCTGTTGCTGTGTCGATGCCATCAATGTTAGGCTTAATCGCTACAGCACCAGTGTTAATAATAATTGTTTCACCAGATAAGATGATTTTGTCTTCTCCAGCTGTAACGGCGATTTCTTTATTACTAATGAATTCACCATGTCCAGTATATACATCGACATGTTCATTAGTGTCTAACATACCGAAGTTTTTGTTGCGTAAACGAGATGTAACTACCTCGCGTTGGTTTAATACTTGATTGTAAGATAAGCCTTTTGATGCGGCTACAATCATTGTCTTTGTTGGAATACAAGCAATATTAATACATGTACCACCATACATGAGTGGATTTTCTTCAATCATAGCTACGGCTTTGCCCATGGAGCCAAATTTAGCTGCTAATGTTTTACCGGCTTTGCCGAAACCTAGGACGATAAGATCATAATGTTTGGTATTCATACAATACCTCCTATCTTTTATATTGAAAATATTAGATATGTTTATTATAGCACATAAAATTGTATTGGGTAATAAAATAAGCTTTATATTTACAACTCCTAAATACTATAGGTATAATGAAAATAAGATGAAAATATGGCTGCGTGTGTATTGGAGGTATTATGAAGAGGATAGTTGGTTTAAGTATTATATTTGCTTTAAGTTCAACTTTAGTAATGGCAAATGTAACTGTACCGGAATTAGCTAATGCTATTCAAGTAGGTGATGAAAATAAAGTAACCCAATATTTAGCTGAAGGAGGAAATCCAAATGCAACATTAGTTCAGGGGCAAACTTTAGTTTTTGCGTCTGTGGGGGCTATGAATAATAAAGCCTTAAAACAATTAATAGATGCAGGCGCGGATGTTAATAAGGGTGGAAGTATAGGGGGTAGGCCTGCTATGTCACCTCTTATGTTAGCTGTAAGTGTATCAAATAATGAGGCTATTAAATTATTAGTTGATGCAGGTGGAGATGTAAATACTAAGTATATGGGAATTTCAGTTAGACAAATGGCCAAGAATTTGGGAAACCATGATGCTTTAGTCTTATTAACTCCTACAAATATAAAACCTGTCGATGCTGGAAGTACACATATCAATACAATAGATATCAATTCAAAAACAATACTGTCTCAGTTATCTCCAGCGGATCAAATAAAAGCAAAGCAAGATGCAAAAAAAGGTGAGCATCTATCGTATCCATTATATGAAAAAGGAAAAGGCTTCTTCACTGGATTAGCAGAAACAATGGTTTTCGGTGTTGAGAAAGGTAGAATTCGTTTAAATCTTATTACTCCATATAGTTTATATAGACATGGATATTACGAAGAAGAACAAACTTTTATTCCGTTTACAGATGAAGCAAAAACAGAGATTTTAGCAAATAAAGATAAAGTCTATATAGTGCCTTGGTCAGAGACCTATGGAGTAATCCCTAGTTACATTAAAAATTTAGTTATTCGAAAGAATGGGCAAATTTATCATGCGCAAGAAGTTTCACCTAATTATTTAATGAGCTTAGGCGTCTCGAGTACATATGCTTTCGATATCAATTTGTTTGATGGTGAACCAATGGAAATTATTGCGATTGATGCCTCCAATAATAAACAACTAGTTATGCCTATAGACCGTAAATTTTATGAAAAACGTGGATGGTATTAATCTATCTCAAAAGAATTTTAGAAAATAAAAGTATAAAAAGATGTGTTAAGTATTTCTACTTGACACATCTTTTTTTATGCTGTACCATATGTAAAGTAATATGACTTGACAGTGATGGAGGTGGCGAAATGGAAGAACGAGTACTTATCAGTTTACTCCTTGATTTCTATGGGCCATTGTTGACGGATAAGCAACGCATGTCCTTACAACTTCACCACGAAGATGATATGTCCCTTGGAGAAATTGCTGAGGAGCTTGGCGTATCTAGGCAAGCTGTACACGATAATTTACAGCGTGCACGTCATATTTTGAATGACTATGAATCTAAATTACACTTGGTGGCTCAGTACGAGGCACGTGAACAAGTGATAAGTGAATTAAAAGATACGTTGCCGGCGGATGTGCTTTCACAATCGCGGGTACAACAATTATTGACGCAAATGGAGGGATAATATGGCATTCGATAGTTTGTCAGAAAAACTGCAAGACGCCTTTAAATCCTTAAAAGGTAAGGGCAAAATTACAGAAGAAGATGTCAATCTTGCGTTGCGTCAGGTACGAACAGCTCTCTTAGAAGCGGACGTAAACTTTATGGTGGCGAAGGATTTCGTTAAATCCATTAAAGAAAAGGCCCTTGGGGAAGAGGTGTTTGGTTCCTTGAACCCAGCTCAAACGGTTATTAAAATCGTCAATGATGAGTTGACAGCGCTCCTAGGTGGTACGCAAAGCCGTATCATGATTTCCAGTAAGCCTCCAACAATTATTATGCTCGTTGGTCTACAAGGTGCTGGTAAAACAACTACGGCTGGTAAATTAGCTGTATACCTTCGTAAACAAGGTAAACATCCGATGCTCGTTGCGGCCGACGTATATCGTCCAGCAGCGATTAAGCAATTGCAAGTAGTTGGTAAGCAAATCGATATCCCTGTATTTGCTGATGAAACACCTGGTGCAAATCCAGTAGATATTGCGCGTCGTGCCGTAGAGCAAAGCACGCATATGTTGAAAGATGTGGTTATCATCGATACAGCAGGTCGTTTGGCTATTGACGAAGTTCTCATGGACGAGTTGTCCAACATTAAAGCTGCTGTTCGACCTCATGAAATTCTACTCGTTGTAGACTCTATGATTGGTCAGGACGCGGTGACGACAGCACAAACGTTTAATGAAAAATTAGGCGTTGACGGTGTTATCCTTACTAAACTCGATGGCGATGCGCGCGGTGGTGCTGCATTATCCATTAAGGCTGTAACCGGTTTGCCAATCAAGTTTACGGGCGTAAGCGAAAAGATGGATGGTTTTGATGTATTCTATCCAGACCGCATGGCTTCTCGTATCCTCGATTTAGGGGATTTCAAAACTCTTATTGAAAGCGTACAAGGCGCTATTGATGAAGAAGAAGCTCGTGAAATGGCGCAAAAAATGGCGAAAAACAATTTCACCTTAGATGATTTCTTGAAACAGATGAATCAGGTGAGAAAGTTAGGACCATTGCAAAATATTATTGGCATGTTACCAGGCATGGGTCAAATTAAGGATCAATTAAAAGATCTTGATTTGAATAGTAAAGAGGTACGTCGCATCGAGGCTATCATTAAATCCATGACGGCTGCAGAACGACAAGATCCAAATATTTTAAATGGTTCTCGTCGTAAGCGTATTGCTTTAGGTTCTGGTACACAAGTACAAGACGTTAATCGCTTATTAAAACAATTCGAAGAAGCGCGGAAGATGATGAAGCGTTTACAAGGATTGCGTGGCGGTAAGGGTGGCTTCCCTGGAATGCCAAAATTACCGTTTATGTAATACATGGACAGGGGCGCTGAACCTGTCCAGCACATCATTATAAGGAGGTGAATCCCACATGTTAAAAATTCGTTTGACTCGTTTAGGTGCTAAAAAAGCTCCTTTCTACCGTATCGTAGTTGCTGACGCACGTGCTCCACGTGAAGGTCGTCCTGTTGACACAATTGGTCAATATGATGCTACTAAACAACCAGCTATCGTTAATGTAGACGAAGAAAAAGCTTTGGCTTGGTTAGCTAAAGGTGCTCAGCCTACTGACACTGTTCGCTCCTTGTTCAAAAAACAAGGCGTTATGCAAAAATTTGCAGACGCTAAAAAGTAATTAATAGAGAGGCATACTGTGATGATAGAATTAATTTCATTAATTGCGAAATCATTAGTGAAGCAGCCTGATGCCGTTTCTGTTACCATGGTCCAAAAGGGCAATGTTGAGGTGTATGAGCTTCATGTAGCCCCAGAGGATATGGGTAAAGTCATCGGAAAACAAGGTCGAATTGCAAAAGCAATTCGCTCTGTGGTGAAAGCGGCGGCTATTAAAGAGAACAAAAAGATATCTGTTGATATTGTCTAAAAGGGAGTGTTCCAATGGAAGAAATGACATTACGTGTCCCTGTAGCAGTAAAAGCAAAAGTAACAGAAGATTTGAAAGCGAAAATTGTATCCGATCTTGAAACTCGCCTTGATATGGTGAATAAAGATTTGGAAGCAATTGAGTTTCAAGCTCAACGTATTTTAGCTGATGCAGCTAAAGTTGATGCGACAAGTCTTACTGCAATTCGTCAACAAATCGACGAAGAGAAAAATAAACGCTTGGCTTTCAAAGAAGAAGTAACAGCTAAATTGAAAGATGCTCAAGAATTGACATTGGGGACTGAAATTCCTCAAGGTACATTAGAGCAAACAGTTACCGTTAAAATCGGGGATAATTTGGATGCCATGATGGGCGCTGAAATCCTATTAGAAGACGGTAAAATCGTTGCGTTTCGCCAATAATGAAGCCTAACGATTTCATCACTATAGGTGTTATCATCGCCCCGCACGGCGTGCGGGGTGATCTTCGTATTATGCCTAGAACCGATTTTCCAGAACGGTTCATGCATATGGATGCCTGTTACATCGATGGTAAAGAATACCACGTTGCATCCGCACGATTTCATAAACAATTCGTATTAGCTTCGTTTAAGGAAATTCCTGATCGCAACGCGGCTGAATTATTCGCTAAAAAAGAGATTCAAGTACGTCGTGAAGATTTGGTAGAATTACCAGAAGGCCGTTACTATATCTTTGATATGATTGGCCTTAAGGTGCAAGATACAAAGGGTAATGTACTTGGTACATTGACGGATGTATTACAACCGGGAGCTAATGATGTATATGTGGTTTCCAAAGAAGGGGAACCAGATCAATTGTTTGCAGCCATTGATGATGTTATCATTGACATCGATATGGACAAACGCATGATGATCGTTGATCCGCCTGAGTGGGTATAATCCATTTAGGCGGTTTTTTTATATCTATTTATAGGTGTCTTATGATAGAATTAATTATAAGATAGCTATATATAGATATATGATAATAATAAGTGTATTTGGGGGAGGCCTGTTGTGAAAATAGATATTATATCCTTGTTTCCAGAGTTTTTTGATGCCTTCTTTAGTCATTCCATCATAAAACGAGCTATAGAGGCGGGACGGCTAGATATGGCTGTGACAAATCCGCGCGATTTTAGTCATAATAAACATGGACAAGTGGATGATACGCCCTATGGTGGTGGGGCCGGTATGCTCATGATGGCGCCTCCTATTTTTGAGGCCGTAGAATCTGTTGCCTCTAACTATGATAGTGCTATTAATGGTAACTATGAAACGGATGAGATGTGTGATGAGATGAGCCTAATTGGTAATCCTGGTGAAAGTATACGTCGTCGCATTGTATTTATGGGTCCTACGGGTCAACCTTTCACACAGGAAAAGGCTAGAGAATTAGCAACTTATGATCAACTGATTCTCGTATGTGGCCATTATGAAGGTGTTGACTATCGTGTAGAGGAGCATCTAGTAGATGAAACCATATCCATTGGTGACTATGTGTTAACAGGTGGAGAATTGCCTGCTATGGTCGTAGCTGATGCGGTGGCTCGTATGATTCCTGGCGTATTAGGGGCTGCTAGTGGGGCCCAAGAGGATTCCTTTTATGAGCCTTTATTAGAATGTCCTCAATATACAAAGCCTCCAGAATTCAGAGGGTGGACTGTACCGGATGTTTTACGCAGTGGTCATCATAAAAATATTGCCACATGGCGTCAAAAGGAAGCACTAAAACGGACACGATTGTTGCGTCCTGATTTGTTGGAACGACCATTAACAAAAGAGGAAATTAAACTTTTAAAAGCAATTGTTGAAGAAGAGTCTAGGCTATGAATTTTAAGTGTTATGATGTTGTAGAGATTCAGGGAAAGCGATACGTAGTTACTGAAGTTATCTCCTATCAAGAATTCATCATAGAAAAGACAGTGAATTATACTCTTAATGATGAAATGTATAATAATGAACTAGGTACTCATAAAGGGGCTAAGAATTGGACCGAATATGGTCTTATGCCAGTGGATGGTGAAGATAAAAAATGGCTCACCATTGTAAATGGGGAAAAAGACTATTGTACCTTTTCAGAGACTATTTTACGTTCAACGCCGCCTAAAGGATATAAACTGTACGATAAAGGCTTACAACGCGTCATATCTGTTAAGGGTGAAAGTAAAGCTAGAAGCGGTGATAAGGCCGATTATAAAGAATATAGAACGATTAAAAATGATAAGACCTATGTATTCTTTATTGAGGACTGGCATGGTGGTTTGACGGATCAGGCTCAAGGTGAGCGGATTCGTTTGTCTGATGTACATCGACGGCGAGATCAGGCTGCTCAAGCAGCGAGTAAAAAGATTCGTAATGCAGCTCGCAGAAAAGAATGGACACGATTGGGTCTGAGTTGGGGAATCATTTTATTCTTTTTGGGATACTTGTTTATAGGAGATCTGTCTTGGCATGAATTGCGTGATGAAGTAGGATTCCCCTATACCATGGAGGAGCGCATTAAGGATTCCTATTATTATGAACCGCAAGGCACAAAAGACGGTTTGATGGTATATACGTCAAAGCAAGATCCTAATGCAACGGCTATCGACCTTATCGATGCTGTGTATGGCAAGGTTTATAACATTAAACAAGACACTAAGTCTCCTGAGCGGTGGATTGTCATTTATACGACTAAAGAGGTATCTGTTATTAGTATGGTTAATGGCACTACGTATGTTGAAGTGGGGCAATTAAAAAACTTGTCAGATTCGGAGAATACACGCATAGCGACTATTAGAAATGACAGTGAAGTATTGTTACGATATGCGTATATGGTGGAATTAAAGAATAAGCAGGGTCGTAAGACGTTATCAAATATAATAAAAGATTGATATAGTATTGATTTCAGTTACGAAATCAAACGAAGGAATATTATATGTATGAACCAAGTAAGAATACTGTTTACATAGCCATAGCCTTTACATCTATAGCAGCTCTAGTAGGCGCTTGTTCGTATTGGGACGATGTTAGCTATGCTCTATGTGATGTGGTCAAACCAGAATTAAATAATGGTGAAGTGCGGCTCGTTGATGATGAAGGTAAAAGCTATACCTTGATTAATCATGGTGATGGAAAAGAAACGGCACTTTATGATGATGCTGAGAAGTCTGTTACCTTTCATCGTGATGAGAAGGGTGATATTATATGGGATGCAGGCTTAGCCAGTTTGATCCCAACTTTGGCGGTAGGATACTATGCATTTCATGGTTTTTCAGCTCCAACGGCATATATGGATGCACCTAGTATGACCTATCGCGCTACATCACCTCTTACCCCTTTTGATGCAAGTACAGGCGCTAGTAAATCTAATAGTGCAAGAGTAGCTAGAACTATTAATGAAATGACTAGAAATCGTTACAATACTAAAACGAGTAATCGAGCACATAGAATTGGTGAAAAGTATGGATTTGGTAGTGTAGGGGCTCGAACTTCGAGCGGTGCCTCTTAATGAAAGGATGAACAATGAAATCCTATATTGATGAGCTTGATAGAAATATATTTAATTTCGTGGAATATGAAGGATATGATGATCGGTATCCTTCCTTGTCTATGCAGGCCTTTTCATCTGACTTTTACGATGAAATTCGCCATGCTTCACGTAGATTATTTCAAATATTTTGTAAAGCTGCAAAAGTATTTCAAATGGCACCAGATGACTTTGCTCGAAATATGGATATGCCAGACAATCTAATTCCTTATTTACATAAGTCGAATGCCTTAGGGTTACCGACGTGGTTATCACGCTTTGATTTTGTTCTCGATGTAAATGGTAATTTGCGGATGGTAGAACTTAATGCAGATACGCCATGTTTTCTTATTGAAAGCTATTATGCCAATGAAGTGGCAGCTAATTATGTAGGACGAAAACATCCTAATATAGAATGCCGAAAAGAATTACATACATTTTTAAAGCGCATGTATGATGCTGTTTTATCTGCTAAGTATGGTAGAAACCAATATGAATCTATGCGGGCAAATAGAGCGAGCTTACCTAAGGACCCCTTTGTATTCTCTTGTTTTCATGATTATTTTGAAGACTACGGTACAACACAATTCCTTATGAAGGAATTAAAAACAGCCTGTCCTGAGGCAGACACGCGATTCATATCCTTTTATGATATGAAGATTGATGATGAGGGCATTCCTTTAGAAGATGGTAGTCATGCGACTCTATTATATCGATTGCATCCCATGGAACTTTTGATTGATGAACAAACACCTGATAATGAACCTTTGGGTGAGATGTTCTTAGATCTTTACGAGGAGAATAAATTTGCTCTTTTTAATCCGCCAGAGTCCATTATTCTACAAAATAAATCCTTTATGTCCTTAGTATATGCATTGTATTTAACAGATCAATTTTTTACAAAACCAGATCGAGATATCATCGAGCGTTATTTAGCACCATCCTATTTTGAAAATGATTTTTCCGCTCTTGATGATGGCCTTTATATTCAAAAGGAAATTTGGGGCCGTGAAGGAAGGCATGTACAAGTTGTTCAAAAGCGTGGTGATACATCTGAGCTTTACATGGAAAAGCTAGTTGATAACTATGACGATATCGTTTGTCGCGACAGTAAAAAGGTTATGTATCAAGACTTTATACAACAGAAACGTTTTACTCATACAGTTGATTGTGGAGTGAAAGATGGATTTTTAACCTTATCCTGTTTTATGCTTGGCGATCAAGCTTCTGCGGTAGGATGCCGTTTTTCGCCGGAAGAGATAGCTGGTACAGAAGCATACTTTGTACCATTACTAATAGAGTAAGGGAAATACTATGGAATCTTTAGAGAGGGTGCGTATGGAGTTTAATTGTTATGATGTCTTAGAGGTTCATGGCAGCCGTTATGTAATCACTGAGAAAATTAAATATATAGAGATTATTCCAAAAGCAGATAAGGAACAATCCTATAGGGGCCAGCCGTCTATGACAAAATCACCTGGTGATTATTGGCATGAATATGGACTAGAGGCTGTTGAGGGAATCGATAAAATATGGTTAACCATTGAGTATAATGATAATGAATGGTGTACCGTATCTAGAACATCCTTTCATACACGGCCGGGGAAAGATTTTACATTACATCAAATCGGTTTAGAAAAGGTTGTCGATGTGGATGGTGAAAGTGGTGCCTCCGTAGGGGACCGCGCAGGATATCGAGAATATCAGCTACCTTGTGAAGGTGGTGCTAGTGTATTCTTTGAAGAAGAGTGGTTTGAAGGTAAAAAAATGTTTGCCGAAGGATCACGAGTGCCCTTGGCGAACATTCGTCTTTGTAATGATGCAGCCGCTCAAGCTATTAAGCAAAAGATGCGTAACAAATCAATGAAAAAGAGGTTTGGATCTATTGCTGTTGGCGTGGGGTATGGTGTACTATTTTTACTATTTCTATTTTGGTCGGACAATGATTTGTCTTGGCATAGTATACGCGCTATGTTTGGAGTGCCTTACACGGTAAAAGAACATATGCATGACACATCTGCATATTATACAAAAACAGATTCGGATAGCGACTATGTATACACGTCTACACTAGATCCTGTTAGTACCGCATTAGATTTGATTGATTCTGTGAATGGTGATATTAAGAATGAGCGGGATAACTTAGAAGAGGGACATGAAGTTATTGTATTTTATTCTGGGGACTTGGTGTATCTCATCACTAATACGGATGGACAAACTAGGGTTAAGGTATGTGAACAATCAAAATTAACACAAGAGGATTGGAAAATTATTGATCGTACATTAATCAGCTCTCATATACTCGATAACTATGCGACCATGGTTCGACTAGGGGATAATACGGGACGCGAACGATTGTATCCTACTAGCAACTCTAACAACACATCCAATACAAAATTATATTATTAGGAGGCTTATTATGATTTATATACCTGATGTATTATTGACAATTTTTTATGCTTGCTTTGGCGTTATACTGATGTTAACAGCGAATACTGTTATCGATTTCTTCGTGCCTGGAAAATTTAGTGAAGAAATTAAGCGTGGTAACTGTGCTGTGGCGTGGCTTTCAGCGGGATCATTTATCGGTATCGGTGAAATTTTGCGCGCTGTTATTATGTCACCAGCCGTGACTACGGCTGATACGTCCCTGTTACATGGCATCGTAGCCAGTGTTGTATACGCTGTGCTAGGTATTATACTATTTGTAACGGGCTATATGTTTATCAATATTTGGCATCGTAAATATAAATTATCCGAAGAAATTATGCGTGGTAATACAGCGGCTGGTATTCTTGTATTTGGCATTTTCGTTGGTCTTGCTCTTGTTATTAGCGGTGCTGTGCACTAAGGGAGCGTTTTATGTATAAGCCAAGTAAGAAAACCATATACCTTACAGGTGCTTTCGCCGCAGTTGCTGGTCTTGTAGGTGTGTATTCATACTGGAACGATATCTCCTATGCTGTGTGTGATAAGGTTTATCCAGAGGCAAATGAGGGGGAGGTTCGATTAAAGGATAGTCAAGGTAATCGGTATTCTCTTTTAAATCATGGCGATGGAAAAGAAACCGCCTTGTATGACGATAATCGTTCAGTTACCTTTCACCGTGATAATGGTGGAAACTTAGTGTGGGATGCTGGTTTGGCAAGTTTGTTACCAACTATTGCAGCTGGGTATTATATGTTTCATGGGTTTAATCCTCCTACGGCACGTATGGATGGACGAACTATGACATATCGCGCGGTATCGCCATTAAAACCGTATGAACAACCTAATGAATATACGTCATCAGGATCAACTATACATGGCTATGGAGGTGGAAGAAGCTTTCGTAGTTATGAGAATAGTAGAAGTAAGAAAGCATCATCTATAGGGCAAAAGTCTGGCTTTGGCAGTGCTGGTGCACGGTCTAGTGCTTCATAATGGATGCGATGACACTATATGTTGATGGAAGTTGTTTAGAAATCAGGAGATTTAGCATTGGCAAATTTATATATTGGGCTCGTTCATTATCCGATTATGAATAAGCATAAAGAGGTAATAACGACGGCCATTACAAATTATGATATTCACGATATTGCGCGCGCATCTATTACCTATGATGTGTCTAAATATTTTGTGATTCATAATATTCCAGCTCAACGAGAGTTAGCAGCTACCATTATGGAACATTGGAAATCTGGTTTTGGTAGTACCTATAATCCAGATAGAAAAGATGCTTTCACAGGTGTTGAACTAGTTAATTCTATCGCTGTGGCAGTGCGTTCTATCGAGGAATTAGAAGGGGTGAAACCTATCGTAGCAACTACCGATGCTCGGACCTATGATAATACAATTTCCTATGCACGGATGCGTGAACATCTTGAAAATGAGGGCCGCCCTGTGTTAGTATTATTTGGTACCGGTTATGGTATGACAAAAGAAACGATGGAAAGCTTTGACTATATTTTAGAACCTATATATGGCCACGGTGAATACAATCATTTATCTGTGCGTAGTGCCGTTTCAATCATCTTGGATCGATTACGGGGCGAAGCATGGTGGAATAAATAGGAGGCGTCTATGTCAGGACATTCAAAATGGGCAAATATTAAACATAAAAAAGGTAAAACCGATGCATTGAAGGCTAAATTAGCTACGAAAATCGGTCGTGAAATTACCGTTGCAGCACGCATGGGTGGTGCGGATCCAACAGGTAATATGCGCTTGAAATTGGCTTTACAAAAAGCTCGTGAAAACAATATTCCTAAGGATAATATTCAACGTGCTATCGATAAAGGCGTTGGCGCTACGGATATGAACGCATACGAAGAAATCGTATATGAAGGTTACGGTCCTGCCGGTGTTGCTGTTACCGTAGAGGTTATGACGGATAATCGTAATCGTGCGGCTGCCGATGTGCGCCATGCCTTCTCCAAACAAGGTGGTAATCTTGGTGAAAGCGGTTGTGTAGGTTGGATGTTTAAATCTAAAGGCGTATTCGTTATCGATAAAGAAGGTCACGATGAAGATGAATTGACATTGTTGGCTCTTGATGCGGGTGCAGAAGATCTTAAAGCGGAAGATGATGTATTTGAAATCTATACAACGCCAGAAGATTTTGATGCAGTAGAACAAGCCTTGGCTGATGCGGGCATAGAAACTGAAGTGGCGAAGATTACCATGATTCCAGATACAACTATCGAATTATCTGGTGACGATGCTGTAAAAATGCAAAAAATGCTCGATGTTTTGGATGACCTTGATGATGTACAAAACGTATACCACAATGGTATTTTGCCAGACGACGAAGAAGAATAATAGAAACAGGGAGTGCTCTAGGAGCACTCCTCATTTTTTATTTTTATCTATTTTCCCGCTGCAAAAAGGTAATAAAAATATCGTGATTTCATGAATTTCGATGTTCTAATATGCTATAATAAAATAGATTATGAGTGTTACGAGGTAAGCTTTGGCTTATCTCATTTTTAAACTGAGGGGGATGGAGTGCGGATTATAGGAATCGACCCAGGTACGGCAATTTGTGGCTATGGCATTATTGACGTGCAGGGAAGCAAACTAACGCCAGTAGCCTATGGGGCTATTACGACCCCGAAGGAGCTGACGGATGCACAGCGTTTAGAAATCTTATTTAATGATTTAAGCGATATTTTAGAGGAATATAAGCCGGATAAGTTTGGTGTAGAGGAACTCTTTTTTAATCGTAATGTAACGACGGCGATTAAGGTAGGTCAAGCTCGTGGGGTTATATTGCTGGCCGCAGAGCAACAGAGGATACCTATATATGAATATACGCCATTACAAATTAAACAGGCTGTTACTGGTTATGGTAAGGCCGATAAAAATCAGGTTATTTACATGACCATGAATATTTTGGGGATTCGTGAGAAAATTAAGCCCGATGATACGGCAGATGCATTAGCAGTCGCCATTTGTACGGCACATAGTTCTCACCAAGATAGATTGATGAGGTTAATTAAATGATTGGGTATGTACGAGGCATTGTAACACATCTATTCAAGGAATCTTGTTATGTAGATGTACATGGTGTAGGGTACCGTGTGTATGTGCCAACCACTACACGACAACAATTAATAGAGGGGCAAGAGGCCACATTGTTTACCTATCTCAATGTTCGGGAAGATGCGATGCAATTATACGGATTTTGGACAGAGGATGAGTACGAACTTTTTATTCTGCTCATTTCTGTTTCTGGTATTGGGCCAAAGGTAGGCTTAGGCATATTGTCCGGCATGACGCCAGAGGCTTTCAAATTGGCTGTTATTAATGGTCAGGTACAACAATTAACAAAATTACCAGGCATAGGGAAAAAGTCGGCAGAGCGTCTTGTCCTAGAATTAAAGGATAAGTTATCGAAGATGACTCAGATTAGTGTTGAAACACCTGCAGCCATCCAACCAATTGGTGTTACTCATAGCGGACCGAGCGGGGAGGCGATTGAGGCACTGGTATCATTAGGATATGCGCAAAAAGATGTGGAAGCACTAGTTGAATCCTTAAACGATGGTTCAAAAGATGTATCTGCATTGATAAAAGCTTGTTTAGTTGAACTTGGGAAAGGACGTTAGCCATGAACGAAGAAGTACGCCTCGTAGGCGGCGGTGATCGAGAAGAGGACGTGTGGCAATATAGTCTGCGACCTAAGTATTTTAATGAGTATATTGGCCAACGAGAGGCTAAGGATAATCTGAATATTTATATTCAAGCTACTAAACAGCGTGGTGAAGCCTTAGATCATGTTCTATTATATGGTCCTCCGGGGCTAGGTAAGACCACATTAGCTGGCATTATTGCTAATGAGCTGGGTGTTAATTTTCGTATAACATCAGGTCCTGCTATAGAAAAGGCCGGAGATTTAGCTGCTATTTTGACGAATCTTGATGAACATGATGTTTTGTTTATCGATGAGATTCATCGACTTTCACGAAGTGTAGAAGAGGTATTGTACTCTGCTATGGAGGACTATGCCTTGGATATCATCATCGGCAAGGGACCAAGTGCGCGTTCCGTCCGCATTGATTTACCAAAGTTTACGTTGGTTGGTGCGACGACACGAGCTGGGGCATTGGCTGCACCATTGCGTGATCGATTCGGTATTGTGAGTCGATTGGAATATTACAAACAAGAAGAATTAGAATTTATTGTAACTCGTGCAGCGGATATCTTAAATATCGGAATTGAGCAAGCTGGTGCTAGTGAAATAGCTCGACGCTCGAGAGGAACACCGCGTATTGCGAATCGATTGTTAAAACGAGTTCGCGATTTTGCACAAGTTGTGGGGAATGGTGTTATCACTGCAGATATTGCAGATGAGGCATTGAAACGTTTACATGTGGATAAGATGGGACTTGACCGCATTGATAGACGAGTGTTGAAGTGTATTATTGAAAATTATGATGGTGGCCCTGTGGGGATAGAAACAATAGCGGCTGCCGTCAGTGAAGAGAGAGATACCATCGAAGATGTGTATGAACCATATTTGATGCAATTGGGATTTTTAGGTAGAACACCGCGGGGGCGTGTGGCTACTAAATTGGCTTATGATCATCTAGGTATTTCGTAAACAGGGAAATAAAATGAAAAAGAAACAATTACCATTAATGATTATGACAACATTATTGTTAGGCATTCATAGTTTTGCAACTGTTGAGGCTGCACAGGTAGTAGGTAAATCGGGAACAAAACCTATTGTAGCTAAATCATCAACAATGGTGTCGGGAAAAACTCCTGTAAAAGCTGTGCGAGGAACGATTGGTAAATCCACGTTTAAACCGCTCGTTACAAAACCGGCGCCAAAGGTTACTGCATCTACGACTATTAGACCTAAAGTTACAGCAACTACAACTGTTAAACCTAAGGTTACTGCACAATCAAGTGTAAAACCAAAGGGTACGATCGTAGCCAATGCAAAACCAAAGGTTGCTAATACTACTGCTGTAAAACCGAAGATTACAACTTCTACTACAGCATCTCGTGCAACGGCCGCGGTGGTGACGAAGAATCAAGTAGAACAAGTAACAACGCGCGTTCGTGTTGAAAATACACCGGACGTTCGCGTTTTACTGGGCAGTCGTCGTCAAGATGCCTCTGTATCGAGTGCAAATGGCGTAGCTGTTCTTACTAGCAATAATGGTAAGGTTGGTAGTCATAAGGTTGTATCCGTAGGTGTACGAGGCAATAAGATTGCTGTTAATGGCAAAGCTCTTGATTCTGTTGTCACATTAAAACCTACGAGTGGTGACATTTTTACCTTTGAAGGCAAAGCGTATCGAGGGTCTCTTACATTACGGGCCAATAATGGAGCTATGATGGTTATTAATGCAGTTCCATTGGAATCGTATTTATATGGTGTTGTTCCACAAGAGGCGATTCCATCTTGGCCAGCAGCGGCCTTAGAAGCGCAAGCTGTAGCGGCTCGTACGTATGCACTACATACGATGGAGCAAAATAAAAATCAGCTCTATGATGTGAGCACGTCTACAGATCATCAAGTATATGGTGGTGTGAGCGGTGAAACACAAAGTACTACGGCTGCTGTTAATCATACTAAAGGCGTTGTTATGCTATATAACAATCGTCCTATTAATGCCTTGTTCCATTCTGATGGTGGTGGCTATACCGAGGACAGTGTCAATGTATGGGGCAATGATATTCCGTACTTGAAAGGTGTTAAAGATTTTTCAAATAGCAATTCTAGTGCGTCAAATTGGACAGTATCCACAAGCCGTAGCGCTTTAGAGGGCAAGTTAAATGCTGCTAGTAAGGGAGTGGGTAAGTTGAAGAGTATTCAATTAACCCCATTGGGAAATCCTGGCAAGGCTACAGCCGATAGAGGCGTATCTGGGCGTATTAAATCGGCGACCTTCGTTGGTACTGCTGGTAAGGTTACGGTAAGCGGTGATGATTTGCGGGGCATGTTAGGTTTAAAGTCAACATTATTTGATTTTTATGTCAATCAAAATCCAGCAAGTTCAACCGGTAAGTCGTATCATACTTTCACAGGCAAGAATGATACAGTGTACATTAAAGGTCATGGGTGGGGCCATGGTCTTGGTATGTCACAATGGGGCGCCGCTGAAATGGCAAAACGAGCTGGTACGGGGGACACTAATTATTATCAAACAATTTTAAGACACTATTATAGTGGTATTACATTGAAGAAAATGTATTAAGGATAAGAATGAAAGTTACAGATTTTGATTATGATTTACCAGAGGAGCTTATTGCTCAACATCCTGTAGAGCCTCGCGACACATCGCGGTTGCTTACATTGGATAAAATAACTGGTGAGTATACACATAAAGCGCATTTTTACGATTTACTTGATGAATTACAAGCAGGAGATGTCCTCGTGTTTAATAATACGAAGGTTATCCCAGCTCGATTATATGGTCAACGAGAGGGTTCCGGTGGCAAGGTGGAGGTTTTATTACTTACACCATGTGGAGAAAATCGCTGGGAATGTCTCGTTAAACCAGGTAAGAAATGTCCGATTGGACAGGTCATCGTGTTTGATGATCGTTTGAAAGCAACTGTGCTAGATAAAACCGATTTTGGAGGACGTATCGTAGAATTCACTTGTGATGGTGTATTTGATGATATTATTCAAGAAATTGGTGAAATGCCGTTACCTCCTTATATTCATGAAAAACTTGAGGATAAGGATCGCTATCAAACTGTGTATGCAAAGGAAAAGGGATCTGCTGCAGCTCCAACAGCGGGACTACACTTTACACCGGAACTATTAGAAAAAATTAAAGCTAAAGGTGTGGAGCTCGAGTTTGTTACCCTTCATGTTGGTTTAGGTACCTTTAGACCTGTATCCGTAGAAACTATTGAAGATCACGATATGCATAGCGAATTCTACAGCGTATCTGAAGATACAGCGCGCCGTATTAATGAAGCAAAATCTAAGGGTAAGCGTATTATTGCAGTAGGTACTACATCGATTCGCACCTTGGAATCAGCCTCTACTGATGATGGTATACTACATGCCACAAGTGGGTGGACAAAAATCTTTATCTATCCGGGCTATAAATTTAAGATGGTAGATGCATTGGTAACCAATTTCCATTTACCACAATCTACATTATTAATGCTCATTAGTGCACTAGCCGGTCGTGAACATTGTTTAGTAGCTTATAAAGCAGCTGTAAAAGAACGATATCGATTCTTTAGTTTTGGCGATGCTATGTTTATACGTTAGGAGATTCTATGCCGAGTATTACATATGAATTACAGAAAACATGTCCTCACACAGGTGCTCGTGCGGGTTTGTTACATACGCCACATGGTACGTATGAAACACCTATGTTTATGCCCGTTGGGACACAGGCGACAGTAAAAACGATGACGCCAGAAGAGTTAAAGGCCATTGGGTCACAAGTGATTTTAAGTAACACCTATCATTTGTTCCTAAGACCTGGCCCTGAGCTCGTAGAAGAAGCTGGTGGCCTTCATAAATTTATGAATTGGGATCAAGCAATCCTTACGGATAGCGGTGGTTTCCAAGTATTCAGCTTAGGCGATATGCGTAAGATTACCGAAGAAGGGGTAACATTTAGATCTCATATCGATGGATCTAAACAATTTCTTTCCCCAGAGGTGGCCACAAAAGTACAGGAACAACTTGGATCTGATATTGCGATGGCCTTTGATGAATGCATTCCTTATCCTGCAGAACATGATTATGCGAAACGCTCTACAGCGCGTACTACGCGTTGGGCACATCGATGTCAAGAGGCTCGTCATGCTCATGATAGACAAGGTATGTTCGGTATTGTGCAAGGCGGTATGTATAAAGACTTGCGCAAACAAAGTGCAGCAGAATTAGTGGCGATGGACTTTGAAGGATACAGCATTGGTGGTTTATCTGTAGGGGAACCACATGATTTGATGAATGAAATTCTCGAATATACAACACCGTTGTTGCCAACCAATAAAGCTCGTTATTTGATGGGCGTTGGTACAGCTGACTGTTTGGTAGAAGGGGTGGCTCGCGGTATTGATATGTTTGACTGCGTATATCCTACACGAGTTGCGCGAAATGGGATGGCCATGACTTGGCATGGGCGTCTTAATATTCGAAATGCTCAATATGCGCATGACTGGGGCCCTCTTGAAGAAGGTTGTCAATGTTATACATGTAAAAACTATTCTCGTGCTTATTTACGCCACTTATATAAGGCGGAAGAAATTTTAGCATTGAGACTTGTTACATACCATAATTTATATTTCTTATTAGAGTTTATGCGCCAGATGCGTAAAGCTATTTTAGAGGATCGATTCCCTCAATTTAGAATGCAATTTTGGGATAACTTTAATAAATAATATAAAAAAACTAGTCAAATTCATTTTGAATAGATATACTTATAAAGATAAGATGAATTTTAGTGAGGAGGATTACCCATGGGTGATATCGAACAAATTTTACAAACTAGCTGGCCAATCCTTTTGATGGTCGTAATTTTTTATTTCTTGTTGTGGCGTCCACAAAAGAAACAACAAAAAGAACGTACTAATTTGTTGAGCAGCTTGAAAAAAGGCCAAAAAATTGTAACTATTGGTGGTATCTATGGCGAAATTATCGAACTTGATGATGAAAAAGTTAAGGTACAAGTAGCGGAAAAAGTAGAAATGACATTTGCTCGTACTGCTATCGCATCCGTAGTTTCTAAAAAAAATAAGGAAACTAAGTAATGATAACAAAAGAAGCAGTGCGCCAGGCGTGCAAGTCCCAGCGCGCTGCTTTATCTATTGCAGATTGTGAATCTTGGGCACCTAAGCTGTGTCACGAGATTGTTCAATTACCTCAGTATGAACAGGCACAATCGATTATGGCCTACTTAGCGATGCCTAAAGAAGCCAATTTGGATGATGTTATAGAACATGCTTTACAGGCAGGTAAACGCGTTTATGTACCTGTTTGTACTGATAAGACTACGATGATTGCTGTACGACTTCATAATCTTCACGATGTAGTGTATGGCGTCTTAAATATCCGTGTCCCAAAGGAGCCCTATGAAATCATAAACCCTAAGGATATTGATTTTGTGCTAGTGCCTGGTGCCGGATTTGATCGACAGGGTGGTCGTATGGGAATGGGAAATGGTTATTATGACCGTTTTCTTAAGGAGCTTTCACCATCGAACTATATTGGTGTCGCATGGGAAGCGCAAATTATGAAAAACCCGATTCCGATGGAACGCTATGATCAACGTATGCCCGCTATCGTTACAGAACAGGGTGTAATTCATGTTATTTAGAAGGGAGCAACGATTTTGAAAGGCAAGGCTATAGTTAAATTCTTAGTCGTTATTGCTGTAATTATTGGTTGTTTTGCGTATTTTATTGGACCCCTAGCCGGTTCATTAAAACAAGGCCTTGATTTACAAGGTGGTACGCATATTGTGCTAGAAGCAGAGGATACTGAACATGGTACAGCTGATAATGATGCGGTAGAACGAGCAAAACAAATTCTTGAACGACGCATTAATGAAATGGGTCTGTCCGAACCTATTGTACAACGGGAAGGGGCAAAACGTATTATCATTGAGTTACCAGGTGTCAAAGATCCTGATGAAGCAATGAAACGTATCGGTAAAACAGCGGTCCTTGAATTTAAAAATGAAAAAGGCGAAACTGTTATGACCGGTGATGACCTAAAAGATGCAAAAGAGGAAATGGGTCAAAATAAACAACCTTTAGTTGCTATCGAGCTTAGTGATGAAGGGGCAAAGAAATTTGCTGATTTAACATCTAAAAATATTGGTCGTCATATTTCCATTACTCTCGATGGTGAAGTACTCACAAACCCTGTAGTACAACAAGCTATTACCGGTGGTAAGGCTACTATTTCTGGTAGTAAGTCCTTAGATGAAGCAAAAGATTTAGCAATTTTATTGCGTTCTGGTGCATTACCTGTAAAAATTAATGTCCTTGAAGTTCGTACTGTAGGTCCTTCTTTGGGTCAAGATTCAAAGGATAAATCCGTAGTAGCATTTGGCGCTGGTATTGCCATGATCATGGTATTCTTACTTTTGCTCTATCGTTTATCCGGCTTTGTTGCCAATGTAGCATTGCTTGTATATGTTATGTTATTACTTCTCGTGTTAGGTAAAGGTTTTAATGCAACTATGACCTTGCCGGGCATTGCGGGTATTATCTTGTCTATGGGTGTTGCGGTAGATGCGAACATCCTGATTTTTGAACGTTTTAAGGAAGAGGTTTTCTCTGGTAAATCCATGCGTGTTGCTATGGAGGCTGGTTTTAAACGGGCTCTTTCTACAATCACTGATGCGAACGTATCCGTTATCATCACAGCTGGTATCTTGACGGTCTTAGGCTCTGGTCCGGTAAGAGGTTTTGCTATCAGCTTGGGCGTAGGTGTTGTTGTAAGTATGTTTACAGCGATTACTGTCAGCCATTTCTTGCTTCGCCTATTAATTGATTGTAACTTTACTAATCATCCATTCTGGTTTGGTGCTAATATCTCACCAAGTAAAAGTTCTGATGATTTTGCACCAAAATCTTTGAAAGGAGGTAAGCGCAAATGAGTTTCAACGTAATTAGACATCATCGTTGGTGGTTTGTGATTTCCTCCATTCTAGTAATCATTAGTTTAATTTCTATTTTTACAAAAGGCTTTAACTTTGGTATCGACTATACTGGTGGTACCATTGTAGAGGTTCAATTTACTAAACCTGTAGAGGTTAGCCAAGTTCGTGATGTATTGAAAACATTCGACCTTGAAAATGCACAAATTCAATTGTCTGGTGATACTGCAGAAACAGCAGGCGAAGATGTTATGATTCGAACTCGTAACTTGGAGCCAAGTGAAAGTGCAGCTGTAGTAGAAAAATTGAATAGCGATATCGGTGAAAACACAGTAAAACGTATTGAAACCGTTGGTGCTGTTATCGGCTCTGAAGTAACGCAACATGCGCTATTGAATCTTGTTATTGCCTTTGCTGTATTGGCGCTCTATATTTCTTATCGTTTTGAATATAGAATAGCCGCATCTGCATTGACTGCTATTTTCCATGATTTGATTATGGTATTAGGTGTATTCTCATTCTTCCAATTAGAAATCGATGCATCTTTCTTGGCGGCCATCTTAACCGTTGTAGGTTATTCCATGAACGAATCTGTAGTTATCTTTGACCGCGTTCGTGAAAATGCTCATACTCATAAACGTACTGATACATTTGAAGATTTGGCGAATGCTTCTATTGCACAAAGTATTCATCGTAGTATCTATACATTAGCTACTGTAATGTTTGCCTGCGTATCTCTATTTGTATTTGGTGGGGATACAACAAAAAACTTCGCTCTATGTATGATTATTGGTTTCGCCAGTGGTGCATACTCCTCCATCTGTGTCGCTACATCTTTATGGGTGCTCTGGAAAAATAGAAATAAGAACGACATTCGCAATCAATAATTTGATTGTTATGGTGAAAGCTATAAACCCTAATCGCATTTTATTGCGATTGGGGTTTTTCTTATGAGTAAGATCATTGTGATTCAAAGAGAAATAACATACAATAAATACTATATAAGATTTTAAGTAGAAAGAGTGATATAGTGAGTTCAGAACGTTTATGGAGTCCTGCTTTTATCAATTATGGTGTAAGTAGTGGCATTTTTTATATGACCCAATATGTCTTAGTGGCGGCATTGCCCATAATTTTAACAGCTGAATTAGGTGGCACCGCTTTAGATGCGGGATTGGCTATGACATATTTCCAAATCGGGACCATCTTATGTCGTCCTTTTGCAGGACGTTTAATTGATGGGTTGGACAAACGCATAATTTTATTGATTTCATCTGTTTTATTCTTTATTATTATGGGGTTGTTTAATTTAACCACATCGTTACAAACGATTTTTGTGCTACGGGGCTTACATGGCGCTATATTTGCATTAGGTACTACTGTTATGGCAGCACTGGCCGTAGTTGTTTTGCCTGCTTCACGCAAAGGTGAAGGCATCAATATGTTTGCTGTATTCTCAAATATTGCTATGGTATTAGGGCCTGCTGTTGGTTTATATACATTACAAGCCTATGGAAGTTCAGCGCTATATATTTTTCTGACTATAATGACTGCGCTAGCTTTTATTTTGAGTAATGTCATTCGATTGCCAAAAGAGTTAGCTAAACCGAAACAAAAATCTTCTAAGGGATGGAGTATATCTCAGTTTATAGAGAAACGAAGCCTTCCTTGGGCATTAATGGGATTGTTTATAGGTTTTACATACTCTGGTGTTCTAGTATTTATTCCTATTGAATTGAATAGTATGGGATCAGGTGTATGGGGGAGTGTGTTCTTTGCTTTGTTTGCGCTCATGATAATTATTAGCCGACCATTAGTAGGTAAAGTATATGCTAGATATGGATCACGCTTCGTCATCTATCCTGGTGTAGGCCTATTTATCGTAGGCCTCGCTATTCTTGGAGTGGTATCGACTCCGGTTGGGATTATTTGTACTGCGCCATTACTTGGGCTAGGCTATGGAGCAGCTCAACCTGCATTTCAAGCGTTAGCAGTTCAATCAGCACCAATAGAACGTGCAGGCGTTTCTACAGCCACATACTTTTTAGCACTTGATATAGCCGTGGGGGCTGGATCGGTTATCTTAGCCTTAATTGCAAATGCATTGGGCTATCAATCTTTATATCAAATTACATCACTCATAATGATCATAGCATTGGCTTTATATCATTTTGTAATTCGTAAACACTCATATATAGCGGAATAAGCATTATAAAAAGCACGTATCTGTTATAGTATTTATGATTAGTCATCTATCAAAATACTAAGGAAGTAGGTGCTTTTTTATATGTATATGTACATATATGACGACAAGGTAAATAGGTGAAAACTTATATATAAATGAGATAATGATGAAGTTACAAAAAGCATTAAAAAACATGTTGACGTTTTCTTTGTTTATGATATACTAATACAAGTCGTTAGGACACAGCGTAATTCGGATGACAGCACATCATTAAAACTGTTGAATTTAATTCAAAAAAGTTTTAAAAAGTGCTTGACGAAATACTCTGAACTTGGTATTATAATCAAGTCGCTAGCGCACGACAGTGACTAGCAAACAGATCTTTGAAAACTGAACAATGATAGGTAATCAATCATATGATTGAACATATGCCAGAGTGCGGGTTTTGACATAGTCAAAACCAACCATAATTCAAAGTTACTTAAATGTAACGACAACACATAATGAGCTATTCAAATAGCTTCAAGATATCTTGGAGAGTTTGATCCTGGCTCAGGACGAACGCTGGCGGCGTGCTTAACACATGCA
>OGCW01000349.1_pt1 | contig 27647 bp, 21 predicted proteins | sample 1570231 | NCBI WGS metagenome assembly OGCW01 (sample SAMEA2582168, study PRJEB24529) | metagenome | biome: Human gut stool | place: China | collected 2011 | reverse complement strand
TGACCGGCGCGGCGGTACTGCTGCTGTGGATCCCGATCCGGCAAATGCCGGGGCTCGGCACGGTGAGCAATGTCATCGTGCTGGGACTAGCGGCGGACGCCACGCTGGCCGTCCTGCCGCCGCTGGAGTCGATGGTGGCGCGCAGTGCGCTGCTGGTAGGAGCGATTGTGCTGAACGCTATCGCTACCGGAATGTATATTGGCGCGGGCTTTGGCCCCGGGCCGCGCGATGGCCTGATGACCGGTCTGCATGCTCGCACTGGTTGGTCACTGCGCGGTATCCGGACGGCGATCGAGCTTTCCGTACTGCTGATTGGCTGGCTGCTGGGGGGCAAATTTGGCGTCGGAACCGTCATCTACGCGCTGTCGATTGGGCCGCTGATCCAGCTGTGCCTACCTTGGTTCAGCCAGCCCGTCAGCCGCAACGCGGTCAGCCCTCCCCGGGAAATAGTCTCCTGAATTAACCCATCGCCCTCTTCATCATGGAGAGGGCCTTTCATCGCTTACAGGCCGCTCAGGCCATGAAGCATCATGTAGATCCCCACCACAATAATCAGTAAGCCTGAGAACCAGGGCGCCTTGCGCGAGAGGTCGTTAAGCCACGGCCAGCGGCGGGTGGCATGTTTAAGGCTCAGGGCGGCGATGGCCCCGGAAGCCACCAGCGTCAGCGCCAGACCAACGCTAAAGCCCAGTACCAGCGTGGCGCCCAGCGAGAATTTCTTCAGCTGTAAACAGATAAGCAGCACGGTAATGGACGCCGGGCAGGGGATCAGCCCGCCGGTCAGGCCAAACAGCACGATCTGCCCGGTCGTCACCTGGCGGCCATCAAAGCGCCGGTTGATCTCCTGAGCATGAGCCCGCTGATGCGCGTCCTGCCACTCCTCCGCCACCAGCGGCGCGGCGGATGAGGACGCATGGTGATGGTCATGGCGGTGATCATGGTCATGGTGGTGATCATGTTCATGGTGGTGCTCATGGTGCGTGTGAGGCTGCGATTCGCGCCAGATGCGCCAGAGTATCCAGCAGGCAATCAGCACAATGACAATCCCTGAGACCAGCTGAAACCAGGGTTCAGAGGTTTGGGCGTTCCAGCCGCGGCCAAACCACAGGCCGGCCATGGCGATCAGCCAGACCACCGCCGTATGCGAAACCGTGGCCGCCAGCCCCAGCAGTACCGCCTGTTTTAAGGTTCCTCGCACCGCCACGATAAAGGCGGCCATCATTGTTTTTGAGTGCCCGGGTTCGAGACCGTGCAGCGCGCCGAGCAGTATTGCGCTGGGTATAAACAGCCAGGCATTGCCCTGCTGCAGAAGGGAAGTGTAATCGTTCATATCGGGATCCTTGCCAAAAGTGCGATTATCCTACTCCCCCCCAGTAGTAAAATACTACCCCCCAGTAGATAAAGCGGCTAATAAAAAGGATCATGGTATGCTGGCAGGCGTTGCTGACCACGCAGGTCGGTAATCCCGGACAGAATGAAACGGTGGATCGTGCAATGGCGCATACAGTTCGACACAAAAAGATGTTACTGACCCGGCTGAAGAAAATTCAGGGGCAGAGTACCGCGTTAGAGAAAATGCTTAATCGCGAGCATGAGTGCGCTGAAATATTACAGCAGCTGGCGGCGATCCGCGGCGCGGTCAACGGCATGATGCTGCAGGTTATTCAGGGGCATCTTACCGACCATGTGGTGAAAGAGCCTGACGAGACGCAGCGCGAAGCGGATCTGGAGACGGTGATGCAGGTGATTAAATCCTATCTGAAGTAGCGCCCCCTGACGTTCCGCTCAAGCCACCCGCCGCTTAATGCGCATGGAGGTTATGCTCTGCCCACAGAATGAACTGCTCTTTTGGCAGCGCTTTGCTGTAAAGCCACCCCTGGGCGTACTGAACGCCGTGCTGGCGCAGCCAGTCGCGCTGGCTTTCGGTTTCCACCCCTTCGGCGACGGTGGCCAGATTGAGCGCTTTGGCCATTTCAATAATGTGCGGCGTCAGCGGCCGGTACTCGAGGGTATCGACAAAAGATTTATCGATTTTCAGCGTGTCGACGTCCAGTTTCTGCAGATAGCTCAGGCTGGAGTAGCCGGTGCCAAAGTCATCAATCGAGATCCGATGCCCGGCCTGACGGTAGTGAGCGATCACCGGCATGGTGGTCTCCGGGTCGACAAACCCGCGCTCGGTGATTTCAAGGATGATCTGTTCGGCGGCGATCCCCCAGTGCTGCAGCTGATCGTGCAACAACATCGGTAGGGTGGGCGAGCGTAAATCATCTACCGACAGGTTGATGGAGATGTGCACTTCCGGCCGCTGCCGCAGCCAGGGGCCGAGATCGGCAAAAATTTTCCTGACGATATCTTCCGTCAGCTGCGTGATGAGCCCGGTCTGCTCGGCCAGAGGAATAAAAATATCCGGCGATAAAAAGGTGCCGTCGGGTTGCTGCCAGCGGGCCAGCGCCTCGGCCCCGGCGATTTTCCCGTCCTGCAACGAGATTATCGGCTGATAGTGAACCTGAATCGCTTCGGAGTTGAGGGCGTCCAGCATGCTGTTGCGCGGTGAGCGCAGGTGCCTTAGCAGACGCAGCAGCAGCCAGGTGGCGAGCAGGCTGGTGAAAATGCCGGCAGGGAGCCAGAAGAACAGCTGCTGTCGAATGCGCTGCTGCAGCGGCAAGGTTGAAGACCAGGTTACGATGCCAGAGCCCAGCTCGGGAATGCGCTGGATCCGGTAGACTGTGTTATCCAGAGTAAGCATATCCACATGCGGATCTTTAATGCGTTGCCAGACTTTCGCCGGCAGCGGCTGACTGCTGATCACCATTTTCTGGTGGTCCAGGCCAAACAGCATGGTATGGATCTTCTCTTCGCTGGCGGGAACGACATCAATAAAGGAGACGGGGTCGATCATCACCATGTGCTGCCGGCTGCCCATGGCCGTCATCTGATGATCGAGGCCAAGATCGTTAATTGAGGTCAGCCAGGTGCGATAGCCGTCGGGGGCAATGTGGTCCGGCGGGGGGAAGGTGACCGCGACGCTATGGTCTTCCAGGGAGGAGCATTGCGGCACGGAATCACGCAGCCAGAGCACTTCCTGAATGTAGCGATGGGTATAGGCGATGCGGCGGAGCGTAAGCAGATGTTCAGGGCTACAGGAGGCGGCGGTGTGTGCGTCAGCCTCTCGTAACGCTTCCCGGGCCTGGTCGGCAACCTGCAGCGTCCGAACGACGATACGGTTGGAATAGTCATCCAGTTCACGATAGAACTGCATTTTGGCCTGCCGCGCCGCCTGCCAGATGCTGAGTGAAATGGGCAGGATGATGGCCAGTATCAGCACTCCTGTAAACAGCGCCATCAGATGCCGGGTCCTCATGCCTGTGTCCTTATCGTTCGCCGGGTGTCATCAGTATATGCGAAAGATAATTCGGGCGCAGCGGGAGAAAACGCGTCGTTTGGGGAAAAAGCCGGCATCACAACAGGCTGCGATGCCGGGAGAGAAGGATGATTCCGATGTAGCAGAATAAAAATGAGGGTGTGAATGCCGGGCAGGGTGTGTTCCGGCATTCAGTCGCAGCATACGCTGCGCAGATGACAGCAATATGTTAGCTAGTGTGCATCCGGAGCCGGGATATCAGCGCTGATGCGCAGGTCGTTCTCATCAAACACCATGCAGAAGCGCTCATCGAAAGCCAGCTTAATTTTCTGCCAGGGGCGGAAATGGACGTCGCCGGGCAGCAGAACCTTGACGTTGTCGTGGCCGTAGCACTGGCCGAACAGATAGGTATTGTTGCCCAGACGCTCCACCACTTCACATTGAAACTCCACCACGGTACCGGTGGCGACTTCCGGGGTGAGGTGCTCCGGCCGGATCCCCAGCGTCACCGCAGCGCCGGGCTTCAGCGGCTGGGTGGCGATATTCAGGGCCAGCTGATGGTCCTGCGCGAGGGTGACCGTTAAGCGTTCCGGCTGCCAGTCGCTGACGATAGCCGGCAGAAAGTTCATCTTCGGCGAGCCGATAAAGCCGGCGACGAATTTGTTGACCGGATTGTAGTACAGCGCCATCGGCGAACCCATTTGTTCGACTTTCCCGTAGTTCATGACCACGATTTTATCGGCCAGCGTCATCGCCTCCACCTGATCGTGCGTGACATACACCATAGTGGTCTTCAGCTCCTGGTGCAGACGGGCAATATGCAGGCGCATATCGACGCGCAGCTCCGCATCAAGGTTAGAGAGCGGCTCATCGAACATAAACACCCGGGGATTACGCACGATCGCCCGGCCAATGGCCACGCGCTGCCGCTGGCCGCCAGAGAGCTGCTTCGGTTTACGATCCAGCAGGTGCGAGAGCTGCAGCGTTTTAGCCACCATTTCCACCTGGCGACGGATCTCCGTTTTCGGCACTTTATTCACCTTCAGCCCGTAGCCCATGTTCTCTGCCACCGTCATGTGCGGATAGAGCGCATAGGACTGGAAGACCATCGCCACGCCGCGGCGGGCGGGCACGACATCATTCATCACCTCATCGCCGATCAGTACTTCTCCTTCGCTGACCTCTTCCAGCCCGGCAATCATGCGCAGTAGCGTCGATTTTCCACAACCGGAAGGGCCGACGAAGACGGCAAACTCGCCATCTTCAATATCGAGATTGACCTGGTGCAGCGTCACCGTGCTGCCGAACCTTTTGGTGACATTCCTCAGTCGTATATTGGACATCCACATTCCCCGGAGTGAGTAGCTGTTATTTGCCGTTGGCTTATCGCTATGTTGAGTGTGATTTGTATTACGTGTAACAAATCGATGTGACGATGTTCAACAGCAGTAAAATCATGCCCTGACTATAACTTCCGCGGATTTTGCGCCATACAGGGACGTTTCATTTCTGCAAGGATGATCACACAACTGGCAGCTTATGGTAGTTTTATCAATGATCAAAGCGTAGCGTATAACAAAAGCGCATCAGAACATGTTTTCCACGTAATACGGCAGTTTGAAAAGATTTATTTTTCTAACTGGCAGACGGAATTCAAATAAAAACCATTAAATTGTTATACCTTCACATGAGGTTGATAATGAAAAAGAACACGCTTGCTGCACTGATCCTTACCACCCTGGCGGCGGGGCAACTCGCCAGCCTGCAGGCGCATGCCGCCGGGCAGCTCAACGTCTGGGAGGACATTAAAAAATCCGCTGGCATCAAAACCGCGGTTAGCGATTTTGAAAAGCAGTACAACGTGAAGGTCAATCTCCAGGAGATGCCCTACGCCCAGCAACTGGAAAAACTGCGCCTCGACGGCCCGGCGGGCATTGGGCCGGACGTGCTGGTGATCCCGAATGACCAGCTCGGCGGCGCCGTGGTTCAGGGACTACTCTCGCCGCTCAGCGTCGATCAGGCGAAACAGGATGCCTTTACGCCAGCCTCCATCAATGCCTTCCGCATGGACAACGCGCTGTATGGGATCCCGAAGGCGGTGGAAACCCTGGTGCTTATCTACAACAAGGACCTGATCGACAAGCCGCTGGACAGCCTGCAGGCCTGGCTGGACTACTCGAAAACCCAGCGCGAGCAGAACAAATACGGCCTGCTCGCCAAGTTTGACCAGATCTATTACAGCTGGGGGGCGATTGGCCCGATGGGCGGCTATATCTTTGCTAAAAACGACAGCGGCGGCTTTAACCCGCAGCAGGTGGGTCTCAATACCCCCGGCGCCGTCGAAGCCGTCACCTTCCTGAAAAAATTCTATGCCGAGAAGGTCTTTCCGGCGGGGATCCTCGGCGATAACGGGCTGAATGCCATCGATTCCCTGTTTACCGAGAAAAAAGCGGCGGCGGTGATCAACGGCCCCTGGGCCTTCCAGCCGTATGAAGCCGCTGGCATTAACTATGGCGTGGCGCCCCTGCCGACCCTGCCGGACGGCAAGCCGATGAGCTCCTTCCTCGGCGTCAAAGGCTATGTAGTATCGACCTGGAGTAAAGACAAAGCGCTGGCGCAACAGTTTATCGAGTTCATCAACCAGCCGCAGTATGTGAAAGCCCGCTATGTCGCTACTGGCGAAATTCCGCCGCTGAAGGCGATGATTGACGATCCGGTGATTAAAAACGACCAAAAGGCTAGCGCCGTCGCCACCCAGTCGGCGCGAGCGGTAGCGATGCCGGGCATTCCCGAGATGGGGGAAGTGTGGGGGCCGGCCAACGCCGCGCTTGAACTGAGCCTCACCGGTAAGCAGGCGCCGCAGGCCGCGCTTGATAACGCGGTGAAACAGATCACGATGCAGATCGAAGCGATGCAGGCCAGCAATCAGTAATTCACCGTCACGTGAAGTCACCGAGCGGGAGGGGGACCTCCCGTTTGTAGAAGGAGTCGAGTGTGAGCATCCATTCCAGCGAAAATTTTAGCGACGCACGCGGGCCCGGGCGCCATGCATGGTGCGGCCTGCTGCTGGCAATCGTGCCGGGTTTCGGTCAGTTTTATCATCGCCAGTGGCTGAAAGGGCTGGTCTTCCTGGTGCTGCTGAGTAGCTTTCTGGGGATTTTTTATGATTTCCTGCGTGAGGGGTTGTGGGGGTTATATACCCTGGGTGAAGAGGTACCGCGGGATAACTCTATCTTCCTGTTAGCCGAGGGGATTATCAGCGTGCTGATCGTCGCTTTCGGCGTGCTGATCTATTTTCTCTCGCTGCGGGATGCGTGGCTCAACGGCAAAAAACGCGATGAGGGGATCGCCCTGAACAGCGTGCGTAAGCAGTACCAGATGCTGCTGAGCGACGGCTTTCCGTACCTGATGATCACCCCGGGCTTTATTCTGCTGGTGTTTGTGGTGATCTTTCCGATTCTGTTCGGTTTCGCCATCGCCTTCACCAACTACAACCTGTACCACACCCCGCCGGCGAAGCTGGTGGACTGGGTGGGGCTGAAAAACTTTATTAATATTTTCACCCTCTCCATCTGGCGCTCCACTTTCCTGGATGTGCTGCAGTGGACCGTGGTGTGGACGCTGCTGGCGACCACCCTGCAGTGTACGGTGGGCGTGTTGTTGGCGATTCTGGTCAACCAAAAAGATCTGCGCTTTAAGCCGCTGATCCGCACCATCTTTATTTTGCCGTGGGCGGTGCCGGGGTTTGTCACCATTCTCGTTTTTGCCGGCATGTTCAACGACTCCTTCGGGGTCATCAACAACGCGATCCTGTCCTTTTTTGGCATCAGTCCGAAGGCATGGCTCACCGATCCGTTCTGGACCAAAACGGCGCTGATCATGATGCAGACCTGGCTTGGCTTCCCGTTTGTCTTTGCCATGACCACCGGCGTGTTGCAGGCGATCCCGGACGATCTGTATGAAGCGGCGACGATGGACGGCGCCAGCGCCTTTACCCGTCTGCGCACCATCACCCTGCCGCTGGTGCTGTATGCGATCGCGCCGATCATCATCACCCAGTACACCTTCAACTTTAATAACTTCAATATCATTTACCTGTTCAACAACGGCGGCCCTGCGGTGGCAGGCTCTAACGCCGGCGGGACGGATATTCTGGTGTCGTGGATCTATAAGCTGACGATGTCTTCGTCGCAGTACGCCATCGCGGCGACCATCACGATCCTGCTGTCGATCTTTGTCGTCGGCCTGGCGCTGTGGCAGTTCCGCGCCACCAAATCCTTCAAAAATGACGACATGGCGTAAGGGAAGCAACATGGCTCAATCACCCAGTATTAAACGCGAAAAGTGGATCCGGCTCTCTCTCACCTGGCTGGTGGTTATTCTGGTCTCAGTGGTGATTATCTATCCGCTGGTCTGGACGGTCGGGGCGTCGCTGAACGCCGGCAATAGCCTGCTCAGTACCTCAATCATTCCGGAAAATGTGTCGTTCCAGCACTATGCCGATCTGTTCAATGGCAATGTGAATTACCTCACCTGGTACTGGAACTCGATGAAAATCAGCTTCCTGACCATGGTGCTGACCCTGATTAGCGTTAGCTTTACCGCTTACGCCTTCTCCCGCTTCCGCTTTAAAGGGCGGCAGAACGGGCTGATGTTGTTCCTGCTGCTGCAGATGATCCCGCAGTTTTCCGCGCTGATTGCCATCTTTGTGCTGTCGCAACTGCTTGGCCTGATAAACAGCCACCTGGCGCTGGTGCTGATCTACGTCGGGGGAATGATCCCGATGAATACCTGGCTGATGAAAGGGTATCTCGACGCGATCCCTAAAGACCTGGATGAGTCCGCTCGCATGGACGGCGCCAGCAGCTTTCGCATCTTTATCGAGATCATCATGCCGTTGTCGAGGCCCATCCTCGCGGTGGTGGCGCTGTTCTCGTTCACTGGGCCGCTGGGGGATTTCATCCTCTCCAGCACCATCCTGCGCACCCCGGATAAATACACGCTGCCTATCGGTCTGTATAACCTGGTGGCGCAAAAAATGGGTGCCAGCTACACCACCTACGCGGCGGGGGCGGTGCTGATCGCCGTACCGGTGGCGATCCTCTACCTGGCGCTACAAAAATACTTCGTCTCCGGCCTGACCTCGGGCAGTACTAAAGGATAAGCACATGAAAAGATTCACACCCGCATGGCTTGCGGTTTGTCTGGCATGCAGTTTCTCCACCTCTTCTCTGGCCGCGGACGCGCTTGCAACCCGCGCGTTTCAGGGCATGCCGGCGGACTTTATCAAAGGAGCGGATATCTCCACGCTGCTGGACGCCGAAAAGCACGGGGCGACGTTCTACGATCAGAATAATCAGCGCAAGGATCCGATCGCTATTCTGAAAGAGAACGGCGTCAACTATGTCCGCCTCCGTCTGTGGGTGGATCCGCAATCGGCGAGCGGCGAGGACTATGGCGGTGGGAACAATGATCTGGCCACCACCCTGGCGCTGGCGAAACGGGCGAAAGCCCAGGGGATGAAGCTGTTGCTTGATTTTCACTACAGCGATTTCTGGACCGATCCCGGCAAGCAGTTCAAGCCGAAAGCCTGGGAAAAGCTGGATTACCCGCAGCTGAAAACGGCGATTCATGACTATACCCGCGATACCATCGCCCGCTTTAAGCAGGCGGGCGTGCTGCCGGATATGGTGCAGATCGGCAACGAAATCAACGGCGGCATCCTGTGGCCGGAAGGGAAAAGCTGGGGGCAGGGCGGCGGAGAGTTCGACCGGCTGGCTGGCCTGCTGAACGCGGCTATCGCTGGCCTGAAGGAGAACCTGCGCCAGGGCGAGCAGGTGAAAATCATGCTGCATCTGGCCGAAGGGACCAAGAACGATACCTTCCGCTGGTGGTTTGATGAGATCGACAAGCGCCATGTACCGTATGACATGATTGGTCTGTCGATGTACACCTACTGGAATGGCCCGATCAGCGCCCTGAAGGCCAATATGGATGACATCAGCAAACGCTATAACAAAGACGTCATCGTCGTCGAGGCGGCCTATGCCTATACCCTGGCCAACTGCGATAACGCGGAAAATAGTTTCCAGGCGAAAGAGGAAAAGGATGGGGGATATCCCGCCAGCGTACAGGGGCAATATAACTATATTCACGATTTAATGCAGGCGGTGGTTGATGTGCCAGACCAGCGTGGCAAAGGTATTTTCTATTGGGAGCCTACATGGATTGCCGTGCCGGGAAATACCTGGGCCACCCCGGCGGGGATGAAATATATCCACGACGAGTGGAAAGAGGGTAATGCACGTGAAAATCAGGCGCTATTTGATTGCCAGGGAAAAGTATTGCCGTCGGTAAAAGTTTTTAATTAATTTTTTTTGTCGTCTTTTTCAGGAAGTTTATTATGAATAAATTTGCACCTTTACATCCGAAGGTTAGTACGCTGCTGCATGGCGCGGATTATAATCCGGAGCAATGGGAGAATGACCCCGATATTATTGATAAAGACATTGCCATGATGCAGCAGGCAAAATGCAATGTGATGTCGGTGGGAATATTTAGCTGGGCGAAACTGGAGCCACGCGAAGGGGTATTTAATTTCGCCTGGCTGGATATTATCCTCGATAAACTGTATGCCGCCGGCATTCATGTGTTTCTGGCCACGCCGAGCGGCGCGCGTCCGGCGTGGATGTCGCAGCGCTATCCGCAGGTTCTGCGGGTGGGGCGCGATCGGGTGCCGGCCCTGCACGGCGGCCGTCACAACCACTGTATGTCGTCACCGGTCTATCGCGAGAAAACCCTGCAAATCAATACCCTGCTGGCAGAACGTTATTCCTCACACCCGGCGGTGCTGGGCTGGCATATTTCCAACGAATATGGCGGTGAATGCCATTGCGATCTCTGCCAGAACCGTTTTCGCGACTGGCTGAAGGCGCGTTACCAGACCCTGGAGAACCTCAACCAGGCCTGGTGGAGCACCTTCTGGAGTCATACCTATACCGACTGGTCGCAGATTGAATCGCCTGCGCCGCAGGGCGAGATGTCGATCCACGGTCTTAATCTTGACTGGCATCGCTTTAACACCGCTCAGGTGACCGATTTCTGCCGCCATGAAATTGCTCCGCTGAAGGCGGCGAATGCTTCCCTGCCGGTGACTACCAACTTTATGGAATATTTCTACGATTACGACTACTGGCAGCTGGCGGAGGCGCTGGATTTCATCTCCTGGGACAGCTATCCGATGTGGCACCGCGATAAAGATGAAACCGCGCTGGCCTGCTACACCGCGATGTATCACGACATGATGCGCAGCCTGAAGGGCGGCAAACCGTTTGTGCTGATGGAGTCCACCCCGGGCGCCACCAACTGGCAGCCGACCAGCAAACTGAAGAAGCCGGGAATGCATATTCTTTCCTCGCTACAGGCGGTGGCGCATGGCGCCGACTCGGTGCAGTATTTCCAGTGGCGGAAAAGCCGCGGTTCGGTTGAGAAATTTCACGGCGCAGTTGTCGACCACGTCGGACATATTGATACCCGCATTGGCCGCGAAGTCTGCCAGCTCGGCGAGATCCTCAGCAAGCTGCCGGAGGTGAGGGGCTGTCGCACCGAGGCGAAAGTAGCGATTATCTTCGACCAGCAGAACCGCTGGGCGCTGGATGACGCCCAGGGGCCGCGCAATCTTGGGATGGAATATGAGAAGACGGTCAACGAGCACTACCGCCCGTTCTGGGAGCAGGGCATCGCCGTCGATGTGATTGACGCCGATGTCGATTTAACGCCGTATCAGTTAGTGATTGCCCCGATGTTATATATGGTGCGCGACGGCTTTGCCGGTCGGGCGGAGGCGTTTGTCGCCAACGGCGGCCACCTGGTGACCACCTACTGGACCGGTATCGTCAATGAGTCCGATCTCTGCTATCTCGGCGGCTTCCCGGGCCCGCTGCGCAATCTGCTGGGGATCTGGGCGGAAGAGATCGACTGCCTGAATGACGGCGAGTTTAATCTGGTGCAGGGGCTTGCCGGGAATCAGTGCGGTCTGCAGGGCCCTTATCAGGTGCGCCATCTCTGCGAACTGATCCATATCGAGAGCGCCCAGGCGCTGGCCACCTACCGGGATGATTTTTATGCCGGACGGCCGGCTGTGACGGTGAACGCGTTCGGGAAAGGCAAAGCCTGGCATGTGGCCTCCCGCAACGATTTAGCCTTCCAGCGCGATTTCTTTACCGCCCTGAGCAAGGAGCTGGCCCTGCCGCGGGCGATAGCGACGGAGTTACCACCCGGCGTGGTGGCGACTGCGCGCACCGACGGTGACAACGCATTTATCTTCCTGCAGAACTACAGCGCGCAAAACCATACCCTGACCCTGCCGCAAGGGTATTGGGATTGCCTGACCGACGCGGCGGTATCGGCTCCACTGACCCTGTCGGCATGGGATTGCCGTATTCTCCGTCGTCACGCGTAATTTCTTCTTCTCCACGCCTGCTCTGACGAGCAGGCTTTTTTTTATCTTAAACCTGGAGTTTATTATGGTGAGTTTAAAATCCTTCCTGCACTATTTCTCCCCAGCGCGTCCGGCACAGCCATTAAGCGAGGCGGAAAAACAGCAAATCGAGGCGCTTATTCAGGCCTTTGGTGGCGAAGCGAATATTACGCAAGTGGACGCCTGTATTACCCGTCTGCGGGTTAGCGTTCGCCATCTTGCGGCCGTGGACTCCGAAGCATTACAGCAGCAGGGCGCGCTGGGGGTTATTATTCTTGGTCAGCAGGTGCATGCTATTTTCGGTAAACAGTCCGATGCGCTGCGTCAGCTTCTGGATGAACATTTTGCCGCCCGGAAATAAATAAAACGGGATAACCTGAAAGCAGGTTATCCCGAAAATAAGACAAAGACAGCAGTGGCAATAAAGTTTACCGGAAGATAATTAACAGTCTTACAGCAGGAGATAAAAATAACGTATGAGTCTTAGCCGTGCGCAATTACCACCAGGCCTCAACCTGCACGCCGAAATTCCAGGTATTATTCGCCGTCTGGTCTTCAAACGGTTTACCATCTTCGGAATCATTCAAATATGAAGCAAAAATGCGTAATTCCGGACGTGACATAAAGTCTGGCCCGTCCGCCAGGCCCAACGCAATGGTGTATTTCTCACCGGCCTGTTTGTAGCTGGTGCCATTGTTGTAGCTGTCTTTCTGATAGAAACCGCCGACTTCGCCAATCAGGCGCACGTAGTCGGTGAACTGGTACTGCCCGCGGGCGACCAGCGACAGCATCCGCGTTTTGTCGGTATAGTCGGTAATGTCATCCGCCGAGCCCCAGGTCAGAACGTGGTTGATAGAAAACTTCTCAGTAATCGGGATCAGGCCGGTGTTAATCACGCGATAACCGGTGGCGTCGTTCACGTAGTTCCACATATCGTACCAGCCGCCACCCTGGGAGACCATGTTCTGCGCCAGGCCTTTGTTGGCGTACTGCAGCACGGTTTTGTTATAGCCGCCCAGCATATCCTGACTGATTTCACCGGTCAGCATGACGCCGTTGTCAGCATCGTACAGTCCGCCGTAGCTATCCTGTTTTTTGGTGGTGTTTGGCATCGCGTAGTCGATACCGAATTCGGTCCACGAGCCCGCCCATGGCTTCCAGCCCGCGTAGCGTAAATCGATATAGTTGATATTGACGTTGCTGTCGCCATCGACGCGATAGTCAACATCGTTGGCATCGCCGCGGATCCAGGCCAGCGAGACGGCGCCCGGGCCGAGGGTGTAGTTTTCCACCCCGGCTCCGGAGCCGGAAATGTTCCAGTATTTGGTATCGATGATATGCAGATCATGGCGCTGGTAGTAACGTTTACCGCCCCAGATCACCGCATTCGGATCGCCAGGGATCAGCCCCTTTATCTGCAGGTTCAACTGACGTAAGCCGAACTGTGCATCATCGTTCAGCGTGGTTTCATTATCGTTAGAGCCGTCGGAGACCATGCTGACCATACTGTCGAGATAGAAGCTGACGTCATCTTTCTTATAGACCTCAGAGCCCAGCTCCAGCTCGCCGTAGGTATCCGACTCGTTCCCCAAACGGCCCAGCTTATTTTTTTGCCATTCCGCTTCGCTACCGTCGCCGGAGACCCCAACCCCGGCGCGCATATAGCCATGGAAATCGATCGTTGGGATCGCGGCGGTGGCCGCAAACGCGGAAGGAGCGATTAGCGCAGCGGCTAACGCGACTGAAAGGGCGCGCAGTGTAGTGTTCATCTCTATCCTCTTATTGTTTTGTATTACGTTCACATAACTGGTGTCATAAAATGCCTAAATGTAACTTCAGGCAAATGAGATATGATTATTGTGTGACTAACTGCAAATAATCACGGTGGTTTTTGTTGCGATGGGTGAGATGATTCACAATTCGTTGTATTATGAACGTAATACTTTTGTCGCTATTGTTTTGCAGTGAGAGGTGGCGGTGAGCGTTTTTTCAAATGGCCCCTGTTACAATCATGGGATAACAACATAAGGAACCGGACCATGAAGTCTAAAAGCGCTACTCTGGAAGACGTCGCACGCCATGCGGGCGTCTCTTACCAGACCGTGTCCAGGGTACTCAACAAATCAGCTAATGTATCCGAAGCGACGCGTCGCAAGGTGGAGAAATCGATAGAGGCCTTACGCTATGTGCCAAACCGGCTGGCGCAGCAGCTGGTGGGGAAGGAGAGCCAGACGGTCGGGCTGGTGACTATTTCTCTGGCCTGGCATGCGCCTTCCCAGGTGGCGGCGGCGGTAAAACGCTATGCCAACCTGGAAGGTTACCAGGTTCTGATTTCGATGATCGATGAGAGCGTCAACCAAAGCATCCAGGATTCCATCAATGAGCTGAAATCTCAGCGGGTGGATAAAGTCATTATCAACGTGCCGCTGGAGACCGAACAGGCGCAGAAAATCGCTGCTGACAACGATGATATCGTCTGCCTGTTTCTCGACGTTGATCCCTACAGCTCCGTGTTTAACGTTTCGTTTAACCCGGCGGACGGCACCCGGGCCAGCGTCAAATATCTCTATGAGATGGGGCATCGGGAGATCGCCCTGCTGGCGGGGCCGGACAGCTCAGTCTCGGCCAAACTCCGGTTAAAAAGCTGGCTGGAGACCCTGGATGGTTACGGTCTGAAGCCGGTGACCGTCCTGCACGGCAACTGGGATGCGCAGAGCGGCTACGCCGGCGCGCTGCAGATGCTGCGCGAAACGCCTAATTTCAGCGCTGTGCTGGTGGGTAATGATCAGATGGCGCTAGGGGTGCTCAGCGCCTTCCATCAGCATCAGGTGGCGGTGCCGGGTGAGAAGTCGGTTATTGGCTATGACGATACCTACGAAAGCTCCTTTTTCTATCCGGCGCTGAGTACCGTGTCGCTCGACCTCGACCTGCAGGGGAAAGAGGCGGTGCGGCGGATCCTCGCCAGCACCAGTGGGGCGCCTCATACCTCATCCATTCTGCCGGCGCGCCTGGTGATACGCCATTCCAGCGGCGCCCGAATCGAGCAGGGAAAAGATCTGCAGGCCATTGCAGAACAGCTCCGCGCCATCGCCCACCGTCTGGCACCCTGACGCCAAAGGCGGGGAAACTCGCCTTATCACCTTACCCTTAAATTGAGCAGGGTTGATCTTTGTCACAGCACGGCGTACCCTTAATGTTATGTTATAACGTAATGAAGAGGTCAGCATGAAAGCCCATATCCATCCTCCCTATCGTACGGTGGTGTTTCACGACACCAGCGCGAATGAGTATTTTAAAGTCGGCTCAACTATCCGCACCGATCGCGTGATTGAACTCGATGGCGAAACTTTTCCGTATGTGACGATCGACGTCTCCTCGAAATCGCATCCATACTACACGGGCAAACAAAAAACCTTCGCCAATGAAGGCAGTGCAGCCCGATTCCGCCAGCGCTTCGGCGGCTTTATTGATGCGAAAAGGAAAGCATGATGCAGGTCGTCAACTCATTACGTAGCGCTAAACAGCGCCACCCGGATTGCCAGCTGGTTAAACGCAAAGGGCGGCTGTACGTTATCTGTAAGAGCAACCCCCGCTTCAAAGCGGTGCAGGGGCGCAAAAAACGCCGTTAACGGAAACTCTCCAGCGAGCGGCGCTGTTGGCCGTCGGCGGTAAAATTGTCGGCGGCCAGCCATTGGCGCATGGCGTTATCCAGCTCCGGCCATTCGCCGTCTATCACCGAAAACCAGTCCGTGTCCCGGTTGTGTCCTTTACTCACCAGCGCCTGGCGAAAACGTCCTTCGTACTGAAACCCCAGCCGCCTTGCCGCCCGGGCTGATGGGATATTAAGACTGTTGCATTTCCATTCATAGCGACGGTAGCCGAGCGTATCAAAGACATACTGCATCAACAGCCAGTGCGCTTCGGTGGCCATGGCCGTTCGGCTCAGTAACGGTGAAAAATGCACATGCCCCACCTCTACCACACCGTGAGCGATATCGATACGCATTAACGCCAGCGAGCCGACCGCTTTCCCTCGCTGCTGGTCAACGACGGCAAAATGAATCGGGTCTGCCAGCGTGGCGACCTGCTCCACCCAGGCACTGAATTCTGCAAGGTTGCTCTCAGGTTCACGCAGCAGCCACGTCCAGCTGCGGGCGTCTGGCGCCAGCTGGTGAGCGGCGAACAGATCGCTGGCATGAGCAAGAGTCAGCGGTTCGAGTCGACAACGGCTGCCCTGTAATACCTGTCGTGGCGGCCAGGGGCGCGGCTGCCAGTCAGGCAGCGCGACGCCGAGCGCCTGGCCAAACTGATTATATTCGCACATTGCGGTTTCCTTATTGGGGATTTACAGGCAGCGTACGCGCTCGCTGGTTCCATAAAAAGTGCCATTAGAGTATGTTTTTATGGGGCCACGAGGAGGCAATATGAATATACCGGACGAGGGGTTTTTTACGCTGTTGACGCAGGGGATGCGGAACCGCACGGTCGAAACCTTACAGCGCGCCCTTTACCACACCTTACGTGACGCTATCCTGCAGGGAACCCTGACGGCCCGCTGCCGTTTACCCGGATCGCGGGTGATGGCCGAACGGCTACACCTGTCGCGGAATACGGTCAATGCCGCACTGGAACAGCTGGCGCTGGAGGGGTACCTGATACGGAGCCGTCAGGGAACGCAGGTGGCACCACTCGCCTCCTGCCGCCAGGAGGCGGGTCAGATGCCGCCCGTCGTGCTGCCTGAGCGGCTGCAAAGGCTGCCAGCCGCGATGCGCCGCGACTCACCGACGCTGGCATTTACGCCAGGCATGCCGGCGGTAAACTATTTCCCGCTGCCGCTGTGGCGGCGACTGATGGATAACGTGCTACGCGAAGATGGTAGCGCGCTGCTGGGTTATGGCGAAGCCGCGGGCGATCCTATGCTGCGAGAGGCTATCGCTCGTCATCTGGCGCTCTCCCGGGGCATCCGGTGCGATATCCGGCAGATCGTCATCACCGAAGGCGCGCTGGAAGGCGTCAACTTATGCGCCTCGCTACTGACCAACCCGGGCGACAGCGTGTGGCTGGAAGAACCGGGGTACCTGGGGGCGAGGAGTGGCTTTCAGCGGGCGGGACTGCGGGTCAGAGGAATGGCTGTCGACGATGAAGGGATGTGTATTGCCAACGGCGTCGCGGAGCCGCCCCGGCTCATTTTCACCTCTCCTTCACACCAGTATCCCTGTGGGAGCATCATGAGCGCCGGGCGCCGTCTGGCGCTCGTGGAATATGCCCGCCGGCACGGGGCGTGGATTGTGGAGGATGACTACGACAGCGAGTTTCGCCATAGCGGAGAACCGATCCCGGCGATGCTGGGAATGGTGCCTGATGCCCCGGTGGTCTATCTCGGCACCTTCAGCAAAACGCTGTTTCCGGCGTTGCGTATCGGTTTTATGGTTATGCCGCCCGCGCTGGCGGATGCTGCTCAGGACGCCATTGGCGCGCTGCTGCGCGGGGGACACCGTGCTGAACAGCGGGCGCTGGCCAGATTTATCGAGAAGGGACACTATGCGCGCCATCTGGCAGCGATGCGCCGCCTGTACCGTAAACGTCAGCAACAGCTGCGCGAGGCGCTGGCGCAAGAGATAACCGTGCCGTGCGACGTTCTCGGCGGGGGAGGGGGGATGCACCTGACGGTGGCGATGGAGGGCGTTAATGACCGGACGCTTGCGCAGCAGGCGCGCCAGTTTCAGCTGGCGCCCGCCGCGTTAAGTCATTTCTATCTCGACCCGCAGCGAGCGCGGAGCGGACTGGTGCTTGGGTATGGCAATACCTCTGCTTCTCGCTATCTCCCGGCGCTGCGGACCCTAAATCGCCTTATTGCGCAGCACCGGCGCGCGTGAGGGTAAAGACATCGTAGAAGGATAGCTCGCCTTTGGTGGCGACCATCTTTTTGAGCTGCGCCTTCTGCTCGCTATCGACGTCTGGCGACTGCAGGATACGGTCGATCAGCTGCCGGGGGACAAAGCGGGTGTTGTACCATTCCCCGTTGTAGCACACGCGAAAGTCGAGGACATCGATATCCTCGTAGCGATAGCGTGGATAGACGTCAAAGAAGAAAAAGGCGTTGAACAGAATGAACAGCACCACCAGCAACCAGACCGAGTCTACCAGCGTTTCAGAGCGCAGCATGACCACCAGCGTCGCCAGAAACGCGGCATACATGGCAACAAACAGTCCCGGATGGTTGCGGATAAAACTGATACTAAAACGCGGGCGATTATCGCGTTTTTCCTGGACGTTGAGTTCGTCAATGGTGTGAATCAGCAGGCGTTGTATTTCTGTCATCTTGGTCCTCGAATTCTGCAATGAGCCTGCCGCGCCCGGCGGACCAGGCGCGGCAGGCTCAGCCTGAAGGCTATTTTATGTTGCAATATTCTGCGGAGAAAGTAACAGATCAGTTACAGAAAAGCATAACAGTTACGGATTTGTCGGCGGAAGGCGCTTAATGATCTGCGCCGGGTTACCGCCGACGACGGTACAGGCAGGGACGTCTTTGGTGACCACCGCGCCGGACGCAATGACCGCATTATCGCCAATGGTCACGCCGGGATTGATCACTGCCCGACCCCCAATCCACACATTGTGGCCAATAGTTACCGGCTTGCCGTATTCCTGGCCGCTATTACGCGCATCGGCGTCCAGCGGATGAGTGGCGGTATAAATATGGACGCCTGGCGCCAGCATACAGTTATCGCCAATATGGATAGGGCAGACGTCGAGCATCACGCAGTCAAAATTGGCGTAAAAACCGGCGCCGAGAAAAATATTATAACCATAGTCGCAGCGAAAGCTTGGCTCGATATACGCATCGCCGGCGCGAGCGAACAGCTCGGCCAGAATATGCTGACGTTGTTCCTGGTCATCCGGGGCGGAATGATTATAACGGTGCAACAACTGTCTGGCGCGCAGGCGATCGGCGCGAAGCGTTGGGTCGCCAGATAAATAGAGCTCACCGGCGATCATTTTGCGTTTTTCTTCACTCATGGGTCTTCCTTATACCTGACTGTTGATGGCCGTAGCAGTATAAAAAAGAAACCGGTTACAGGGTTGCTGTTGGCTGAATGATGTGATGTCTATCACAAAGATACCCTATGGCGGCTGACCCGTACCGTCCGGCCAGCAGACCACGTAGTACGCGTAAATTAGCGGATAAATTTCCAGACAGAAGTCGGGATTTTATCGTATAGCTTATTCATGGTCAGTTCCGCCAGACGATGGTCGGCAGCTGAGTAAAATACCGCCAGCTCATTATCAGACAGTTCATATTTATTTTTTTCAATGACGCGCTCCAGCGTGTCAATTGTCTGGCAACGACGTAAGCGCATCAAATAGTCTGTTTTAGTTAATGGCTTATCAGACATAATTCCACCTTTTGATTGTAATAATTCTAACACGATAGACTGGCCGGGTTTTCCCGGCTGGCGTTGACAAAGCAACGAAATAGTCGGTTACCGGATTTTTTCCACTTTTGCAAATCCGTAGAGTTAATGCCGTAGTTACTGAACAACGTAAAAGTGTCGTCCAGATATTCGTCAACCTGAGCGATCAGCTTATTATCCTCTGCATACTTAATTTTATAATTAAGAGCGAATGTGGCAATGTGCTCGATCAATTCATTTAACTGGAGATTGACAGCCGACGTCGGGTCGTTGACCCAGCCATGGTTGCTCTCTTCCAGGTTTGCAAGGCAGTCATGATACAGCGTTTCGCAGAGAAAGCGTAGCTGTGCAATATCATGTCTTTTTGGCGAGTATTCGTCCATAACGCATCCCCTTTTGAGTGGTTTAAACGACGACTAGCAAACACCGTTGTGGGATGAACACGACTAACTGACCTGACACTAACTGAGTAATCCTGCTGATTTAACTATAATCCACTCTCCAACAGATTTCATCGTGCTATTACGAAAAATTACAATTATCAGAGAGAAATTATCTTAAAAATAGACGAATTAATTTCGCAGGCGCTGGCCCACAGCCGGAGAAATAGAGAAATCTTATGAATCATTGGTTTAAGGCAGGCAGCTGTCGCGTTCAGAAACCGCCGACCCGTGGATAATGATAGTAAGATTATTCCTGGTAAATGAGTGTTTGCCGATCCCGAGTTGTTGAACAAGCTGCTAAAAATAGCCTGCGCCATATCAATATATATTAAATGCAGAACGAAAAATAAACAATGGCAATATGTGCCTTGCCAGCCAGTGATAAAAAAGGGCCGCGGTAGCGGCCCTTTGTTCAGGAGTGAAGATTAATGATGCTCAACCTGATGGCTGTGCTCTATATCTTCCGATTTTTTGCTAAAGCGGCGACGAACCACCACAAAGAACACCGGCACGAAGAAGATCGCCAGGATCGTCGCGGTCACCATCCCGCCCATTACGCCTGTACCGACAGCGTTCTGCGCACCGGAGCCGGCGCCGGAGCTGATAACTAGCGGCATTACCCCGAGGATGAACGCCAGAGATGTCATCAGGATTGGACGTAGACGCATACGTACTGCTTCAAGCGTCGCCTCAATCAGCCCTTTGCCCTCTTTCTCCATCAGGTCTTTGGCGAATTCAACGATCAATATTGCGTTCTTCGCCGACAGGCCGATGGTGGTCAGCAGACCCACCTGGAAGTAAACGTCGTTGGTTAGCCCGCGGAAGGTGGCGGCTAACAGCGCACCGACCACACCCAAGGGGACGACCAGCATAACCGAGAACGGAATCGACCAGCTCTCATACAGCGCCGCCAGACACAGGAAGACGACAATCAGCGAGATGGCATACAGGGCAGGGGCCTGGTTGCCGGACAGTCGCTCCTGATAAGACATCCCGGTCCAGTCGTAGCCGATACCGGAAGGCAGTTTACCCGCCAGCTCTTCCATCAGCGCCATCGCCTCACCGGTACTCTTGCCTGGCGCGGCCTGACCGAGGATTTCCAGTGACGGCAGACCGTTGTAGCGTTCCAGACGCGGCGAACCGTATTCCCAACGCGAGGTCGAGAAAGCAGAGAACGGCACCATCTGACCATCGCTGCCGCGAACATACCACTTGCCGATATCTTCCGGCAGCATACGGTATTTCGCTTCGGACATGATGTACACTTTCTTCACGCGGCCGCGGTCGATAAAGTCGTTGACATAGCTTCCGCCCCAGGCTGCGCCCAGCGTGGTGTTAATGTCGCTGATGGAGACGCCCAGCGCCTGAGCTTTCTCCTGATCGATATCGATTTTAAACTGCGGTGTATCTTCCAGACCGTTAGGGCGCACGCCGGTCAGCACGTCAGGATGCTGCGCCACCATGCCAAACAGTTGGTTACGCGCCTGGGTCAGTTTTTCGTGGCCCAGACCGCCCTGGTCAATCAGCTCGAAGTCAAAGCCGGTCGCGGTACCCAGTTCAACGATAGCCGGCAGGTTAAAGGCGAAGACCATCGCATCTTTAATCTGCGAGAAGTAGCCCATTGCTCTCGCGGTGATCGCTTCAACTTTGTTTTCCTCACCCGGACGCTGGCTCCAGTCTTTCAGCGAAACGAACGCGATACCGGTGTTCTGGCCGCGGCCGGCGAAACCGAAGCCGTTAACCGCAAACACGGATTCCACGTTGTCCTTCTCTTTGGTGAGATAGTAATTCGTCATCTCATCCAGCACTTTCTGCGTACGTTCCTGGGTGGCGCCGGCAGGCAGCTGCGCCATACTCAGGAATACACCCTGGTCCTCGTCCGGCAGGAACGAGCTCGGCAGACGGACGAACAGCCATGCCATACCCACCACGATGATCAGATACAGCACCAGATAACGACCGGTGCTGCGCAGAATGTTGCCTACGCTGTCGGTGTAATGGTGCGTGCTCTTATCAAACATGCGGTTAAACCAGCCGAAGAAGCCGGTGGTCGCGCCATGGCTGCCTTTCTGAATGGGTTTCAGCATCGTGGCGCACAGCGCCGGCGTCAGGATTAACGCCACCAGTACCGACAGCGCCATCGCGGAAACGATAGTGATGGAGAACTGGCGATAGATGGCCCCGGTTGAGCCGCCGAAGAACGCCATCGGGATAAATACCGCCGACAGCACCATAGCGATACCAACCAGCGCGCCCTGAATCTGTCCCATCGATTTACGCGTCGCTTCTTTCGGCGGCAGACCCTCTTCCGCCATCACGCGCTCGACGTTCTCTACCACCACGATGGCGTCATCCACCAACAGGCCGATGGCGAGCACCATCCCGAACATCGTCAGGGTGTTTATCGAGAAGCCAAACGCCGCCAGCACCGCGAAGGTGCCTAACAGGACCACCGGTACCGCGATGGTGGGGATCAGGGTGGCGCGGAAGTTCTGCAGGAACAGATACATGACCAGGAACACCAGGATGATCGCTTCCACCAGCGTTTTAACCACTTCGTGAATAGAAATTTTCACGAACGGGGTGGTGTCATACGGGTAAACGATCTTCATCCCCGACGGGAAAAACGGCTCCATCTTCGCCAGTTCAGCGCGAATAGCGTTGGCGGTATCCAGCGCGTTCGCGCCGGTAGCCAGTTTAATACCCAGACCGGATGCCGGCTGGCCGTTAAACTTCGCCACTACGTCATAGCTTTCGCCGCCCAGCTCAATTTTGGCGACATCACGCAGACGAACCTGGGAACCGTCCTGGTTCACCTTCAACAGGATGTTGCCAAACTCTTCCGTATTGGTCAGACGCGTCTGCGCGATGATCGAGGCGTTAAGCTGCTGGCCTTTCACCGGCGGCGTACCGCCTAACTGGCCCGCGGCCACCTGGGCGTTCTGCGCTTTCAGGGCGCTGATCACATCCACCGGCGTAAGCTGGAAGTTGTTCAGTTTGTTTGGATCCATCCAGATACGCATCGCATACTGGGAACCGAATAGCTGAACGTCGCCGACGCCGCTGGTACGGCTAATCGGATCCTTCATGTTGGCCGCCACGTAGTCCGAAATATCGTCCTGGTTCATGGTGCCGTTGGTGTTAATGACGCCGACAACCATCAGGAAGCTGCTGGACGCTTTCTCAACGCTAATCCCTTGCTGCTGGACTTCTTGCGGCAGCAGAGGCGTCGCCAGCGCCAGCTTGTTCTGAACCTGAACCTGGGCGATATCCGGATCGGTACCGGATTCGAAGGTCAGCGTAATGGTTGCCGTACCGGTGGAGTCGCCATTTGAGGACATGTACATCAGGTGATCGATACCGTTCATATTCTGTTCGATAACCTGAGTTACGGTGTTCTGCACCGTTTCGGCGTCAGCACCGGGGTACATGGCGGTAATGGAAATTGCTGGCGGCGCAATCGTCGGATATTGCGCCACCGGCAATTTGAGGATCGATAATCCCCCAGCCAGCATGATGATAATGGCGATCACCCATGCAAATATGGGGCGATCGATAAAGAAATTAGGCATGTCTTAACGGCTCCTGTTTAAGTTAAGACTTGGTTTGTTCTGATGGCGCGTTGCCTGCGGCTTGCTGTTTATCATCAGAAGCTACTTCCTGCGCTTTTACCTGCACACCTGGTTTGATTTTTTGCAGGCCGGTGACGATAACGCGATCGCCGGATTTCAGACCGTCAGTGACCAGCCATTTATCGCCGATCGCCTGAGAAGCAGTGACCTGGCGGACTTCGACTTTATCGCCTTCCCCCACTACCATGACGCTGGCGTCGCCGCGCGGCGTACGGGTAACACCCTGTTGCGGTACCAGCAGGGCGTCAGGGTTAATCCCTTCTTCCAGACGGGCACGGACGAACATCCCCGGTAGCAGGGTGTGATCCGGGTTCGGGAAAATAGCGCGTAGTGTGATTGAGCCGGTGGTCTGATCGACGGTGACATCCGAGAATTCCAGCGTGCCGGACTGCGGATACTTAAGACCGTCATTAGTCACCAGCTCCACTTTCGCTTTGCCGTTTTCCTGTTTCAGGCGGCCGTCGGCTAGCTCCTGCTTCAGGCGCAGGAAATCATTGCTCGACTGGGTGACGTCAACATAGATCGGATCCAGCTGCTGTACGGTTGCCAGGGCGGTCGTTTGACCATTCTGTACCAGCGCCCCTTCGGTCACGGCGGATTTACCGATCCGGCCGCTGATCGGCGAGGTGACTTTGGTGTAGGCCAGATTGATGCGCGCGGTTTCAACGGCAGCTTTCGCCGCGACCACGGCCGCATTGCTCTGCTGCGCCGTCGCAACGGCGGTATCGTAGTCTTGTTGACTAATATATTTGGTGCCCAACAGTTTCTGATAACGCTTGACCGTCAGTTGATCCATGTTTGCCGCCGCCTGGGCTTTTGCCAGGTCGCCTTTGGCGCTGTCATAGCTGGCCTGATAGGTGGCTGGATCGATCTGATACAGAGAGACGCCGGCCTGGATATCGCTACCTTCCACGAAGTTACGTTTTAAAATAATGCCACTGACCTGAGGACGGACTTCCGCAATGCGATAGGCGCTGGTGCGGCCTGGCAGTTCGGTGGTTATTTGTAGAGGTGCGGATTTGAGCGTCACAATACCGACTTCCGGCATGTGCTGGGCTCCCTGTTGAGCCGGTTTATCGTCACATCCTGTTAGCGCTAAGCTGCCTGAGAGCATCAGAACGACCGCCAGAGGCGTTAACCCTCTGTTTTTGTTCATATGTAAACCTCGAGTGTCCAATTTCAAAATGTTCAGTGGCTCAAACAACCACAAACCCACTACAGTCTTTCTATTATGGTCATGCTATGGTACATACATTCACAAATGTATGTAAACGTAACCTCTGTAAAGTCATTAACCTATGGCACGAAAAACCAAACAACAGGCACGTGAAACCCGGCAACTGATTCTGGATGTTGCTCTGCGTCTGTTTTCGCAGCAAGGCGTATCATCTACCTCGTTGGCAACAATTGCAAAAGCTGCGGGTGTAACGAGGGGGGCTATCTACTGGCATTTCAAGAATAAATCAGATTTATTCAACGAAATTTGGGAGCTGTCAGACGCCAGTATTAGCGATCTCGAAATTGAGTATCGGGCAAAATACCCAACGATCCACTCTCAGTTATCAGGGAGATTCTAGTCTATGTTCTTGAAGCGACAGTGACAGAAGAACGTCGACGATTAATGATGGAGATTATCTATCATAAGTGTGAGTTCGTCGGTGAAATGACCGTGGTGCAGCAGGCCCAGCGGCAGCTCTCCCTGGCGAGTTATGAGCGTATCGAGCAGACCTTGAAAGAATGCATCGCAGCGAAGCTGCTGCCCGCCGATTTACTCACCCCGCCGCCGGCCGCGTTAATGCCCAGCTACCTTTCCGGGCTGATGGAAAACTGGCTGTTTGCCCCCGATTCGTTCGACCTGCATGCGGAAGCGCGGGACTACGTCGCTATTCTGCTGGAGATGTATCAATTCTGCCCGACGCTACGCGGCCCGGAGAGCTTGTCAGCTTAAAGGTAGCGCGCGGATGGGCGTGAATTTTTAGCGCCGTCCGCCGCTATTCGCCAGCGCTGAGAAGTGCTATTCTGCGCGCTTGCGACGACCCCCGGTATTCTCCGGCATTTGCATTCATTCATATTAACTATGCTGCACACGATCTCCAGGCAACGCGCCACGTTCATCTTTATTATCACGCTGCTCTGTTTTATTGGCCTTTTCAGCCCAGTCCAGGGCCGCGCCGCGGATCTCCCCGATCGGGCAGAGGTGCAGAGCCAGCTCAATACGTTAAACAAGCAAAAAGAACTGACTCCGCAGGACAAACTGGTCCAGCAGGATCTGACTCAGACGCTGGAAACGCTGGATAAAATCGAGCGTATCAAAAGCGAGACGGCACAGCTGCGACAGCAGGTCGAGCAGGCGCCGGCGAAGCTGCGCCAGGCGGTGGAGAGCCTCAATAACCTGAGCGATGTCCCGAACGACGACGCGACGCGCAAAACGCTAAGTACGCTCTCCCTGCGTCAGCTGGAGTCGCGCGTCACCCAGACGCTGGACGATCTGCAGAATGCGCAAAACGATCTGGCGACCTATAACAGCCAACTGGTTTCCCTGCAAACGCAGCCGGAACGCGTGCAAAATGCGATGTTCAACGCCTCCCAGCAGCTGCAGCAGATCCGCAATCGTCTGAATGGCACCTCGGTGGGCGACGAGACCCTACGCCCGACCCAGCAGGTACTGTTGCAGGCTCAACAGGCATTGCTCAACGCGCAGATCGAGCAACAGCGCAAGAGCCTCGAAGGCAACACTATCCTGCAGGATACCCTGCAGAAGCAGCGTGACTACGTCACCGCCTGGAGCAACCGGCTGGAGCATCAGCTACAGCTGCTGCAGGAGGCCGTGAACAGCAAACGGCTGACCCTGACCGAGAAAACCGCCCAGGAGGCGGTTACCCCCGACGAAACGGCGCGTATTCAGGCCAACCCGCTGGTCAAGCAGGAGCTGGATATTAACCATCAGCTCAGCGAGAAGCTGATCCAGGCAACAGAGAACGGTAACCAGCTGGTGCAGCGCAATATCCAGGTCAAAAACTGGCTCGACCGCGCGCTGCAGTCTGAACGGGATATTAAAGAGCAAATTTCAGTTCTGCGGGGGAGCCTGCTGCTGTCGCGTATTCTTTACCAACAGCAACAGACATTACCGTCGGCGGATGAGCTGCAGGATATGACCAACCGCATCGCCGACCTGCGGCTTGAACAGTTTGAGGTGAACCAGCAGCGCGACGCGCTGTTCCAGAGCGATGCCTTTGTCGCCAAACTGGAGGAGGGGCACAGCAGCGAAGTGAACGATGAAGTCCACGCCGCGCTACTGGAAGTGATCGACATGCGTCGCGAACTGCTTGATCAGTTCAACAAACAGTTGGGCAACCAGCTGATGATGGCCATCAACCTGCAGATCAACCAGCAGCAGCTGATGAGCGTCTCGAGCAGTCTGAAGGAAATTCTGACCCAGCAAATTTTCTGGGTGAACAGCAATAAACCGATGGACTGGGAGTGGATTAAGGCCTTCCCGGAAGCGCTGAAAGGTCAGTTTAAGGCGATGAAAATCACCGTGAACTGGGAAAAAGCGTGGCCTGCGGTGTTTGTCGCTTTCCTGGCCGGTTTACCGCTGCTGTTGATTGCCGGCCTCATCCGCTGGCGTCTGCAGTGGCTCAAGGATTATCAGGCAAAGCTTGCTTCCCAGGTGGGACAGCTGCGCAACGATACCCAACTGCATACGCCGAAGGCGATCCTGATCGATCTGATCCGCGCCTTACCGGTGGTGCTGTTGATTCTGGCTATCGGTCTGATCTTACTCACCATGCAGTTAAATATTAGCGGACTGCTGTGGGCGTACAGTAAAAAGCTGGCTATGTTCTGGCTGGTGTTTGGCCTGTGCTGGAAAGTGCTGGAAAAGAACGGCGTCGCGGTCAACCACTTTAATATGCCGGCGCAGTTGACCAGCCACTGGCGGCGGCAGATTGTTCGCGTCAGCCTGGCGCTGCTGCCGCTGAATTTCTGGTCGGTGATTTCCGAACTGTCGCCGCTGAACCTGATGGACGACGTGCTGGGGCAGTTGGTGATTTTCTTCAACTTACTGCTGATCGCGGTGCTGGTTTGGCCGATGTGCCGGGAAAGCTGGCGCGATAAAGAGTCGCACAGCCTGCGCCTGCTGACGATCACGGTGTTGTCTATCGTTCCGGTGGCCCTGATGGTGCTGACGGCAACCGGCTACTTCTACACGACGCTGCGTCTGGCGGGACGCTGGATCGAGACCGTGTATCTGGTGATGATCTGGAACCTGCTGTACCAGACCGTGCTGCGCGGCCTGAGCGTGGCGGCTCGGCGTAT
>OGCW01000196.1_pt1 | contig 40835 bp, 48 predicted proteins | sample 1570231 | NCBI WGS metagenome assembly OGCW01 (sample SAMEA2582168, study PRJEB24529) | metagenome | biome: Human gut stool | place: China | collected 2011 | reverse complement strand
GTGAAGCAAGAAGTTACCTTGTCAGAAATGCAGAACTCTTTGACCGAATTGAAAGGGCAAATAGACAACGACAAGAGAACAATCAAGCGACTACGAATGCAACGCAACCTATCCCAGGTAGTGGGAGCGGGAGCAATAATCGGAGTGGTAATTCGTCGATGACTGAGAGGTGATCCGTTTATCTCCTGAGCATGAGCAGGTGGACTCATGGATTGATTTCAAAAGATTATCGAAAGAATGACAAAAGATTAAAAGAGCCTACTAACTTAGAAAATATCTAAGTTGGTAGGCTCTTTTTGTTATTAAAATCAAAAGAAAATACTTGATTTTATACCCTGTATAGGGTATAATAAAGATGTAGAAAGGAGGTGATAAAAGTGGACATAATAAAAGAGCTAACAAGCTTAGTAAATGAGTTAACGCTACTGACACTAGCAATCATCATTTTAAAACTTGTTAGCAAAGAGTAAAAAGCAGGCGGGTGAAAGCCCCGCCACCTTCCAACATCATTGTAAATCAACGAGGTGAATTATGCAATATTTAGAATGGCTGATTAATATAACAACTATTATTGTTTTGATATTAGTAATTAAACGCTTAGCCAGAAGGTGAAGAAATTGAAATTTGAACTAGATGATATCATGACAACGCAAGAGGCGGCAGAACGTTGGAATGTTACTGCTGATTCATTGAAACAGAATTGTAGAGGTCGTGTAAAGAATGGATTTAAAGAGGGCGAGTTTAAGAAGTCTGGGAAAATGTGGCTAGTTACACGGCAAGGTATGGAAAGGTTATACGGAAAAGAATCCGCTTTAAGTAGTGTAATAAAAAGCGTGTCAGACGATCATTAGACCTCTAAATCTCTGTAAAATTTGTAACGGTTGCTCAACTGTTGCTCAACTTTTGTCGCACTAAAACGCAAATAGTTGTTGAATTATCAATGCTTTTATAATATGATTCATATGTAAGGGATATATAGAATTTAATTTAAAGAACCCAGTAGACATCGATGTTTACTGGGTTCTTCGTTTTATAAATCGGCTAAAATTCTTTGAAATTTAATCGGTTGCTCAACCGTTGCTCAACCTTCATGCCTTTTGATAACATCCTTCACAGATAATATCGCCTCGCCATGCGGTATTTGGTTAACAACGGATATCAATTCATCGACGTCTCTATGAATATACACCTGATTCGTAACATCTTTATGCGAATGCCCCATTAGCGTTTTTGTCATAGCATCGGACGTGCCTATCTGTGTAAGAAGAGTGGCGAATGTATGTCTCCCGTCATGGGGCAAATGCCCTGGTACTTTCATTTTTAAATACCGGCTGAGCGCCATTTGTATGTTTTTAGGCGTAGATGCCGGAAGCATATACTCTCCGTGCTCGAATCGACTCGCGCTGTACCATTTTCTTATAAATGGCATAATACAATTGGCTATCGGTATGATGCGGTTTTTACTCGCATCCGTTTTAATACCGCCAATCATATAGCGTTCCTTTATATGCACATCAGCAAATTTTATTGACTTAATTTCGCCAGGTCGCATGCCTGTGTATATTAAGCATAACATGATTCTTGCATATTCATCTGTTTTCGATAATTGCCATAAATCATAAATCTCTGCCGGTAAAAATGGCTTATGTAAAGTTGACTTTTCTTTTGCGGGCAACGTGACTAGGCTAGCGTAGTTTTTGTCAACAATGTCATTTCGTATGGCTGCCAGAAAACATCCGTTCATGGCTGTTTTAATCTGTGCTAACGCAGGCCCGCTCATGTGGCTATGATCATCAATAATTGCTTGTAGATGGGCTAATCTAATATTTTTAATGGGGATATTCATAAGATGTAGCATTTTCTTTTTATTGTGAGGGTAACCGCCTTTGTCTAGTTGTACCCCTTTGCGCATCTTATCTTCAATCATCCATTCCCAACATTGGCCAAAGGTTGTATCCTTGGTCTCGTATTGCGGGGCGTTAGCGTCATAAGCAGATAGTGCATTATATGCTTCTTTTTGCGTCGCAAAGGTGCCTATCGATTTTCGCAAGGGTTTACCCTCAGAGTTATACCCAAGGGTCACCACGGCTCGATATGGCTTGCGTAGTGGCTTGTGTTTCATCTTATATACGGTTCCAGTACCATTGGCTCGTTTCATCGCCATAGATATCCTCCTTGGTATAGTGAATAGCCTTAGAGGTATGCTATAATAATTGTGGAGTAAAAATAGAGTACCTCTAAGGTATGATATTTTTAATAGCCCTCACTGCAGTGAGGGCTTATTTTTTTTTATTTAATTAGACTTAAATACTAAGTTATTTTCTTTATCGATGATATCCGCTATCTTTTCTGCAGTAATAGGGATTTCAATTTTATCGCCATTGCCGTTGATGAACTTAATTGTATACGGTGTGTTAAGCACTACATTTTTAGGGAAAGCGTAATAAACGATAGCATAGCTATGTGGCATTGCGTCATATATAACTGAGTTCATCTGTTCAGGCATAATATACTTACCGTCTTTTTCAATAAGTAATCGCTGTGATGGCACTTGTTGAGCTACAGTACCGGCTAATGGGTTCTTAAGATGCATTGCATAAGTGGCAATATATACATAGTCATTGCTATTTACTACTGCGCTCTTAAATGCTTCTCCAAGAAATATTAGGCGCTCGTCTTTAGAGTAAGCAATGTACTTTGCGATTGTGCCAGGTGTAACTAATACGGCCGCACCGCCTGCGCCACTCCGAAGTTCAACCCCGTAATTGACAGGATTTTCTAATTTGCGGTCCGTCTTGTATGACTGGCCAGCACTCCATATTTGATTGTATGTATCCGAAGTTACATCGATAAACTGTGCGGCAAAAGAAGTACTTACAGATAGGCTGAACATAACCATTAAAGGCAATAATTTACGCAATTTCATTTTTATATCTCCCTGTGTTAAATAATATGATGATAAAAGTCGATTCCGTTAAGGTCGCCATCTTCAAGTTGAGATAGTCTAACCATACGCTCGACTAAATTAACATGATGATCAACATAAAAGTCATCACGAATAATATGACTTAGCTCATGTTTTATTTCCTCCCTCATACGATCATGAGGGAGGTTTTTATTTATGTAGATATTATGAGTATCTACATCTTCTGATTCCTCAGAAACTGCTTTAGCATTTGGTAAGTCACAATAAATAAGGTTAATAACCAATACTACCACTCTCCCTTGTGTGTATTACTTATGTTTAGATTTTAAGAACTCTATATACTTAACTGTTTCTTCCATCTCCTCTTTAGTAATATCTTTTGCTGCAGAAAAGAGCATGCGTGCACCTGGACGTGTACGTAGATACTCTGCAAATTCGGCTGCTTCCGCATCTGAATAATACCCATCGTCAACATACTTTTCTATTAATTGAGATTTAGGAACCCCAAAATAATTCGCCATCATCTCTATTTTATCAATTCTAGGGTAGGTGTTACCTTTAACCCAATCTGTAAAGGTCGTGTATTTAAATCCCAAGTCAGCGCAGATTTTATTACGATCTATGCCTCGGCTATCCATTAATCGTTGGATATTTTCAGCCATAACGGCTTTGTTACCTAAATCGCTCATCTTCTAAACCTTTCTATGTAAACCAGCATTTTTATAACTATATATTACGTTGTTTCCGTAAAAAAATCAACATTTTACGGAAATTTTACGATAATTTATGTTTAATTTATGGACATTACGGTTTGTCCGTAGTAAGATGATAACTGTAAACAGGATTTGAAAAAGAAAGGAGGTTGCCTATGAAATACACATTGAAGATGTTACGAGCATCCAAGAACTGGTCGCAAGTAACAGCTGCAGAGCAGATTGGCGTATCTGTTGATACGTGGGGAAATTGGGAAAGAAAACGTTCTTTCCCCGACGTGTTACACATCAAAAAGATACAAGAAGTGTTCAACGTGGCGTATGACGACATTATTTTTTTGTAGTGGGTTACGGTTTAACCGTTACGGAGGCAGATTAATGATTAAAAAAGTGATTTCGGTCGCCCAAATGTCGGCTGTACTTGGTGTTAGCCTAACGGCAACTCGAGAGGGCATCGCAAGAGACCGATTCCCGTTCGCATATTCCTGGCAGTCGCCTGGTAAGAAATCCCGAAGCTTTGTCATCGATAAAGAGGGGTTTAGAACATTCCTTGTCCATTCGCTAGGCTGGGATGTGAAAGTAGTTGATGCGGAGTTTAAATCCGCTGGAATTCATTAGGAGGAATTAATCATGACATGGATTGACGCAGGAATGCATTTGAGCTTAGCTGCAGCAGCAGTAGCATCTATTTTATCAATGATGATGTTATAAAGGAGATCAAATTATGGGCTATATGTTAATTGGCACGTTTTTGGTTGCAGGTTCCATGGGAGCCTTAGAACTCGACCAAATTGGATGGGAACAGTTCATATTGCAATCGTTAATCGGACTAGTTATATCTCTATACGGATTAAAAAAAGATATGGCAGAAGTTCACGCAGAAGAGCAGGAAGAAGTCACGTACATCCCAAGAGTGAGAACTCACGGTGATTATTGTAAAAACCCTTATTACAACTAAAAGGAGACAGAAAATGACAAAACCTTATATCAGTAAACAAAAAATAAGGAACTTCGTATCTCGTGTTAGTTCTGAGAAAACCGATGCGATTGAAAATGAATACGAAGCTCTATTGACTCAAGAAATTAAATCGCTAGATGCCTTTAAGCGTTTAGAAGAGGCTCTATCCGGAGCACGGAAAGCTGCTAGAGAAATTAAACAAGCGGGGTTTGGTGATAGCGTTTTGGCTAGTATTCCGACTTCGGACTTTTTAATCGATCGCATGATTAGTCGAGGTAAGAGCTTCTATAATGAACCACCAAAAGCATGGGCTTCAATTTGTGAACTATTAAATCCATTCGTGGAACGACTAGCAAAAGTACGTAATGCTAGACAAAGTGCTTACAGAATTATTGATGAAGCACAAACAGGTAGAGCTGCTGCGGATGCGTTAAAAGAAGCAGGCTTAGATTATTACACATGGGAAAATAGGAAGCCGGAGATGGTGCTTGATTTAAGCGCTTTGAAAGGTGGTGATTAAATTGCGAAATTGTAGTACCTGTCCAAAACGAGAGTATTGCATTCCTGATGAATGTGAGGTTTTGGGCATAAAAAATGAGCCTGATGATGCGGCAACATCAACAAGCTCAAATTAGAAAAATATCCATTTAAAGTATACCACAGAAAGGACATATTATGGAATTCCTATTAGTTACTTACGATACCAGTGATTATTACTGGCAAAATAACACACCTGTACATAGTCCAGATGAATTTTGGTTTAGATATTACGAATCCGATACAAACGTTCCAATCGATAACATTGGTGTTGGTGATTGGGTTGTTGTTAAATCAAGAAACGGCTTAGGCATTGCTCGTGTTTTGAAAAAGGCAAAAGACCTTGATACTGTTCGGATGCAAGGTTTCAAAGGAAATGTAGTCAAACAGGTCATTGCAGTTATCGATACTTCTAAATGTGATAAACGCGAAAGCGATCGATCTAAGTTGGAGGACATAGAAAAGAAACTCGAACAAAAGGCTAAGAACGCTGAGCGCTTGACTATGTATCGATTACTTGCAAAAGATAATCCAGAATTCTCGGCATTACTTACTGAGTATGAATCTGTAAAGGCGTCTGTCGATGAATTATAACGCTTTCATCAACTCAAAGTCTAAAATGTCAGAATCTCATGGATTTGTTATTGATGCGAATATGCTAAACAAACATCTTTTTGACTTTCAACGAGATATTGTTAAATGGGCCTTGGCAAAAGGTAAAGCTGCCATATTTGCAGATTGCGGTCTAGGTAAAACTTTAATGCAATTGTCCTGGGCGCATGAGATTTATCTACACACGGGTGGCTCAGTACTCATATTAGCACCGCTAGCTGTGGCCTCTCAAACACAGTCCGAGGGTGAACGTTTCGATATTCCCGTGACTATATGCGAATCCGATGATGACATTGTGCCAGGCGTTAATATTACAAATTACGAGAAATTAGGACGCTTCAACACCGACAATTTAATAGGTGTCGTGTTGGATGAATCGAGTATCCTAAAATCATTCACTGGTAAAGTGCGTACGGATTTGATTAATCGATTCAGTAATACGCCATATCGACTAGCGTGTACGGCAACGCCTGCACCGAATGACTATATGGAACTTGGCAATCATGCGGAGTTCCTAGGCATCATGAGCCGTAATGAGATGTTATCCATGTATTTCACGCATGATGGTAGTGATACCGCTAAATGGCGATTGAAAGGTCATGCAGAAAATACCTTTTGGGAGTGGATGGCATCATGGGCGGTTGTGCTAGATAACCCAGCATCTCTGGGATACGACGATGATGGATATGAGTTACCTGAGTTACATGTGCATGAAATTGTCGTTGATAAAACAGGTGAAGATGTCCCTACTTTATCATTACTGGAACGCCGTAGAGCCCGCAAAGCATCTCTTGAATCAAGATGTAGAGCAGCAGCTGATTTAGTCAATGCATCTAATGAGCAATGGCTAGTGTGGTGCGACCTTAATGATGAATCGACTACTCTGAAAGAAATGATTGATCTAGCAGAGGATGTTAAAGGTAGTGATAAGGCAACTCGAAAGCAAGGCATGATGTTAGGTTTTGGTTCTGGATTCCTAAAATGCTTGGTGACAAAACCAAGTATCGCTGGATTCGGAATGAACTGGCAAAACTGCCACAATATGATATTTGTTGGGCTATCTGATAGCTACGAGCAGTATTATCAAGCGCTTCGTCGATGCTGGCGATTTGGCCAGAAGCATGAGGTGAACGCATATATCGTAATCTCCGAAAAGGAGGGCGCGGTTAAAGCAAACATCGAACGTAAGGAAGCGGATGCTTTAAAAATGAGGGACGCTATGATTGCACTAACCCGTGACGCTGTTCGTACTGAATTATCTAAAACTAGACGGGAATCAACGGAATACAATCCGTGTGTGCCGATGGTATTACCTAACTGGGCAGAAATGAGGGCTGTTATATGACTAAAATTTACGTTAGCCATCCATTCGGAGGATTGGCTAAAAATAAAAAGAATGCTGACTCTGTATTAAAGTGGCTGCAGGACGATATGGGCGTATTTCCAATAAAAGAACCTTTTGGCAGTGATACGCATAACATATTCCTATCACCTATTCATATATTGGGGCATCTGTACGATAAGGTTGATTATGATACTGGCATAAGCTGGTGCATTGACCTTCTAAGTAGTTGTGACGCAATCATAATGTGCAACGGCTGGGAGAACTCAACTGGGTGCAATTTAGAGCTAGCTTACGCTAAGGCTCATAACATAAGAGTCATTCACATCAATGAGTTAAAAGCAGCCAAATTAACTAAATTAGCTGTTGATGCAGGCATGAATAAATGTATAGCCGCTCTTGCTGGAGTCGCAACGCTGCAAGCGCTAAATAAGAAAGCAAAGGAGGACCTACAACGTGAACGTGCTAAATCAGTTAATTGAGTCCCGATTTGCAATATATAATGGCGACTCAGTAGAAGTGCTGAAAGGGCTACCTGATGATAGCATTCATTACTCTATATTTAGCCCTCCATTTAGTAGCTTGTATGTTTACTCTAATTCTGATAGGGATATGGGCAACTCATCTACTGATAGCGAGTTTTGGCAGCACTTCAAGTATTTAATTACTGAATTACATCGTGTAATAATGCCTGGGCGATTAGTATCAGTTCATTGTATGGATTTACCACTCACGAAATCCAGGGACGGTGTTATCGGAATGAAAGACTTTCCTGGTGACATTATTCGAGCCTTTCAGGATGCTGGATTCGTGATGCATTCTCGTGTCACGATTTGGAAAGACCCTCTCATTGAGGCTACTCGGACAAAGGCGCTAGGGCTTTTGCACAAGCAAATTGTAAAAGATTCTGCCATGTGTAGAATGGGGGCGCCTGATTACATCGTGACGTTGCGTAAACCTGGTGACAATCCAGAGCCTATTGCACACCCGGAAGGGTTTACCCAGTTTTTCGGTCAAGAGGAACCTGAGGGAATCAAAGGAATTGAAAGACCTGCGCCCGATCCAGTTTTGTTTGATAAAAAGCAAAAATACAATACGGAGCCTATATATAGCCATCAAGTATGGCGCCGATATGCTAATCCTGTATGGGCCGATATCCGCCAAACGCATACGCTGAATTATAAAGCGGCTCGTGACAATAAGGATGAACGTCATATATGCCCGCTACAGCTAGATACGGTGGCTCGATGCATAGAATTGTGGAGTAATCCAAATGATATCGTACTTGATCCATTTGCTGGTATTGGTACGGTCCCAGTTATGGCACTTCGTATGGGCCGTAGGGCTTTAGGGTTCGAGCTAAAAGAATCATATTACAACCAATCAATTATTAATATTCAGGAGGATTTAAACAATGATTAAAGTTGAAGTTCAAGGAGTTAATGTACTAGATGTATATAATCAACTAAAAGCTGTGCTATCTCAATTTAGAAGTTTTGTAGATAACGATAGAGCTATGGATGATAAAGCCCCTGGTATAGTCGACACAGTAGTATCTGTAGTAGAGACACATTCTATGGATGTATCTAATCTTGCACCGCAAGCTACAATTCAAGGTGTACCTACTACAACAGTAGCTATGCAACCGGACTCTGTATCCATGACGGTACCTAATGCAGCTGTACAAGTTACTCCTACTCAAGTAGCCGTTACCGCACCAAGTGTAAACGTGGCAACTGATACCCCGGTACAAACAGTTACCGCACCTGTGCAAACACCTGTTACTGCTCCAATATCTCAGGAAGTTAAGAAGTATACATTGCCTGAAATTCAAGCAGCTCTTGCACCATTGCTTGATGCCGGGAAAGCTGTAGAATTGCAACAGTTAATGACACAATTTGGCGTTCAATACTTGGGTCAAGTACCTGAGGACAGATACCCTGAATTAGTAAATGCAATTAGAGGATTGGGGGCAAGAATCTAATGGCACCTCGATCACATGCATTATTAAACGCTTCGGGGTCGCACCGGTGGCTGCATTGTACAGCCGCCCCTCTTCTAGAGGAGAACTTTCCCGATAGCACATCTGTATATGCAAAGGAAGGAACCCTGGCACACGAACTGTGTGAGCTAAAACTACAGAAGTATACAACGGCCATGGCGAAATCCACATACACTCGTAAATTCAATAAAATCAAAAAGGATGAGCTGTGGCAACCAGAAATGGATGATACTTCGGAAGCCTATCTCGAATATGTCAAAGGTGTTATGTTAGGCTGCGCGGCAACTCCAGTAGTAGCCATTGAAAAACGCGTTGATTTTAGCCGCTATGTGCCCGATGGATTCGGAACGGCTGACTGTATCATCCTATCCGGGGACACCTTGCACATCGTTGACTATAAGCACGGAAAAGGGGTAGTCGTTGATGCGGAACATAATCCGCAAATGATGCTATATGCCCTCGGCGCGATTGACGCGTATAGTTTACTCTATATGTTCAATACGGTCAAAATGACTATCGTGCAGCCCCGTGTTAATAATATCAGCGAATGGGAAATCCCTACAGCAGAATTACTGGATTGGGGTAATACATTCGTCAAACCTCGTGCAGACGAGGCTATATCTGGCAATGGTAAATTTGAACCCGGCGACTGGTGCAGATTCTGCAGGGCGAAACAACAGTGCAAAGCCCGATATGAGGCAAATGACTCATTGCACAGTGCGCTAGTTGCTAATCATGATCCTCGGCTTATCTCGATGACAGAACTCGGTGAATATCTTCGTCGAGGGAAAGACGTCGCTGCTTGGCTCGAGGATATGAAAGACTACGCACTCACTGAATCTCTTAATGGGGTGACAGTCCCTGGCTGGAAAGCCGTAGAGGGTCGTGGTAGTCGGGCATTTCAAGACACTGATGCTGCTATCGACACTTTAATCAAAGCAGGCATCGATGAAAGCATTCTATATGAACGCAAGACATTAACATTGGCACAGATGGAAAAGACCATCGGTAAAACCCAATTTAATGATATGGTAGGCGACATGATAGTTAAGAAAGCAGGCAAGCCTACCTTAGTTGAGGAATCCGATAAGCGCCCTCGGATTACCAATCAACCTACTGCGGCGCAAATATTTAATGTATCTAATGATAATAATGGAGGTAATTAATTATGTCATTCGTTCCGCAACCAACTGAAGTATTATTGCAAAATGTTCGTGTATCCTATTGTCACCTATTAGAACCTTGGGCTAATTCCACACAGCCTGGTGCTAAACCTAGATATTCAGCTACTATTCTTTTACCTAAAACTGATGTAGCTCAACACCAAGCTCTCATGAATGCTATCGAAGCTGCTATCCAATCAGCTCGTACTAAATTCGGCGCACGTGTTCCAGCACAGCCAAAAGTACCAATTCATGACGGTGATGGCTATACACAATCCGGTAAGGAATTTGGCCCTGAATGTAAAGGTCATTGGGTATTTACAGCAGCGCAAGATGCTAGCTATAAAGTTGAAGTAGTAGATCTTCAAGGTAATCCTCTCACAAATCCTACACAAGTATACTCCGGCATGTATGTCAATGTACTCGTTCGATTCTTCTTCTACTCCAATCAATCCACTGGTATCGGATGTGGTTTGGGCCCTGTTCAAAAAGTACGCGACGGTGAAGCGTTGGGGAGCATGCCTGTTGCAGCATCCTCTGTATTTGGTGCACCTCAAGGTAGCGCAGCTAATGTGTATACTGGTGCTCCAGTAGCAGCAGGTCAACCTGTGCAACAACAAGCAGCTCAACAAGGTTATGTACAACCGGCATATGCTACGACACCTCAGCAATCTGTACAACAGGCTCCTGTAGGGATTAACCCTGTAACTGGTCAACCTTACTAATAGGTGCCTGATATGAGGCATCTAAGTATTGATATAGAAACATATTCATCGACTGATATCTTATTCGGAGTGTACAAATACACTGAATCACCTGATTTCGCTATATTACTATTTGCGTACTCCTACGACTTTGGTCCTGTTGAAGTTGTAGATTTAGCGCAGGGAGGAGTAATTCCTGACAGTGTAATTCGTGATTTATTAAGCCCAGATGTAATCAAGCACGCTTACAATGCACAATTTGAAATTACGTGTCTAAATCGTGCAGGGTTACTCACATCTGTTGATCAGTGGCAGTGCACGATGATTCACGGTGCCTACCTAGGATATCCTATGGGCCTAGCTTTACTCGGCAAGGCCCTGGGGTTACCTCAGGATAAGAAAAAGGACACGTCAGGGAAAGCACTTATCAAGTACTTTTGTACACCATGCAAGCCTACTAAGCGTAATGGGGGCCGTACCCGTAATCTACCTAGACACGATATGGATAAATGGAATGCTTTTGTCGAGTACAACCGCCAGGACGTTATCACTGAGATGGAATGTTATCACAGATTAGCCTCATTCCCCGTACCTGATGATACGTGGAAAGATTGGTATCTTGATATCCAAATCAATAGTAGAGGTGTACGCATTGACCATGAATTGGTTGAGGGTGCCTTATACATTGATGAGGAAAATCGAGAAATGTTGATGAATGAGGCTTACCAAATCACAGGACTTAGTAACCCTAACAGCCGGAATCAATTACTTGATTGGCTAAACAATAATACTAATGTCAGTCTTGAAAAGTTAACTAAGGACACTGTGGCTGATGCTCTGATGGATGCTGATGACGTTGCCGCAAAAGTACTCATGATTCGTAAAAAGCTAGCTAAGTCATCTGTATCTAAATATACGATGACTGATAGCGCCATGGGCTCAGATCTTCGTCTCAGAGGAACGTTACAATTCTATGGTGCCAACCGTACCGGACGCTGGGCGGGTCGTCTTATCCAGGTGCAGAACCTACCGAGAAATTACATCGAGAACCTTGACACGGCTCGGCATCTTGTTAAAACCAAAAACCGTCAAGGGCTAGAACTTCTATATGGTGATGTATCGGATACGCTATCTCAATTAATTCGTACCTCAATTATTGTTGAAGATGGCAATACATTATGTGTGGCCGACTTCTCGGCCATTGAGGCTCGTGTTATTGCATGGTTATCGGGAGAGCATTGGCGGCAACGTGTATTCGCTGAGGGCGGAGACATATACTGTGCATCCGCATCATCGATGTTTGGTGTTCCCGTTGTTAAACATGGCGAGAATGGTCACCTTAGACAAAAAGGTAAAGTCGCTGAATTGGCACTCGGCTATCAAGGCGGAGTGAATGCATTAAAAGCCATGGGAGCTCTTGATATGGGACTCCATGAGGAGGAATTACCTGAAATTGTAAATTTATGGCGCAACGCATCGCCTAGAATAAGAGATTTATGGTATGCCGTTGAGAATGCGGCCGTGTACACCGTTACTACTGGGAATCCTATAGGCCTTGACCACGGCATTATGTTCCGTTTGGAAATTGATCCAATATACGGTTACCGTTATATGACGATTGAGTTGCCGAGTGGACGTAAGCTATTTTATCCTAGCCCAAGCATTAAGCAGAATGCGTTCGGTAAGGATGCTGTACATTTTAAGACTAAAGTAAACGCTGCATGGGTTACTGAAAGCACCTATGGAGGCAAATTAGTCGAAAACATTACACAAGCAGTCGCTCGCGATTGTTTAGCGTTAACATTACGCCGATTGGCAGATGCAGGATATCAAATTATTATGCACATTCACGATGAAGCTGTACTTGAAGTCAACAAGGAGAATGCAGAATCTACATTGGATGATGTTAATGCTATATTTTCAATCGACATACCTTGGGCAGATGGACTGCTATTATCATCGGCAGGTTTTACTAACGACTATTATATGAAAGATTAGGAGGGGATACACTTGCAAAACGATAAACTGATTACCATCAGTATCGGTGCGAGTCGCACATCAAAGCAATGGACCCGTACGGAGATGTTGTGGTCCGAGTTTTGTGAACGCCTCAAAATCCCCGTTCGTACAACAGAAACCGTGGACGAATACCACAGATTGCCAAAATCTGAGAAAAGCAAATTAAAGGACATAGGTGGCTTTGTTGGTGGTACGTTAAACGGTCTACAACGTAAAGCTATTAATGTGTCTGGGCGTGATCTGATTACTCTTGATATGGATGCCATATCGCCTGGGGAAACTGAGAACGTCGCCCGCACAATTGACAGCCTCGGCATGGCTTATGTCATATACTCAACCCGTTCTCACACTGTGCATCGTCCACGGTTACGTGTTATCGTCCCTACTGATAGAACAATGACACCTGATGAGTATGAGCCTATTGCTCGTAAGCTGGCAGAGCTCATCGGCATTGGTATGATGGATGGAACTACGTTCGAAGCTTCTCGGCTCATGTATTGGCCATCATGCCCGAACGATGCGCAATATGTATATTATGTAGGCGATAAGGCATTCTTATCTACTGACGGTATGCTCGGCCAATATACTGATTGGCGAGATGTGCGTTCTTGGCCACAAGTACCAGGTAAGGAAGCATCGCAGCATGAAAAGCAGCTACTTGCAAAGCAAGCTGATCCGAGAGAAAAGCCAGGTATCGTAGGTGCCTTTTGTCGAATATATGGTATCCGTGAGGCGATTGATAAATTCATACCGCATGCATATGTCGATGTTGACGGAAGCGAGGACCGCTTAACGTTCGTTACTGGCTCAACGGTAGCCGGGGCGGTTATATATGATGACGATACATTCTTGTTCAGTCACCATAATACTGACCCGTGTAGTGGTCAATTGGTTAATGCCTTTGACCTTATCCGGCTGCATAAGTTCCACAGCTTAGACGAGACTGCTAAGGATGGGACACCTGGGCATAAGCTGCCATCTTACATGGCTATGTCTAAACTAGCTATGCAAGATACGGTAGTCGTTAATGAACTCAACATGGCCCGTGCCCGAGAATCGGCATCAAATGTATTTGCTGATATTATTACGGATGTATCGGCTCACGCTGAGACATCCGACCTCGACCCTAATGCGTTGACAAACGTCGACTGGATGAAAAGTTCTACTCTGAAGTACGACGAGAACGGTCGTCCTAAGAATACGCTAGATAACATGCTTAAAATCATGCACCATGATCCGGCGCTTGTCGGTAGACTTGCCTATGATAGATTCGGTTCGAGGTACGTGGCAAAGGGGGCCCTACCGTGGAACCCAACACCAGGACTTCGTATATGGACAGACGCAGATGATGCGGGCTTACGGTGGTACCTAGAGAATAAATATGATATCACCGGCAAGGATAAAATCATGGACGCCCTCATCATGTGTGCTGAGCAAAATGGATTTAACGAGGTACTAGATTACCTTAATGGGTTATCCTGGGACGGTATTGCCCGATTAGACACCATATTCATCGACTACTTAGGGGCTGAGGATAATGTGTATACCCGTGCAGCCGCTAGAAAGTCCTTTACGGCGGCAGTAGCGCGAGCGTTTGAGCCTGGATGCAAGTATGATACGATGCCAATTCTTATTGGAGGTCAGGGTATTGGTAAAAGTACTCTTATCCGCACAATGGGCAAGAAGTGGTACGCTGACGGCTTAAATACCTTTGAGGGTAAAGAAGCCGCGGAAGGCATTCAAGGTAAATGGATTATAGAAGCTGGTGAAATGGCAGGGTATTCAAGGGCTGAAGAAAATGCGTCCAAACAATTTCTAAGTCGTCAAGTAGATGTATTTCGTCAAGCTTATGGCCGACGCACACAAGAGTATCCACGGCAGTGTGTATTCTTTGGTAGTACGAATCAATATGAATTCCTAAAAGATATTACAGGTAATCGCCGATTTTGGCCTATTGATCTTGAGATGACGACTCCACGAAAGAACATATTTGTTAATCTTCCAGGAGAAGTTGACCAGTTATGGGCGGAGGCCTTGTATCGGTATAAAAGCGGGGAAAGCCTCATTATTGAGGATGACCCGAACGTACTAAAACTGGCTGATGCGGCTAGAGAGGCGCACATGGAATCAAATACCAAAGCAGGACTGATTAATGAGTTTTTATTAATCAAAGTGCCTTTAAATTGGAATGTGATGAGTCGGAGCGCTAGGAGGACGTATCTTAGCATGAGTGCTAAACCTGCCGAGGGTCAAGAGTTAGTATATCGTGACCGTATTTGTGCGGCAGAGGTATGGTGGGAATGTTTTGGTAACGACCCTAGTCGCATGAAGAAGATCGAGACCAGGGAAATTAATCAAATACTGGCGGACTCCCCGTACACAATGGGGGGAAGTCAGTTGATGAGATTTGGTGAATATGGACATCAAAGAGGGTTCAGAATCAACGAGTCAAAACTGAAATTATAGCGTTAACATTCTCAATTAAGCGTTAACATTCTCAGTATTTTTGTTAACATTAGAATGTTAACAAAATCGGAGAATGTTAACGTACCATGTTAACGCATAAAGTCAGTATTTATCTATATTCATATAGGTTGGTTAACATTGTTAACATTATATACTGGTAAATATCAAAACAAAGAGTTTTAAGAAAAAATACGCCCTTTACAGCCTTAATTTGAACCCTCATATACGCGTATGTAAACATGTTAACGTTTAAGAATTTCAGAGGTGAGAAATGCTAGAAAAAGATATCGAGAGAAAATTAATTGCAGGTGTCAAACGTGCGGGAGGCAAAGCGTATAAATTCGTATCCCCTGGTAACGTCGGTGTTCCTGATCGCATCGTCATATGGCCGAATGGTGTTATTCATTTCGTAGAATTGAAGACATCCAAAGGCGTACTTTCGCGATTGCAGGGAGTCCAAGCCCGTGAATTACAAAATCTAAATCAAAAAGTATTTGTATTAAAAGGTGCAGATGCCGTGGCTGGCTATTTGGAGCAATTCACAGAAGAATTCGGGGTGAAAGCGTAATGCAGTTTATTCCGCATGCGTATCAGCAATATTGTATTGATAGAACTATTAACCAAAATAAGATAGGGCTATTCCTAGATATGGGTTTAGGGAAAACGATTATCACGTTATCTGCCATATACGAATTGAAATACTCCCGATTCGCTATTCGTAAAGTGCTAATTATAGCGCCTAAGAAAGTAGCGGAGGCTACATGGCAACGAGAATCACGAAAATGGGATGGTGTAGGCATATTAAGGATATCTACTGTATTAGGCAGCCTGAAAAAGCGTATTAAGGCTTTAAACACACCTGCCGACATCTACATCATTAACCGCGAGAATGTAACGTGGTTAGTTGATTACTACAAGAATGCATGGCCGTTTGACATGGTGGTTGTGGATGAATCTAGTTCCTTTAAAAACCATACAGCTAAGCGTTTTAAGTCATTAGCCTATATGCATAACCACATCAAGCGTATGGTGTTGTTAACAGGTACGCCAGCCCCTAACGGATTAATCGACCTATGGGCGCAAGTATATTTGTTAGACCGCGGTGAGTCGTTAGGAAAAACGTACACAGGATTTAGAGATTACTATTTCGAGCCCGATCAGAGGTCACGCGAAATGGTGTACTCCTATAAACCTAAATCCGATTCAAATGACAGTATCATGGCGGCAATATCTGGGTTGTGTATATCCATGAAAGCTAGTGATTATTTGGAATTACCTCCAGTAATCAACGATATTAAATATGTGCAGTTAGATGCGAAAGCTAAAAAAGCCTATGAAGATATGGAACGCACGTCTGTATTAGAGTTGATTGAAGCTGGCGAAGATATCACAGCTTTGAGTGCAGCAGCATTATCTACAAAGCTGCAACAATTAGCGAACGGCGCTGTATATGATGGCGACAGAAACGTTCACGAGATACACGGCTGCAAGATTGAGGCTTTTATGGAACTTGTAGAACAGTTAAACGGAAAGCCTGCATTAGTGTTTTACAATTTCAAACATGACTGCGAACGGCTAAAAGCAGCATTAGCTAAGACCAAATTACGAGTCCGTGAGTTAAAGGGCGCCGATGATGAGATAGCATGGAATGCTGGAGAGATTGATATTCTATTAGCGCATCCGGCTAGTACGGCATATGGGCTTAACTTACAGGACGGTGGGAATCACGTAATATGGTTCGGGTTAAACTGGAGTCTTGAGTTATACCAACAAGCTAATAAGCGGTTACATCGCCAAGGTCAAATGGAGAAGGTAATTATCCATCATCTGATATGTGAGGGAACTCGCGACGAGGATATGATGGATGCACTAGCCCAAAAAGACCGAGCACAGGAATATGTGCTGCAAAGCCTAAAAGCAAGAATCGATAAATACAGAAAGGATGATTAATATGGGTCAATTTATAATGGCAGGATTAATCGGATCTATCGTAGTAATAGTGTGTTACACGACTATTCAAGTTATAGATAACATTGATAATCGAAAACACAAGACAGTATATGGACTAACCCTAGGTAGATTGTATGAGAGACCTAATAGACCCCCGCCACCACCTATTAAGTTATCAGCTGATGAAACCTTAAAACGTTTGGCAGCTGATGAAAGATTGAAGTATTTGGGAAAAGTTATAACAGCTAAATCTCCTAATTCTACAATTAAACAACATGATGATATCAATCATCCGAGCCACTATACGCAAGGCGATATCGAGGTCATCGATTACATCGAAGATAAGAAACTAGGATATAGATTAGGTAATGTTGTGAAGTATGTATCCCGAGCTGGGCATAAGGACGATGCAATTAAGGATTTGAAAAAAGCCAGATGGTATCTAAATCGGGAAATTGCAAAGAGGGAAGAGCATGACAAAAGTCGAGCGACTACTAATTAATAAAGGGCACTATCTAGATGACACGTATTATCTTGTCATGGATATAGTTAAGGTTGTAGATAATCTTAAGGATAATGTTGCCGAGAGATTAGATGATGACCTGAGTGATGATGCGTACGCCATGTGTGAGGAGATGTTTACCGCTGTCGAGCAATGCAAAGCAGATATGGTAGAAGCCATCGAGGATATTGTCGAACGTATGGAGGTAAAGGATGCAAAAGCGTAGAGGGAGGTCAGATGTGATTGTAGGTGCCATACAGTCAGATTTAAGTCTTGCCATCATACGAGCACGTAATAGACAACTGAGATCACCTATGCTAGTTGATAGAATTCGTGAAAGCGGATATATTGACGGATTACTACGAGCACAGATGATTATCAGTAAATATGGGGATTATCGCATATGATGGATATAGAAGAATTACAAGCTGTCCGCCATACTGAGCAGCGAATGCGTGCGTTAGAGATTCAGCTAGATGCGATTAACCGAGACTTACATTCAGAAGCCATACAGATATGTGAATCGGGAGACGCTATGCCACGAATCAGTAAGCACTTACAAGAATGTAGAGAGGAGCTGAACAGAGAATGGGATGAATTGATTGATTCTCGAAACAAGGTCAAGCAAGTCATTAACCAAATAACTGACGGACAATACAGGGATGTACTGAATCTCAGATACATTAATGCATTGCCATGGGAGCAGATAGCTGTCGAACTAGGGTATTCGTGGCGACAAGTTCACAGACTTCACAAGAAAGCAATAGCTGAATTTGAAAAGATGGCATAGAATGGCACACTCTTAATTTAATATAATGTAAATGTAGTAGATAGCAGGCAGTGTCTGGCCCGCACAATATGTCTGCCTGCTGCACTGCCCCGGGGTAGACCTTACTTAGTTGAGGTCTACCCTTTTTCTTATTGAGTATCAATGATAATTCCTAATTGAGAAAATAAAAATTTGGAAAAGGTACTCCGCGGGCGAAAAATGGCCGCTGGTCGCCCCCGCGCGATGGTCTTCTCTCTGTGAGAAAAATTTTCCTGTTGAATGTAGAAAGACGAATTTAGAAAGGAGTACACCTATGGCGGACACAAAACCGAGAGTGAAATTTGATGCTGCGGGCAATCTGCTCGTATCAAGCACTCAACTATGTGACCTCTTGCGGGTCACTCCGGAAATTATTTCTCGACATCATAAAGCAGGGATGCATAAAGCCTCTGTAGGTTGGTGGAATCTCCGGGAAGTCCTCGTGTATTTAGGACAGGCGAAAGGTGATAACGCTAAAAGCAAATCCGCATCAACTCGTAAGTTAGAAGCCGAAGCAGATTATAAAGAAGCAAAGGCCGCGCGTGAAAAGAAAATGCTAGATGTGCTTAATGGCGAATATGTCCCTCGTGCCGATGTGGCGCAGGCATGGGCTAACCGAATATTGGAATTAAAAACATCGTTTACCAAATTAGGTAAGCGTATCGGAAGTGAATTCACGGATCCTGAGGAACGTGCTCGTGTAGAAAAGGTGGTGAATGGCCTTGTCGAAGAATACCTCGAAAGCTACGCACGCGCAGGCGAGTACACGCCGAAAGTTAAAGCCACGGGAAAAAGTAAGCCCAAAGGTTGACTGGTTCCCTGAGGAATTAGAGGCATTCAAGCCACCTGAAAGGTACACCGTTTCAGAATGGGCAGATAAGTACAGGGTACTGACTAATATATCTGCTGAACCTGGGCGTTGGCGTACAGCACGGACACCTTATCTCAAGGAGCCTATGGACAAATTCACAGACCCTCTCATTGAAAGCATCTCGTTATGTTTCGGATCGCAGATTGGTAAGACGGAAACTGAGCTTAATATGATTGGATATGCGTTACATCAAACCGTATCTCCAACCATGATGGTTTATCCGACGGATACTATCGCGAAATTCGCTAGTGATAAACGTGTACAGCCAATGATTAGGAGCGTAGAGCCGCTTGCGGATATGTATGACGAAAGCAGTAAGCTACTAGAGTTAGACTTCGTTAATGGGAATTACATGGTGCTCGTAGGAGCGAACTCACCAAGTAGCTTGTCAAGTCGGTCAATTAAGTACTTATTCTTCGATGAAATTGATAAGTACCCAGCTTTCTCCGGTAAGGAAGCGAATCCGATTAAGCTGGCTGAGGAACGTACCAAGACATTCGTTGATAAGAAGATTGTAAGGGTGTCAACTCCTACGATTGAAAGTGGCAATATTTGGCAATCCTATATGGGCGCAAATGAACGTAAGCAGTATTACGTGCCATGTCCGCGTTGCGGGGTGTCGCAGACCCTCAAATTCAAACAGATAAAATGGCCGGAAGAACACCATGGCAATGCGGATATGATACGTGATACCGCATATTATGAGTGCGAACATTGTAAGCACCGTATTGATGATAAGCATAAGATGGATATGCTCCGGCAAGGTGAATGGCGAGCGGTGAATGAATCGCAAGTTCGAGTCGTCCGGTCGGTCGCCTATCATCTATCATCTCTATATTCTCCATGGGTCACCTTCGGGGATGTAGCGTATGAGTTTGTCAAATCAAAAGATACGCCAAGTGAGTTAATGAACTTCATCAATTCGTGGCTAGCAGAGCCGTGGAAATCTGCGAAAACTAAAAGCACGCAGAATCTCGTGTTTACGCAGTCGGAAGTTCCTCGCGGTATTGTGCCACAGCATGCGCCACTACTTATCGCCTCTGTCGACGTGCAGCAAGACCATTTCTGGTGGGAGGTTAGAGCCTATGCTCATGGAGTATCAAGTTACTTAGTCGATTATGGTCAAGCAAGTAGTTGGGCAGATTTAACCGAGATACTCATCGATAGAGAATATCCATCAGAGTATGGTGAGGCCCGTAAGATTGTGAGGGCCGGTATCGATAGTGGCTACCGAACAGATGAAGTATATCAGTACTGTGCGCAGTACCCAGAAGTATGCGTACCAGTTAAAGGTGATTCATCACACAGCCCTCTAGCTCCGCCATATAAGATGAGCAGCATCGAGAAGGGCGTCATCGGCGGTATGAAGCTGTACGTAGTGAATACCGATTACTGGAAGGACTTTATATTTGCACGTATGGTACGTCCGGCTAATGAGCCTGGCACAATCCATTTATTTAAGGATTGCCCAGAGGAATATTCGGAGCACCTCCGGTCGGAGGAAAAGCAAGAAATCCGAAATGTAAAGACCGGAGCAGTTACAGTGCAATGGAAACCATTAACCAGTCATCCAACAAATCACTTGTTGGATACGTGTGTATACAACGCCATGGTGGCGGACTCGGTAGGTGTTAAATACTTACCCGAATATAATCTGGATACCGATGAGGAGGACGAAGATACGGATGATGAAGGCTTTAACGCAGATAGCCGAGGTTGGTTTAGTTAAGAAGGAGGTGAGACCATGAGCGCAAGAGAAGACTTGGAGCGTATTCGAACGATAATCGAGGAAATCGAGACGAATGGATACGCCGAGATGTCTGTAGGTGGTAAGCGATTTAAGACGCATGACCTGCCGACATTATACGCCCGTGAGCGTGAGTTAATGGCTCGCGTTGATGATGAGGAAGGTAATAGTACGACATCCTACGTGTCATGGGAGCGACGATGAACATACTCGATAAGGTAATAGCATATTTCAATCCAGAGCGCGCTGCCCGTAGAGCATATTTCCGTAGTTCGCTTGAACGTGGATATGATGCGGCGTCAACAGACCGATTAAGCGGCGACTGGATGCCTGTATTTGGTACAGCTGAACAGGTAGCATCAGGTCAACGAGATCTGATTAGGGGGCGTGCACGTGCAGCAGAACTTAATAGTGACCTCGCTGAAAGTGTTGTATTGGCATTACTACGGAATGTAGTAGGTACCGGAATAAAGCCACAGTGCAAAATTAAGACCCGCGCAGGAAAGCTGAATGAAAGACTCAATAAGAAGATTGAGGAGACTTGGTCTGACTGGGTGGATAAAGAGAATGCGGATATCAGAGGGATATCTACGTTCTACGAATTGCAGGAAATGGCTCTGCGCCGAATGGTCTATGACGGGGAAATCTTAGTTAATATGACCTCCGAAGGCACAGATATACCACTATCATTACAGCTTATCGAGGGCGAGAATATCGGAGCCGTATCGGTAAGCGAGAATGGCAACAGTATTGTTAATGGCGTTGAAGTTAATAAATACGGAAGACCAATAGCATATCACGTATTCCAAACAGATCCATTAGGAATACGGTCGTTTAACGAGGCAAGGCTGCCAAGTAATAGGGCTTTCCTATTACATAAACCGCGTAGGCCTAGCGAACTGCGCGGGGTTAGTATGTTAGCCCTCGTATTAAAGCGTATTCATGACGTAGATGAATACATGGATGCTGATCTTATAGCGGCTCGTGTAGCCGCATGTTTCGGCGCGTTCGTAACAAGTAATACCGGAAACAACCCAATGATTACCAACAAAACAGACGGTAAAGGTAAGAAAGTTCGTTCAATGGCGCCAGGGATTATCCAACATCTACGTGCAGGTGAATCAATTTCATTTGCGGAACCTAAGCGAAATGCAGGAACCGCATCAGAATATTCGGCGACCCAAACAAGACGCATAGCGTCGGGCATGGGTCTAAGCGCGGACATAGTGACGCGCAACATTAGTGGTAACTTCTCCGCAGCTCGGCAGAATATGCTGGAGGACCAGCAATCATTCAAGCAGATGCAGCGTTTTATAATTGAGCATTTTTGTATGCCTGTATGGCGCGCCTTTATCGAAGCGTGCTACCTGAAGGGAATTATCCCGGCCAATGACTATGCAGCGAACCCAAAACTTTATAAGAAAGTAGCATGGCTAGCTCCAGGTTGGTCTTGGATTGACCCTGTTAAGGAAGTTAATGCTAACAAGGAAGCGATTAAGGCAGGACTCACAACGCTCGAGGATGTATGTAGTGCATCAGGTAAAGACTGGGAAGAAGTACTCGAACAGCGGAAGCTGGAACAAGACCGCATTAAGGAATTGGGTGTTGCCCTTGATATGAATGGGGACATAACGAATCTAGCGGATGATACCACCACTGATATGAAGGGAGATGATAGCTAGTGGGGAAATTTGCAAAGCAGCTCTTAGGTAAATATGCCCGAGAGGCGCAAATTACAAACATCGAGGCGAATGATGACCGTACCGTCGAATTGTCCTTTTCCTCTGAAGAACCATATGAAAGATGGTTCGGAACAGAGATATTGTGTCATGACGAAGGATGCGTTAACCTAGACCGATTTAATAACGGTTTAGGAACATTGCTATTCAATCACAATCGCAGTGCAGTTGTTGGTCACATCGATAAAGTGTGGATTGAAGATAATCGTGGCAAGGCGATTGTTCGATTCGATGAAGATGATGAATCCGAAAAGATTTATCAAAAAGTGTTAAAAGGCACATTACAAGGTGTGAGTGTCGGATATGACATAAGTCGATATGAGGAATTAATCGATTCCGATTCTAAAAGTTCTAATGGCCGGTTTACAGGCCCAGCATACGTAATTACAGACTGGGAACCACTGGAAATTAGTATTGTGTCCGTCCCTGCAGATCCAAGTGTAGGGGTAGGCAGAAGTGTAGATGATAATGAGGAGGAACCTATGAAAGGTGATGCAAAAGCAAAAGGCACTGAGCAAAACGTGCCACAAGTAGTACCGGAAGTACCAGAGTCCGGAGTTAAAGGTTTTAATGCAGATGACGCTAAGAAGTTGATTGCAGCAGAACGTGAACGTGTATCCACAATCACAAGTTTATGCCGTGATTTCGATGTTGATGGCGTAGATGAATTCATCAAATCCGGTAAATCTGTTTCCGAAGTTCGTGAGGCGGTAATGGATGCGTTGCGTGAACGCAATAAACCAGTAATCACTAAAGTCGGCGAAGCAGATTCTGATAAGTTCCGCATGGCCATGCAGGACGCTTTGATGATGTCTGCAGGCATTCCAGTTGCAAATCCTGCACCAGGTGCAAATGAACTCCGTTCTATGTCCTTGATGGAGTTAGCGCGTGAGTCCTTAGTTCGTGAAGGCTTAACCGCTAACTATGCTGACCGTTTGGAATTGGCACGTGAAGCGATTAACTCCACATCCACATTCCCAATTGCTTTGTCTAACGTAGCAAATAAGTCCTTGGTACAAGGCTATGAAACCGCACCGGCTACATTCGATACATGGACCGGCAAAGGTAGTAACCGTGATTTCAAACCGGCAAAACGTATTCTACTTTCTGAAACAGCTGAATTGAAACTCGTTCCTGAAGGCGGACAATTCAAGGATTCTAAGTTGGAAGAAGCTGGTAACGATGTTCGTGTATTAACATACGGTCGTACGTTCAGCTTAACACGACAAGCTATCATTAATGATGACTTAGGCGTGTTTAAGGATATTGCTTCTAAATTTGGCCGTTCTGCAAAAGACACTATCAATAGCATGGTGTATGGATTGCTAACAGGCAATACTGTATTGAGTGATGGTAAAGCACTATTCAGCGCTGATAGAAATAACGTTGCAACCGCAGGCTCTGAATTAAGTGTCGAATCCCTATCTGCAGGTGTAGCAGCAATGCGACGTCAAAAGCATATTGGCGAAAATCGCAATCTGAACATCGCACCTACGTATTTGATTATTCCGCCAGAACTCGAAGCATTGGCTTATCAATTGGTTAAATCTACTGTAGACCCTGCTCGTAGTAATGATACGGTTAATCCATTTGGTGGTCGATTCACTATCGTCGTAGATGCGGCATTAACGGATCCACACGCATGGTATTTAGCTGCTCGTCCTACAGATGTTCAAACCATCGAAGTAACGTACTTAAATGGCGTTGAAACGCCTCGTTTAGAAACGCAAACAGGCTTTAAAGTTGATGGCATCGAGTACAAAGTAGCAATGGATTGCAACGCAACAGCGCTCGACTTCCGTGGCTTGTACAAAAACCCTGGTAAATAATTAGTAATTGATTTAGGAGGTAACTAGATATGGCACAATTCATTCAAGAATTAGATCGTATTGATTTTAAAAATACAGCATCCGATATGATTGCCGTAGGGGACATTGTCCCTGTCGGCAAAATGCACGGCGTGGCAATAACTGATATTGCGCCTGGTGCAATCGGTGCGGTTAAGGTCACAGGATGTTTTACAGTTGATGCAGTTGTGACAGATGCATTTGCAGTAGGTGATGTTGTGTATTTTGATAAAACGCAAAAGCGTGTAACTAAAACAGATACAAATCCAGTATTGGGCATTGCCATTTCTGCAAAATCTGCAAGCGCTAAGACCGTTGATGTAGCTCTTTGGCCTAATGTAGAAAAGTAATGTAAGGGCGGGCATATGCCCGCCTACTCCATAGGAGGTAATGCACTATGAAATTAGGATATAAGTCTAATGCACTGCTTTCTGTATTTGGCGAAAAGATTACTTACAAGGGCCAGTCTATAAAAGCTAGCGTGGAGATTGGCGAATATGACGGCAAAGGGTCTGGATTCGTTGATAAAGCACTAGCCGATAAGGCTCAAATTTGGATACGTGCTAAGGACGTACCTAATCCACATCCAAAAGACGAGGTGTATATCAATGGCGAGAAGTGGTACGTTGATCACGTTTCAAACTTTGACGGCACGATGTATTGCCTTGAAATCGTTCATAACGTAAGGGCGGTGAGGCCGTGAGTAATGAACCTATTACGATTACAGACACAGCCACACCGTATCTGAATTTCATTGCAGAAACCAAACCCGACTGGATGCGAAAAGCATTGAAGTCAACAGGTTGGATGATGCAAAAGGAAATTAAACAAGGCATCAGATCAGGGGCACCGGGTGGACGTAAGTATCCTAACTTTATGGCACCGGCACGACGTGCTGCATTTGAGTCAGCATTTGGTGCTAAACTTCGCAAAGCATACCAAAGTGGCGGACGAGCTGAACGAGAGGCCTGGGGCTCAAAATCGCGAAATGCCTTACTTGATATGGGTATTAGCGCCAGGACAATCGGATACAGTCCTCTCGGTAAGCTATCGAATGCAGTCGGATATCAATATGACAAAGGCAAGCAATCCGTCCGAGTTGGGTGGTTATCTAATTCGGCTAAACGGTTAGGCGAACGCATAGAAGAAGGGTACACTAAGCAAATTACAGAGCCTATGCGCAAGAAGTTATTTGCCGCAGGAGTACCCTTGCCTAAGGGTAAATCGATGTTCAAAATTCAGCCGCGTCATACTTATGGTCCTATGAAAGCAGCGTTACAGCCTAAGCTTAAACCTTATATCGAGGATAAGATAGGCGACTACGCTATATATGGACCGGCAGCACAATCTGCATCTCGACGTAACTACAAGGTAAGGTGATTTGATGCAACAGACAATTCCACTGTCGCGCATCGTTGAACGTTGGGCTGAAGCCCTAGCGAATGATGAAGCGTTGACTAAATTTTGCAATGACAAATACGGAAAGCCGGCGCAACTGTATGTCGGCTACGACGATGTCGATGCACCGCTTGAGGATGATTGCCCTTGCATCATATTACTGCCAAGTAATAAAAGCGAAGGGCTTGCGGATACCTATACATATTCATTAATGATCGTTTGGGGTATTGTCCATGAAGGCGCAACTCGTGTTAAGAATATTATTCGATACGATGGAGCGCTAGAATCGGATGACCTAGGGCAGTTAATTATTGAATGCATTTGTAAGGTGAATCCGACGTTCCCTGTTATCGACATTGACTATGAACTTGATAGCATGAATTGGCGCCCAGTGTTTACTGGACGTTTAACAGCTACTATAGAAATCCCGCATGTAATTGGCGGGAATATTGAATATTAAAGGAGGAAATGCATATGGCAACAGCTAAACGTGCACAGGGCTCTCAGTCCCATGTGGCGATTGCGTTTGAATCGGACTTTGGTACAACACCATCAACAGGTGGCGTAGTCACTCCGATTATTTCTAGTTCTGTAAAAGCTAGCCAAAACTTAAACGACTCCACAGTAATTCGTGGTGATCGCAATCCAGCAGCGCCATTCCGTGGTAATATCGACACGTCCGGTAGTCTAACCGTACCTGTTGGTGTAATCGACATCGGATACTGGCTAAAAGCTGCATTTGGTCAACCGACTTCTAATACAACAGGTCAAGCGCCAAATAAGAAGTCTGAGCACGTATTTAAAATTGGCAATACAATGCCATCATTAACTATTGAACAGGGCTATCCAGATGTTAACGTATTCCAACAATTCGCGGGTGTGCGAATTAGTAAATTAGGCTTTAAATTCGGTGGTGATGCTGAATTGACTGCATCCGTTGATGTGATGGGGTGTAAGGAAACTTTGGCATCAACTACATTCGATGCTGCAGCAAAAGCGGTTAATTTCTTACCGTTCCAAAATCTAAACGCGACTATCAAAGAGGGCGGCGTTACCGTGGCCAATATTCTAAGTTGTGATATCAACTTTGATTTTGGATTGGATGGCGACTCTTACGCTATCGGCGGTAAAGGATTCCGTACTTATATTGACCCAGGAATTGTGGCTATCTCAGGGACAATTAAAGCGTTCTTCCAAAATAAGGACCTTTTAAACAAAGCGGTTAACGGTACGGAATCCAGCTTGGAATTGCGACTTGAACAAGATGACTGGTCGCTTACATTCAAATTGCCTGAACTTGTGTACGAACGACAATCTCCAGGCATCGATGGCCCTCGTGGCGTCAATATTGAATTGCCGTTTAAAGCATACTATCGTGCAGATGCTGGTCGCTCCGCATCCATCATTACATTAGTTAATAATCAAGAACAATACTAGGAGGTGCCCATATGGCATTTGAAGATATTAAATTAAGAGGTTTAACATTTGCTGAGCGTAGCGAATTGATTAAGGCTGAATTAGATCCGTTATACACACCTCTTCCAGAAGAAACCCCTGAACCGGCTAAATTATTGTGGTATCGCGATTTAGCCGAATGGATTATGAGAAATGTGTATAAGATGTCTGATAGTGAAATCGCAGAAGCACCTAACGATGGCGTTATGGAATTAGCAATTGAAACTATGCGTTTCACTAATGAAAAAAAGGCTGAAATCGAAAAAAACTAATTGATGCGTGGAGTTGGCTCAACTCCGACAAACCAAAATACTGCTCTGATTGTATCAAGATGCAACGTGAGACTAAGCAGAATTTTGACTGCTCGGAGTGTGAGTTTAATTCCCCGCATCAATTAGATGGAACGAGACAAGCAATGCGAGTATACAACGCTAGCCAGATGCAGCGACGTTGGCATTCAGGCGGTATTGCAGGATTCGATATGCCAGCGGTGTTAGAAGTGGCGAAGGCTTACGGCATTGAGCCACTACCGCACCTTATAGATTTGCTTGTAATCTTGGAAGCTAAAGAGTTGGAGGTGGCGCACAAGAATGGCCAATAATTTAATTGATATTGTCGTTCAGCTGACCGATAAGAATACGGAAGCAGGACTCAAGAAAATTACAGCTAGTGCCGAAGGCGCCAAATCCGCCCTTGGCAAAATGAAGAATGACCTCATGGCGATAGGTGCCGGTGTTGGTGTTGTAGGCATCGGTGCCAAACTTGCCAAAGAGGCGATCCAATGGGACGTAGCCGTTAAGAAATTATCAGGGATTACCGGTGCTACGGCAAAAGAAACCAGTGAACTATTAGCAGTAGCTAATTACATGGGTATTGCTATGGAAGATAGCGCTGGTGCATTTGCTAAGTTTTCAAAAAACGTCGGAGCGGCCAAGGAAAAAATGGAAGTCGCTCGGGCAGAGGGAAAACTCGGCACTGATATATTTAGTAAATTAGGCTACACGCTTGAACAGATTCAAGGTAAGAATACCGTTGAAGTGTTCAAGATGATACAAGAACGCTTAAGAGGGATGAAGGACGGGGCTGAGAAGACTCGTGTCGAAATGGAACTCTTTGGTCGTACGGGTTATCAGATGCACGCCATGCTAAACATGTCCGCTGAGCAGATGGACAAAGTGGCTGAACGTGCCAAAGCAATGGGGCTTATTATCGATGACGAGACTGCAGCTAAATCGGCAAAGCTAAATCGGGAATTAAAGGATTTAGAGAATACCGGTAAACGACTTGCAGTATCCATCGGACATGAGTTAGTTCCTGTGTTTAATGACTACGCAAATGGCGTGTTAGACGTTGCTAAAGAATTCGAGTCGATGACCGCTGAGCAGAAGGAAGCTATCGGAGGCATTGTCAAATTCGGTGCAGAAGCAGGTGCAGTAATCGTAGTTATGAGGTCACTAACCAGCGCACTCGGATTTATGCGATTGGCCACACTTGCTGCAGCCGGTCCTTGGGTAACATTAGCTACGGTAATTGGACTTGCTGGGAAAGCATTACTCGATTTTCGCTACAACGAAAAAACATCCGGCTCTTATGTGGGTGTAGATGTTGACGGGAAGCGTATTCACAAGAATACGAATTCCACTGATGGTATAAATCAGGCTTATGAGGATAGTCATGATACTCGGTATTGGATTGAGGATAGCGCATGGTTTGGGCTTGTAAAGAATGACCGCTTAGCTACAAAAGAAGAAGGCGCTAGAATCGATGCGGCTTTAAAGCAAAAAGAAGAGGCGGATGCTGCGAAAGCGAAACTCGATGAAGATCTTGCAAAAGCGAAAGAGGACCTTGCTAATGGCGGATTAACGAATACCGAAGCTATCAATAAGGCAAATGAGGAAGCAGCGAAAGCGGCTAAAGCCCAAGAGCAGGCAGCTAAGAAAGCTCAACAAGCGGCTGAGAAGTTAGCAAGCGCTGTAGAGCGTATGTCTGAGTTATATCGGTCTCTTACTTTGCAAAGCCTACAAATTGACGGCAGTCAATACGAAATCGATAAGTTAACTGCTAAGAATCAGTATGAAGCTAACAATAAGAATATCCGTGATATCATCCGTTCTGTTTCTGGATTGAGCGGAGGCGTTACAGGGGAAGCCGTGAGTGTGCTAGACGCGGCTAATGAGCAACTTGGCAAGGCATACGAGTTAGGTGCTGATGGTACATGGGCAACGGATTGCGGAAAGCTGTTTTCTGATTCGGTATTGCAGGCATTTGGTAAGGACGTACCTCGATATGTCCCATCTATCATGGATGCAGCAAGAGCTGCTGGCGCATGGCATGACGCAGGCGATGGATATACACCTAAAGCCGGAGATGGTGTGGTTGTACTTGGCGATAATCATATAGTCATTAGTGACGGAAACGGCGGATATACTGGGGCTAATTCCAGTACAGGCGTTGTTAGCAAGCCTAGCGTATCGGGTGATTTTGGTGCTATTACAGGGTACGTAGACACCAGTTTATTAGCAGGCGCCACATCAAGCGCCTCTGCTAACTTAGCAGGTAGTGCAGCAAATGCCAAGAAGCTTGCTGAGTTAAATCTAACTGCCCAAGTTAGAGCTAAGAACGAAGAGCTGTATCAAAAGCGATTAGCTGAAGCTGAACGAAATCAGACTATCCGTGTTCGTAAGATGAACGAGGATATCAAGAAACTCGATCTTGAACGTACTGGCGACCGCTTGCAATTACTCAAAGCTGAAGCCGAAGCACAAAAGGCGCAGATTGATGATAACGTCCGTGAGTATACAAAGGCTGTAGGCGATAAGGAACTCGCTGAAAAGAAAGCTCAAGCAGAGCGCCTAAAATTGGCATCTGATACTGAGCAGAAAATCAGAGAGTTAGCATATACTCAAACGAGTGAAACCGTTGACCACTTAACTAATATGGTTACGCTAGGTCGGTTATCTCGCAGTGATGCGGATGCGTTACTTGCTGAAGAGTTAAAATCGTACATTGATTACGCACGAAGCGAAGTCAAAGAGGCTCAATTAAGTGCGACACAAAGACTGCAAATTGAAAAGAATCTGTTAGAGTCCCAGCAAAAGCTATGGGAGTTGTCAGGTCGTAGTCTTAAAACAAGCTTGCAAGAAGCCGCTCGGCAGTATAAGCAAGAGACCACTAATTATGCTGACTTAGCGAAGTCTACATTCGATAGTACAATGAACTCTATCAACTCAGCATGGACAAATAATCTCGAGGCTATGGCAACAGGAACGAAGTCGTTTAGTAAAGGCATTAAGGACATATTCAAGGATATGACAAATGCCATTATTAAAATGATGATTCAACTAACATTCCAACAATATGTAATGCCTAAGTTACAAAGCCTATTCGGCGGAGTAGTTAACGGAATCGGTTCTCTAGGTGTTGCAAAAGGGACATCATCATTTGCTGGCGGCAGTTCATTTAGTTCTGCATTTACAGGCAATCGTTTTGCTGCCGGGGGGAAAACAAACCCGGGACTTATGCTGGTCGGTGAAAACGGACCGGAATTATTACAATCCTCCGGATCGCATCGCATTTACACTGCGAGCGAAACTCGCAGATTGATGGGCGGCACTACAAGTAACAACGTAGTTGTTAATATCATTAATCAGTCTGGCCAAGCTCTTGAGTCTGAACAACAAAGCTCGCGATTTGACGGAGAAAACTACATCATCGATGTAATGGTTAAAGCCGTAACAAATAATAAAGGAGGTGCGCGGGATGCTATTAAAGCAGCCGCAGGTTAATCATGGCAACATTTCCAAACATTAGATATCCAATATATCCAATCCAAGAAACTACACCAGATATGACATATAAAGGCCAAGTAGAAAATATGACGATAATCAGCCGCCGTAAGACTACTAAGGCCCTACGGTCATACAACGTGAACTATAAGGTGCCTACCTATGAGTACTTACGGCTAAGAGCGTTTTTCGATGAGGTTAACTGTTCGACGGTATTCGATTGGACGAATCCTGAAACGAATGAAACCCTCAAGGTACGTTTCAGTGATCAATTAGATTTTGCTGCGAACGACTACGGCACATGGGTTGGTACCGTTAAATTACAGGAGGCATAACATGTTAACACTTTCAACTGCATCTATTGTTGAGAAAAACAAAATAGACGCCACAGGTGTATGGCTCATGCTCCTTGACATTGAATATAAAGGCGATATTGTTCGGCTAGTATATAACACAGAGGATATTACCTTTCAAGGGAATAAATATATAGCGTTTCCGTTCAAATTAGCGGACGTCAACCATAACTCGACTGACCTACCAAACGTTAAATTGTCCGTGTCTAATGTGACACGGACTATCCAACGCCTGGCGGAGGATAATCAAGGGTTCACGGGTGCGAATGTCATTGTCCGTGTAATAAATACAAATGTACCGAATGTATGCGAAGTAGAAGAACACTTCGTTATTACGGGCTCCGTTGCTAATGCTGAATGGATGGAGTTCACGCTTGGTACGGATTTTAGTTTCACGCGTAGGTTTCCCTTGGTTCGTATTATGAAGGACTTTTGCCCGTTTAAGTTCAAAGGGGTTCAGTGCGGATATAAAGGTACTGAGACCGAGTGTAATAAGACTTTGTCACGATGTCGAGCATTAGGGAATAGCGTTCGATTCGGCGGTGAGCCAACGATTCCACAGGGAGGTCTGTATGCATCTAACAAGTGATATGACTGATTTACTCGGCACTCCATTTGATGAGCTGAAATGTTGGGATGTAGTGGCGGAAGTGTATCGCCGTAATGGTGTTATGCTTCCAAACTACACAGATATTCCTATGGACGAGTGGCAAGAGGTCAAGGAACCTACCGAGGGCAGTGTCCTGGTCTTTTCGCTAAAAGGTAAAGAACTCGACCACGTTGGCGTGTATTTAGGCGATGGCCGATTCATTCATGCCACTAAGCCAAGCGGCGTATGTATCGAGCATATTTCTAAATACGTTCCTAGGCTTAAACACATTTATGATAGAAAGGAGTAGCCGATGATTAATGTAGTGCTAGTAAGGAATCCGTTTAAACCGGATCAGCATGAAACACAATACCGCCCCTATAAGGCGAATATGCCATTAAGCTTTTATGCTAAACAAGACGGCGACTGGGTATACTCCATTAATGGCCAAGAGGCTACGCTTGATACTATCGTGAACGATGGCGATTATATCGTAGCCATGCCACAGATTGATGGTAAGTTCTTTGGAATCATCTTAGCCATAGGCCTTAGTATCGCCACAGGCGGTATCGCTAGTGGTGCGATATTTGGTATCCAAAGCCTAATATGGCGCACCGTACTCTCCATGGCCATTGGTATGATTGGCAATATGCTCGTAAATAAGTTAACTCAGCCAAAGGCTGACCGGTCTCACACGGACTCATCTCAAGCTAATACCTATGGATGGGGAGGGGCTAAAACTGTAACCGGGCAAGGGTACCCTCTAGCCGTTACGTACGGCCGTATGAAGAGTGCAGGGCTCCTCTTATCGCGTCACATTATCAGCGATGGTGAAAAGCAGTACCTCAACCTCTTATATTGCGCCGGTGAAGGCGAGTTATCCAAAATCGAGGATATCCGTATCAATGCTAACCCTATTAGTAACTACCAGGATGTACAAGTAGATATCAGATTAGGTACTAATGACCAAACTGTTATCCCTAACTTCAACGATAATTACGCGGATCAAGTACTCAACTATGAACTTAAAACTGGGTGGAGTACGCAACGTGTACAAGGGGACGCTTGCAACGCTATCGAGTTAACTATTAGCTTCCCTAACGGCTTGTATTACTCGAACGATACAGGCGGTATGGATGCTACCTCAGTTACTCTTGATGCGGAAATCCGCAAAGTTGGGGAAAATGAAGAGTGGCATAAGTTACCTCTCTCCAATCAAAAAGGCATGCAAGCCTTTGTCAAGAAAACTGGTGACGGATGGGCCTTTACTCGTCAAAAGTCTGACGCGGAAATCGCTGAAGGCGATTATAAGGGCAAGGTTACCGAGGCTACAAACACAGCGTTCTATCGAGTGTACCGATTCGATAACCTCGATAAGGCACAATATGAAGTCCGTGTTCGTTGCTCCAGTAAGGATGGCAACTCAATCCGATACAGCAATAAGGTGTACTGGAACCAGTTAACACAGATTATATATGATGACTTCGTACATCCTGGTAAGGCGCTTATCGGTATTAAAGCTTTGGCCACTTCTCAACTTAATGGCTCTGACCCTGAAGTATCTTGGATACAAGAACGCTCCACCGTGTACGTATTCAACCCTTATCAACAAAAGTACGAAGTCCAACGCGCGGATAACCCGGCATGGGCGGCGTATGATCTACTTCATATGGCTCGTAAGTTTGGTGATGAATACGTCGTGTTTGGCCAACCTCATGGACGTATGGACTACGATGCATTTAAAGCCTGGGCAAGCAATTGTGACAAGAACGGATTCACCTTTAACTATATCTACGATAGCGCTAGTCGGTTATGGGATGCGCTCAAATATCCGGAGAACGTAGGGCGCGGTAAAGTCATTCCACAGGGAACTAGATTCACCTGTGTTAGTGACTATAAATCAACACCAGTGCAGTTATTCACCGTGGCCAACATTAAGCAAGGTAGCTTTTCCGAAGAATTTCAAGGTATTCAAAGTCGTGCCAACTCCGTTGAAATTTCCTTCCTTAATAAGGATAAGGACTACGAACGCGATGTTATCCCGGTATATGGCGATACCTACGATGAATCGGATACTCTTACCAATCCGGCTCAAATAGAGCTCATGGGATGTACTAGCTTAGACCAAGCGTTCAAACATGGTAAGCACTATCTACGATGCAATAAGTACGAGGTGCGTACTGTATCTATCGAAGCTTTCACCGACGCCATAGCGTGTACGATAGGGGATATTATTCTTATCCAACATGACGTACCTGAATGGGGCGAAGGTGGCCGAGTAGTAGCTGTTACAGGTAATACCATCACTCTTGATAAGGAGGTATTGACATTACCTGGTAAGCAGTACCAACTACTTATTCGCAGCAATGCCACTGATACGGTGACTACGCTTACCGTATTAAGTGTCATCGGGCGGAACGTCACTGTTAAGGAAACGATTGCAGTCGAACCTGGTAGTGTGTATGCCTTTGGTGAGTTAACCAAAGCAGCTAAACCATTTAGGGTGCTAGCTATCACAGAGGGAGGTACAGACCTTACCCGTAAGATTCAGTGCATGGAATACTATCCGGAAGTATATACGAGTGATGATGGTACTGTTCCAACTATCGACTATACGTCGGAAGTTGGGAGCGATATCGAGGATATTGGCCTCGTAAGTGATGTATACGGCGCTAATGGCATTATGTATTCACGAATTGCCGTCCGTTGGCAACTGCCTCGTGATGGCAAGATAACCAACGTAATAGTTAACTATCGGAACGCTAAAAGTGATACCTGGAAATACGTGGGGAACTTCCCCGCATCACCTAATAGCACGGAGATATCCGATGTACTATTAGGCGCTACTTACGAGGTTAGGGTGCAAGCGATTAACGATTTAGGGCAACTCACTACAGGGGTTACTAAGGAAATTGTGATTCCTAAGATGCAAGCACCTGGTGATGTGCAGAACCTACATGTTATTAGTCGCTACAACCTAACCGCTGATAAGAGCGTGTACTATGACCTTCAAGTGATGTTCGAACCACCGGTTAATCCTGGCAACTTTGATAGTGCTGAGGTGTGGTACAGACTTAAATCTAAGAATGGCCAAGCCGTAACCGGTCAAGATTGGCAGTACGCAGGTAGTAGTAACAGCCAGGTTATTATCAAGGCTTTGGGGCCTGGCGAAGAGTACGAGGTTAAGGCCGTAGCCGTGGATAGGTTCGGTAATCGCTCCGATACTGCCCAGGTAGTTGACGTCGTAGTCAAGGCGATGGACGAAGTACCGGATATGCCTAAGAACTTTACTGTAGCCTTTAAGGACCACGCCACCGCATCATGGAACGATGTTATAAACGCTGACGTGGACTACTATGAACTACGCACCGATAATGACCCAGGGAAGGATACTAATGCTCTCCTTGCAAAGGTAAAAGGTACATCCGCCAACTTACCTCTCACGAAACGAAGTGACACGGTGTACTTGTATGCACGAAGTACGCTAGGCAAATACTCAACGCCTGCAACGTATTCGTATAACTTACCTCAGTTAGGGGCGCCTACGTTTGAGGTCAAGGACCAACTCGGAGGATTTAGTCTTTACTTTGGGGCAAAGCCACCACAGGCCTACGTTATCCGTTGCCACATTATCGGCGACGAGCGTACAGACGATTTAGAGACTACGTCGAGTATGCTCACGTACTCTAACAAGGCTGGTGTATATCGTGTGCGGTGCGAATATGTCGATGTGTTCGGCAGCAGTTTAGTAACCGAAAAGTCGGTCACTATTAAGGATAGAGTTGATAAGAGCCTTCTTGATGCGGAAGCATTAGGGCTAAAAGCAATGGACGATACCATCCAAGCTATGAGTTCCGAAGTCGGAACGATGAAAACCTCCATTAATGGGTTTGAATCTAAAATCGCTCAATTGGATAGAGGCATTACTCAAAAGGTAACAGACCTTAATCGGAACCTATCCGGACAAATTACTACGTTATCCAATGGTATTGACCTTAGAGTGACCGATGCTATGAATAGTCTTGACGGCGCTCAGATTGTTAGCCGGATTAACTTATCCCCTGAAGGTACTCGAATAGATGGCAAGCTATTACACGTAACAGGCCAAGCACTGTTCGATAATAACATTATTACCGAGGGCATGCTCCAAGCTAACTCCGTGAGTGCGGATAAGATACAAGCCCTATCCATTAGTAGTGACAAGTTACAAGCGGATAGCGTTACCGCGGATAAGTTAAAAGTAAATAGCTTAGACGCTATCACGGCAACGATTGGTACGCTCCGCACTAAGACGAGTGGCGCTAGGGTTGAGATATCCGATAACTTAATTCAAGTATTCGATGATAATAATGTACTGAGAGTGAGGTTAGGACTATGGGACGACTAATTAAGTGGTTAAAAGAAAAGCTGACTTCGTTATTTAGAAAGAAAGGTGATACTGTGCCAGCTGGAATACAAGTATTTGATAAAAAAGGAACGGAAATTATTTCAATCACGGACCGATTAACGCGAATCGTTGGAGTGAAACGATTTGACACTATTGAAGCTAGCGGTAGTGTAACGTTAAACCTAGCCAATGGCCAACATATTTGGTATTTCTTTAACGCATACACAGATGATAATGACGTCAATATTATGAACTTTACAAACTTATATGACCTCATAGTAACTGACGATACCATCTCATGGAAGCTTCGCTCTTTTGCAGAGCAGTATAAAGGACGGCCATGTAAAATTGCGTTGATATACGGGGTGATGTGATATGAACTATTTTGAAATCAAAAATGCAGACGATATTTTGACAATTAATGATAGCGAATCATGCTTATACCTAAAGTATCGGATTAATTTAAAGAACTCACCTATTCACGATAGACGGGTAGAATCGGGTTCTGAGTATTTATATAAGGGTGACGGCATTGGGTATATTAATTCCTATAACGGTGGTTATGTAGCCGCCGTATATATCCCGATTCGGTTAAGAAAGCCAGATGAGTATTATGCGTATGCTTTATCCAGTAATACTCCGCTTAAACATGTACGACTTACTGAAATTCGTAATCAACGACATCCGGATAGAATGGGTCGCTGGACCAATTACTTACAGGTGACATTTGCCTGTGATAGCGTTGAGGATATTCGTAAGATTGCGGACTCCATTGAAATCTATGTATATTCTAGCCGTATGCCAAAAACAGGCACCTCCGGCTTAGAGGTATTCGATAAATACGGTATGCCTATATACAACAGCAACCTGCCAACATTACGAATTGCTCAAATTATCAGTAAAAACTTTAATGGCGATACGCTTCTTAGTAAGGCGGATTACGAAATGGGCACCGTTAAATTCCAGGGTATAAAAAAGCCAGGGCTGTGCTATGTATATCCTATCTTAGATATCCACAGCACAGCGGGTGCTTATGCTAAGCACTATGTTAACTGGAATGGTGATAGCGTGACCATTGATACCGATTATAAGGGAGAAGTAGGGGCTCCATTAGATCCTCAATCTGTCAAAGCTACACAAGTTCTTATCTGTGAACTAGATGGAACCGAGAACGTTCCTTCAACAGATGAAATGGAAATCTAAGGAGGCCTATATGATTGAACAAGACATCACAATATACGCGGGGCAGGACTTTAGCATGACATACATCGTGCCACCTGGCTCCGATATGGACCTAAGTCAATATGAGGCCGTCTGCAAAATTCGTAAACGGCCTTATGATGATATGAAATTAGAGTTAACACCTGTGGTACAGTCTAAACAGGTAGGGTTCTTCATCAGCGGAAAGGATTCCGCTGAGGCCCATTTAAAGGGTGGCGATTACCTGTATGATGCTTTCATCTACAATGATCAGAAATGGATAAAACTTGGACAGGGTACAGTCACCATCGTTCCAGATATTTCAATGCACAAGTAAGGAGGTACTTGGTATGGAAAACGAATTAATTTTAAAACTTGATAAGGAAACTACTATTACGCTTATCGAGGGCTTAGGTAAAAGCGCCTATGCTATTGCAGTAGCACATGGGTTCAAAGGTACTGAACAGGAATGGCTTGATAGTTTAAAAGGCTTACAAGGCGAGCCTTTTAAGTATTCTGATTTTACACCGGAACAGCTTAACGCACTCAAAGGCCCTAAAGGCCCTAAAGGCGAACAAGGGGATAATGTCAATGCCAAGGTAGTGGCTAAAATTAAAAATTTACTATTAGATAATAATGTATTCGTTCATAGTGATAGTCTTGAAGGTATTCTTCTTGAATATTTTGAAGCACAAAGAAATAGCACATCTATTTATTTAATGGGTGATGAGGGTATTCCAGACCCGTATATCACAGTGAATGAAGGTAAAATAAATATTACCTATGCAGCAACCCTGCCATTCCAAATTAATGACGGTGAAATTCAATATACGAAAACGGGTAACGTGGAAGTGCCACTACCATCTACTACAGAAAATACAACAATTAAATTCTATAATGCACGAATGAAGTTGATGTTTACTAAAACTGTTGAAGTCGAATAATTTGCAACACACAGGGGGAGTGAATGACTATTCTAAATGACATTTTAATAATGCTGATTAGCGGTGTATCACATGCGCATATCGTCAGTATGGGGGTAGTGATTATTTTAACCACTACATTATTATTTGTGGACACAATTCAACGAATTGCTTCAGAAGTGTTGCGGTATAACAAGGATAATCACAGACCTAATAATCCTATTACGCTACTAACAACGTTGACCTGGTACGGCTGGGGAAAAGGTAAATATATTGATGAAACAACTGGTGAACGACGTAGATATTTAATGAGTGAACGTCTTAGAAGTGATTTGTTAAAGAAACTATGCGTTCAATATCCTGCATGGATGATATTATCCATCGTATTTATTTCGTTACCAGATATCCCAATTCCAAATACAGCTTTATTTTTAGACCATCTTTTCTCCTATGTATTTATGTTGATACCCTTCTTCGCAGAATGTTGGTCTATCATCGAAAATTTACGAGAAATGGTTGAAGATGATCTAATCGACCTTGGAAAGGTGTTCCATGGCGTACTCGAGATTATCAGAGCGTGGAGGGGTAATGGATAAGCTAGCTATTATTAACCGCATCAAGAGGTCCTATCAGTCTATCCGAATAGCTGGCATACGGCCAACAGGTGTATTAGCAACGAGGGCGCTAGTCCTCGTTATGCTAGTGCCTATTTTATTGGTGATAGCACAATATATTATGTCGTTTATTAGCGGGCAGGTATCAGACGATGCAAACAAGCTGATTAATGTCGGCATCAATATTATTGACCATATATTTATTCCTAGCGTGTTGACGGCCCTTGTAGGGTTCTTTGCGTTATGGATTGATAAGGATGGAAACGGTATACCAGATAAATTAGAAGAACAGCCTAGGCAACAATTATTTACAAATGAAAGAGGGGGTAATCGAGAATGAAAATTTTCATTAATCCAGGACATGATATTAATTTAGATAGTGGCGCAGTCAATCCAGTATATGGTACTCGTGAATGCGACGTCGCTCGCGATGCGGGCAAGATGTTAGCACGCTATCTTGAAACAGCAGGTTGTGAAGTTCGTACTCTTCAAGATGATGATTTAGGGCTAGTATGTTCTGAATCTGATTCTTGGGAAGCCGATATCTTTGTATCTCTTCATTGCAATGCTTTTAACACGCAAGCTCGAGGTACAGAAACTTTGTACAAGTCTTTTAATGGGCAACGACTAGCGAATGACATTCAAAGTCAAATTATCCGAAGCATTAATACAGTTGATCGTGGTGTTAAGAAACGTGATGACCTTTGGGTGCTAAATGGTACAGATGCAACTGCGGTATTAGTAGAAATGGCCTTCATTGATAACGAAGAAGACCATGCTATGCTGACTAATGATTTAGATACTATTGTCCGTGCGATTGCACGAGGCATTACTGATTATGCAGGAGGGGTATGATGTATGACAAAATCAAAGTTTTACTTGCTAACCCTACTTACCGCTATTTTATTATCGGTAGTATTGGGGTCCTCATCCTCGTTTGCCTCGGATACATCTTCTACCAACCTAGCGGAGCCGACTATCAGCGTACCCTTAACAACATGGAACGAATTAAAGAACAACAACGCGAAAGCGTTGAGCTTAATCGAAGCGTCCAACGTTCCATTGACAGAAGCACAGACTATAGCCGTGAAGCAAAGGGAAGAATTGAACGAAGCACACAATACAATCATCAGATTGGAGAACGAATTACAAACAGCCAAGGCAGACTTAGTGAAGCAAGAAGTTACCTTGTCAGAAATGCAGAACTCTTTGACCGAATTGAAAG
>OGCW01000118.1_pt1 | contig 54102 bp, 31 predicted proteins | sample 1570231 | NCBI WGS metagenome assembly OGCW01 (sample SAMEA2582168, study PRJEB24529) | metagenome | biome: Human gut stool | place: China | collected 2011 | reverse complement strand
TTTTGCACGAAACTCCGGCGCCAACAGCGAGAACCAACCTCTTGGAGTTGCGTAAGCAACTCCGAAGGAATCCTCTGATTTTTCAATCAGGGGAGGACGTCAATGGAACGTGTCTACAGTGGCATTGACAGTTCCCGAAAACCTCTGTTCGATTCGTTGAGCATGCATACAAAGAGGGACGCTTCGCCGGTAATGCTTGCATTACCGGCATTTTTGTTTGGGCTACAGCAGCATTCTCTATGTTTCGTATAGTGTAATAACGAAAATTCGCGATTTTTCGGTATTACGTTCTCGAAACGTCTCAATCTGTGTCCGTAGGCCCGCAAATAAAGGCGCTCTCCGAAACCGCGCATAACCGCGAATCTCAAAAGAGCGCCTTGGGCAGGCAGCTGTTTGACCGGCCGCCTTATCTCCGTTGCGACTACTCAGACGAAAAACCGCATCAGGAGCATGCCGATGAAAGCCATCAACAGACTGTTGAGCATCAACAGCGGCCAGTACTTTTTCGGGACGTCTGCCACACCGAGAAGTCGACCCATGTACTGAATCTGAGAGGCCATCAGGATCAAAGCGGGAGCCATGATGGTTACGTCGTGGCCATTGAGAACGCCGCTCGAAGCAAGGCTGGCTGCCACACCGACACCGGCGCCGCACGACATCCAGGTCGCAAGCAACACCGTGATGGCCTGTCCGGGCAAATCGAAAATTCCCATGATCCCGCCGCAGGTGCGTCCGAGAAAATCCATCACGCCCCACAGCTGCAGAATGTAGGTGAGCACAAACGCCATCACCACATTCGGAAGCAGGCTGTAAAGCCCGATGTTGAGACCCTTCTTGAGACCGACGATAAAAATGTCGAAGGGATTGTTCGAGGTGGTCTTGGCGGCTTCGTTACTCATTTTCGAAATCCTTCTTGTAAACGGTGCTCAGAACAAAGCGGGTAAAAATGCCGCCCACGAACTTCAAAACAAAAATGATGAGCATCGGAATCCATACCGGACACACGAATAAGAAAAACAGTGCGGAAACAATGGCGTAGTAGTTGTTGACGCATCCGGCTCCTGCGTACTGCCATGCGGACATGGTCACCAGCCCTTTTTTGCTGAGTTGACCGCTGTCGTACATACCGCGGGTAAGAGCCGCACCGCCATCCGTGCTCTGCAGATCGGTGATCATGGCAAGCGCCGTAAAGCCGGGAAGTCCCAACAAGGGCTTTAAAAGCGGAGTCATGAGTACCTGAGCGGCACGCAGAGCTCCATAGTGCGCAAGCACTTCAATGAGCCCCATGGCAAGCATCACGCTGGGAATAAGCGACAGAGCAAACAAAAAAGCAGCACGAGCCGACAAGCCGCCCGAACCGATGTAGTTGCTCTTGGAGTCACCGATCACACCGAACTTGCCGATCAGGGTCGTAAAGTCAAAAGCGCTCAACCACTTGCGCGCTTCAGGCATTTGATAGAAAACGCCGGAAAAGATGACGATGGCAAAGATCAAAGCGATATACGCTCCGATGCCGACTTTCTTTTCCTCTTTTAACTGAGGAGACGGTTTGTTATCCATGATTTTCCTTTGGGGTGGTTTGTTACCTTAACGAATCCTAGAACAGCGCCTTGAATGCGTATGGCAAAATCGACAAGCCTTTGAGCAAATCCGTATTTCGCTAGGTGCTATGCCCTACAGACAAAACAGTAAGCGGCGTTAGGCTTATCACCCGAAGACTATGGAAGGCGTGCCTGCACAAGGCAACACCATCAAAAAAGGATCGAAAATGAGCAAATTGGACGTCGTCGAAATTTGGAAAGAACTGCACCGTATGCCCGAACCCGGCATGAACGAATTCAAAACCGGGGCCTACCTGGCCGATGCACTCGAAAAACTGGGCTATGAGGTCACCCGAGGCGTAGGAAAAACCGGTGTCGTGGGTGTTGTCCGCGGCAAAGAACCCGGTCCCGTTGTGATGCTGCGCGCCGACATGGATGCCCTTCCTTTCAAAAACGAGGACGGCAGCATCGAATACGTTCATGCTTGCGGTCACGACTCCCACAGCGCCATGGTTTTGACGGCGGCTGCCGAACTCGTGGACAAAGTCAAAAAAGGCACGCTCAAGATCCTGTTTCAGCCAGCCGAAGAAACGCTCGAAGGGGCGCTCGCCGTGATGAAAGACGGCGCGATTGACGACGTCGATATTGCGCTTGGCCTTCACGTTCGGCCTGTTCAGGACATTCCGGCCGGCACGTGCTGCGCCGCGGTGCGGCATTCGGCAAGCACATTCCTCTGCGTGGAAATCGAAGGCAAGTCGGCTCACGCGGCGCGTCCCCATCTGGGCGTCAACTGCGCGGAAGCCGCAGCGCTGATCACCAATGCGATCTGTGCGATCAAGATGAATCCTGCCCTGACTTGGTCGTGCAAAGTCACCTCGATTTCGGCTGTGTCGTCGGCATCCAACATCATTCCCGATCGCGGCGAACTTGTCCTGGATGTGCGGGCTCAGACCAACGAACTGATGGACGAACTTCTCGAGAAAGTGCGGCGAGCGATTGAAGGCGCAGCGTCAAGCATCGGAGCCAAAGCGACAATCAAGTTCCCGGGCGGCGTCATTCCGGCAGCCATTTACGACGAAGATCTCGTTGCCGAGGTGGCGCAGACGATCAAGGAAGAACTCGGAGCCGACAAATTGGCCACCGACTGCGGTGGCGGCGGAGAAGACTTCCACTACTTCAAGCAGACCAAGCCTCACATGAAAGCGGCGTACTTCGGACTCGGAGCCGACTGCACGCCGGGACTGCACGCCCGCAACATGACATTTGACACCGCGCAACTTGCCAAAGGCGTCAAAGTACTCGTGGCAATGGCACTCAAGAAATTAAGCTGATCGTTCCATGGAACCGCCGTACGCTCTCGTGTCAGTGGCCAGCGGTTCCGACTGAATTTCGGCCAAATCATAGATTCTCCGCATAGAGCTTTCGTCATGGCAATACAAAATCTTCAATCGTTTGCCATCTCGATAGCGAATTTTTATGCACTGCCCAATCTCCGAGATTCCGACACCAAGCGAAACGGCTTAATCGTGCCAAACGCCAGCAGACCGTGCGATCATTGTCGAGTGCATACCACAAACCGCCACTTGAAATCGATGAAGCAACCGAAAACATCACGTACAAACTATCGCATAGGTGAATTTGCCGAATACATGGGTGTAACACCCGACTTTCTGAAGCACTACGAAGAATGCGGGCTGCTGGACGTACACCATAGCGAAAACGGCTACCGCTATTTCAACTTCGATCAGTCTTCGCGCATCCTGGAGTACATGCGTCTGCGCAACTACGGCGTTACCGTCAAGGAAATGCGGGCGATGCTGATGGCCGACGCAGACGAGGCTTTATTGTTGCTGGACAAAAAAGTCGAAGAGTTGCGCAGACAAGCCGACCGCATTTCTGCTGTTCTCGAAGAACACAAGCACGTGCATGCCTGGCAGCAAAAACGACGCATCAGACCCGTCGATTGGGAAGTTCGCGAGGTTGAAGCACACTATTTCCTTCCACATACGATGGATTCGAACTTCATCCGGGATGAGCGTATCTATCCCCTTCTCAAAATCTGGACAAGCTGGTTGCCTATTGCCAAATCGGCCATGCATCTCAAAGCGGTCGAGTCCGGCGACAAGCGCTATTTGCCGTGCTGGGGCATTATTCTTCCGAAATCCATCGCCGAGCGCTACGGCATTCCGACAAGCGAAGTCGTGAATGTGTTTCCGGAAGGCAAAGCTTTCGTTTACCACTTTGCTGCCGACGAATCTGCTTTCAGCATGGAAAAGCTCTCCCGAGCCGATCACCCGGCCTTCCGACAAATGAAAGCGCACAACCTGAGGCCGGCTGACAATCTTTTTCTGATCGTCGAAATGAAACTCATCAATCCGGACGGCAGTCGTCGCGGTGGATACGGACGTTTCGTGATGCCTATCCGAGAATCTTGAGAGATTCGAGGGTGCCTGAGCGACTAAAGTACGGAATCAAATCGAGGCCTTGACCAACGCTTGGGACAAACTTCGCAAAAAAAAATCGGAGCCGCATGGAGTACCCGATCGGCCGGCTTCCTTTTCGACACGACCGAATTTGACTCAAAACAGTGCGCGGCCCCGACAAAACGCAGGAGAGAGAAACAGAAAATGTTAGGGACGGCAGGTGTTCAGTGCTTCCAAACGCCTGCCGCGACCCTTTGGAGATAAATCAAGCCTTAAGCTGGGCGAGATACTTGCCGACGCGGCGGCCGAACGTCACCGTGCGGCCGCAGGCCATACCGGTGACAAGGTTCGGATAGGTGTTGGCAAAGTAGCTACCGCTGTCATTGCCGATCACGTACAAGCCCGGAATCGGATTACCTTCGGTGTCGATGGCGTTCATGTTCGTGTCGATCTGAATGCCGTCCATCGTGCAAAGAATGTCACCCGTATTCTTCGCGCCGTAGAACGGCGGCTTGTCAAGCGGTGACAGACGGAAGGGTTCCTTGCCGTAATCGACGTCGTTGCCGTCCTTGCAAAGCTGGTTGTAGCGCTTGACGGTCTTGACGAGCTCTTCGGGCGGCAGCAGCAACTTCTTGGCTAGCTCTTCGATCGTATCGGCCTTCATCAAGAAGCCCTTTTCGAGGAGCACAGGGAAATACTTTTGCTGGAAGACCTGCCACGGGATGTTGGGATCCGCTCCGTTTTCAAACGGCACAAGGCGAGAACAACCGTGCATTTTGAACTGCTGCACGTACTTGGTCCAGTTTGAGTCAAAGAGCGTGTAGTGGCAAAGTCCCTTCTGGTATTCGTCGGCGTGCAGAATGGCTTCGTAGGTACCCGATTCGTTGATGAAGCGGTGGCCGTCTGCGTTGACCTTGAGCCAGGGCTGAGACGCCATCCAGAACATACCGACGTCGCCCGACTTGGCCGTTTCGGGACCGTTTTTCTGGTTGGGACGAAGCGCGCAACGATCAAACTTCATGGCCGAGTGGATGTCGTCCATCTTGGCGCCGACCCACAGACAAGCACGGATGCCGTCGCCGTGAGCTCCGGGCACCGAACGGTTGCGCCCGATCACGCGAAGCGTCCACGGCTGCAGCGCTTCGAGCATCTTGTAATTGAGTGAATAGCCGCCGGTGGCAACCACAGTGCCTTTGGATGCAACGTAACGCACGTACTTGCCGTCCTTATTGGTGGCAATGCACCCGGTAACGCGTCCGTTCTTGCGCTCGAGCTTAACCATCTTGGTGTTGTAGTCAAAGCGAGCTCCCTTCTTGACGCAGTAGTCGTACAGAACCTTGTTGCCGTTAAGCGGCTTGCCGGTACCGTCGTCGGACGTGCGCCAGCGAGGCGAATGACCTGTCGGGAAGTGATGATGGTAAGCGGGATCAACCTTGTCGCCCGATTCGTGCCAGAGTTCCACGCCGCGTTCGGCCAGACGATCGCCGTACCAGTCAATCGTGGCGCCGGAATTGTCACACCACACCTTAACCAGATCCTGTTGCAGGTGGCCTGCGGCATATGACGTTACGGCGCGAATGAACTCCCACTTGTCGATCACGGTGCCATATTTCTTCTGATAGCGGGAGTTCATGGCCGCCAAGTCGTCGCGAATGCCGGTGCCGGTCGGGAATCGGTCGATGCCGATCACCTTGGCCCCCTCTTCTGCCGCAGCGGCAACGGCAAACATACCGCCGGTACCGCAACCGATCACGAGAATTTCCGTCTTGATCGTATCGACAATGTCTTTTTCCGCAATTTCGGGCGGCTTGCCGAGCCAGTCTCCGTCATCGGCATCCTCGCTCTTGGTGATGACTTCAACGAGAATTTCGCCCTTGGCCTGTGCAATGCACTTGGCGGCGGCCTTGTGGACGGCCTGAGAGGTGATGCTCGCTCCGGAAACGGCGTCAATGTCAGCCGACTGAGCCTTCAGAATGAATTGTTTCAACTGCTTGGCTGCAGCCTGACCGATGTTGGGCGTTTCGTGCGAGACGTCAAGAACAACATCCGTGATCTTGTTTGTGTCAAACGTCATCGTCACGATGACGTCACCGATGCCGGCAGCTTTGGCTGAATAGGTACCGGGCTTATAGATACCGACAGGCGCCGCGTGCAGACCGACGGCAGCCAGCGATGCGCCGCTGGCTATGCTCGTGCGCAAGAAAGCTCGGCGAGACAGATTTTTCTTGTCCATATTGTTCTCCGGTGGTTCCTGATATCCGAAGCATTCTCCTGTGCTTCGTGGATCCGGAGAATTCTCAAGCTGCGTGTTGCACCCAGGTCAAGAGCTATGGGAAAGATCTTAATTTGTGAGCCGATCCAGGCGGGAGGTGGCATTCGGGTTAGTCCCAGGCAGAACTTTGCCCGCATTTTTCTGCCAAGTCCGGGACGAAAAAACAGCACACGGTTACTTATGCTCGAAGTTCGAGCCGCAACCAAAAAGACGATTTTGAACGACAAGCGCGCAAGCAAAGAGACGCCTCACTTGCGGCAAAAAGAGTCTGACTGAAAAAGGAACGCTGTCTACACCAATCCTTTCTCTTTGAGCAACATCAGTCGCGCAATCAATTGCGCCGAACTGCTGACGCCGAGCTTCTCACAGGCCGACGCTCGATGAAACTTAACGGTACGCTCCGCTATGGCCAATTTGGCGGCAATCGCTTTGTTGGATAGGCCTTGCACGACAAGCTGCGCCACTTCACGCTCTCTTTCGGTCAGCGAACGAGCGTCGCTTTCCAGAGCATTGTTCTGAAGTTCAGACAGCCTCCGCTTGCAATCCTCTCGACACCAATGCAAAACGGCTTCTTTCAATCGATCCGGAACCACCGGCTTGAGCATGAAGTCAACTGCACCGTCCTTCATCGTCTGCACAGCCATATCCACGTCACCGTGCCCTGTCACAAAGATGACCGGCAATGTCATGCCGAGTCTTCTCATTTCTGCGTGAAGCTGCAATCCGCTCATCTGCGGCATGCGAACGTCCAGAACAAGGCAACCTGCCGCATCGTTCTGATCGTCAAGAAAAGCTCGAGCCTGTTGATAACACTTAACTTGCCACCCGACCGCACCCAGCATGAAACGGTAAGAGTTAAGCATCGTCTCGTCATCATCAACAATGCGAACCAGACAAGCCGCCTTCACCCGGGCTTCCGGCAAATCGTCAATTTTGGTGTGTCTATCCGTCATTTTTTTATGCTTTCGGCAAAACCATCACGGCCTTCAAACCAAAAGGCTGATTGCGCTCAATCCTTAGTCTGCCGCCGCATCCCTCCATGATGCGGGCCGATATGGCTAGGCCCACGCCCAATCCGGTGGACTTGCTGCTCGTTTTCGGTGAAAACAGATCCTGAAACATGGAAACGTCAACCGTGGGTCCATTGTCGGAGACAGCCAGCTCCCACATCGAGCCGTTACTTTCGAGTTTGACGTCAACTTGCGGATCTGTCGTGTGGCGGGTCGCTTCAGAAGCGTTCTTGAAAAGATTCAAAATGACAAGAGAAAGCTCCACCGCATCGACCTGTACATAGGCATTGGGCGGAACATTCACGTTGATTGTCGGGGGCGACTTAGCCAACAGACGAAAATCCCTGACGGCGTCACTGACAACTTTGAGCAATTGCCGTTTTTCAATTTGTTTGCCTGCCCCGCTCTTGGCGTACCCGCGAACTCGTTCGATGATAGCGCTCGCCCGCTGTGTCTGTCCGATGATCTCATCAGCGGCAATGCCGATCAACTCCATCGTATCGGACTTTTGTCCGACCTCTCCGGCAGAGCTCGGTTTGCCGTGTTCGGTCTCGCCCTTGGTAATCGTCCGAATTCCGTCTGCGAAATTAGCGATCGCTCCAAGCGGCTGTTTGAGTTCATGCGCCACCATGTTGGAAAGCATGCCGACCAAACTAGCCTTTTCAAGAGCCTGAAGTCGGGATTGAGTCTGCAACACTTCGTTTTGCGCGGCTTCCCGTTGCTGCATGGCCGCTCGCAGACTTGCTGTCTTTCGTCGCACTTCCAAAGTCACAAAAACCGCATGCCATATGCCTAAAAAAAGCAGTCCGAGCGCCACGAGGACCACCCATCGGTATTCCTGCCAAAAGCGCTTGAACGTCCACTCGCGCAAGTAACTGTAGTGACCGATTTTCAGATCTTTGAAAAGACGGTCAATCCTCGTAAAGTCGCTTGCGACGCTCCAATACATCGCTGAGTCTTCCGGCATGGAAAACAAAGCTGCCGAAGCCTTTCGGCTCAATTCAGGCAAAGCTTCGGTCGTTGCGGCAAACACCCAGTCAGGGTACAGCGCGGTAGAAGTCAAACAACGCAAACGAGGTTCCGTCTTTGCCCCGATGACACGAAACTCGTCCCGACCAACAAGGCCTTCGTGCACCATTTCCTCGAGCAGACAGGCGCGCACCATACCAATATCGGCCCTTCCCTGCTTCATCACGTCAAAGACGCTCTGCATGGGGTATCCGGTAAAAGTAGTCGAGCCAAAGAATGTTTCAGGTTCATATCCCCGAGCATACAGTTCTCCGAGATGAACGCGGTACCCGCCGAATGCATTGGGCGCAACGGCTACCGCCGTTTTACCCTTCATATCTTCGAACGTGCGAATCGCCGTATTTTCACTGCGGACAAAAAAGATGCCGCCCATACTGAAATTGGGATCGTCTGCTTCGCGGATTTTCCGCGTAGCCAGATGACGCGCGAGCCCCTGAGTCTGCATATGCGAGAAAGTGCCCGCATTTGAAATGAAAAAGTCAAGCTGTTTGCGACGAACGGCTTCCGGCAGTGTGTCAAGATCGTAATACGAAAGTTCAATATTCCGCCCCCAGGCCATTTTCAAAGCCTGAACCGTCTCGGAGAAAACTTCTGTGCTCGACAGTTCACCGATTGTGCTCAGAATACCCAGTCTCACCGGGCCTTCTGTGGTCAACCGGCGGTCGAGACCCGACACATCGGACGATGCAGCCGACGGATTTTGCACCGCCAGCATCGTCATCAGCACAACATTACATATCCATCTGGGCATGATCGCAACCGTCGAAAAATAACCTGCCGTCACAGACATCATAACGGCAGGTCCTCAGTTGGAGATTCCGGTGCTTTAAGCCGTTACTCGAACGTGCTTGCGAAGAAAGTCGTCTATCACGGTTTCGAGCAGAGTTACCAACGCCATCGCAACATCGTTGTCCGGCTGCTTGGCTTCGAGCTCGGCTCTCACCCAAGGCACCCAAGAAAGGTGCTTCTCGGCAAAGGAAACCGCGGCGTCAGCGTGACCGGGCGCGGCAAGAAGACGCGCCCAGAAAGCCAGCAGCACACCGAGATGATCAGCCGGCTCATGCAATGCCGCTTCGGGAGCAAGGCCGAAATCGCTCATCACCTGCAAGACCTCATCGCGCGGCTCCTGCATCACCAGTCCCGTCACCGCCACGCTTTGATGCGGCGTCACGGAACCTTCGCCGACGCAAAACGCACGTGTCCAGCAGCGGGACTGCTCCTCAATCGAGCTTTCCCGCAATACATGTGCTGCCTGACAAGCTGCCTTGGCCACGGTTTGAGGCCCTTCAGACAACGTCTGCATCATTGCGGTAAGACTCGAACAAATCGAGTCATCCGCACCTTTGAGCAGCCAGTCAGAAAAAGTAAGCGCCGCAAGAGCCGTCACACGATCGGAAAGATGTTCGGTCACTTGTGTTTCACTCCTTACTTCACAAAGGTCTTCCGAGCCTCATACAGCACATTGGGCTTTGTCTGTTCGACAAGTTTGCGCGGCACGCCCACGGCATCGAACGTTGCATTGGGATGCAGCTTTTTGAGTTCCTCAATCGGCCCGCACTCCAAAGCACGACCGGGACAGGATGCCACGCAGGCGGGCTTAAGTCCGACACGCAGACGATCGACGCACATGTCGCACTTGGTCATGTGAGGATGCTCGGGCGTACCCATCTGTGTTTTTTCCAACGCCTCGAAGTATTGCGGCGCACCCCAGGGGCAGGCCTTCGCACAAGCTCCGCAACCGATGCACTTGGCGCTGTCGACAATGACCGCACCGAATTCCTTTTCCTTGGAAATCGCCTTGACGGGACAAACCTTTACGCAGGCCGGATCATTGCAATGGTTGCATGACATGGAAAGCGGCACCACCTCAACGTCCGGAGCTCGTTTTCCAAACTCAAAGAACGTCACGCGACGCCAGTTTTCCTTCATGTCAAAACGCCGCAAAAAGGCATAGTTCGATGCTTTATCGGATGTTCCGGCTTTCCAGTCCCTCGGCGTTTCCAAACTCTTTAAAGAATTGTCCGTCAGCCCATTGAGCTTGGCGTCGCCGCGACGTCCCTCGTTCCACTCTTTGCAGGCAACCGTACATGTGGCGCAGCCCAAGCATCGCTTCTGGTTAAAGTAAAAACCCCACTGTGTCATTTTCGTATTCCTCGACGTATTCGTTGATGATCTGCTTGAGCCGTTAGGCGGGCAATGTTGCACTCACTTCACACACACAACCGCCGGCGGCAAAGCCGCCCGACTTCGATGTCTGCAGATGCAGATAGGGGTCGCTCGCTCCGATGTCTCGGTCGATCGTCAGCGTATTGACGGCCCCGCCCACGTCAACGGGCACACGATGGCAAACGGCCTTGCCCGTACCGGCTGCGTCAAAGTAGGCGTCAAAGAATTCGGTTTGACTCGGCTGATACCAGGCGCCTTCACCGATCGATACGACTCCGGGCAATTGACGTACGGTGACTTTGGCCGGAAGTTTGATGCAACCTGCTTCGGTGTAGACATAAACGTCGGCACCGTCCTTGATACCGCGCGCTGCCGCGTCGTCAGGATGCATTGTGACGGCGTGCGGGAAAACGTCCTGGATCATCGTCGTGTTGTCAAAGGACGAATGCGAACGATTGGGCATATGCGGCGTCGTGTACTGCAGCGTATAGCGACGACCCGAAGCATGAGGCGTTTTCTCGAGAATGTCTTCGTAGCCGTCGGCCGGGCGCACGTACTGGGCACGAGCCACACCGGCCTGAACGCGACCGCGCTGCGCAAGCCAGGGGGAATAGAAATTGATGCGGCCGGTATCCGTCGGGAATTCTCCGGGCGCGAATTTAGCCGCTGCAATCACGCTCTTTTCGGGCGGAACGGGCAGCTGCAGGTTGGCCTTTTCAAGCATCTCCTCAAACGTGGGAAGCTTCATGTCGGGATCGACCGACTTGTAGGCTTCAGGCAACTTCGTACCCTGCCACTGAATGCGCATCACATCATGGTCCGTCATGCCGTGGCGTCCCCAATCCAGGCCGAGTCGCTCAGCGATCATCTCGTTGATGGCAACGTCGCTCTTGGCTTCGTACATGGGATTGACAACGGCGTTGACCACGTTCATGTCGGTCTTGACACGACTGCCCGTAAAGAAGCTCTCTTCGAGGTGCGTCACCACCGGAAGGACCAGATCGGAATAACGCGCCGTCGTACTCATGAAGCGTTCGTAGCTTACGACATAGTCGAGTTTTTTCCAGGCAAGAATCTTGGGATTGATGGAAGAGCGCTGATTAAACGGGTCGGCTGAACCGCCGCCGCGCCAAACCATATCAATTTCAATCTTGGCGTCGGGCCCCAGATCGATACCGTTGATGCCGAGCACGTCGGCTCGAATTTGTTCGGGCGTACGCGAATCGCGGCCTGTCAGCAACACTTTGCTTTGCATGTACTGAGAAAACAGCAGTGCGCTGTGCTTTTTCCCCTTGCACATGGCGGGCGCCTTGCCGAGCTTGACCGCCATACCGTCAACGGGAGCCAGAGCGCCGATGCCGCCGCCTCGAACCGTTGCGTTGCCGGTCATAGCCGCCAGACACAGGAGCAGCCATACATGGTACATGCCGTTGCCGGTACGCTGCGCACCGCCGCAAGTCCAGGTCGAATGCAAACAAGCGGGTTTGGTCTTGGCATAGGTCACAGCCAGTGCCTCGATGGTTTCAGCCTGAACACCCGACAGGAGAGATGCCCAGCGCAACACGCCCTCTTCCCCGCCGTGTTCGCGATTGAGTTCATCGAGATACTCCACAAACGACTGTCCTTTAGGCGTCGTAAATGTGGTTCCCTTCCATGGCTTGCCCGTGATCGGATCTTTCGCAGGAGAATGACTGACAACCGTGTCACCCGGGAAAAAGCCGAAGCAATACTTGCGGATATACGCTTCATCGTGCAGACCGCGCCGATAGATCGTATTGGCCATGGCTGCCAGAATGGCACTGTCAGTCCCGGGACGCGGTGCAATCCACGGCGTAATGCCCGGGGCTCCCGTTGCCATGGCGCCTACCGTGCCCGTGTAGCGCGGATCAACCACCACGATCGGAATGCCCTTTTCTCTGGCCTTGGTCATGATGAAAGGCAGATGCGGCGACGTTGTTTGCGGGTCGGCACCCCAAACGATGATGAACTTGGAATTGAGCATGTCAATTGACGGATGCCCGTTGACACCCTTGCCGAGTGCGTTAAAGAGCGCATCCATTTCGTTGCCGGCCGAGTGATGGCCCCAGCACGAAACGTACGGGCCGAGGAAAGCAAGCGGCGTGCTGCCAACCTCCCAGATGGGGATGTAGCCCAATTCCTTCTGGCGAGCTCTCGCCTTTTCGATATGCTCGCATGCACGGTCAATAGCTTCATCCCAGGAAATGCGCTTGAAGCCCGCAAGATTGCCGCGTTCGATCGTTTGAAGAAGCGGATACTTCAGACGGTCGGGAGCGTACAGGCGTTTACGTTCGGCATAACCCTTCATGCAGGCGCGACGCTGCATCTTACCGATCGATTCGTCCGTCTTGGCTGCTTCGCAACGCGGAACGTCACCGGCCGAGGTCAACGCAAGCAGTCTTCCGTTTTTGACATGGGCCTTCAACATGCACTGCCCGTGGCAATGAATTGCGTGATAGGTATTGACGACTTTGACGCTTTTGTCGAGCGTTTCGGCTGGCTTAGCACCGAGAACGTCCAGATCGGTCTTGGCAAGAGCCTGTGTCCAGCAGGACAGAGATGAGACGGCCGCCGCAGCGGACGTCATCTTAAGAAACTGACGACGTGTGGAGGGAAGAGCGCAACGGCTCTGTTGTTCGGATTTGCTCATGCGATTCTCCTGTTTTGGGGCAGAGAAGCTGCCGAGACCTTCTTGTTTTTGTGAGTACTCGGCTCCATGATTGCATCTTGGCCTGCCGGAGTAATTCCGACAACTGTCCCAAAGTGCAGTTATTCCTTTTCGGAATAGCGAATCCGCTAAAACGTTGGCATCCGCCCCCTAAAGTTAATGCGCGTCTGTAAGAGACCTGCGAGCAAACGTTCGGCGCGCTGCGTCAAGCCCTTCCGTCTGCGCCCAGCATTCGATCAAATACTGTTCCAAGCGGCGAATATGCGTGTTGTGTTCCGTGTGAGGATGTTTCAAAAGCCAGACCGGGCGTGCAGCGATTCGCCAGTCTTCCAAAACCAGTGTCAATCTGCCGGTTTTCAAAAGCGAACTGATCTGCCACAGCGGCACACCGACCGCGTAACCGGCACCGGCCAGGGCAGCAGCAGCAAGCGCTCCGGCGTTATTCACCCGCATTGTCGGCTCCACCCAAATGGCTACGCTCTCATCTTTGCCGAGCATCAGCGTTCGTCCGCTTCGTTCCGCAATAATCGGTCGTTTTTGAAGATCCTCCGGGACGCGCACTGCGCTTTGCGTTTTTAAAAAGTCGGGTGCCACAGCAATGCCGCGCTGCACGAACCCTAAAGCCGTCGCAAGAACTCGCGCGTTCGGTAGAACATCTTCACAGACAAAAAGGTCGTAGCCGATCATGTCCACGGGCATCGTATCGGCGTACTGTTCCACCATCACGGTCAATCCCTGCGAAGCCGGAAGGCTGCCGAATCGTGCCGTCCACTGCACAAAAAGCTCGGCCATGGAAGCCGGAACTGCAAGCCGCAGTTCGGTGCCGACACCCTTTTTGCTTGTGCTTTGCAGCACTCGGTCGAATGCTTGAATCACGGCGATCGCTTCTTTGTAGCGCTGCACACCCGCCCATGTCGGTTTGACGCCGCGCTTGCTGCGTTGCAGGAGCGGTTCACCCAGACAATTTTCAAGTTCTCCGATTTCGCGACTGACAAACGCCACATCGGTTTGAAACACATCGGCCGTCCGCAAAAAAGAGCCCTGCTCGACTGCTGTTGTAAACACACGCCACATCCGCAGCGTCGGCGTTTTGAGCTTTTTATCTTTTCCTACCATTCGCCCGGTCCTCTTTCGTGAATGGTGAGCTCCGGATGCGTATGCCACTTGTTCTCAATGAAATCGGCAAGTTCCTGAACAACGGCCCGAACGGGACGGTTCACGGGTAAAAGCATGCTCACGGGTGTTTCATCGGGAATCCAATCGGAAAGAACTTCCACCAGTCTGCCCCGGCGCACATACTCGAGCGTGTCGTAACGAAAGGCATGAACGGCAATGCCCGCGCCCGCCAGCGCCGCCGAGCGGGCTGCCGCATGATCGTGCAGTCGCAGTCGTGGCAGATACGGGATCACGACGCGTTCCTTGCCGCGGTGCACGACCAAAGGTCTGCCGTCCAACAGGTCGTTGCCACCCAAAAGCGAGTGATGTATGAGGTCTTCCGGAGAATGCGGCACGCCATGTTCGGCGAGATACCGAGGCGAAGCCACCATCATGCGCTGCATGAAGCCCAGATGCCGCGTAATAACTCGCTCGCAGGGGAAAAGTCCGTGACTGATGCGCAGGTCGCACCCGTGAGGCATCATCCGCACCGGTCCCAGCGTCAACGTCAGATCAATGACAACGTCGGGATGCCTGCTCTCGAAAGCCGTGATCCATCCGATGAGGAGGCCGTTTCCGATGGAGCTCGGCGCCGAGATACGTATCGGGTCCGTCTGCGTTTTCGCACTCGGAACAGCTCGATTGCAGAGTTGCCGGAATCGCTTCATGCAATCTTCGATCGGTTCGAGCAGCCGTATGCCTCGAGAATTGAGTTTGACGCCATTGGTTTCTCGTTCGAACAACGACCCGCCCATCATCTTTTCAAACCCGACAAGCCGGCGCGAAGCAGCCGAAGGCGATATCGAAAGTGATTGAGCAGCCGCTGCCACGGAGCCCGTCCGGACCGCCGCCAGAAAGACTTCAAAGTATTGGGTTTCGTCAACCGTCCGCATGGTTGCGTTAATAACAAAACAGTGTTGCCTAATAGGGACTTACTGCAATTGTACGGAACTTCGAAAATTGAATTGGGGCAAAACGATCGCGTTTTCCTCACCAGAAGAATCAACCATAGGAGAAGCTGACATGACCGTTACTTCCTGGATTGCTCTGGCGGTTGTAGCTGTTACGGTCTGGGCGCTCATCAAGCGCTATGAAACACGACTGGTCCTCATCACCGCCGGCCTGTTTCTGGCCTGCATTTCCTTCACCCCGATGCAGGCGCTCAACGCCTTCGCAAAATCCATGACCAATTCTGGCCTCATCATGGCAATCTGCTCGGCAATGGGTTTTGCTCTTGTCATTCAAATGACCAAGTGTGACGTGCATCTGGTCAAATTGCTCTCGGCACCGCTTTCCAAACTCGGCTTTGTGCTGATTCCGGCGGCTACCGCCATCACCTATTTCATTTGTATAGCGATTCCGTCGGCTGCCGGCTGCGCCGCTGCCGTCGGTCCGACACTCATTCCGATCATGCTGCGCGCGGGCATCAGTAAAGAAGGAACGGCAGCGGCGATTCTGGCCGGCACCTTCGGCTCCATGCTCTCGCCCGGTTTGTCCCACAACCCCTTCGTAGCCAAAATGGCCGGCATCGGCGTCATGGACGTCATCGGTCTTCATATGCCATACACCTTGGTGTGCGGCGTGATCTCTCTAGTCGGCGTCTCGATTGTCTGCTTTGCGCTGGGCGACTATAAGAAAGGACGGACCGAAGAAGCTCAGACTGCCGTTTCCGACGATATCGGGCGCTGCAACATTCTCAAAGCAATTGCGCCGCTCATTCCTGTCGCTCTGCTTGTGACGGGCAATCTATGGCTTCCCGCCATCAAAATGGGCGTAGCTCAGGCCATGCTGATCGGTGCCATCTATACACTTGCCGTCACGCTTGCCAATCCGCAGGAATTCTCCAAGAAGTTCTTCGTCGGCATGGGCAAAGGCTACGGCGACGTTCTGGGCATCATCATTGCCGCGGGTGTTTTCGCCGCCGGTCTGACGGCTTCGGGACTTGTGGCCGTCTTTATCGATCTGCTCAAGCATTCCAATGAAATTGCCCGCTGGGGCGGTTCGATCGGTCCGTTTGTCATGGGCGTGATCACGGGTTCGGGCGACGCAGCGGCGTTTGCCTTCAATGAAGCTGTCACTCCGCACGCCGAAAGCTTCGGCATGCAGGTTCCGACACTCGGTGCCATGGCTGCACTTTCGGGCGCCCTCGGTCGCACCATGAGCCCGATTTCGGGCGTTGCAATCGTCATTTGCGGTCTCACGATGGTCAATCCCATCGAACTCACCAAGCGCCTGGCTCTGCCGATGTGCGTGTGCGTGATCTTCGTTGCGTTGGCAATGGTCTAACCGCTCGTTTTCTGTTGGAGTTAAGAATCATGAACTACATTGAAAATGCTGTTGCTCTGCGGCGTGAACTGCATCAGATCCCGGAACTGGGCTGGGGTGAATTCTGTACAACTGCGCGCATCATCGAAGAACTTGACCGGCTCGGTTGGAAAGTGCATGCCGGACTCGAGCAAATCGGTCTGGACGACGTCATGGGCCGCAGCCCCGAGTTCGTTAAGCAAAACATCGAACGCGCAAAGAGCGAAGGCGTAAGCGAAGCCATGCTTGAGCGCATGCAAGGTTTTACCGGCTGCATCGCCGAGTTCGACACGGGGCGTCCGGGTACGGTAACCGCCTATCGCTTTGACATCGACTGCGTGGGCGTTCAGGAAACTGACAAGCCCGAACACCTGCCCAACAAAGCCGGTTTTGCCTCAAAACATCCCGGTGCCATGCATTCCTGCGGGCACGACGGACATACCGCCGTCGGCCTGACGCTCGCTCGCTGGATCGTCGACAACAAAGATTCGCTCTCGGGGCGCATCAAACTCATTTTCCAGCCGGCAGAAGAAGGTGTGCGCGGCGGGGCTGCACAAGCCGCTTCCGGTCTTCTGGATGACGTTGATTATCTGCTCGGCGCCCATCTGGCCATGATGTGCCCGACCGGTGAAGTCACAACCGTTCCCACTGGTGTTCTTTGCACCACGAAACTTGACATCCGCCTTACTGGTGCGCCCGCTCACCCGACCATGAGTCCGCATTTGGGCAGAAACGCGTTGGCTTGCGCCTGCACATGCGTCACCGAACTTCTCGGCATGGCACGCCACGGCAACGGTTTGGGCTGCATCAACGTCGGCCTGATGAGCGCGGGCGAATGCCGCAACGTGATTCCCGTACACGCTCAGATTCAAATGGAAGTGCGCGGCGAAACGGCCGAAATCAACGACTTTATGGTTGACCAGGCTGTCAGAATCGTCAAAGGTACCGCCTTGGCCTACGACGTTCAATACGAAGTGGAAAAAGTCGGTGAAGCCGGTGAAATGATTAACGATCGTGAACTGATCGATCTTGTTGCGGAATGCGCTCACGAAGAACCCACCTGCAAGAACGTTGTGGATCGCAAGAAACTGGGCTGCTCGGAAGACTTCACGCTTCTGGCTCGACGCGTTCAGGCTCACGGCGGCAAGGCCGAATTCTTCGTTGTCGGCGCCGACAGAACGGCGGCTCACCATCAGCGCGAATTTGATTTCGACGAAACGGGTCTTGAAACCGCCTTCGGCATTTTCCGCCGTACCCTTGAAAAATTAAACGGCCGCTAACGCCGAACGACGGGCAATCTGACAGCCCTCCTCCTCCCGATGCCATGCGTGTCGGGAGGATTTTTCATTCGGAACCAAAGGTTGCTCGAAGGAGGCGATGATCACCTTGGCATCTTCTCTGCCGAGAACGAACCTTTCGTTGCGCTCGATAACAGAGCAAGCGGCCTCAAGTGCCGCTTTTCTAATGAAGGCAGACAAAGACTCGCCTTCGTAGGATGCAGCCAATTGCAGCAGGCCCTTGTCCTCCGCTCTAAGTCGAAATTGAACTCGTTTCACTGCAGAGACGGTGCTACCCATTGTTATCTCCCCGAACTTTCACTATCTGTGTTCTGCCTGCTATACGCCTTGCTTGTCCGATTCCTGCGAAATTAATCCGTCCGGGCCTTCGTTTGTAAAGAGTTCCAACGCAATCGCCTCCACGTGTTTGTCAAACGGGAAACAATCGTCCCAATCGCGCATGACGCCGAGTTCGCCGCGCAACATTTCTCGGATTTCGTCGTCCGTCAGATGTTGGGCAGAATTCCGGCTCAACAGATTGCTGCGGATGATGAACGACTTATCTGTCTTGAGCTCGTCCACGACGGCTTTGGGCAAATCTCGGCGTTCTGAGAGTTTGCGGCGAACATCAAACGACTTGCTTTGCGCAAGCCGCGTGAGCAATTCCTCCTGAACACCCTGCTCGTCCCAATACGCCAGAGACGAGTGAACCGATACCGGCAGCCAGAAAATCGGCTCGTTGGGATCAATTTCAGATGCATTGATTTCGCCGTCAGGTTTAAGAAAACCAATGGCGAATACATACTCGCCGATGCGTCCGTACGGATTGTCGCAGGAACGATTCTCTCTGCGGCTATGATGGGCCGTCTTTATCGCAACAAAGTCGTTTTCTTCGATTCTTATCCGCAGCTCCTCGAGCGTCTCCCTCAGATCTCCATCGGGATCGTTGGTAAACACTTCGACAAAAGTCTTGAGCTTGTCGATGACTCCGGCCTCAATCATGTCCTCCGAGAAACCGCTGAAGTGCACAAGGTTTTGGAACACCTGAGACTTGATCGCCTCATCGCGCTTGACGAAGGCGATGAGCTCTTCAACATTGAGCTTGAAAAGGTTCTCAGGATTCTTTGCAAGCACGTTGCAGACATCGAACCCGTGATCTTTGGCAAGCTGTCGCACTGCTTCCTCTGAAAGACCGTGACCGGCAGCGGCAATCTCGCGCATCCAGACGTCGGGGTGTCAAGCCAGGCGATCAAAGAATACGGATGCCTCTTTGACGATAATTGAGGCCTCGTTCTTGTTTTGTACTCGCGACATCAGACTGCCGGCCTTTTCCGTTTTGAGCGGACAGATAAAGACGTCCTCGAGCGTATCGAAAGAGAGTTGCCCTTCTTTTCTGCGGCCTCCGAACAGTGAAAGCAAAGACACCGACTCGAGCTTGTCGGCAAGTTCATAGAAATTGTGATGTCTGACTTTGCGAAGCATGAATTCACGCGGGAAAAATCCCATTTCTTGACTCCTTGCTGCCGATCTTTTGGCAGCCAAAGTTCGTTTTGCAGGTAACCTCACGAGGCTATGTTGGATTGGCCAGACTTCAAATATTCCTTGAAAAACGCCAAGGCTTGATTGCCCAGCCGATCTGCTTGCTTCAGCCCCCAGGTCATGAAGTCAGCCGCAGCCTGTCTGTCAGACGGTACGACCGGTGTTTCGGCAACGCGGGCAAGGCAACCGAGAAGTTGTCTCATCTGCCAGGTAGCGAACCTATCAAAAGGAACATTGGTCGTAGCCTTGGAACGTGCATTGCTGATCTTGGAGTGAACAAGTCCTGCCAATACCGGATAACGCTCGGCGATGGCCTGCAATTCCTGCTCGTTGTTGCCAATCAGCCAGCCGCGTTGTCCTCCCCTCAATGTGACTTGAAATGCTCCTCGCAAGGTGTCGTTTGCTTCGTCACAAAAGACGTAGCTCCTCCAATAGTCCTTTTTGTAGCGGCCTTCGCCAATCGGTGTCGAGAAGATGTCAAAACCATCAGGGGAGTATTGTTCTCGACAGTATTCCTGCATGATCGCCAGTGCTTTGTCGACCAGGAAGTCCGTGCAGATCACGAAATCACGAATCGAGCACTCAATGAGACCGGCCTCCGACGTTACTCGGCACTTGAGCAAATCCTGAATGCCGTCGGAGCAGTGACACACCGCGTTAAGAAGCGAAAACGGATTGACGCACTTATCGGCTTTGAATGTCTTCACAAATCCCCAGTAGTCATCGTGGTCGTCGTCCTCGTCGCTGTCCCATAGTTCGTGAACCTCAATGCATCGGAAACAATCGACCGCTGCGTAGAAGTCGAGCGCCTGCCGTTGTTTCTCGTGCGGGAAATGGATAAGCACCTCATGGTGTTCATCGTCGCAATCGCCGTAGAGCTTCAGGAAGAAATCCGTCCGCGCCTTTCCGTTTTCAACAAAGATCGGGTATTCAGCTCGGATGTCATCCACTTTGAGCGTGACGCCGTCCACACGGAACTTTTGATTGCGAAAGTCCTCAATTTTGAGGTTCTCGCCTTCGACGATATGCATCACAGGCTCGTACTTGGAGTTCAGCGCCTTCATCAGGTCATCGACATTGGTAAACCAAGGCATTTTCTCTTTCCCGGCTAGGCCGGCTCCTCTCTTCCCATAACCGTTCGCTTGCATGAGCTGACGGTGTTCAAACATTTTGTTGACCGATATCGTAAGGAGGGATGCGACAAACTTCGTCGCATTGCAACGAAAGCAGCGATCGGGGAAAATAATTGCACATCAATTGATCAACGAATGCTCCATGCGTCAATCGTTGACGCACCGAGACCTATTCTGCACTTGTCGAATTTCACGAAATAAATGATGAGAAAGTGCAGTATGTCTGATCGCGCCACCTCGTTGAACCTGAACAATTCCAACATCGGGCACTCCGTCGTCAACCTTTGGATGCTGCGATTGCTGTGCAATGGTGACTTGTGGGCAAAAGTAGCCCGCAACGACATGTACTCCCACGACGCCTTGCCGAAGTTCTTCTGGGGACTCAAACTTCGTCGTCACCTGCATCTGGGAGCATTGATCCTCAACAATGAGAAGTTCTTGGAAACCGGCGCCGTCAAAGACATCAAAGCGGTTACAGACGTCGAGATGGAACTCGATGAGGATGCTGTCATTGCTCCTGAAAAGCGCATCCGATATTTGATCGAAGAAGTCTGGCCTCAATACAACTTTATCGACGGATTGATGCCTTTCCTGACGGTCCAGCCCCGTCATCCGGAGACCATCGGCGCGTACTGTCGCCCTTTTCCCGGCCATCCGTTTACCGCCAAGTTGTTGGAAAACGGCATGCCGCGTGCCTTTAGCCGTGAACTGCGATATTTGGAATCGGCCTGCTCCGACGAACTCTCCGCTTTGCCTGAAGCCTTTGCCGCCAACCTTCGTCTGCTTCAGGAGAACTTCAAGCTCTCGGATCTGGAAACCCGCATTCTCGCCTTCGTCTACTGTGCGCGTGATGTGAAGCTCGTCAACCGTCTGCTGTGCGATCTGTTCGACTACGGCGAGCAAGGCATGACACTCGTCATCGATACGCTCTCCCTGGCTCTGAACGCTGATCGCGAAGACGTCAAGAAGGCGCTGGCCGCCGAAGGAAAGCTTGTTTCCATCGGTCTTCTGGATTACGGTGAATCGGGCGACGAATTTTGCGAGCAGATTGTTCCAGGTGCCGTGCTGTCTCCTTCAACCTTAAGCGTGAAACTGTCCTTGTCCAAATTGCTTCAGGAGTCGTTTTTGCCGGCACCCGAACCGACCTTGAGCGTCGAACACTTTCCGCATCTGCCGATCGTGAGCCGCGTTCTTCTCCCCTACCTCAAGTCTGCCGTAGCCGGCGAGCGCAAAGGCGTCAACATCCTCTTTTACGGACCTCCGGGCAGCGGCAAAACGGAACTTACGCGTGTCATTGCCAAGGAACTGGGGCTCACCGGTTACGAAGTGCAGTTCGCCGAAAAGGAAACGCGAAAGAAAGAGGAGCGTACCTCGCGACTGAAGTTCTGGAAGGCTGCGGGCAACGTCCTTTCGCAAACCAATACCAATATTTTGGTGATTGACGAAGCCGAAGACGTCTTCAACGACCTGGGATCGTTCTTTTTCAGCGGACGCACCAACAAAGGTGAAATCAACCGCCTTCTGGAAGAAAATCCGGTTGTCACGCTTTGGACCGCCAATTCGATTGGCAACATCGATCCTGCCATGTTGCGTCGCTTCAATATGGTAATCGAAGTCAAGTCACCGGGGCTTGCCTATCGACGCGAAATGATCAGCAAAGCGTTTGATCACCGACTCTCGAAAGGCACGACCGAACGGCTTGCCTTAACGGAAAATTTGTCGAGCGCCGTGATTCGATCGATTTCGGACATCGTTCGCGAAACGGGCAAAACGTCCGAATCTCCTTCTGAGGACGAGATCATCGAGATGGCCGACCAGATGCTCAAGGCCCAGCACATGGGACGCGTCGTTGACAACAACACGCTGCTGCCGGAGCTCTACGAGCCTCAGTTTGTCAATTCTGAACTGGATCTCGAAAATCTGCTCGAAGGGCTGCGTGCTGCTCACTGCGGGCGTCTTTGCATCTACGGGCCTCCGGGCACGGGTAAGTCTGCTTATGCCGCGTACGTTGCTCGGGAACTCGGTATTCCTCTGATGCGCAAAACCGGCGCGGAACTCACGAGCTGCTACGTGGGCGTAACGGAAAAGCTCATTGCCGACGCCTTTGAGACGGCGCAGCGCGACGGCGCTTTGCTTTTGCTCGATGAAGTGGATTCGTTCCTTCGTGATCGCCAGGCGACTCGGTACAGCTGGGAAGTGACGGCCGTCAACGAAATGCTTGCTCAGATGGAACGCTTCGGCGGTTACTTCATCGCAACCACGAATCTGAAGGACGACCTGGATCCTGCGTGTCTGCGTCGCTTTGATCTGAAGACGAAATTTGACTACCTGCGCCCCGAACAGGCCGTGGCGATGGCCAAGGCTTATGCGGGCAAGCTTGGTTTGACTGATGGCATCGAAGCGCTTGACCGTGTGGCCGATTTCGGAAATCTGACGCCCGGAGACTTTGCGGCCGTGGGCCGTCAAGCGGCGTTCAGGAAACTTTCGGGGACCGAGGATTTTGTCGAGCGTTTGGCTGTCGAGTCGAACTTGAAGGCTGCAGGGATGGGAAATCCGAAACGGTGGATTTTGTAGTGGTTGATGCAAGTTAATCAAATAATGCTTGAGTTTCTTGTAGCGACTAACGCAACTTCTCTCAGAGGCAAGGAGATAATGATTCAATAACATAAAGTTGCGTAAAACTTCTTTCAAGAAATATAGATGACGAAAAAGAAAACTACTTCCCCTAACAACGAGCCACTCGGTGACAAATCTGACAAATTGAATCCTGACGATTTTGACAATATTCTTAATTTTTTATCGGCTGAAGCGTGCGCCCAAAAGGATACCGATTCTTTCGATGAGGACACTGAAAATACGTTCGCAGATTCCTGGTACGATGCTTCAGATGAGTCAGATGAAGCGACCGTCGAAGAAATTGAGAATCTTGGATCTGCAACGGCCGTTCCAGCATCAGACGATGCAGTTGTTGATCGTTCCCAACGCACTCTCTGGACGCATAGCGACTGGGACGGTTTAAGCCGTCGATTTGAAATTTGCAGCCTCTGGCACTGGGCTAGCGGGCCGATTTATCCGTTCGGTTCCGGCTTGATTGCGGCATGCGATCAAATTGGCAACCGCATGACATTCTTTAGGCTCGATGGTACCCGCGCAACGGACAGGTGGTTTGAAAATGAACATCCCGAAAGTGGCTCGTCTGATCTCTTGACCGAGATCATGCATTCTCCTCGGCGGTTTGCTTGCGCAAGAGTATTTCTCAAACCTAAAGGTGAAGAAGGCTATCGACTTTTTTCTGAAACTTTTGATCAGATTTCAGAGAACGTATACGTCGATGCTGCATCCTATTTTCAAAACGAAAGCGCTTGGGCGAAAAAAAGCGACGGTACTTTCATTGTGGTGCATGCTGACGGCACGGAATCGACAATTGAGAAGAGCTACGCAGCAATCCATTGCTTCAATCGTCACGCTGCCTCCGTGAGCACCACTCCGCCCCAGGTGAAATACGGTGAGGGACTGCATTGCAACGTGGCCGAACGTGGTTGCTGGGGGCTGATCAATTCCGAAGGTCAGGAAATTCTGACGCCACAGTTTGCCTATATTTTTGAGCAGGCAAACGGACTTTTCCTTTGCGTCAAGGATCCGGTTGAAGAACCGGACAATGGGAGTCTCATTTCGAGCGATGCCGAGATCTTCCTCTACAACGACCTGGGAAGACAAGTTCTACCTTGCTCTTATGAAGGCCTAAGCCCACTATTTAACCATGCATCAGAAGACGGCCTTTTTGAAGACGGTGTCCGCTTCTGGGCTAAAAAAGGCAGCCAATGGGGCATCATCAATGAAATGAATGAAGAGTTCAGCGGATTTATCCTCCCCGAAAAACCGTGTTCTATCAATGACGTTGCATGGAACAATCTGACGATCGTGACGCTCACCCCGGGGCCGAAAAATAAGCGGTACCTCGATAGAGACGATATCATCGACATTGTGTCCTGCGATTCGGTTCTTCTGGATCATGTTAACCAGCCGCATATTGAGACGGCTTTCAATAATCAGAATATTCTCGTTTCCGATCTAGACGAGGACGACAGCCAATACCGGTTTGTCTACATCAACGGTGTTTTCACCTTAGCCGACGAATTTGTTGCTGACGACAATAATTCCGACTTTGTACTTACCGATGCCGAGCTTAATTTCCTTGATCAGGTCAGTAACCGATGCTTCGGTTATTCCTACACCGGGAACTTATCAGACCCGATCGAAAATTGGGATAGAAAACCCATGATGGCAACAGAATGCTATGATGGTTGGCATCTGATTCAGCTCAACGTTGTGTCAGCTGAAAACGTCGGTAGGTAATGTGCGCTATAGCGGAGTGCGATATGACCACAAAACAAAACGAAGATAAAAACCGTTGGGTTGATCCGAAATTCGACTACCTCATTCGAATGTTCGGTCGACGTACCGGTCGCAAAGACGCCGAGAATTTTGTCGTCAATATGATCTGGACCAAACTGCTTGAACGCGGCTGCGAAATTCAACCCATCACACAGCAGATCGTTTTCGGAACCAGCGGCAAACACTACTACCTTGATCTTTATTTCCCGGCAGTAAAACTTGCAATCGAATGCGACGAAGGTCAGCACAAGGATCTTGCGATTGCAGATAACGACCGTGTTGAGGATATCCTCGATGCATTAATTAAGTCTGAGGACGAGAATAAAAATAGGGACAGACGCCAGATCACACCTTGGAAAAAGCTTGCAGTCCAGAGAGCCAAAGAAACACTTGATGCGAAATTCATGCGAGTCAAAACGTATGAAACAAACTATGAAGGAATTGTGCGTCAGATCGATCACATAGTTGACGAAATCATTTCTCGTAAAGATATTGCTGAACAAGAGAATCCCGGTTCAACAGCTTGGAAAAAACCGCAGGCTGAGATTGATGAACTGAAACGCAAAACTCAGGCAGAACTCGTTGCGGGTCACTCTCCTGAATTTCAGACAATTGCTGAGGCCTACAACCTCTTTCGCCGGGATCCTGTAGGTGCGATGCAGCGTGGATGGTTCTCTCTTCCAAACCAGAAATACACGTTGTGGTTTCCACAGTCGCCTAAAAAAGGCGAAGACGGTAGACTGGAACCTAGGAATAATGATGGGTGGATAAACCTTATTCAGGAAGATTTTTCCATTCTCGAAACCAACGTCAAAAATCCTGCTGAAACAGCATGCCCTCCTCAAGACAACAAAGAATTGCTTCCCCGCTTGACTTTCTTTAAAGATAGGAACGCACTCGAAAAAACGGTTTACCGGTTCGCCGGCGTATACCAATTTCTTGAAGTTACTGAAAAGGGCCGACTTTATCGGCGAATTGCCGATGGCATCCGCTGGTACCGCGGTCAGAACGATGAATTCCCCATGAAGATTGAGCTTATCAATCTGAACAATTGATCTCCACATAGAAGCAGAGGGGTACCTAACGGCTTCCCTCTGCGTCATCGTTCCTGCCTTGCCGCACCAGTTCCTGAAGATCGCGCATTTTTCTGCTAGCCCAGTGGTCGAATGCTTTCGCCATCTCAATCTCTGGCCAGCTTGCGTCGGTTAGCTGTCAAATGAAATTTGCCGGCCTGGGAAATCCGAAGCGGTGGATTTTGTTGTGAGTAATATTCGTTGTTGCAAGCTAATCAAATAATGCTTGAGTTTCTTGCATCAACTAACACGCAAGACTGAGCAATCGCCCGGTTTACTGACGAGTGCGAGCTTTTCCCTACAGAGCCTGATCTGGACGAATCACGATGGAACAAACAGGTCTCTGTTACGCATCAAAGACTTGCCACGAGCTCGCGACAGCTCGACTCCATTCTCCTCTCACCAACTCGGCAAGGCCGTCATGATGTCTCGGGAAGTAGAATGCTCGCACCTTGTTTCGGAAACGCCATGTCGCTTGCCTACGTTCCACTTCATTCACTACGACGCGCTTTCGTTGCCGCTACCTGTGCGCTCGTCGGATCTTTCGTCTCCCCGGCATCATTCGCCTGGGATCTGACGATCCTGCACGTCAACGACGTCCATTCGGCGGCAGCCGGCGTTAACGACCGCGGCCCCGTCTACGATGACACCGATGCCGTCGGCGGCCTTGCACGCGTTACGGCGCTCGTAGCCGACGAGAAAGCAAAAGCGAAGGTCCAAGGCAAAGCCGTGCTGGCGCTCGATGCCGGCGACTTTTGGCAGGGGACTCACTTTTTCAGAACGGGCGGCATGCCTTGGGCTCGGGAAGCCATGCGACACATGCCCTGGGACGCGGTGACACTCGGCAATCACGAATTCGACCTAGGATGCGAAACACTTGCCCGGTATGTGAAGGCACTTCCCTTCCCGGTTCTCGCCGCGAATCTTGAAAAGAATCCCGCCTGCCCGCTCTCAACCGCTCCGCTTCCAGCAACCGTCGTAAAGGACTTTAATGGAGTCAAGGTCGGCATCATCGGTCTTGTCAACGATGAAGGCAAAGACATTTCCGAAGCCTGCCCTAAAACGAATTTTGCCGACCGTGCAACGGCGCTTCGACGTGCCGCAGCGGAACTAGAAAAATCTGGCGTCACGCACATCATCGCGGTGACGCATGTGGGCTACGAAGCCGATCAGGCGCTTGCCCGCGCTGTGCCTGCTATCGATGTGATCGTCGGAGGCCACACCCACAGCGTTCTCGGTGTTCATCCGCATTCGGAAGGTCCTTACCCGACGGTCATCGCGCATGACGACGGCTCGAAGACGCTCGTGGTACAGGCGGGGCGCTCGACACGCTATCTCGGACGGCTCACGGTTTCTTTTGACGACGCGGGCCGCATCGTGCAGTTCCGGGGAGATCTCGAAGAACTCGTACCGAGCCTTCGTCGCGACGAAGCGATGCACGAATTCGTTGTCCAGTCGATTGAGGCCATTCGCGCCGATCAGGAGCGTTTCGTGGGCGTCAACACGTCAACGCTTCCCGACGGGCTCGATCCCTGTCGTGAAGGCGACTGCCTCTCGGGAATGGCGACAGCCGATGCGTTTCTCGCCTGGGGCCGCTCTCGAGGTGCAGTCGCGGCGATTTTAAACGGCGGTGCCGTACGAGCCGCCATGCCCATCGGCCCTGTCACCCACGCCGATCTGCTCGATATTCACCCCTTCGGGAACCGTATTCAGGTGGCCGACGTCTCGGGCGCAGTACTCCGGGAGGCGCTTGAACACGGTCTCTCAGAGCCCGACGTGATCGGCCCAAGACTCCTGCAGACAGCGGGGCTTCGCTATCGAATCAATCCTGCGGCCCCCGTGGGCAAACGCATCGTGTCCGCTGAAATACGCACGAAAGAAGGAATCTGGGCGCCGATTCTGCCTGAGAATGTCTATCGCATCGTTACGATCGCCTACCTTCTCGGTGGGGGCGACCATTTCTCGGTGCTCGGACAACACGCCAAGATATTGGAAACCGGCCCTCTCGAAGTCGACGTTCTTGAAGCCTATCTTCGTGAAAAAAAGGACCAGGACAATAATCTGCCCACACCCGCAACCGGGCGGATCGTCGGCATGCCCGTCCATTGATGGTTGGGCTGGATCAAAGGCTCCCGGTTCCTTTCACGTAGGGAAATGACCGCTTGAACCGGATTCCGAAAAGCTGTGAATTCGCCAACCGGACAACGAAAGACGATAGTTTTGTGCAAGACCAAGCCGACTGCGCGTTTGTTGCCGAAGGCTAGTGACGGACTTCGCAAATTCGCCTCCGGCTTTGGTAACGTATATTTTTGAAATGACGCTCTATGAGCTTGTCATTTTCTTTTTTTCAAACTTCGATTAAGTTAGCCAGGTCCAAATAGGAATTGCAAACAGAGCACAGAACGTCGAGAGCCACAGCAATAATATGACATTTTCAGTAGAGTCATCATCGTCACACAGTGTCAGTGGTAAAAGTCAAAAAGATATAAGTGACATTGGTATCACCATCACAATAACCCATAGAATAATCCAACACAGGATGTCAAATAAGAAATTTATCATCTAAATATCAGACCTCGATAAACACTTTAAAACACCCTCACCCGTCACTTGCTTTTATCTCAAAAATAAATATTTTTTGGGATGACGTCCTATATTCTGCCATTTGAGTTCTAGCTTTTTGAATAAAACTCACTCCAACCAGTTAAAAATCAGAAGTCCAATTATTGTGTCAACAATCAGAATGAAGTACGTTAGACACCCTATACATTCCTCTGAGACATACTTACCACCTAACATCAGAGGAATAAAGCTCAGGACTGCAATTACCATGATTATCGCAATCCCCTTCCATCCAAAAACACAAAAAGTTATGATCCAAGTAATTAAACTCGACATTTAAATATCCCGTCCAGTTCACTTCGCATCTGACAAAAAATTCAAGGTTTTGTTTCCATGCCACAATGTGCACTCATCACCAATCGCTGCCCTATTGCAGAAAATTTCTCATCACCAGTTAACTTTTTTGAGACTGATCTTCCGTTTTGGTGACAATTTTGACTGCATCCTCAACTTTTCTGATTAAATCAATATCGCAGAATTCCTTGGTGACAGCCATTTGAATATTTGTCTCGTCCGAAGTCAAGAGATCAAGGAACGCTCCGAGAAAATTGTTGAAAGACTTATCGTCGAACTTGAGTTCCACCAGCAATGAGTAATCCGTACAGAATTCGCCGTATTTCTCCAGTATCTCTCTGTTCTTTTTGTTCTGAATATTTTGGAGAGCAGCATCAATTTCAGCATTGCGCGGCACAGCACCCGACCATCGTTCAGACGATTAAATCTGTTTTGAGCTGATGGTGCATTTTTTCCTGCCGATTGAAATCTGAAAACTCCAATCCTTGGAAAAATCGTGCTTCGTCAATCGCTCGACAAGTTCTTTTGCATCTGACGAATCCACCACGAGGCCGTCAATCACCCGACCGTTCCTGTCCCGCACAACCGGAGTTCTGCTTCCCGTTAGGCCCGTCTTTGAAGCCAACGCAATCAGAGCCATGATGCGACGAAGACCGATTTCCGGCACTTTGGTCCAGTAAGGAAACACTTCCTCTTCACGAGTTGTGAAATGAATAACTGACATACAACCACCTTTCTGTGCTGGTACTTGTTGCCCATCGTAAAGGTGGTTGCGTCATCGACTGACGCGTACGTGATGACCGCAATGCTCACTGTTCGTTTTGGAGCATGTTCGTAGGTCAGGTCGCCGATTGGTTTGCGCTTGTCGCGGTTATGGAGCGGTATCTGCCAAGGCGATTCATAAATTTTTTCAACCCCCATTTGACAGATTTAACCTTTCGGTTATAATGCGCCTTCCTTTGAAGGCCTTACGGCTTTTGCTCGGTCCTCTCTACCAATGGAGGGCCGAGCTTTTTTCATTTTCCGCCTGCACAAAAATACTCCGGCTACGAGCCCAGCCAGTCGTGCTTGGCAAACGATGCGATGTAGTCAGCCCAAAAACGGTCCGTTTCCACCGTACACAAGCGCTTGGCAAGCTGCGCCTGCTGATTCGCTGTCGCTCGTGCATACGAAGCCAGCCAAAGCAGCTTTGCTGACGGATTGTCGTAAAGTTGTGTCGCTTTCTGATCCGTCGTCTTATTGCTGTTTTCCACGTTTTCCGAAGCGTTGATCAGTGCCAGATTGGAAAAATGGTCGAGTACCGTTCTGTCTTTAATGCTCGGGGTTTCTCGGGCAATCCAATGCTCAATCTGTGAGCGCGATACGATCCGCATCGTGTTAACTCTTTCCGCGAATAGCTTGCGGAAATGATCCAACTGATCGGCGTCCGATTTTTCGACGTTCAGCGCCGCGATGCGTTCGGCGTGTTGAGGATGAGCAAGCGCTTGGGCAAGATAAGAAAAACACTTTCCCTTCTGCATGGAATCTACCCACAACAGCCAGTCTGTGAAAAAAAGCTTCCAGCGCACACCATTTTCTGTGTACCGCCACGCAACAAAGGTTTCGTCCGGCTTGTCACACTGTCCGACAGACATAAAAGCGTTCTTTACGGCATCAACCAACTTAGCTTCGTCGATGCCGGCTCCGAGCTTCAGCATGTTTGCCGTCATCTTGCCCGCTGCGTTTGGATTAGTAAAACGCTGCAGTCCCCAGAGAATCAGACGCAAATAGCCGTGTTTAAAACCTTTGCCCTTGCCGAAGCTGTTTTCCACTTTGTCGGCCAACTCCTGCGCCGATGAGGCTCCTGAAAGCAAAGCTTGCGCGCTCTTAGGGAGGCAATTGACCGGACAAAGATCCTGGACGGCGGTGTGAACCAGCGACAGAAGCCAATACTGTCCGGAGTACTGGTAGCCATTAGCGGCATAGAAAGTGTCGAGCAACAAGGCAAAGGGCGACTTGTTTTTGCTCTTAGCAGCCAGAAGTTCGTCCGCTTGCCGCGCGACCATCGCTGCAATCCACAGAATCGACATGAAGCTCCAGACGTCTTTGCGTCGTTCCTGATCGTCAAGCTTGGCGTTTTCGTTCTTGACGTCTTTACCGACAACGATGCGATCGTGCAGGCCGCGGTAGTCAGATTCGCCCGGTCTCGGACGAATATTGAGTGTCTCGAACTTTTCATCGTCTGCGCCTTTGACCGAGCGGAAAACCTCATTGGCGATCACAAAGAGATTCTCGAAGTCAACGACAAAACGGCGTTCCTCAGAACTTTCGGTGAGTTCCGCGTCCGTTTCGCTTTGGTCTTGCAATTTCGTCTTACTGTTGAAGGCGTTCCCGACGATCTCGAAAAATTTCGTGCCACCTTCCTGTCGATCGACCCGGGAAGCTTTAGAACTTTCCCCGAGTACGTCACTCACGCTCTTAACGATGTCTTCAACACGGAGCTGCGGATCGGAACGTAGCAAGGCGGCAATGCCGCTCCAAAGGCGGTCAAAGGCGATGCGCTCGGCGTCGTTCGCATCCTTGAGACATTCCACAAGCGTAGCCTTGGCGATGTCAATGGAGCGCAATGCCTGTCCGCGCATGTTGACAATCTCAAACATGGCAGGACCTTCATAAGGGTTGGCGTCGTCGATGGGCAGAATCACACGCAAAACGCAAACGCTCTTGCGAATGCAGTCGGCAAATTTTTCAAACGGCGTTAACCCCTCTTCGTCCGAAAAAATCAAACCGTCTTTTGCGGCGCCGTTGATTTTTAGGCAAACGGACGAGAGTATCGCCTGACTGATTTTGGGGCGGTTGTTTTCAGCCAAATTGTCGTACTGACGAATGACCGAAGGCGTCCAGCCGAAATCTTCTTCTCTGACCGCATATTCCGGGTCGTTTGAATGCCCCTTGCGTTGATCGAGAATGGCCAGAAGAACGTCAATGCTCGTCAGGCGCTGCTGGCCGTCCAAAACCTCGAGAGCCTCTCGCTGATGGCAAACGACCGTACCCAGAGAATAGCGGCAAGTCTTGTCTTTACTGTACCGAGCAAAGTGCGTGATGAGATCCTGAACAAGAACCTCAATTTGCTTGTCCGTCCAACAAAACGGACGCTGATAGGCCGGCACAACCAGAACCTTCTTATCGGCTTGCAGCTCGCCCACCGTGAACAAATCTGCATCAAAGGACGTACTCATTGTGCCTGCTCCTTGAACGCGATTGTCTCAACACGCGTTTCCTCATCAAAGTATTCGCGGTATCGCTGTCGTCTGTCGCCAACCATAGCCCACGTGACTTCATCAGGGTGCGTAAGCCGTTCAAGCTCGCGACGGCACTCCGCCGGACTGTTGGTGCGGTACGGAATCGTGATGAGATTTTCGGTGGGCCGGTCCAACTTGAAAAAGGCAATCTGCCGAGCGCCCTGAAGCTGCCCGAACAAAAGGATTTGCTCCTTATCGTTGCGTTTCAATGGAACGCGCAGGCGCTTAAATAGCCGAATGTAGCACTGGACATAAACAAGAAAATCCATGTCCTTGTTGTAAGCATCGCGCAAGCGGTCGACATCATTTTCAAACGGGCGTTCAAGGTCCGGAGCAACTGTCGCAAAGCGATCGAGCCAGCAAACCGCAGCCTGAACGGCAATTTCGTGACTATTGTCGAAAAACGGTTTGTGGGCCAGCACCATGTCGTGAAACATGTTGCACACGTTCGCGCCGACATTTTCATCCGTCATGGCTTCGGGGTCCTTGCTAAGACGTACCGTGCTGTAGAGCGCCTCCACAATGCGCTGATAGTATTCGAGCGTTTGGAAAAACGGCAGCCCGGGTGCGATGGGCGACATCAGATCGGGAAGAAACTTGGTCCCTGCTTCGGTCCCTTTGCCTGTCTGCGCGAGCTTCTCGTCGACAACGAGATTGCCCCGATAAGTGCCGTGAATGCCCTTGAGCTTTTCAACGTTGGATGTGTCCCAATGCATCCAATAGGCCACACCCCAGCGAATCAACAGCAAAGAGATGACGGTCGTTCTGAAGCGCAAGTAGCGCGCGTCGTCACCTGTCAGCTTTTCCCAAATTCCCTTAATTTCTGTGAGCGTCTCTTTGCGTTTTGCTTCAGAATTTTCAACCGACAGTGCTATGCGCAAGTGATAGGCCTTGAGCATGTCGATGAGTTCCATTTCCTTGCCGCGGTTGTTTTCGCATTGGAAAAAGGGCTCGGCTTCATAACGACTTTCCATGATGCGCACAGCAAAGACGCCGTTTGTGAGTGCGTACTTCAAACGCTTGTACTCGTCGGTGAAAAACTGAATCACGTAGTGCGGAACGTCGGATTGACCTTCATTATTTGACTCTTGCTCGCCTCCGGCGAGTTGCGTCGCTTCATGAATGAGCTTTCTGACGCGCAGGTAATCGGCAAACTGTTCTCGGTAGATGGCAGCAATATGCTCTTGCGTCTGTGGCTGGCGGTATTCGTATTGAGGTTGCCATTGGTTCTCATGCCAGTCTTGGTCGCTCGATAGCGTTTTGATCGTTTGGATCAATTCGCCGCGCAAGTGTTTGACTTCGTTGATGCCGTCGGTGACATCCAAAAGCGCCTTGATGAGAATCAGAAAACTCGTCAAGCGTTGCTGGCCGTCAATGAGCTCGAGCTTGCCGTCGTGAGCGTGAAAACAGATCGTGCCGTAGTAGTACTGTGCGCTTTCGTCGTAGGACTTTGTCTCGGGATTGTAGCGGAAGCTATCGAGGTCTTCGAGAAGCTTTCGGACTTCGCTGATTGACCAGCGATACGGGCGTTGGTACGGAGGGATATCGACGGGCGGCTTGTCCGGAAGAAAGCTACGGGTAAGGACCTCGCCAAGCGAGTATTGATAGTCTTGATCGATACTCATGGGTTTTCACCACAAAATGAGAAGCTGATTCGAAACGAATACGTGCAATCTTAGAAGATACGGCGGTGTGGTTAGAACAAATGAGATTGAAGACATTGAGGTTGGGCAGTTCTGGCGTCCGATCAGGGCAGAAGCCGTTGTGACCTATCGTCTCCACACGAAGCTAAGGACACGGTGCGGGTTACCCTTGCAGCGTAAAGAGCGCTACCTGACGAATGCTGATTTTTTCCATTTAATAATAAATATTGATCTTAGTTGGAATCTTCGGCAGAATTTAGCATCCGTTTGGAGCTTCTTTGAGCCATGGCTAAATTTGGATACATACGCGTTAGTCCTAATCTCCCTGAGACTGACCAACAACTCGCCAACATCAAACTTGATCGCATTTTCTTAGATCAAGCTACAGGCAAAAATTCTTATCGTCCCGAATTAGAACGTCTCCTCTCGCTTCTTCAACCAGGCGACACCGTTTATGTTTATTCAATGGATCGGATGGCACTGAATATTCAACACCTTCTCGATCTCATTGAACAATTCAACGCAGCTAAAGCCACTCTTATTTTTGTGCAGGAACAATTAGTTTTTTCGCCGGGCACTAACTCTTCCCCACTAGCAAATTTACCCAAGCAACTATTACAAGCCGTCGCTCAGTTCGAACGAAGTCTTATCAAAGAGAACAGAAAAGAAGGTATCGCAAAAGCGAAGGCTCGCGGCCTCTACAAAGGACGTTCCCCTATCAACAAGGACAAACTCTTAGAAGCACTTCGTTTATGTGAAAGTGGTACTTCGGTTGTACAAGCAGCAAAATCTGTCGGAATTAGCAAAAGTACGCTTTACAACTACATTGCCAAATACAAAGTACCGAACAGCTAACCAAAGTCTTTTATCACGTTTCAAGCAATGAATACAGTTATTTCTCCGTCTGCATCCGCAAAGTATGCCCCCGGTATGCGCGTTTTAATTCGCGATGCCGAATGGTTGATCAAACGTGTGGAATTAGCTTCCGGCGTACCAAAGGATCGCCCTCATGAACTTACTTGCATAGGGATCTCAAATTTGGTTCGCGGCAAAGAAGTTCGTTTTCTAGAAGGCTTTGAAGACGACATCACGATATTGCGTCCTGAAGAAACGCGTCTGGTTCAAGATGACTCACGAGCCTATATCAAATCAAAGCTCTTCATTGAGTCTCTTTTAAGAAAAACGCCGGCAACCGACGCAAAGGTCCACATTGCACAGCACGCAGCCATGGATGTTCTGGACTATCAGCTTGAGCCCACCATTCAGGCTCTCAGTACGACACGTCCGCGCATTCTGATTGCTGATGCTGTTGGTATTGGTAAGACTCTTGAAGCAGGTATTCTGGTCTCAGAACTTATCGAGCGCGGCCGCGGCCGGCGCATTTTGGTTTTGACCGTCAAAGCCATGCTCGAGCAGTTCCAAAAGGAATTCTGGAATCGATTCTCGATTCCGCTAACGCGTCTCGATAGCGATGGTATTTCCCGCTTGCAGCAGAGAATCCCTGCGAGCCATAACCCGTTTCTCTACGTTGACAAGGCCATCATTTCGATCGATACCCTAAAGCAGGATGTGCAATATCGCGACTACCTCAAGTCTGCATACTGGGACATCATTCTTATTGATGAAGCCCACAATGTTGCCGATCGAGGCACCGGAAGCCAGCGCGCTCGCCTTGCAAAATTGTTGTCGACCCGCTCCGACGCACTCATCATGCTTTCGGCAACGCCTCACGATGGCAAGCCCGAAAGTTTTGCAAGTCTCATCGACATACTTGATCCGACTGTGCTTCCGGATAAAAGCCACTACACGGTCGACGACTTCAAGGACAAAGGACTGGTGATCCGTCGCTTTAAAGCTGATATCAAAGATCAAGTTGCGTCTGCTTTTCAAATGCGCGACATCGACACCATTGAGGTCACAGCTAGTGACGCTGAAGAAGCTGTGTACCAGGCTCTGCATAACATGAAGTTCGAGAAGATCGACGAGAAGCACAAGCCTGGTTCCGAACTGTTTAAGACAACCATTACCAAAGCTCTGTTCTCGAGTCCGCAGGCTTGTATTTCAACAGTCGAGAATCGACTCAAAAAGCTGCGTACTCAAAACGCCAAAGCTCAAAGCGCATCGCTTACCAAAGATATCGGAACACTCGAAGATTTTCTAACCAAACTTCGCACAATCGACGTTAACGACTTCAGCAAATTCCAGCGTCTTGTTAGTCTTCTCAAGGGGACTGATGGATCTAATTTCAATTGGAACAAAAAGGATCCCGAAGATCGGCTGGTCATCTTCACGGAAAGCCGCCTAACTCTTTCTTTCCTGGCTGATCACCTACCCGCTGAGCTAGGCCTCAAAGACAAAGCTGTTGTCGTCCTCAAGGGTGACGACAGTGATAAGGACTTAATGGACGCCGTAGAGCGTTTCAATAAGGCCGACTCTCCTGTGCGTCTAATGCTGGCAACCGACGTCGCTAGTGAAGGCTTGAACCTACATCGCCTCTGCCACCGTTTGATTCACTTTGACATTCCTTGGTCGCTGATGACCTTTCAGCAACGCAATGGCCGTGTAGACCGCTACGGACAGACCAAACAGCCATTGATCCGATATCTTCAGACATTGCCACAAGACGAAACGCTCAAGTCGTTTGGTGACGCGCATATCATCGAACGACTGATCGAGAAAGACAATAACGCACAAAAAAACATTGACGATCCACGTGAATTCTGCGGCACAAAAGAAGAACAGGAACAGCTGACCGTCGCCAGAATCCAGCGCGAAGAACCATTGGAGACATTTAATTTTAAAGATCCACTAGCTGGACTCGAATTCGCTGAATTCAATGAAGACAATGACAGCATCTCCAGCCACGCCACGACAGATGAAAAGATTGCAGAACGTAATTTGATATTTAGGTCTGACTTTGATTTCATTGCCAACGCAATTGAATATCGTAAAACTCTGCCTGAAGGTAAAGGCCGCATCGGCACGACAATCGAGACGATTGCTTCCGAGCATATCATCAAGCTCGCTCCACCGACGGATCTGTTGGTGCGTCTAGCATACTTGCCCAAGGAAGTGCTGCCGGAGAATGGCTACTTTCAGTTAACCGACGACAACAACCGTGTGCAGGAGTCTATTCGCAACGCTGCCCTCAATCCCAATTCGACATGGCCGCAACTGCAGCTACTCTGGGAACTTCATCCCGTCGTGCAGTGGATGGAGGACTGGGCCATCGGATCGTTTGGCCGACACTCCGCGCCTGTCCTGTATTTGCCTGATCGGCTAGATTCCGACGAAGTTTGGGTGCTTCTGCAAGCCGGATATCCCAATCGTCGCGGCTACACCCCCGTGCACGACTGGATCGCCGTGAAAGTCGAAAAAGGGGCTGCTCAAGTCGTTTCGCGTCGGGAATTGATGGCAAAAATCAATTTTGCCCGGCCGCTTATCAATTCGGGCGAAACTGTTCCTCTGAAAACGCTCTCAAAACTTCTGCCGTTTTGCGTTCAGGCCGCCCTCCACCACATTGAAGAAAGAAAAGCTCGGTACGAGGAGCAAACCAAGCCTAAATCAGACAGCAAATTGTCTGAACTTGACGAGCTTCGCTGCAAACAGCTCGAACTTTTTGAAGATATTCCTGTGGGGATCGACGAAACGCATCTCAGCCGGACGCAACTCAACCAAAAGCAACAAATTGAGTTTATTAACAACACATTTAAAAACGCCCAAGAGTACGTCCGCGAGGTTTACGAACTTGGCAAGAAGCCTTTTATTCAAGTTGCTGCAGTCTTCTGTGGAAACCTCACACAAGATAATGCACACTCATCCTTAAATGGCGAACAGAAAAATACAGTTCCGAACGGCATGACGGGGCTTCTCTTTTAACTGAGTATCGAGATACCGAACACTTTTGGGAAACGCACCATGGAATGGACCGGAATTCAAAACGAAAACGAGTTCTACAGCGCTTATTTCTTCTCCGAAGGCTTAATGAGTGCTCTCAACGAACGACTCAAAAAGTGGAACGAAGATGAAACAAAAGCAAAGGAAGAGGCTCAGTCTCATGAACTAACAAGCATCAAACGGTCACCAGCCTCCGCGCTGCGTCTTGCTTGCCGCGATCTTGCCAACTCTCTTGACGATCTTGCTCGCACTAAAGGCTTTACCCGTTTGCAAGCCGAACGTGCGATCAACAATAAGCTGCTTGACTTGTTCGGCCTGCCGACATTCAAATCTGTCGACGGCAATTTGATGTTGGATCCCTCCTTTCCTAATGGAGACGACAAGACGCCGCTTCCTTTGGTGGGTTCAATGTACGCCGAAGGCAATATCACAGATCCCGTACTCTGGGTACTGGAAACTTCTTCTCTTGGGCACATGGATCCTGAAAATACGGATCCCCTGCAATGGAAAGTATCCCGAGAGCAGTTTTCATCTCTACCCAAGCTAACGGCAGCCACTGAAAACGACCTCAATGAGCAAAACTGGATGCATTTCCTTCGCAAAGACGTTTTTGGTTGTGACCATCCACCGCGCTGGGTGATTCTTGTTGCCGGCACTTCTTGGGTTCTGGTTGACCGAACGAAGTGGAACAAAAACAGCTGCCTGCGCTTTGACTGGAAAGAAATCTCAACACGCCGCACGCAGGACGTCCTTAATGGCTGCGCGGCGCTTCTTTGCGCTGAATCCATGGTAGGAGAAAACGGCCGCGTGCTTTTGGATACCATAGATGAAAGCGCACACAAGCAAGCCTACGGCGTTTCAGAAGACTTAAAGCGATCCCTGCGCGAAGCCATTGAACTTTTGGGTAATGAAGCTTCAGTACAGCTTATTGAAAAAGGCGTGGCTCAGAAGGATCTCGCTGATATTTTGACGCGCGAATGCCTTCGCTACATGTACCGCATTCTCTTTCTACTTTTTGTGGAATCCCGCAAAGAGCTCAACTACGCCCCAGTCGACAACCCGGCTTATGCGACGGCCTACTCATTTGAATCCCTGCGGGATCTGGAAATGATTCCGTTGATGACGGATGAAGATATCAACGGTCGCTACATCCACGATTCGATCACAAAGCTTTTCCGTTTCTTTGAAAAGGGCACGGGTAATGCTGAGACGACCGGCACTCTCGGCAACTTCGGAGCAGCGGGCTTTTCCATCTTCCCGTTGCGCGGCGCGCTCTTCGATTCAAGTCGCACTCCCAACCTCAATAACGTTGTCTTTACCAATAAAACGCTGCAGCAAGTCGTTCGACTCATGAGTCTATCCCGAGGCTCTAAAGGCAAAGGACGCAAACGTACTCGTACCGGACGCATTTCCTATGCGCATCTTGGCATCAACCAGTTGGGCGCCGTTTACGAGGCATTGCTTTCCTATCGTGGCTTTTTTGCAAAAACCGATCTTTATGAAGTGCGCCCCGCAGGCAGCAATGCCGATGAATTTGACACAGGCTACTTCGTGACAGCGGCTGAACTTGCCGAGTACAACGATGATGAAAAAGTTTACGAAACTAATCGCGACGGCGAGAATGTGCTCAAGCGCTACCCGAAAGGCTCTTTCATCTACCGCATGACTGGGCGAGATCGAGAAAAGTCTGCCTCGTACTACACACCTGAAATCCTCACCCAGTGTGTTGTGAAGTACGCATTGAAGGAATACTTCGAAACTGTTGTCGACAAACTCAAAACCGATCAAGAAAAGGCAGACAAGATTCTGTCGCTTCGCATCTGCGAACCGGCTATGGGGTCGGCCGCGTTCTTAAACGAAGCCATCAATCAGCTCGCCGTGCGTTACATGGAATACGCTCAGAAGGCCAAAGGTGAACGACTCTCACTTGAGGACTACGGCAAAAAGCTGCAACGCGTCAAGATGTACTTGGCCGACAACTGTGTCTTCGGCGTGGACTTGAACCCCGTCGCCGTGGAGCTTGCCGAAGTCTCCTTATGGTTAAACGCCCTCTCGGACGATAAGTTCGTACCTTGGTTCGGACTTCAACTGCATGCCGGCAATTCGCTTGTCGGTTGCCGCCGTACGGTCTATACACCCGAACAGCTGTATGCCGGCAATGCCACCGATATTGAACCCACAGACATCGGCTGCAAACCGCTCAAGGAAAATCAAATCTGGCAGTTTCTCGTTCCTAACAAGTCAATGGCCGAATACAAGGACAAGGATGTCAAGGCGCTCTTCCCAACAGAAATTGAAACACTCAACAAGCACAGAAAAGCATTTTTCCGGAAAATCAGGGATTTTGACACGGCGTTGATGGCCGAGCTTTCTCACAAGGCTGAAAAGCTCTGGCAGTCCTGGGCCAAGAAGCTCGCTAAGCTTCGGGCTGAAACAACCGATCCTTATGCGATTTACGGCCACAATGCAGCCCCCAAAGAACTGACTCTTTCCTATCAACAGAAAAATCAACTCACCGAAAGCTTGCAAAACGGCGACGGACGCGAAGAAAGCGGCGAATTCATGCGTCTCAAGATGGCCATGGACTATTGGTGTGCTTTGTGGTTCTGGCCAATTGAAAAGGCAGCTGACTTCCCAACGCTTGACGAATTCTTGTACGACATGGGAATGTTACTGTCAAGTGAAGTACTCGACACAGCCCAAGAATCCAAAGTAATTCAGGTGGATCTCTTCACGACGCTTAAACCCACCAACGTCTCTGAGGATGTCTCCGGCCGCCTGCAGGTCAGTGAACTCAAGCTGTTGTGCCCACGCATTGCCATTTCAGACGCACTCGCCCAACGCTATCGGTTCTTCCACTGGCCGCTCGTTTTTGCAGATATTTTTATGAACGATCCCGAACATGTCGGGTTTGATCTGACTTTCGGGAATCCTCCGTGGCGTGTTACTGAATGGAACTCTGGAAACGTAATAGGTGATTACATACCTCTTGTAATTTTTAGGGATAAAAAAGCTCCAGAAATTCACTCATACTTACTTGAAACGAACAATCACGGGGAAAGATTGTTTGATTATCGTAAAGATATTTCTGATGCATGGCTAAAAGAATACGAAGAATCTATTGGTTTACAACTTTTTCTAGGCGCATTTGCTAATTATCCAGAAACGAAAGGGAGTGCAACTGATTTATTTAAATTTTTTCTTCCGATTTCCTGGAGAACCGCATCCATAGGCGGTGTCCAAGGCTTTTTACATCCACTAACGAACTTCACAGAAACAAAAGGGAAAAAATTACGTAAGGAGTCCTATCATAGATTAAGATATATTTTTAAATTTCTTAATGAAGAAGGCATCTTCGATGGCGTCGGTCATCAAAAGAGATTTGCAATCTGCATTTATAGATCAAAACAGAAATTTGTTTGCTTCAATTTCATTACCAACCTCTTCCATCCCAAGACTATCGACGCCTCATTTGAATCAGATGACAACTCTATAGCTGAAGGAATCAAAGACAGTAAAGGAAAATGGAATCATAAAGGACAAAAAGATCGCCTAGTTACGATCGACGGCGATGCATTAGAGTCTATAGGATTGATATTTTCCGATAATCTCTCCACCCCTATTCTTCCTGACATCCATAGTGAAAGCTTACTAAACGTCATGCAGAAATTTTCCCACATCACCACCCGAATTCGTGATCTAGGAAATAACAACTACTGTATTTCAAGCATGTGGCATGAAACAGGAGCCTGCGAAGATAGAACAATTGCAGAATTTCCACTAAAACAAACAAAAAGCCCTATATTATTTAAAAAACTAATTCTGAACGGACCGCACATACATACCGGGAATCCTCTCTTTAAGACGCCAAATAACCCGTGCAAAAGCAAAGGAGACTGGATCCCTGTTGATTTAAATATTATTTCCGATGACTTCATTCCTCGTTGCAAATACCATCAACAATGTGATGATCAAACTTTTGCCGATAGGCAAACCAAATGTTCTTGGGATAATCAATCATTTAGCAATCATTGGAAACTAAGCTATCGCAGTCTCGTATCAATTGACGGTGAAAGATCACTCCAATGCGCAATATACCCACCTGGGGTAAGTCATATAAATAATATTGACAGCATTGTTATTAAAGACAAATCACAATTGCCAACCTTAACAGGTTTATTTTCATCACTACCTGAAGATGCATATTTAAAACTGTTAGCAAAACCAAAATTACACGTATCTATCATTGAATCCCTTCCAATTTCTGATTATGGAATAAGAAATTCAGCCGTCCGCATACGAGCACTAGCACTGAACTGTTTAACTAAGACCTATTCAAGTTTTTGGGAAGAAAATTTCAGTGAGAAATTTCAGAGAGACTCATGGACCCAACAACATGTGGGCATTCAAAAAGATTTTTTTTCGCGCTTAACACATGAATGGCACCGTGATTGTTCTATCCGAAGCGACCTAATGCGACGTCAGGCACTTCTTGAGCTTGATGTACTAACTGCTCAAGCCATGGGATTTAACCTGAGAGAACTCCTTACCATGTACCGTTTTCTTTTCAGAGTATTGGCTGATTATGACCGTACTACATGGTTTGACCAAAATGGGCGCATAGTGTCAACTCAAAACCGGGGCATGACTAATTGCGGTCTACCAAATCGCAAATGTGCCCAGGACGCTGAAGAAGGCATCACGTATAGCAAAAATGGTTACACCATTGATTCAGGAGGCCTTGGATTTGAAGACGTCAAAAACATGAAAGAAGGCTACGTCGAAAAGACCTTTCCTGACATTTCTATGAGCGAAGAACCAGTAATGACTACCGTGAAATACTTGGCACCTTTCTTCCAAATGGATCGTGAAGCCGATTACCGACGTGCCTGGGAAGCGTTTGAAAGACGCTTCAAAAAACAAAATAATTGAGCATTTAACCATCAACACATTTGATATATCATGCCAGATATTATAACATTTGCGGATCGTGATGAATTTAACAGAAAACCATTTGCCTGCAATCTAATTAAATTATTAAAAGACAATAACGATTTGTCTCCTCTTGCTATTAACGGAGCATGGGGAACTGGTAAAACTGAGTTTTGTCTTAAAACTGTTCATTTTATTAATTCTGAACACAACGACAAACTCGTTGCAGGCTATTTCGACGCATTTTCTGAGGATCACTTTAATGATCCGCTAACCAGTCTTCTTGCAACACTATACAAATCATTCATTTCGAATGAAAATAAATCTGACTATCTCGCTTTAGTAGCAAAAATCATTTTGGCTGGCGGACAAAAAATTCTCAATCACTCCTACCCTATAATTGGAGAACTTACGCAAGCAATAAAAGAATCAAGAGACAGCATTATTAAAGAAAATTTTGCAAACAGAGCCAATATCGAATCAAACTTTGAAGAGCTAAGACTTTTAATTGAGAAAATAGCGCACGAAAAAACTTTTATATTATTTATAGACGAACTTGATCGATGCCGCCCCGACTTTGCTCTGCATCTTTTAGAAGTCATTAAACACGTCTTCAATACTGAGCACCTTAAGATTGTTTTTGTCATCAATTTCGATCAATTAGTCGAAGTTGTGAAACTCAAGTACGGAAACAGTGAAACAATCTCTCATAAATATCTGGACAAATTCTTTCAACTTCAGTTAAAGTTGCCAAACATAACAATAAATGCGAATAACAGGAAGGTCTCAAACTCGATTACATACTTCGAAATAGAGGGCAAAAGATTAAAACTCTTTAGCTTGCCTATTTTTACGGATGAGCAAATTCGCGATCCAGAAAACAGCATACCCTCAAAACTATTAAAGGAATTAATCGAGTTCAGAAATTTATCTTTGCGCGATGTCGAAAAACTCGCCAAATACATTTCTGTATACTCTTCATTTATCAAGTGCGAGCAATATTATTATCTAGGAGTGAAGCTAATTACAGCTTATGCTATTTTCCAATTTACATTTAATGAGGAAATTTACCGCAACTATAAAACTTATCACGACGCCTTTGTCACCCCATGCAAAACATTGAGCAGCATACCTCCGAATGGAAACATATACAAATCACTGAGGTATGTGCTATATGAATTATTATTCGGAGACAATCAGGAAGTAGTTGCGTCCTACATGGGAGGATCACATGGTTTCACGTCCCTAGAGGAAAGGAGAATGTTCCTAACTGAGTCTTTTTCAGCCCTAGAGAATCTCATCAAAAACTAAATCAAATCACATAACCATTTCCGGTTGCAGGAACAACGCGATTCATTTGTTTTGGGTTATTTTCAATTATGCTTCCAAGTCTTACCGAACGCGATATTGAAGCCGGTCTTCGTTCCTTTATCGAGCGTGAGTTTCCGATCGCTACACCAGCTTTTCAGCCCGACGGAGTTTCGATTATCGACGCCTACATCGAAAAGAAAGGCAATTTCATTCAAGGACCGTGGTTAGAAATTCGCCGTCCTTTCCGCACGATTCAGGCGAACATGAAATCGGCGTTGCCTCACCTTTCCGGCAAGCGGGGTATCGCGTCGGATTGGGTTCCATATGCTCATCAGTTAAAGGCTTTCGAGCGGCTCGCCTACCCCAATCCGAAATCCACAATTGTGGCAACCGGCACTGGTTCCGGTAAGACTGAGTGCTTCCTTTTACCCGTACTTGATGCGGTCTTGCAAATGAATGCCGAGAACATTCCCGGCATCAAGGCTATTGTCATCTATCCGATGAATGCGCTTGCTACTGACCAGGCTCGGCGCTTTGCGAGCATGTGCGAAGACATCGTGCAGGCTGGTGGTCCGCGTCTGACAGTTGGTCTTTATACGGGGTCTCCTGGCTCTAAGTCCGGCGTCATGAAGGGCGAAAACTGCATCACAGATCGCAATGTGCTACGCAGGAATCCGCCCGACATTTTGCTTACCAACTACAAGATGCTCGACTTCCTGCTGTTGCGGCGCGAAGATCAAGCACTGTGGCGCACAACGACAGCCCAAAGCCTGCGCTACCTCATTGTTGACGAACTGCATACCTTTGACGGTGCGCAGGGCACCGACCTCGCCTGCCTCATTCGGCGTCTGCGGGACTTCCTAACCCTCGGAGACGAATTGGCATGTGTCGGAACTTCAGCAACTTTAGGCGGCAATGATAGTTTGACCGCACTGCAGCAATACGCAAGCGATGTCTTCGGTGCCAATTTCTCTGACACGGATTCCATCATCAAGGAAGATCGCCTTTCACTTGGTGAATATCTGGACTCTTTCGGACCTCGTCATTTTGAAGGCCGCTGGCCCACCCCCTATCAGTTCAAAGCTTTTCAGTCGTTATCAAGAGCATGCACGGCCGAGCGTTTTGCCTCAGAAGCGTACTCTCTTTGGTTCGGTCGCTTTTTGTCGATCACCGAAAACGACAAAGAAAGCTGGACGCAAGCCGCGCTTAAAGTTGGTCAGTCTTTGCCGCATCTTGAAGCCTTTCAACGGCTGATGAGTACCGAAGACGAAGTCGTTCATATTGAAGAGTTAGCTCACCAATGGAAGCGAGATCTGGAAGTTCTTAAAGACTTTTCGCACGAAGATATTGTGCTTTTGGTCCGCAGCCTCGCAGCACTTATCTCCATGGCAAGGTTAACCGGAGCCAAAGGCAAAATCATTCCGTTCTTAACAGTTCGTGTGCAGTTCTGGTTGCAAGAACTCACCAAAATGCTCGCCACGGTGGAACACAACCCCAAACTTATCGCTGCGGCAGATCTGACGGATCAATCCCCTTTGGCGCTGCCTCTTGTCACGTGTCGTGACTGCAACGCGGCCGGGTGGGGCGCGACCGTCAATGTTGACAAAATCTATACCGATCCTGATCTTTTCTATAGAAACTGGTTTGCAGCCAAACCGGAATGTGCCGTTTTCTTCCCGGTAAAAAAAGAGGAACTGGGCCGGTACTTTGAACTTTACGCACGAGACATGTGTTACCTCAACACAAAAAGTCTCGAATTAAACTGGATTGGCATCGGAAAATCCGTCGAAGAAGTATGGGCCAAGACGCTTCCCAATGAACACGGCATGAGCGAATTCATTGTGGTACGCCGTCCCGGACTTATCAAATCAACGAAATCGGAAAACGGGCGTTACGTTCGCATGAGTACGACCTGTCCATGGTGCGGCGCAGAAAATTCGATGCGCTTGTTCGGTGCTCGTTCAACCACGCTTTCCTCTGCGCTATTTGGACACCTCAATTCCAGTACGGCCAACGACGATCACAAATTGATCGCCTTCTCCGACTCGGTACAGGACGCCGCGCACCGTGCGGGCTTTATTGAAGCGCGAAACTACCTCTACACCGTGCGTCAGGCCGCTGCCGGCGTCATCCGAGCAATTCGCCCCGGGGAACGTCAATCTCTTGATGCTGTACTAAACCGTCTGACCGATCATTGGATAGGTGAAATCGGGGCTGCGGGAGAAGCCAGAAAAAGTCCGTCGGCGTATGTCCGGCAACGTGCCGAGGACATTGCAGCCGCTCGTTTTGTCACCACGTTCGTCCCCTCTGACATGCTTTGGCGACGTGCTTGGCGAGACTTTGCCGATAAGGCTTCAGATCTGTGGCAACCGCTTGCATCCGGCGGATACAACCCCAAAGTCGATCCAATTGACAAACGCTTTGAGATCATTCCAGCTCTTTACGTCAATGAAGATTCTGGCCGCAAAAAAACGGCTTGGGGACAGTTTGTCGAGAACGTCAAAGCCAGGCTTCGCTGGGAAGTTTTTGTTGAGCTGACATTGCGATCTCACAGTGGGAGAACTTTGGAGTTAGCAGGCATCGGCGCAGCCGTACCGGATCCGTTCCTCATTAAAGAAGCAGCATTGCACTTTCAAGCCAAGGTTGTTGAATTGGTTGGCGGCCTTCGCGACAAGCCGATTGAAGATTTCGAGCGCTTCATCACGGGCTTTTTGATGCATCAAAAGTCACGCGGCGCGTTTGACGTGAGTTCCATTGACGGGCTCTCGGACTTTGCTCGTTTTGTCGAAACCGCAGATGACTGGATCTTCAACAACAGCTTGTCATTACCCAATTACGGCAAACGCTTTCGGCCTCCCGCGCCGCTTGCAATGCGTCCCTTGAAGAACTTTTCCAAAGGATTTTTTGATTCGATTCTTCCAACCTCGTCTCATTCTGAAACGTGGTACAGCGTGTGGCTTTCAAGCATTTTCGGCTCGGATATTGATGTTGTTGCCGGCTGCGAAGACATCTACAGTGCCATGCTTGATGTGTTGCGCACGCTTGACATGGTTCACGTTATCTGGATGAAAAAGCAGACCAACACACCGGTCTACATGCTCAATCCGCAAACCTGGTACGTTGCCCGTTCTCTTAAACGTGCTATTTGCCCGTCGTGCGGACGTTGGCACGTTTTTGAAGGTACTCAAGAAAATTGCTCGCAATGGGAACACATGCATTGCCTATCGAAGAAGTGCAATTCTCAAACTCACGTTATCGAGCCCTTTGATGAAGAAGTCGACCTTTATCAGGGAACTCCGTGGCGAGCCACTGCACGCGAACACACCAGTAATGTTCCCAGTGAAGATCGCGATCGTATTGAACGCAGTTTTATCCACGGCAAAGAACCATGGGATGTGAATCTGCTCTCGGCCACGCCTACGCTCGAGATGGGCATCGATATCGGTGATCTTTCCTCCGTGCTTCTGGGCTCCATGCCTCCGAAACAGTCAAGTTATCTGCAGCGTATCGGCCGCGCAGGCCGTCGTGACGGCAATGCGCTTGCAATGACAATCTGTGGTACCGACCAGCACGCTCAATACTTCTGGGCGGATCCCGAAAAAATGTTGGCCGGCGCTGTGGAGCCCCCCGGCGTCTTTTTGCACGCCATGGCCGTGCTTGAGCGCCAGCTTTTTGCTTTGTCTCTCACCCGCTGGATGAGTCGCTACAAAGACGCACAGATTCCGGCCAAGATTGATGACATCATCAAACCGGAAGTTCTAAATGCTGAAAGTTACACGCCGGAGAGTTTCCCGCTGGGCTTCCTGGACTATGTTATGGATGATGCAGATACCCTTTATGAGGATTTCTGCTCGCTGTTTGCCCACGATAGTGTCAAAGCCGGACTTTCTCCGTTGGTCTTCACAATTGAAGAAAAAGAGCGCCTGCGAGATTATCTGGTGGGATCCTCTGAAGGACGCTCATCGCTTCGCGATCGCTTAATCGGCAAATTACGTAAGTTGGAGCTTCAACGCGAAAGCTACGTCAACAAGCGCCGCGAATATCAAAATGCCCTTAAGCGCCGTCAGAACGCTCCGCAGGACGAGGCTCGCGACAATGACATTGAGGAACTCAAACAAAACATTTCTTCGCTTACAAATCTGATTTCGACAGAGTTTGCCAATAAGCAAACGTTGAACATGTTCACCGACGAGGGGCTTTTGCCTAACTACGCCTTCCCTGAAGAAGGCATTACCATCGATAGCATGGTCATCAAACTTCGCAATCGTGACAGCAAGGGAAATAACGACACCAAGACCGATCGTAAAGATCATGGCATCTACAAGCGCTTTACTTTCCAACGCGCAGCATCCAGCGGGCTAACTGAAGTTGCCCCCGAAAGCAACTTCTACATCAACAAGTACGTCCTTCACGTCGATCAGGTTGAACTTGCAGACGATGAACTCAAGCGCTGGCGCTTCTGCCCGAATTGTCAGTATTCCGAACACGAAACGCTTGATGAACGCAGTTCCGCCTGCCCGCGCTGCGGTTCTCCGCAGTGGCGCGAAGAGTCGCAGGCGCGTCAAGTGCTGCCGCTGCGCACGGTTTACGCTTGGGCCGATCTCAAAAACGATCGCATCAAGGACGAAGACGAAAGCCGTCGTCCGCTGCTGCAGACTAAGAAATTGCTGGTTGACTTCTCAGGAAAAGCCACTCGCAACTCCTTTGTGATGGAGGCTGCCGGTGGTTTCGGATTTGAGTACATCTCCTCGGTCACGCTTCGTGACTTCAACTTTGGTCCGGTCGGCCGTATCGACGCACAAAACATTGAAGTCGGAGGCAGCAAGCTGCCAGCACCCGGATTTACTGTCTGCAAAGGCTGCGGCCGCGTCAAGCAAAACGAACATGCTCGTAACAAGCGCCCGCAACACGATTTTGACTGCCCTTATGCTAAGCAGCCTGAAAAAGCCGAATGGCTCGATGGGCTCATCCTCTATCGTGAGTACCAAAGCGAAGCTCTGCGCATTCGCCTACCGGGCGGGCTTCTGGCCGCAAGTTACGGTCCTGAGGTTTTGTCCGCGTCGCTGACGGCTGCTCTACGCCTAGGGCTGAAGCGTTACTTCCACGGTTCGGTTGACCATTTGAAGTTCACGCAGATCGAAGAACCTCAGGAAGGCGCAGCAAAGCTCTACTACATTGTGGTCTATGACACTGTTCCCGGTGGCACCGGTTACCTCAAAGAATTGATGTCCGACCCCAACAACCTGATCGGCGTCTTCCGTGAGGCTCTTGATGTGATGGTCAATTGCGACTGTGGCGGAGATCCTGAAGCCCGTGGCTGCTACAAGTGCGTCTACCAATATCGCGATGCATCCAATCGCAAGAACATTTCCAAACTGTGTGCGATTGATGTTCTAAGTGACCTCACTTCCCCCAACAAGCTTGTGAGGCCAGATGAGATTGACACAAGGAACAACACTGACGGTGACAGCGAACTTGAGGTTCGTTTTATACGTGCTTTGGGCAACGCCAATCTTGTAGCAGAAATGAAGCGCTGCCAAGAAGGTATGCCGCACTATCTCATTAAGATGCAGTCCGGCAAGCTATGGCGGATGGATTTGCAGGTGGATATGCCCGGCGATATACCATCACGCCCGGATTTTGTCCTCCGCCCATGGAAAGAGTCAGAACGTGCGCCTGAAATGGAAATGGCAGTCTTTACCGACGGTTGGCGCTATCACGCTGACATCGTGAAGGAAGACTGTGCTAAACGACAAAGCATCCTTAATACCGGCCGACGAGTCTGGACGCTTTCGTGGCACGATGTCCCGGATGTTCAGGCCGATGACAATAGCTTAGATAATGTTTTCTGCGATTCGCTATTAAGTCGCCCAGCTCCAAAATCTGGGAAACTTGTTGCGCAGTACGAAGCCTGGCGAACCAGCATGCAGCAACGTGGTCTGGGAGAGTTCCCACAGCTCAACACACTCATCGAAGATTGGGTTGAAAAAAAGAATAGTTTCAACCGACTTCTGCAATGGATGAGCGATCCTGAAAAAGCAACCAAGGCAGCTCAAGCGCTTGCCTTTTTCTGCGGCATGCAGACGGTGGTGTCGGACGACCTGAAACGTCTGCCCGTTATTACCCTAAAAGGCATGACGGCACAGGCACTCGCAGCAACCGATAACGCCAAGCGACATATCTTCGGTCTGCGCCAGTCTTCAGACAGAAGCTGGGTGTCGGTTCACGACTTTATGAACACGTACCGAACGGTCTTTTTTGCCAACCCAGAAATTTTTTCCCTGCACAAGAACGAACCTGCCGCGTGTCCAGCATCGCAGTCGCTTCGCGCCTTCTGGGCTGCTGTCAATATGGCAAGTCTCGCCGAAGATGTGCTCATAATCCCGCAAACTCGACCGGAAGACGGATCTGATCCTGCCATTGGCTACCAATTACCTTGGGCCCGGGCAATGGATGAAATCTCCTCAAGGCCCGGAAGCATCCATCCCGGCGCGGTAAATAGTGAAGCTCCGTCCTCTGACGTCAGTAACCAGTCCGAGATTGAGGCTCTTTGGGAAGAAGCGAAATCGTTACTTCCCGAAGAACTGCAGGCGCTTGCCGATGAACTCAAAAGATTGAAAGTCGCCATTGACCTTAACAATATTGGTTTTGAATTCATTGGGCCTGACGGTGAAATCACCTCAACCTTTGAGCTTTACTGGCCGGATCAAAAAGTAGCAGTCCTTTATGCGCCCATAGCAGCTCCTGGAAACATCACCGCGTTGGATGCATCTATGCCGGCACACGAACTTGCAATGGCAATCAAAGAAACTCTTACAAACAACACTCGCTCTCAGGAGTAAACCATGACGCAAAATTACAGTGCTCGCCGATTCGCTATTACCCGTGAGCTCCTGACGGCGTTGTCAAAAGCGACAAATGAACAAAAACAAACGTTTGCCATTTTCACAAATGCATTTCGGATGGGCAAACCCTTTGACTATCTTCCGTTGGCCGGGGTGTCTGCCTATGAGCGCATCTCCCTTGCCAATGACCTCAATGTCGTAATCAGACGCAATGAGGACATGCATCTTCTTCTGTGGTTAGGTACGCTTGCCTCCTCCGAACAATGGGCTGCTGTTCACAAATGCGAAATAAATAAGGAAACTGGCACACTACAGATTTACCAGGTTTCAGCCTCAAATCCGGCGACTGACGCTGCTACTCCTAAAGCGGGCATCTTTGATGCCCTTCCTGACGGTGAACTTTTGTCGATTGGCCTGCCCAAAGAATTGCTTGCTGAGGTTCGGGCTGTCACTTCTGAATCCTCTCTTGAAGCAATTCAAAAGTTGATCCCTGAAAATGTCTATGAAGCATTAACCTGGTACATGCAAGGTGAAGAGTGGTTACATATCAAGGAGGCCTATACGGATGCTTATGCCGATAATAAAGCCGTAGTGCCCACAAGCCTCGGCAAGCTCGACACTGGCCGCTTTCACATTATCACAAACGACGAAGAACTCCGCTCCATCATGGATAAGCCATTGGCTCAATGGCGCGTTTTTTTACATCCGATACAAAAACGTATCGTCGATAAAGCATGGCATGGTGCTGTGCTCATCACTGGTGGAGCCGGTACCGGCAAGACGGTAGCAGCCATTCACAGAGCTCGTCACCTTGTCCGATTGCCTGACTGGAAAGAAGGCGACAAGCTCCTTTTCACCACCTTTACTAAAAATCTCGCACTAGACCTCGAACAGCTTCTCAAGCAAATCTGTACTCGAGACGAAATGAAACGCATCCAGGTACAAAACATTGATGCCTGGCTTGCCACCTACATTCGTCAACACGGCGCCAACAAAATCATTGTCTATCCCGGGAAAAAAGGCGGCATTTATGAAAACTGCTGGAATAGTGCCTGGGCAAGCTTTGATCAACCGACGGGACTCAGTCGACCGGAAAGCTTCTATCGTAGCGAATTCGAAGAAGTCGTTTTGCCGCAACATTGCATGAGAAGCCATGACTACATCTTCGCGGATCGCAAGGGACGAGGAAAGGTTTTAAGTCGTCTTCAGCGAAAAGCCATCTGGCCCCTTTTTGAGGACATGCGTCTACAGCTTCAGCTGCAAGACGCCATGACGGTTGAAGATGCCGCCTTGTTTGCTACACAAGACATTGCAAAAAATCACACCAACGGAATCTACCGCGCTGTCATCGCCGATGAAATCCAAGATTTCAAGCCAGATATGCTCAAACTCTTGCGAGCAATGGCCACCGACATCAAAAAACTTGATGAACCGATTGAAGGTGACCTGTTTCTTACCGGAGATGCTCATCAGAGAATTTACGGTAAGCCCGTCGCATTTAGTTCTTGCGGCATTGAAATACGAGGACGTTCAAAAAAACTGCGTCTAAACTACCGAACTACCGACGAAATCCGCAAAGTAGCCGACGCCATTTATGAAGGAGCTCGAATGGACAATATGGATGGCGACGCTGATGCGCTCACGGGTTACGCCGCCCTTCGACACGGCGCTTTTCCAGAAGCTCATTTAGCTAAAACCTTCCTGGAGGAAATCGATTGGATTTGCACTCAGGTCTATGCTCTAAAGGCCGCCGGCTATATCACCCAGGACATGTGTGTTGTGGTACGCACCAATGATCTGGCTGAGAGCTATGCTCAAGCTCTTAAGGCTCAAGGCATAGCAGTACACCCCATTTCACGCAACCGTTCGGACAATCCCGATATTGAAGGTGTGCGTATAGCAACAATGCACCGTGTTAAAGGACTTGAATTCAAAGCGGTGTTTATAGCGGGGCTGCAACAAGAAAACTTTCCGTTACCAGCACCTCTGGATGATCCACTGCAGCAAAAGGCACATCTGGCTCAGGAAAAGGCTTTATTTTACGTTGCTGCAAGCCGTGCCGGAAATTTGCTATTCATCTCTGCGAGCGGACAATTCAGCAAACTTCTGACAGACTGCAAACTATCGTTTCTCGCAGGAAAAGACTGATCAGAAGATCAGTACTGCATAACAATAACGACAAAACCGTTGTTAATCAGGCTGCGTCAATCTACGACGCAGCCTGTTTTACTATGTCGATTATGGATATATTTTCCTGACTAAAGCTAAAGGACCTGATCTGGCATAAGACACTCTTCTTTGGACGTTTGTGTTCTTATCGTAAGGGCGAGTGCGTCAATCACTGACGCGTAGTCGATTAACGTAGCACGCAAGGCTCTCGCGTGAGCTCAATTGCCGATTCGTTAACCAGCCCTTTCAACTTCCTTATGTCCTGGCTCAATCTTTCATTTCCGCGCCCTATCGATCAGAAACTGTTCCAAACAATGACGAAACTGACCGAGGGGATATCCGCCAGAGATGTTTTTCGTGAGGCTGAGACTTTGTGTGCTCAAGGCGCCGATCCGAACACCGTCGGCACCGATGTCGATACCGGCAAGTCCGTCCATATGCTTGCCGGCCTTTTGTATGGACCGAGCGACTGGCTCAATTGTTCAATGGTCAGACTTGCAGAGTTTCTTGTCTCACACGGATTTGATCCACGAGTCGACAACGGACGAAACGGAGCCCAAGCGCTGGCTTATGCGTGTTATCTGAACGCTCTCAATGACGGACTTATGAATGGATTGAAATACCTGCTTAAAGTTGGAGCAGATCCGACATGTCCTTTCGGTGTGATTGGCAATGAAGGTGCAGATTGCTTTGCGGATCCGTATAGCAACGGCATCAGTCATGGCGGTCAGAAAACCCCATTGAACACCGCTTACCTCAGTATTCTTGAAAGCAAATACGAAGCCTTCGAATTGTGGCAACCATCACGTACCTGGGCTGTATATCGGCTTTTAATGAGCGCTTTGCGCAAAGACAACAACATTGACAACGTTCAACTTCCAGTTCACTGTCTTGGGCAATCGGTCGTACAGCTCTATGCTCTCTCCAATTGCCATCTCGTTCCCAGCCGCTGCGGCGAATGCGGTGTCGAATTTGAAGTCAGCCGAAATCCAGATGGACTCGAACGCAAGCAACAGGCCGAAATCGACTTCTTAAAAAAAAGCAGCAGCGTACTTTGCCAAGCTGCCCAAGTGAAGTACGCTTTTTTAAAGACTTGTTTGGACAG
>OGCW01000062.1_pt1 | contig 75396 bp, 96 predicted proteins | sample 1570231 | NCBI WGS metagenome assembly OGCW01 (sample SAMEA2582168, study PRJEB24529) | metagenome | biome: Human gut stool | place: China | collected 2011 | reverse complement strand
GGCGGACTGTAAATCCGCTCCTTCGGGTTCGGTGGTTCGAATCCACTCCCTTCCATTTTTTATAATAGGGATATAGTTTAAAGGTAGAACTACGGTCTCCAAAACCGTCGGTGTGGGTTCAATTCCTACTATCCCTGCCATATATGGCGAAAGTGGTGAAGGGGTTAACACACCGGATTGTGGCTCCGGCATGCGTGGGTTCGAATCCCATCTTTCGCCCTTTAATTTATTGGGGTATAGCCAAGCGGTAAGGCAAAGGACTTTGACTCCTTCATGCGCTGGTTCGAATCCAGCTACCCCAGTTAGTTGATGGCGGTATAGCCAAGTGGTAAGGCAGAGGTCTGCAAAACCTTTATCACCGGTTCAAATCCGGTTACCGCCTTTAGTTCCTAAGGGTGCTAACTGTAAATATGCCGGTGTGGCGGAATTGGCAGACGCGCTGGACTCAAAATCCAGTGTCCGTTGAGGACGTATCGGTTCGACCCCGATCACCGGTATCTGTATTTAAGTCTTAGTTTTTATAACTAAGGCTTTTTTTGTTACTTGTATTAATCTATATAATTTAAAACAGTTTTGTTTAATATAGTATATTGTGATAGAATGAAAGCGTATTATAAAAAACTATTTAAACAATGAGGTGATAATTATGAGTACAATTAGTCATTATAAAGAAGTAGATATTAATAAAAAGAATCCCCTCCTTTCACAAATTAGAACGACTGTTGAAACAGCATTTTATGGTAACAATTTTGAAAGAGTAACAGATATTTCAAAAGCATATTATTTAGCAAAAAATTGTCCTAGTACAATTGTGACAGATGTTCCAATAAAGCATACCCAAGAATTAGGGTTACCAGTAGATTCTAAAATGTTAGTAAATAATCATGGAAAAATTGTTGGAAGAACAGCAGCTGCACGACATATTATTGGGCATTTAGGAGAAGATACTAACGAATTAGCAGGAGTTCTTAGAGATGCAATTTTTGAAGCTAGTGACAGAAAATTCTATAAGACAGAAGTTTATGTAGGATTAGATGAAGATTTTATGTTAAAATCACACCTTGCTGTCCCAAAAGGTTATGAATTTAATATGTTATCATATATGCTAAATTTTCAACCAGTAACTTCAGAATATGAAAAAATGTATCAAGCTTCTCATAAATATGAAGAAGGAGACATTTTTATTTATGCTGATCCTGAATTTAAAGATGAAAACTATCCTAATGGCCTAGTAATAATTGATGCTGAACATAATGTAGCTGCAATATTAGGTTTAAGATATTTTGGAGAACTAAAAAAATCGACATTAACATTAGCTTGGGCAATAGCTCATAGACATGGATACACAGCTTCACATGGTGGAGAAAAAGTATTTAGATTTGACGATAAAGATGATAAAGTTTTTGCATTCTATGGACTATCTGGCTCAGGAAAATCGACATTAACTCATGCTAAACATGGTGGCAAATATGATATTGATGTTCTTCATGATGATGCTTTTGTAATTTCAAGAATAAATGGAAGTTCAGTTGCATTAGAACCAGCCTATTTTGATAAGACTAATGATTATATGCCTGGTTCAAAAGAAGCAAGCTACTTTACCACAGTTATGAATGTAGGTGTAACGTTAAATGAGGAAAATAAGCGAGTTTTAGTAACTGAAGATTTACGTAATGGAAATGGTCGTACAATTAAGTCAAGATATGCTTCATTGAATAGGGTGGATAAAGAAAATGCACCTATAGATTCTATTTTTTGGATTATGAAAGATGATAGTCTTCCACCTGTTGTTAAGTTAGATAATCCAACGTTAGCAGCAACTTTTGGAGTAACATTAGCTACTAAGAGATCAACAGCAGAAAATGTAGTAAATGCTGATAGAAATTCTCTTGTAATTGAGCCTTTTGCTAATCCATTTCGTGCATATCCATTAGCTGAAGATTATCGTGACTTTAAAGAGTTATTTGAAAAACGTAATGTATCTGGTTATATAGTGAATACAGCATCTTATAACGGTATTGATATTGATAAAGAGATAACTTTACAAATTTTAGAAGATATAGCTAATGAAAAAGTTAATTGGGAAAAATTTGGTTCTTTAGATGGAATGTATTACTTACCATTTGAAAAATATCCAGTTGATTTTAAAGATAAGAGTTACACTGAGAAATTGAAGAGAAGATTAGAAATTAGACTGGAATGGATTGAAAAGTATGAGGGAAACCATCCTGATAATCCATTGCCAGCTGAAATAAAAGATTGTTTAAGTAATTTAATTAATGAATTAAATTAAATAATATTTAATTCAGTTGCTGTAAATGTTGATTTATCAACGTTTATGGCAACTTTTTTTATACTTTTATATAAATGACCCACAAAATGACCCACACTTGTTTTTAGTTCTGCATAAAATTAGCAAATTTAAGTGATGTTTCTTGCTTTCGATTTTGTGTAACATGAGTATAAATATCAAGTGTCATTTTTGAAGTTGAATGTCCTAAGCGTTCTTGAACTTCCTTGATATTGGCACCAGATTCAAATAAAAGAGAAGCGTGAGTATGTCTAAAGCCATGTGCTGTTATTTTTTTCATATCTGGAAAATTACGATATACTGTTCCTAACCAAGATGTTGCAACGTGAGATGGATAATATTGGTTAGTCTCAGGATTTGTAAATAAAAACTGTTGAGAATTATTAGTGTTGAAACCAAATTTCAATAAGTTTTTCTTTTGTTGTAATCTCCAACTCTTTAATACAGATAAGGTAACATCATCTATAGAGATTACTCGTTTTGATTTCTTAGTTTTAGGTGTGTTTATAGTTGTTTCTTTCTTACCAGGATTATATGCAGTGGTTTTAGTTATGGTAATTATTTGATTATTAAAGTCTATATCTTTCCATTGTGAAGCTAAACATTCACCAGAACGCATACCAGAATAGGCAAGGAGTCTAAAGAATGTATAGTATTTGAAATTGTATCCTTTGACATTTTCTAAAAAAGTGATAAGTTCATCTTTAGAGTAAAAATTATTATCAGATTCAATATGCTTATATTTTTTCTTATCAGTAGCTTTAGGAAAGATTACTAATTTAAAAACATTAACATCTAACATACTCAATTTAACAGCATAATTTAATGGAGAATTGAGTACTATTAGATATTGACGATAACTCTTGTATTTAGCGGCTAATTTATTAACTATTTGTTGAGCTAATGCAGTAGTAATTTTTTTAATATTTGCATTACCAATCAATGGTTTTACAACTCGTTCATATCTTATTTTTTTGGTTTCAGCTGTATTAGGTTTTACAGTATTTTCGTATGATTTAAACCATAAGTTAAATAAGTCATCAAAGGTTTTAATATTTGTATCTTTAGCTTTTCCATAGTTTCCATTGGCAAAGTCTAATTGTAATTGCCTGATTACACGTTCTGCATCTTTTTTCCTCTTGAATCCTCTTCTAGAAGTTTCTACACGTTTACCAGTAACTGGATCAATGCCTAAATATAATTTAAATCTATATAAGGATTCTCCTTTTTTAGTATATTTGATTATTTGAGCCATTATAATTATCTCCTTAGAATGTATGTTCTTTTTAAATTCTAGTTAAACCCGTCGAGAATGACGGGAATAAATATATTCATATATACGAAAAGGGACAACTATTTCTAGTTGTCCCTTCACTTAATAACCAATATTGATGATTAATCTCTATTAGCTAACGGTCTTACCGTTATTTCCTTAATTAGAAGGTTACTACTATTCATTTAAGTAGTCAACTAGTTTTTGTAGTATTGATAAAAATGTGGTTAATTTTGGATTATCTGAGTACCATTCGCTATTTAATTTAAAGTAATTAATTTTTTTGCATTAATTCTAATGATTTACGATATTCTTCAGCTTCGGGAATTTCAGTAAATTCAAATGTTTGGTTGTAATATTTATTAAGTGCTTCTTTGACTTGGTTTATCGTAATTCCAAAGAATTCTTTACGATTGTTTACCTTATTAACTCGATATTTATCAAAGTAGTTATGTAGGTCAGTTTCAAGTTTATAAGCATCATCACTAAAGATTAAAGCATGAACATCAAAACTAAACGGAACGGATGCACTACTTAATTCTTTGATACGAGCTAATGGTTCGAGACGGCGAGTAACACCAATTTTAAATACGTTTTTACCAAATGCACCAATATTTGAAATGATATACACATATCCGGCAGTTGAATGATTTTCTCGATAATCAAGGCTGGCTTCTTTTTCATCAAGCTCAGCTAATTGAGTTTTAAGTTTAGCAACTTCATCTTGCAATGATTTATATTTAGGATCATCATTATTTGTAAGATTTTCCATTTTTTCTTTAAGCAGAGCTTCAGCTTGTTTAAAATGTTCAGCTTGTTTCTTGCGTTCTTTTTCAACAGCTTTTCTTTGACGTTCGATTTCAGCTTGAGCTTTACGTTCTTCTTTTTCTTTTTCACGCTGTTCTCGAAGAATTTCTTTTTCTTCAGCTTTCTTTTGCTCGTATTCGAAAGCTAAGTGCAATTCATCAAGTTTCAATCTCAAATAAGTAGGGGATAGCTTGATTAAGTTTCCAACATTTAAATTATTTAGAGTTTCAAACGAACGGTTAATTCTATCTTCAATTCGTTTCATGTTAGATAGAGTTACTTTATTGATTGCAGCTTCACATTCAACGTTGAATGTTCTAATTAGTTGTTTAATATTTTGATTTTGAACTTTTTTACCTTCAGCTAAGGAATTGTTAAAAAACAGTTGTTCAGTGATAACTCCAGCAGTTCCGTCTTTAATGAGAGATTTTTGTAGTTGACGCACATCATCTAATTTTTGCTTATATTCAACCGAAGAAGTGAATGAATAATGTGGATTGTATAGTCCGAAGCTTTCGATATTAATCTGATCATCGTAAGAAATGATTTGATTCTTTAATTCTTGAATTTTGTTTTCCAATTTAGAAATTTCAAGCTTATCTTGTTCAATACTTTCTTTCAATGAAACTTTTTCACCATATTTATTTAGTTCATCTGCTATTGTTTTTAGTGTATCTTGTTTAGAAATAATTTCAGCTTCTAAGTCATTTTTATTTTTATTTAACTCTGAAAGTTGAGCAGTATATTTTTCTTTTTCCTTTTCTTTAGCATTTTTTACTTCATTAATGATATTTTTAAGAGTATGTTGCTGTTCAGAAATATTATTCGATAATAAATTTAGTTCGTCTTTTTTAGCTTGAATTAAATTATCTAATTCAAAAGGTTTTAATTGTTTGACAGTTAATCTTTTATCCAATTTTTCTTGTTGCTTTTTTATTTCTTGAATTTTCTTATCGTTAGATTTATCTATCAAACCTTTTGGGCTTATAACGGGCCAATATATAGAAGCGATAATTCCAACTATAAAAAATATTGTCGTAAAAATGGGATTTTTAGGATTTATAGCATTATCCAATAAAGCACCTAAAATTATAAAAATAAAAACTATACAGAATCTTTTTAAAATTTGTTTGATCTTCTTCATATCAATATCTCCTAACATCATTATTAAGTAGCTTTAAAAAACATCCGTATTTGGTCATTTTAATCTAAAACACTATCAAAAGTGTTGAAGTTAGCATTTTCTTTTAAATAATTCCAATCGACATATCTTTTTGCCCAATTAGGGATACTATAGTAGTTAAGGTAGTCTTTTTGAGTATGAAATTCGGCGATATTTGTATTATATGTAAGAATGTCTATCATTACTTTGTTTGCCTCATACTCAACACCATATGATTTAAAAGTTAAATTATGACGCTTTAGGTACTCTGTATTAGTATTATGTTTACAGATATGATGTCCTAATTCGTGGGCAAGAGCTATGTAATTTTCTTGTTCGGTATTTCTGGTATTTAATATAATAGATGGAATTCTGAAATTAACAGTTCTTAATCCTAGAATATCTTTACCTAAATCATCATAATCAATATTTATTCCCAAAAAATCACACAATTTATACGGATTGTTTGAATTTACATTCTTAATAATTTTATTCACTTTCTCTCTAGTCCAATCTGTATAACGCATGACCAACACCTTACTTTCTGTACTTTTTAGGTGTAAATTTTTCTTTTGCTAATAATTTAGACCTTCTGAGTGTTCTTTCTAAAGCAGATTTAATCAATTCGGCATCTTCTTCATCTATTTTAGTACCACCATTGTTTAAGTAAGCTAAAGAGCTATCATCACTTAAACCATCAATCATCTCAGTTAATTTCTTTTGAATGTCTTTTTCATCTTTGCTAGTAAATTGAGGCGTTTCTGTTCTGCCAAGCAGATAATCAGTAGTTACTCCAAAATAATCAGCAACTTTTGCCAAATCTTTAGCCTTTGGATCACTTGTTTTCCAACGATAGAAAAGATTTTTACTAAAGTTTAAATCTTCAGCGACTTGTTGGAGTGATTTATCATGTTGATTGGCAAGTTTTTTTATTATTTCAAATGTTGTCATAGCAATCTTTCCTTGTCTAAATACAATTAAATTATACGAAACGTAAATTAATTTGTTGACTTTTTATACGAAACGTAATAATATTATCTTGTAAGTTAATTTGATAGAAAAAAAGCAAGAAAAGCCAATGAAAGAAAACGTGATAGATAGGCTTTAAATGCTTATTTATTACGCTTACAGTTTACATGTCCGTATAAAAATAGTCAATACTTTTATACGAAATTTCTATCAATTCTACTTACACGCTTTAAAAAATAGGAGGTGTAGGGAAATGATTGTCAATAATTTATCAACAATAATGGGTAAAAAAAGAATCAAAATAGCAACACTTTATAAGTGGACAGGAATTTCAAGAAGTACGCTAACTCAGTTGTATTACGATAAAACGACAATGATTAAGCTAGATACAATTGATAAGTTGTGTTCAGCATTAAATATTACACCGGGAGAATTATTTGAATATAGAAAGGAGTGATTGCTATGAAATTATTAAAAGTTGAGATCAAAAAAAGAATAACCGACATTGAAACAAACGGTTACTCTTTTGAATATGATATTAAAATCAATGGCCACAAGTTAGATAGAGGTGTAACAGACATCAAACTTGATATGAATGCAGCTGATAAACCTCGTTTAACAATTAACTGTGTACCAGATGCCCTTGACATTGATGTTGAAGCTTTGTTAGATGCTTTGAAATTTAACGATCAAAACTAAAGGAAGTGATTACCATGAAAGGAATAATGATAGAAATTATAGAAATAGGATATGCATTAGTAATAGATGAAGATGAAAAAACATTGCTCCTTAGAAAGTGTATAAGTGAAAATGGAAAATTTACACCAACACCAAGAGCAATGTTTGTAAGCAAAGACCTTGTTAAAAATGCCTATTGGATAAAACAGATTAAAGAATATGAATTATCTGAACCCTTGCACGTTATTTACACAAGTCAGTTGATTAGCAAATTCTTTAACGTGTAAATTGAATCAATAAAATTAGGAGGTAACAAGAAATGGATGAGCCATTTTATAATAATTTCAAAATTGAAAATAATAGAGTTTTCATAGACGAAAAGAAAGTTAAAGCAGTTAAGAATTTTGAAATAAAAAAAAGTAAAGGAAACCTTGTTGAAGTAACCATTACTTTTCATGCGCATCTAAAACCCTAAGTATTTTTGGATGCTGATAGACATAATTGATGAAGCAACTGATTGAAGTGTAGAAATTGCGAATGAACCTATTTTACCAGAAAAATCTTTCGTTTTATTCCAATTATCATCAGAACGAATATTATTAAGAAATTCATGTCCTTGTGGGGATAAATCTAGGATATCAAAGCCTTCACCGTAAAAATCAGCTTGTTGAAGCATTTTAGACCAAGTTAGTTGGCGAACGTGATATAAGATCTCGTTTTCAAAATAGCTTATTAGAAATTTTGATTTAGATAATTCAGAGTCAGAAACACTCCTATCATAATCAGATAATTCTTCTACAGCTAACAAAATATCACGTATACAATCAGGATTTAACTTCATAAAACTACACCTCCTTTCATTAGGAGATAAATAAATTATATCAGAAAGGAGTGATCCACAATGCCAGAAACATTAAGCGGTAGAGAGAAGATTATCAAATATCTAACTGATAATGATATCTCTATTAGTTCTCTATCCGTCATGTACGGAGTAAACAAACAAGATATGTCTGATTATTTATCTGGACGTAAAAAGAATCCAAAAGCAAATCAAATTATTTTGAAAATTATTTCTGACTTAAAAATAAGGTAGGTGAGCGATATGGAATTAGCAGACTTATTTAGCAAAAAAGCATTAGGAGATTTTTTAAACAAGCTTTTTGATGCCTTGTTGAAAATAGCAGAAGAAAGAATGAAGTTTAATAACCAAAGATTTCTAAATAGATCTCAAGCTGCTGAGTATTGTGGAATGGAGCCTAAATATTTTGATAATGTCCGAAAAGAACCAGATGCACCAAGACCAATCTATCCAATAGAAAATGGAACTAAACCATTTTTTGATAAGGAAGATTTGGATAGATATATGACAAGTAAAAAGATTTGAGGTGACCTGATGGAACCAGTTTTAGCAGTATTAATTGGATGTGTAATTTATATAACGGTATTCATATTAGTTAGTTGGCTCAAGGATTTGTTTACGAATTGGAGGGATTAAAGATGTGGTGTATTTATGGGATTCTGCTATGCATAGCATACACAGGAAGTGTTGATTTGTATAGATGGAATAAGAAACGTAAAGGAGGCAATAGCAATGATTGAATTAACAACAGCAGCTTATTTTACATTGATAGGATTGTCAATCCTTGCTGGCTATACCATACATGGAATTGTAGATGCAATCAAGAAAGGTGAATTTTTTGATTAGGAGGATACAAGATGGAAGTAATAAAAAAAGGTACATCCGTTAAAGATGTACCACACAAATCAAATCTATGTACTAATTATAGCACATCAGATGTCGAATTGTTAAGTCGCAGAATTAGATTTAGACGTGGTGTTAATAGAATTATTGAAAATACTGAAAACAAGCAAAACTTATTAGTATTTCTAGAAACCACAGCAGAAATTGAGAGTTCATATGATGAAAAAAATGCTAAGTGGCTACTTGATAAGTATAAGGAATTAGGAGGTAAACGTAATGGCAATGAAGATTAATAAATTAGAGATCGAGAACGTCAAACGTGTTAAAGCAGTAAAAGCTGAATTCACACCAAATGGCTTAACAGTTATTGGTGGGAACAATAACCAAGGTAAGACATCAATCCTAGATGCAATTGCTTGGGTTTTAGGTGGCAACAAATACAAGCCATCACAAGCTCAAAGGCAAGGATCAGTAACACCACCACATCTACATGTAGTGATGAATAATGGCTTGATTGTAGAGCGTAGTGGTAAGAATTCAACTTTAAAAGTTATTGATCCTAATGGTAAAAAGGGTGGCCAACAGTTATTAAATGACTTTGTTGAAGAGTTAGCCATTAACTTACCTAAGTTTATGGAATCTACATCAAAAGAGAAGGCTAATACTTTGTTACAAATCATTGGTGTAGGTCCTAAGTTACACGAGTTAGAGATGAGAGAAGGTGAGTTGTACAACCAAAGACGGACGATTGGTCAGATTGCAGATCAAAAGAAAAAGTATGCTGAAGAACAAAAATTCTATCCAGATGCTCCTCATGAATTGATTTCTATAAAAGAGTTAGTCAATGAACAGCAAGATATCTTAGCTCGAAATGGAGAGAATCAACGTAAGAGAGATAACTTGAGTAACTTAGAGAAACAGCATGCTTTCCAATCACAAAAAGTATCTCAGTTGATGGAAGACCTAAAGAAGGAACAAGCTAAATTAGCTGAATTAACAGAAGATGTAAATGTGGCCAAGAAGTCAGTCTTGGAACTTAAAGACGAATCAACAGAAGAGTTAGAGAGAAATCTAGCAGAAATTGATGAGACAAATCGTAAAGTTAGAGCCAACTTAGATAAAGATAAGGCAGAAGAAGATGCTAATCAATATAGAGATAAGTATCAAGAACTAACTAGAAATATTGAAGCTGTTAGAAAAGAGAAATCTGATTTATTAAATAGTGCTGATTTACCATTACCAGAATTGTCTGTTGATAATGGAGAGTTAATTTACAAGGGTCAAAAGTGGGACAATATGTCCGGCTCAGATCAACTAAAAGTCTCAACTGCTATTGTCCGTAAGTTAAAACCAAATTGTGGATTTATCCTGCTAGACAAGTTAGAACAGATGGATATGCAAACACTAGAAGAATTTAATCATTGGCTTGAACAGGAACAGTTGCAAGGTATTGCAACTAGAGTTTCAACTGGTGATGAATGCTCAATCATCATTGAAGATGGCTATGCTACTAAAAATAATACAGTGGCCAAAGAGCTGGAAATTAAAAACACTTGGACTGGGAAAGGAGCGTTTTAAATGAGTAAATACGAAGTGCAACAAACAATGCAGATTGAACCAATGAAAGTTTTGATTTATGGAGTTGAAGGAATTGGCAAAACAACTTTTGCTAGTAAGTTTCCAGACCCGATCTTTATTGATACAGAAGGTTCAACAGGATTCATCAATGCTAGAAAATTACCAAATCCAACATCTTGGACAATGATTTTAGATGAGTTAGAAGACATTAAGTCTGAACCTCGTGGAAAGACATTGATTATTGACACATTAGACTGGGCAGAACGCTTGGCCAAAAAGTATCTAATGGACAAAAACAAGTGGGCTGCTATCGACTCAACAAATTATGGATCTAGATATGTGGCTTTGTCTGATGAAATCGGAAAGTTACTCAATAAATTAACTGAGATTAAAGACGTAGGAATCAATGTTGTTATAACTGCTCATGCTGAAACTAAAAAACATGAGTTACCTGATGAAATGGGACAATACGATAAGTACACTTTAAAACTTGAAAAAAGAGATGCTAGTTTGGCCAAAGAATGGGCTGACATGATTCTGTTTTTTAACTACAAAACAACAATCATTACTGATAGTAAATCTGACAGTAAGAAAGCTACAGGTGGACAACGTGTCATGTATACAACACATAAGCCGGCTTGGGATGCTAAGAACCGCTTAGGCTTACCTGATGAATTACCAATAGACTTTGAGGCAATCAGAGAACTATTTGAAGCAAAAACAGGAATGGGTACCACACAAATCAAATCTGAATCTACACAAAAAACACAAACACAACAACAAATGCCATTGCCTGAAGAACCACCAGTTATAGAAGATGAGTCAGAACCAGAAGAAGCTAAACCAGCTCCTGAATATGATGAAGTCATTCCGGATAATATTCCACAAAGTTTAGCAGATTTAATGACAGTAAATCATGTTACAACTGATGAAATCATGCAAGTGATTTATGTTGGTGGATTCATGCCACAAGGCACACCTTTAGAAAATGTTCCAGCAGAGTTGTGGGGACATTTAGCAAGTAATTGGGATAAAGTCCTAAATATGTTGGAAACACAAATTAGAAAATAATGGAGGAATTATCAATGAATAACAACGAAAACGAATTTTTAAACTGGGGCGATAGCTTTGTCGCACAAGAAAATGAATTTGTAGTATTGCCAGAAGGTCAATACAAGTTTACAGTAACAGGTTTTGAACGTAAGAATTATGACGGAAATAGTGACAAGATTCCAAATGGAACACCTTACGCAGAATTAAGTCTTGAATTTACTGGCAATGAAGGCAAAACAACAGTTACTGAACGCTTATATCTATTGAAGAGATTGAGTTGGAAACTAACAGAATTCTTTGGCTCAATTGGTCAAAATCCAGTCAATGGACAAGCTTTTAATCCAAACTGGAACACAGTTTTAGGTAGTACAGGCGAGGCAGAATTGGTTATTAACAGTTACAAGAATAAAGATGGCCAAGATCGTCAAAATAATCGTGTGAAGAAATTCTTGAAACCAGAAAATGTACAGCAAACACAATTAGCACCAATTCAGAATCAACAACCAACACAACAAAACAATAGTTGGAACGGTGCATTTTAGGAGGCAGATTTAATGAAGAACATTGATATTAATATCTTGCAACTAGCTCAAGGAGCAGTGCAAGAAAAACTAGATAGAGAATTTGAAAAGGTTTTTGAGAATATTCAAGATCCTAATGTTAAAGCAACAGCTAAACGAACAATCACTTTAAAGATTGATCTAGTGCCTGATGATGTTAGACAAGTAGTTAAAACTAATGTTACTGCTACATCAAAACTAGCACCAACAGACCCAGTAACCACAACAATTCTAACTGGTAAAGATTTAACCACTAACAAGATTGAAGCTCGTGAATTACAATCTGGTGTTCCTGGCCAAACATACATTGATGAAAAGGGAGACCTTAGAACAGATACTGGAGATCCAGTTGATGTTATCGAAAAAGAAACTAAGAAAAAAAGTAAAGTAATTGATTTACAAGAAAAGAGAGGTTAATGACATGGACTTAACAAAAGAAGCATTGCAATATTTAGCAGAACAAGTAATTAAACCTGAAGAACGAGTAATAAGTATCAATAATCAATCTTATGTGATTGATGAAAATGGTTATCCAAAATATGTAGCACCTAAATTACATCTAGCTCAAAATGTGTTGAGAATTAACACTTTATCAGGGTTAGTGGACTACATTAAATCTAATTTGGATAGAGCAGATGAAAAGTTATATCTGCACATAGCTAATCACAAATCTGTACGCTTAGTTAGCACATTAAAACCTGATGGAAGTCGTGAAGAACTAGCAATTGCTGAAGCTATTCTACCAAAATTTTGTTTTAACATATTCTATGATGTGGAAGATTTTAATGTCGCATTGCAATCAATGTTTATTAAAAATCCGGATCGTGAAATTCTATTAAAAGTCGTTGGAAATCTTAAAGAAGGCAACGTAAAAGTGACTGGTGATGATGGTGTAAGTCAAGCAGTAACTATCAAAACAGGTGTTGCATCAGCAGCAGATGTAAAAGTTCCTAATCCAGTAACTTTAGCTCCATATCGAACATTTATTGAAGTGGAACAGCCTGAAAGTAAGTTCATTTTCAGAATGCAAGACGGACCAAAAGGAGCAATTTTTGAAGCTGATGGAGGAGCTTGGAGAAATCAAGCAATCCTAAATATTAAGAAGTATTTAGGAGAGCAACTATCAGATGAAATCAGAAAAGGAAAAATCACAATTCTAGCATAGGGGTGATTTGATGGAATTAAGACCATATCAAGAAACTGCTAGACAAAAAGTTCAAGAAGAATGGGAAGAAGGCAAGAAACGAACCTTGCTAGTTTTGCCAACAGGAACTGGTAAAACTATTGTGTTTAGCAAAATTATTGAAGATCGAGTTAAAAAAGGTGAACGTGTTTTAGTAATAGCTCATAGAGGAGAATTACTAGAACAAGCATCAGATAAACTCTATAAATCAACAGGACTAAAAACAGCGACTGAAAAAGCTGAACAGACTAGCTTAGGTAGTTTCTATCGAGTAGTTGTTGGGTCAGTTCAAACATTGCAACGTGAGAAACGACTGAACCAATTCCCACCAGAATATTTTGACACTATTGTCATTGATGAAGCACATCATGCAATTTCAGATGGCTATCAACGTGTGCTACAACATTTTGAAAGTGCAAATGTTTTAGGTGTAACAGCTACACCGGATCGTGGAGATATGAGAAACCTAGGATCATATTTTGAAAGTCTAGCTTATGAGTATAGTTTGCCAGAAGCTATCAAATCTGGATATCTCAGTCCAATTAAAGCTTTGACTATACCACTGAAATTAGATCTATCAAATGTTAAACAACAAGCAGGAGATTTCTCTACTAAAGATCTAGGCACAGCGTTAGATCCATACCTTGAGCAAATTGCTGAAGAGATGAAGAAACAATGTTTAAACAGAAAGACAGTTGTATTCTTACCACTGGTTAAAACGTCACAAAAGTTCAGAGATATTTTGAACAAACATGGATTTAAAGCTGCTGAAGTTAATGGAGAATCTACAGATAGAGAACAAGTTCTCAAAGATTACGAAGAAGGCAAATACAACGTTCTATGCAATTCAATGTTGTTAACTGAAGGCTGGGATTGTCCTAGTGTTGATTGTGTAATTGTTCTTAGACCAACTAAAGTGAGAGCCTTATATTCTCAAATGGTAGGTCGTGGAACAAGGTTAGCACCTGGCAAGAAAGAATTGTTGTTACTAGATTTTTTGTGGCATACAGAACGTCATGAATTATGTCATCCGGCTAATTTGATTGCTACTGATGAGAAAGTGGCCAAAAAGATGACAGAAAATATTGAAGAGTTAGGAACTCCAATTGATTTAGAACAAGCAGAACAACAAGCCAAAGAAGATGTTGCTTTAGAGCGAGAAGAATCTTTAGCCAAACAGTTATCTGAAATGAAGAGACGCAAGCGTAAGTTAGTTGATCCACTGCAATTTGAGATGTCTATCCAAGCATCTGACTTAACGGATTATGTTCCAAGCTTTGGCTGGCAAATGTCACCGCCGACTGACAAGCAAGTTAAAGCACTAGAGAAATGGGGAATATTCCCAGATGAAATTGAAAATGCTGGTAAGGCTGAAATGTTAATTAACAGATTAGTAAAACGTCGAGATGCAGGCTTATCAACACCTAAACAGATTAGATTTCTAGAAAATCGTGGTTTTCAGCATGTAGGGACTTGGCAATTTGAAGCAGCAACTAAATTAATTAATCGAATTGCAGCTAACGGTTGGAGAATACCTCATGGAATTAAACCGGCAGAATATAAACCGGCTTAGCAGATAAAACTGCTGTACTGCAAGGCTAAAGGGTAGCAATTCCAGTTCGATTCTGGCTTGCAGTGTTATCTCTAGGAAAGGAGAAATTAATAAATTGGAAGAACACAAATTAAATCTATTAGAATTACTAGATTACATTGATCCAGCAATGCTCAACTATCAAGAATGGGTCAATGTAGGTATGGCACTAAAATACGAAGGATACAGTGTCAACGACTGGGATAGTTGGTCACAAAGAGATAGTGCTAGATATCACGACGGAGAAACTGAAAAGAAATGGAATACCTTTGATGGATCCACTAAACCAGTTACAGGAGCAACTATCACACAGTTGGCCAAGGATAACGGTTGGAAACCATACTCAGCTGATAGCAATGATAGCTTTGATTGGGGAGATAGTTTTGTTGCCTCGATTGATAAAGGATATCAGTTAATCAATAAAGATTACATTGACGGAGAAAAAGTCTTACCACCAACAACATGGAATCCGGTCAAACAAATCACAGATTATATTGAGACCTTATTTAGTGCAGATGACATCATATCATATGTGAATGATGGATATAAACACGAGCAAGGAGATCATGAGAAATGGCTACCTAACAGGGGTGTTTATACAAAAACTGCAGGTCAAATTATAGATGAGTTACGTAAAAGTAACGGCGATGTTGGAATGGTGTTGGGAGATCCTAACGTTGAAATGGGAGCTTGGATCAGGTTCAATCCCTTAGACGGTAAAGGGATAACTAATGAGAATGTTGTTGATTATCGTTATTCATTAGTTGAAAGCGACAGTATGTCGATTGAACAACAATACGAAGTCCTAAAAAAGCTAGAATTGCCAATCGCAGTGTTGGTTCATTCTGGTGGTAAAAGTCTACATGCGATTGTTAAAGTGGATGCTCAAAACTATCCACAATATCAAGAACGTGTGGATTATCTCTACAAGATTGTTGAGAAAAATGGACTAAAAATTGACCGACAAAATAAAAATCCATCTAGACTAACACGCTTACCAGGCTTTGAACGCAATGGAAAGAAACAATATATCGTTGATAAAAATATTGGCCAAGCTAATTGGGACGAGTGGAAAGAATACATTGAAGACTTAAACGACAATTTGCCAGAAATGGAAAATATGGCTGGTTTGTTTGATAAACCAATCGAACTAGCTCCAGAGCTAATAGGTGGGGTTTTAAGACAAGGTCATAAGATGTTGATTGCTGGTCCATCTAAAGCTGGTAAATCATTTGCCTTAATTGAATTAGCTATCAGTATTGCAGAAGGCTGGCCATGGTTTGGTTTTCCAATAAATCATCCAGGCAGAGTACTATATGTGAACTTAGAGCTTGATGATAGGTCAGCAAGTAAAAGATTTGTAGATATCTACAATCAATTAGGACGTGGTCACGAAAATGTTAAGAACATAGATGTTTGGAATTTACGTGGTAAAACAAGTCCAATGGATAAGCTAACACCTAAATTAATTCGTAGAGCTGCCAAGCAAAATTATACAGCGGTTATCATTGATCCAATTTATAAAGTTTTAACCGGTGATGAAAATAACGCTCATGATATGTCAATTTTTGTTAATCAGTTTGACAGGATTGCCACTGAATTAAATTGTTCAGTTATTTATGCTCATCATCATTCTAAAGGTGCTCAAGGCGACAAGAACTCAATGGACCGTTCATCTGGTTCAGGGGTATTTGCTAGAGATCCAGATGCAATCTTGGACTTAATTGAATTACCAGTTACTGAAGATAGGTATATCTACAAAGAAAATGAAGTTATCTGTGAATTGTACAACCAAGCAATTAAACATTATGTTCCTAACTATGACAGAGTTGGACCAGATGACAGGTTCAGCAAAAAACAAATGGAACATCATCTGATGAGTGCAATTAATACCTTGCCTAATTCGCAGGAAATATTGAAGTACGTTGACGAGCAAAAACAAAAAGCCATCCAGTCAGTTAGACAAGCTACTGTATGGAGATTAGAAGGAACATTACGTGAGTTTCCTAAATTTAAGCCAGTTAATGCTTGGTTTAGATATCCGATTCATGTTTTGGATGAAACCTTGCAAGACATAAAGCTCGAAGATGATAGCCAAAAAGAAAAATGGAAAAAAGGCGTTCAGAAGTCTAATCAAAATCGTAGTGAAAAAACTCAGCAAGAGTTAGAAGAAGCCTTTAATGTTTTGAGTGTAGACGGTGAACCAGTTGAGCTTATGGAAGTTGCTAATTATTTAGATATCAAAAAGACAGCTTTATACAACAGAATCAAAAGAAGCCAAAAGTTTAAATCAGATAGTGGTTATATATATAAAACTAATGATAAAGATAATTAAAAATTATAATTCACAAATTCATTTCTATTTAGATGTGAATAGTGACACATTCGTTACATTCTAAATAGAAATGACAGTGAATGACAACTCCAAAACCCTTGTCATTTCTGGTGTCACTGTGTGTTGTCACTGCTCCCTTTGGGGAGTAGCAGTGACAAAGCACAACCAGTGACCGGAAAATAGCTGTGACAGAAAGAATATAAGTAAAATATTTGAGGTGTAATAATGTATAGATTTTTTGTTCCAATGAAGAAAATACCTAGAACAACACATCAACAAAAACAGGTTCACGTTGTTCATGGTAAACCAATTTTTTACGAACCTAATAACCTGAAATTAGCTAGACAGAAATTTATGGCTAACCTTGCTAGACATATTCCAGATGAAAAAATCACTGGAAAAATCAGATTGGTGATTAAATGGTGCTTTGATTCTAATGGAAAGTATCCAGATGGAACTTTCAAAGATACAAAACCAGATTTAGATAATAGTGTGAAATTACTACAGGATTGTATGACCAGTTTAGGATTTTGGGAAGATGATAGATTCATTGTGAGTCTGATTGTTGAAAAGTTTTGGTCAGATATTCCAGGAATTTTTATTCAGATTGAGGTGGTGGATGATGAACTGGAATGATTTTTTTAAGGATTTACAGAAGTGGATGGAAGCATCAAATATGATGATGCAGAAGTTAGGATTGGGTAGTTCGCAGTATTGGAAATGGTGCATTGAGACACTAGGTGTACTTGAGAACAGGTATCCACATCCGTTAGTTGTTAAATTTTTAGTAGACATCTTGTCATACCAAGATGAAGCTGTTAGTCAAATTCAAGGGAGGAAGCAAAATGAAAATAGAATCAGCTAGAGAAAAGCGATATATGGTTGGAGATGTTGTAGAATGTGGTGGATATATGATGATTGTTAAAAATTATCCTATATTTGAAGATTTAAATGATTATGCAGTAGTTAACTTAGCAACTGGTGAGGTTTCCAAAGGATATCTAAGTATAAGAGAACTAAATGATAACTTTTTACATGATGCTCCAGTTGTGAATGCAAAATTGGTGATTGAATAGAATTATCGCAGTGTAAGAATAGTCTGAAATGGGGTATATGGGATGAATGAAAACTTTTTAAATATGCTTAAGGAACTAGACAAGAAATATCCAAATGTTTATGGTCGAGATTTGAGAATTGATGCTATTGATCGTAAAGATTGTGACGATACTGATGATAAATTCAACTAAAAAATTTTAAGGGAACTAAAGATTTGTTATAAAGGAAAGATTATAGTACTAGAAAAATACTATAACGATGACTGGGAAATTAGAGATAAACATTTTCTTAAAACTAAAGAGTTTAGAGAAATTGTGGAGATTTTAAGTATTGTTATGAAGCATATAAGCAGAATCGAATTAGATTGATTTGCCACGATTTTAAGAATCGAATCAGGCTTAGTATCTGTCGCAGGATGCTAAGTCATAGGTGGTAAATATGCGAGAAAGCTACAAACAAAATTTAATTTGAAAGGAGTGAATCACCTCCCTTTTATAATTGCTTATTATCGTAGTGACTAAGCAAATTTACTACCGAAACCAGACTTTCTTTTAAATACACAATAGTTACAGGCACAAATAATTTGAAGGGAGAAATTACTCCGTAACATGTTCTTCGTAAACCTGTAACGCTGCCTTGCATCCACATGATTTGAGATGGTCACACGTTTTGAGGGCGTGGCAAGGCTTTGGCTAGCTATAAATATGAGAAAGGATTAATTAGATGAAATTATATTTAGTTGAATACATTGTTGATAGTGTCGTTAAAAACATGATTGTCAGAGCTAAAAATCATGATGCAGCAGAAACACAGGTAAAAGTGTCTGTGATAGCAAATATTCATGATGATAATTTTTAGGAGAAATACTATGGGAAAAGTATATTTTAATGTTAAGGATATTTTTGGAAATAATCATAAAGAAGTAGAGATTATTAGGGTTTATGAGAATACAGCGTCAATTTTAGATGTGAATACAAATTTAACTTGGATAGTTAGAAAGCATGAGTTAGGACTAGAAGAAACAAATCCAAATCATAAATATCCAGGACATTTTGATTATCGAAAAACCAAGCGTCAATGGAAAGATAAAGAACAGCAATTGGTTAATATGGTTAGAAGTTATAACTAATAAAAAAGCACGCTCCCTTGGAAACGTGCATAATACATAAACTAAAATAATTATACCACAGGGAGAGTGTAGAAATGGACTATATGGAACTTTTTGAGCCAGTCGACGAAGTCCAAACGGCTAGAAATGTTAGGAATTTTTTTAACAAAGATTTAGATAAATTATTACGAATGGCAAACGAAGTACCGTCATTTTTACGTTCGCCAGTGATTGATGATATGCCTAAATCACCTAGTTTTAAAAATGGTAGTGAAGAAATTTTAGTAAATCATTTTGAATCTAAATCATATATAGCAAAGAGCATTCTAATTGGAGTTAGTAAAGCTTTAAACAACTGTCGCTTAATTCATAAACAAATACTAATTGCTAAATATCTAGATGATATGTATGATTGGCAGATAATGCAAAAATTGAATTATGAAAAAACTCGATATGCAGAATTAAAAATTAATGCATTAAATGAATTTGCAGACAGATTAGAGGTACAACCAGATTGTCCTAATTTACATGTATATATCAAGAAAAACGGAAATCAAACGGAAAGTTAGCGGAATTGCAACGGTGCTTTAGTGAATTATTATGGTATTGTAGCAAAGGTAAGTTAGGTTAGTCGCTTTATAGACCACGAGAGTTAAAACTTACAATGCGTATTTTAGTTGTTAAATTAAATTTCACTTCAAGAAGTCTAGTCTTTATGGCTAGGCTTTTGTATTATATTTGTGAGGTGAAATTTATAGTGATAAACAAAACATTAAAATTATTAATTGCTGTGATAACTGTTGTAGGATATACATTAATGGTGGTGAATAAAGTGAATATAGGCTATATGATAATTGGATTATTAGTAATAGTTTTAATATCCTTTTTATTGGTTCCTGAGATTAAGCAAATTTCAACTAAATATTTTTCACTATCTAAAAAAGTTAATGAGGCAATGGTACAGTATAAAGAATTTAAAGAAACTGTTTATCCAATCCTACAAATAGAATTAGCTAATATCTCTAGTGTCGGATATATGGATGCAGGGCCTAAAAGTAATGAACTTGTTGAATTTCTTGAAAAAATAAAGAAAATAAAAATTAATGATGATAGAATTAATAACTTAATTGTAGTTGCCAAATCACAAGTTTTATTAGCTTTTAAAACGGAACTAGCATATTACAACAGTAAAGCCAAAGGATTTATTAGTACAGGATTAAAACCTTACTATTCAGATGATTATATTGATAAAGATAGTATATTTGTTGATTTCAAAGGGTTAGAAAATTTAATTGATGAAATAGAAGATATTAAAACTAAAGGGAAATATCAAACTAAATTACATAAACTAAAACAATTCTATAATGAAAATTTTTAAGTCAGTCTAGCCAGGCTGGCTTTTTATTTTGGAGAAAATTATGAAAGATAGTAAAGATTTTGGAAAGGTACAAACTTATGAAGAACTAAGGATGTTACGTGAGTTAGAGAAACATTACAAGAAACATCCAGTTAAACGTAAGCGTAAGTACAGCAAGGATACAAGTAAGATTAAATTAAAAGGTGGTGGGTGATATGGTGTGAAGAAAAGTAGTAAGAAATTGGACAAAATTGGACAATTAGGACCCTTTTTTGAATTAGATAAAAGGCGCCAAAAAGCCGTTATATTGCTATTTGAAGATGAATTAACAGATGAAGAAATTGCAAAAAATGTCCAACGTAGAAGATCAACATTAGATAATTGGAAAAATGATGATAAATTCAAAGCTGCACAAGAGCAATATAAGAAATTAGTCGTCAAGAAAGACTTTGAAAGTAAAGCATTAAGAGAGTTAGTTAATTTGTTAAATGCTAAATCAGAAATGGTACGATTGCAAACAGCTATTACTATTTTGAAAATGTCAGGTATGATGTCTGATAACAGCACACCAGAGCTAGATAAAGCTAAGGTACGTAAGGCAAACGCAGAAGCAGATATTGCACGTTGGAGGGCTGATGAACTCACTGGCAAAAACAAGGCAGATGATTCTACTGTTCTAGTTGATGATATAGGAGATGCAGAAGATGAGTAAGGTTATTAGAATGACTGAGATGGTCAATCCACACTTCTACAAATTATGGACTACTAAAAAATCATATATCATTGCTAAAGGTGGACGTGGTTCGTTTAAATCATCTGTTATTAGCTTAAAGTTAGTTACATCAGTTAAGAAGTGGACGCAGTTACACAAGAAAGTAAATGTTGTGTGTATTCTGGCCAACAAGTCAGATTTACATGATACAGTTTACAGTCAAATTATGTGGGCTTTAGATATGCTTAATTTAAGTGATGAGTACAATTACTACAAGTCACCATTAAGAATTACACATAAGCTAACTGGCAGTACGTTTTATTTCTATGGTGCTGATAATCCACATAAGCTTAAATCTAACAAGGTAGATAATATTATTGCTGTCTGGTTTGAAGAAGCAGCAAACATGAAAGGTGTAGATGTATTTGATCAGTCTATACCTTCTTTTATTAGACAAAAGCCAGATTACGTTGATGATGTAAAAGTTTATTTTTCATACAATCCACCACGTAATCCTTATGAGTGGATTAATGACTGGGTAACTGCTAGAGAAGAAGATCCAGAATATTTTGTTGATACGAGTACCTACTTAGATGATGAATTAGGATTCACAACTGATCAGCAATTAAAACTGATTGAAAGCTATAAAAATAATGATTATGACTATTATCGTTGGTTGTATCTGGGTGAAGTCATTGGACTTGGCACTAATATCTACAACATGGATAATTTCAAAGCGTTAAAAGAGTTGCCAAGTGATGATTATATTACAAATTGGTTCTGTGCTATTGACTCTGGCCATGAAGTATCTGCTACTACATTTGGTGCTTATGGATTGACTAGAAAAGGTAATGTAATTTTATTGGATACCTATTATTACAGTCCACAAGGTAAGGAACATAAAAAGCCACCTAGTGAGTTATCTAAAGACTTGTATTCATTCATTAATAAGTTAGCCAAACAATTCAAAAAGCCGGCAACTAAATTAACAATAGATTCTGCTGAAGGTGCTTTAGATAATCAGTTCTACAATGATTACGGAGTACATCTTCATAAGGTAGCAAAATTAAAAAAAAGTAGACATGATAGACCGTGTGCAAAATATAGTTGCTCAGGGTCGTTTTTATTATCTGGATACTGAAGCAAATAAGATCTTTATTGAAGAGCATAGAAATTACAGATGGGATGAGAAAACTTTAAATAGTGATGATCCTAAAGTTATCAAAGAAGAAGACCATACATGCGACCAATTTCAGTACTTTGTGCGAGATAATGAACGCTTGCTAGGTTTGAAATATTAAGGTGGTGGAGTGATGTCATTAATTCAACAAATAAAAGATTGGTTTAGGAAAGGAGGTGCCAAGTTAGGAATGGTAAAGAGTTTAACTAACATTACTGATGATGATAGAGTTTCAATTGATCCAATGGAATATGAACGGATAAAGTTGGCCAAGTTGTATTACAAAGATGATTTACCAAAAGTTAAGTATCGTAATTCATACGGTGAATACAGACAACGTCCGTTGAGTTCACTAAACGTTACTAAGTTAGCATCTAAGAAATTAGCGTCAATTATCTTTAATGAACAATGTTCCTTATCGTTAGAAGATGAAACAACAAACGAGTTCATCAATGAAGTAATTCAAGATAATAAGTTCAATATGAGATTTGAACAACGCTTAGAAACTGCTATTTCATTAGGTGGTTTAGCTGCAAGGCCTTATGTTGATGATAATGATGTTATTAGGATAGCTTGGGCTAATGCAGACCAATTCTATCCATTACGTAACAACACTGATGATATTTCTGAATGTGCTTTTGCTAGTCGAACAGTTAGAACTGAAAACGACAGAAACGTTTATTATACATTGCTTGAATTCCACGAATGGGATGATGCTAAAACTTATCACATAACAAATGAGCTATACCGTTCTTATCAATCAGATGTAATTGGAGAACAAGTAGCGCTTGAAACTTTATATCCTAATTTAGCACCAGAATTAACCTTTACGGATGTTATTACTAAACCATTATTTGCATATTTCAGAACACCAGGAGCTAATAATAAGAACTTAGATAGTCCACTTGGTGTTGGTATTGTAGATAATTCAAGAAATGTAATAGACGCTATCAATCAAACTCATGATATGTTTGTTCATGAAGTAAGAATGGGTAAACGTAGAATTGCAGTTCCTGCTGAAATGTTGAAACCTACTGGCAATTTGTACGGAGATGAAGTAGATGATGCTCATCCGGTTCTATTTGATAAAGACGAAGATGTTTATCAAGGAATGTATGGAGATACAGATAAGTTGAGTGTAACTGACTTAACTTCTGATATTCGTTCAAGCCAATTCAAAGAGTCGATTGATTATTTCTTACGTGAGTTTGAACAACAGATTGGCTTTAGTTCTGGTACATTCTCTTATGACGGTCAAGGAGTTAAAACAGCTACTGAAGTTGTCAGTGAAAATTCTGCAACCTACCAAACACGTTCTAGTTACTTAACTCAAGTAGAGTTGTTTTTAAACCAGTTAGTTAATGCAATTCTTGAAGTAGCTAGTGTGGGACAATTCTTTTCTGATGGTAAACCTAGATGGACTGGCAGTGTATCAGATGTTGAGTTGTCTGTACATTTTGATGATGGTGTGTTCATTGATAAAGACAAGCAACGAGCTGATGAGATGCAGTTAGTTGCTGCTGGAATTATGCCAAAGCTTGAATACTTAAAACGTAATTTTGGTTTGAGTGAAGAAGATGCTCAAAAATGGTTAGCTCAAGTTACTAATGAACAACCAGACTTTTCTCAAGGTTCATTTCAAGAGCCAATAGATGGAGATAGTAACGAGGTGTAGTCTATGGATTCAAGACAGAAACTAGACCAAGACACTAATAACATTGCTAATCTATATTCTAATTTAGAAGATAAGATATTTTCTGAGATTATCAAAGTGTTACAACGTGGGCACTATGAAGATGTAACACAAGATAATGTTGTTCAGTGGCAAGCACAGCAATTGTCACAAATGGGAGCATTAACCAAAAGAGTAATTGATTTAATGGCAGACTTTGACGGTATCTCACCTAGTGAAATTGAGACTATCTTAAAACAAGATGGATATGAGATATTAGATGAAGTCAGTCAAGAATTGAAGTACAGTGGCCAAGTTAGTCAGCCAATCAGTGATGAGAGTTTTAACATGCTTGATTCAATGGTTAGACAAACTACAGATACCTTAAACAATACGATTAATCAAACTCTGCTTAGTCGCAATTATGGTGTTAATCCTGTTATGCGAACGTATCAGGAAATTTTAAAACGTTCAACGATTGAAACTGTAACTGGACTTAAAACTCATGATCGAGCAGTCAAGGACGCTATTTACCAACAATTAGATAAAGGTATCGAAGTTATGAGAGATAAGTCTGGGCGTGCATGGTCTCTTGAAGGTTATACACGTATGGTACTTACGACAACATCTAATAGGACTTACAATGATTTACGAACTAAACGGATGCAAGAATTTGGACAAGTGTTATGTTTAATGTCCAGCCACCCTAACAGCCGTGAAGCGTGTGCTTATATTCAAGGTAAGGTAGTCAATATAGTTCCAACTGATGATCCTAATTACAATGACAAGTACGATTCAATCTATAATCATGGTTACGGTGAACCTGCTGGGACATTAGGAATTAACTGTAGACACAAATTATTTCCATTTACTCCAGGTGTCAACGTGAATAACATGCCTCAGTATAATCCTAAAGAAGCAATTAGGAATGGTAATTTACGTCAAAAGCAACGTTACTATGAACGTTCAATTAGAGACGCTAAGAAACGCTTGAAAGTTGCTGAAGAATTAGAAGACGAGCAGATGATTACTCGTACCAAAACACTAATTTCAGCACGTCAAAAGAAGTTAAGAGCGTACATCAAGGAAACTAATAAGATGTATGGTAACAAGCGTAATGTTTTGACTAGAGATTATGATAGAGAGCAAATAACTTATAGAAAGAAAAAGTTTGATCAAAGTGATAAAACAGAATCTCAAAAACATGTAGAAGCTAAAATAAAGAGTGGTCAATGGGGAACTAAGATTAATCCAGAAAAACAAGCACCACATATGGAATCTACAAAATTAGAAGGTAAGAGTTATTTATATGATAACGAAGATCCACAAGAATTATTAGATAAGTATGCTGGTAAAGGAAAACTTGAAAAAACTAGAAAAGGTGAATGGACTACAAAAGAAGTTGTAAAAGTTGATCACAAAATAGGCGTAGATTATAATACAGGTAAAGAAGCAGAATGGATTAAAATTCATCATTCAAAAAAACGTACGCATATTGTTCCTCATATTCCTAAAGGAGATGATACTCATGTATAAAAAATTTTGGGGAAAGAACGTTGAAATAATAGATGTTGATGGTAGAAAGTGGATTGGTTATGTAGTAGGAATTGAGTCTCCTGCTGATTCAGATGATAATCAATGGTGGCTAGATGTAGAAGTGCCTGATCCGGGATTTGAAACAGGTTTAGCAATATCAGAAAGTGAAATAAAACATATAAAAATTATTTAACATTCCGACCTGAGTAAGTCGTAAAACTGCTTTTTTTGTATGCAATCAATCAGCGTGGAGCGTTCCACGTAAAATAAAAACGATAGGAGAGATTGACATGAAACGTGAAGATTTGAAAAATTTAGGTTTGACTGATGAACAGATTGAAAAAGTAATGGCTGAACACGGTAAAGATATAACCAGTTTACAAGAAAAAGTAAATGGTTTAACTAATGAACGTGACGGTTTGAAATCACAACTTGATGAACGAGATCAACAGTTAGTTGATTTACAAAAGAATTCTAAAAACGTTGATGATTTAAACGAACAAATCAAACAATTACAATCTGACAATAAGAAAGCTAATGAAGAATGGCAAAATAAATTAGCTACTCAAACTAAAAATTTTAAAATCGAAACAGCATTACGTGAAGCAAAAGCTAAGAACGTAAAGGCAGTTTTACCATTTATTGACACAGAAAAAGTAACCGTTGATGGAGATAGTTTGAAAGGACTAGATGACCAAATTAAAGCTATCCAACAAAGTGATAGTTACTTATTTGAAGAAGGCAAACCAGAACCAAAGATTAACATTGGCGGTAAGTTTAATAATGGTGAAAACGGTGCTGATGGTAAAGTTGATCCAGTAGTTTCTAGCATTGCAGCACGCATGAAATCAATTTAGAAAGGATATGATATCACATGACAGTAGTATTAGATCAAAAAGATTTATTAAAGATTGATGAAGAGTTTGGAGCAGATTCTCAACTCTGGCAACCATTACAAGGCGGTGCTAAGTCTATCACAGCTGCAGACTTTACAGGAGTTAAGACAGTTCGTATTAACAAGATGGACGGTTTTGCAGATGCAGCAAAATATAAACGTAACCAAGACAATGCACGTAACAATGTTAATGTTACAAAAGAAACTCTTGAATTAACACAAGAAGATTGGATTGGGTATGACCTAGATCAATTGGATATGTCCGAAAACGGAGCTTACACAGTAGCTAATGTTGTTCGTGAACATAACCAACGCATTACAATTCCACACCGTGATAAATTCCTAGCTCAAAAAATTTATGACACAGCTAAGTCTGGTGGTAAGTTAGTAACAGATACAATTGATTCTAAGAATGCTTTAGCAGCATATGATGAAGTAGAATCCTACATGATTGATAATCAAATTCCTGGTGGCTGGTTAATGTTTGTTTCTACTAAGTACTACAAAGCATTAAAGAACGCTGATGGTGTATCTAAGACATTCTCTGTTAACCAACAACAAATTAACGGAATTAATCGTCGTGTTGCTCAATTAGACGGTGGAACACCAATCTTAACAGTTGCTAAAGATCGTATTCAAGGTTTAACAATTCCTGATACTGTGAACTTCTTAGCTGTTCCAACGTTTGCGATTGCTCCAATTGTTAAATACGATAGAGTGGATGTAATCTCTCCAGATAATGACCGTGCTGGTTATCGTTGGACAATTAAAGGATTATCCTACTATGACGCATTAGTATTTGAAAATGCTAAGAAATCTATTTATGTTGCAGCTGAAACAGCTACAACAGGTAGGGGTCAGTAAGGTGATGTAAATGGCTTATCTAACTTATGATGAATATGTTGAGCTTGGTTATAGGCTAGATGAAGATGTATTTAATAACCTTATAAAAGGTGCAGAACGTATCATAGATTTAGCCACAAATGATTTTTATAAGGTTCATGATATATTAGTCGATAAGTCAAAAAGACGCGTAGAAACGTTTAAAATGGCTATTTGTGAGCAAGTAGATTTTATGCATGCAACTGGTATTAATAAGAGTTATGATTTAGCCCAAAATGAATTTACCAGTATCACAGTAGGTAGATTATCTTTAAGTCCTGCTGGTAATGTAGGAGCAACTATGAAGAATGGTCTATGTACAGAAGCATATAATCTACTGGGAAGATATGGTTTGTTATATCGAGGTGTACACAGATGATACCTAGAATTGATAGAAGATTATGTAATCAAAGTGTTACTTTAAAGATTCCAGTAGGTGAATTGGATAAATATGGTAAGCAAAAAACAGAAGAAGTTAAGGTAAAAAATGTACTTGTACAACCACAAACTATTTACTCAGGCGATAGCAATAATCGTAAAATCACGGCTAATGCTATTGTCTTTTTGTTTGCCAAAATTTCTAATCCGTTACCTAGATTAGATAGGGATAGTGTTGGAAATAAGTTAATCTTTGAAGGTAAGGAATACACAATTACCAATATTGTAGATAATCGTGAGCCTTACAGTAATGATGTTTATTCTTATGAATTGGAGGTGTTGTAATGGCAGTAGTGGTATCAGTTCATGGTAAAGGTTTTGATCGTTTTTCTGAGAAAGCTTTAGATCGTGGACTTTATAATTTTACTAATCAAATGGCAATGGATATGGATAAGTTCGTACCATTCAAGCAAGGTAATTTATCAAGGTCAGTCCATGTACAAGATAACCATGTTACCTATACAACACCTTATGCTAAAGCTCAATTCTATGGATATATTAACGGACATCCAATTACTCACTGGACGACAAGTGAACATCCACAAGCAACATCTAGATGGGATTTAAAAGCAAAGAGTTTGTATTCTAATAATTGGGTTAGGGTATTTAAACAAGGCTTACTTGATGGAAAGGTAGTTGAATATCATGGACCTAAAGGATAGATTGACAGACTGCATTAACGATAATGTAGATTTGCCAGTTAAATTATATCAGTCGTATATGACTAATAAAACAAGTCCAGAATTACGTATATATGACTTGCCATCAACAGTAATTGATGAAGATTATGCAGGCAATCGAACAGAAGAATTTATCTTTGAAATTGCAATACGTAGTAATGATGAAGAACTGATTAATCAAACGTTGTGGAATATATCGAAGTATATTTCAGAATATGATTTTAATTTGGTTAGTCAGAATGATAGTTTTAGTTTTAATAAATTAGAAGTAACAACATTCCCACATATCGTGTCAGCAGATACTGAGGGTAATGTTGTTTATTTATTTGATTTTAAAATCACAGTTGATACTTATAAGGAGAGTGATTAATCATGGCAGAAGCACCAGAAAAAATTGGTTCTTTTATTCTTAACCATAAAGTAAAAATGGAAATTGATACTGCAGGCAATAAGGATATGTCTGCTTTAGCGAGTGCTAAATGGGCTCGATTAGCTGCAGGTATTAACAACGTAACACCAGCAGAAAACGATACAACAACAAATGATGAATATTATGACGGAGAAGGCTTTGGTACATCTGATGTAACATCCAAGCGTTATCAATTCACGATTGCTGGCCACCGTTTAAATGGAGATCCTGCTCAAGATTATATTGCAAGTAAGCAATTAGAAATTGGAGATGCTTTAAAGACTCTATTTAAATTCACATATCCAGATGGATCTTATATTGTTGGTGTGGTTACATTAACCAACATTCAAGCAACAGGTGGCGCTCCTGGTGCTAAGCAAACATTTAGTGTAGTTCCTGTATTTAACGGAAAACCTAAATATGTTAGTACAGAAGACGCTAAGAAGGAACAAAGTGGAACAACAGGACTAACAGCTTAAATTTAAATGATGCAACAGAGACGAGCAGTGTGAGACGATTGGAGGAAATAAAATGCCAAGTATTAATTTAGATGAACGATTAAACCTAGATACTAAAGTAGATGTTACAGTAGCTGAAAAGAAATATTCTTTAGTTTTAAATGATGAATTATCCGTTAAAATCTCAGATGTTCAACTTGAATTAAGCAAACGAATTGAAGATTTGACTGATATGCCAGAAGAAAAATTTAAAGAAATGTCACTAGAAGAACGTAAGAAGTTAGTAGTTGATACTATGCATGATGGACGTGAAGACATCTTTAAGGCTATGGATAGAATCTTTGGTACTGGCGAAGGTAAACGAATTTACGATTACTACAATCAATCAACTAGAGCAATCAGTAAAATTATTGCTGCAATTGATGATGTTTTGAATGATAAATTAAAGACTAATAAAAATCGTAAAGAAAGACGTGTAGAAAAATATACTAAGAAAAGACGTGGTTAGTCATGTTATCTCTGACTGAACCATTAAAAAGTTCATACACGTATCAAGGCAAAGAGTATCAAATAGATTTGAGCTTTGACAACGTGATTAGAATGTATAACTTGCTTGAAGATGATACTTTCCAAGATGCAGAGAAGATTGTAATTGCATTTGAAATGTTTTTTGGTTTTAAACCTAAAGACGCTGAATTTGCTATGAAAGCAATTGATGAAATTACAAGCTATATATCTAAGTCTGCTTATGGTAATGATCCTGTTGAAAGTGATGTAGTTTCAAGTGAAGTTAATACTCAGAAATTATTCTCTTATACGCAAGACGCAGGGGCGATCTATGCAAGCTTTAAGCAACAATACAATATTGATTTAATTGCAGAGCAAGGAAAAATGCACTGGGATGTATTTAAAGCTTTATTTGATGGCTTAGATGAGAATACTTATTTTAGAAAAATCTTAGATATACGCAGAAAAGATGTTAGTGACTTACAAGGTAAAGAATTGACAAGTGCAATAGAAGCACAAAATTATTATGAACTTGATGAAAATAAAACAGTTGAAGCACAAGAGGCAAAAGTAGCCAGCTTTGCAGATTCATTGAAAGCTTTAGCTCAGTCTTAGAAAGGAGGTTAATCAATGGCAGCAGATAGTACAGTTAATATTGATGTTGTTTTAGGTGGCAAAGATAAATTCATTTCTGATACTAAAGAAATTGATGATATTGTAAAAAATGTCGGTAAAGATTCAGGAAATAAGTTGGAAAAGGATTTGTCTGATAATTTAGATAAATCTAAGACCAAAGCTAAACAAACCAATGATGACATTGAAAAAGAATTTAAAGATCCTATTAAGTCAAAATTTGATGCTGATGATAAACCTTTAAGACGTAAGGCTGAAGAAGTTGAAACTAATTTACGTAAAGTACCTAAAGAAGTTATTACCAAAATAACAGCAGATGCAAAAGAACAAGGAATAGATAATTTTGATAAATTACTAAAAAAGCTCCCTAAGCAAGTCAGAACAGAATTACTGACTAAAGCACAAAAAGGCGAAGTTATTAATTATGAAGAATTGTTGAAAAAAGTTCCTTTAAAAATTCTTACTAAGGCTGAATTAAATGATAATGCTAGTCCTAAGTTGAAAGAATTACAGAATAATACCGAAAACACTGAGCATAAATTCAAACGATTAAAAGAAACTATGCTAGGTGTTTTTGCAGGTAATGTATTAACTGCAGGCGTAGGAATGGTAGTAGGAAAGTTGAAAGACTTAACTGGTGAAGCTATCAAAGCATCTGACGCTATGGATAAATTTAGGTCAACAATGAAATTAGGTGGCTTTGGTTCTGAAGAAATTAATAAAACTGCTAAAGAAGTTCAAAAGTACGCTAATGATACAGTTTATGAGCTTAATGATGTAGCAAATACAACAGCTCAATTAGCAGCAAATGGTATCAAAGATTATATGGGCTTAACTGAGGCTGCTGGTAACTTGAACGCTCAAGCCGGTGGTACAAAAGAAACATTTAAATCTGTGGCAATGGTAATGACCCAAACTGCTGGTGTTGGTAAATTAACCACTGAAAACTGGAACCAGTTAACGGATGCTATTCCTGGTGCATCTGGCAAATTGCAAGAAGCCATGAAGAAGAATGGTGCTTATACTGGTAATTTCCGTGATGCAATGGAAAAAGGACAAATAAGTGCTAAAGAGTTCAATAAGGCTATTAGCCAATTAGGTATGACTAAAGCTGCTAAAGAAGCTGCAGCAAGCACTGCTACATTTGAAGGTGCTATTGGAAATTTAGAAGCGGCTGTTGTTACAAGCATTAGTAATATTATCACAGAGCTAGGTAAAGCTAATTTTACTGGAATCATTAATACAACAACTAAGTGGGTAGAAAATCTAGGTACAACAGTTGGTAAATTCTTACATGATAATAAAGATGAAATAGCTGAATTACTGAAAAATCTTGGTAGCATAGCCTCGATTATTGGTTCTGCTGTGTGGGATACTTTTAAAGGTATTCTTAATATGATTGCTGATGCTTTAGGTGTTACACACGATAAAGGTGATAGTGCTAGTGATGTTTTAGACGAAATAAATGATATTTTAGAAACCATCATTGACCATAAGGAAGACTTAAAAACATTTATTAAGGTCATGTTAGGACTATTTGTTGCCAAAAAAGCATGGGATATGGTTGCTGCTTTAACCAGTTACTATAAAATTTTAAAAGATATTATAGGACTAGGTGGATTAAGTGGACTTGCTAAAGGTATAGGAGTAGGTGCTAAAGGTGGTAAATTGGCTACTACTACTGAAGAAGTTGCAGAAGGTGGAGTAAAAGCTACTGGTGCAAGTAAAGTAGGTAGATTAATTGGTGTAGGTGCTGATAAATTATTTGGTATTCAGCGTGGTGGTCAAGAAGTAGCTGAGGCAGTTGCTAAGTCTACTGTTGAGAAAGTTGGGCCAAGGACACTAGCTAATGGTGCCAGAACTGCAGCACAAGTAGGTCAACGAACAGCAGTAAGAGCAGCAGAGAAAGGTATCATTGCAAGAACAGCATCAAGAATTCCTGTAGTTGGTTCTTTAATTGCTGGTGGTACTGAATTAATTGGTATTAACAAGAAAAATAAAAATGAAAAAATTGGTAGAGCAGTTGGAGCAACTGGGGGAACCGCAGCAGGTGGTGCAGCTGGAGCTTGGATTGGTGGAGCAATTGGTTCTATTGTTCCTGGTGCTGGGACTGCTGTAGGTGCTGGTGTTGGTAGCCTTATTGGTTCTACTGTTGGTGGAATGCTTGGAGCTAAAGGCGGTGGTTCAATTGGTAAGAACTTTGCCAAAATCAAGAAAGATACAGGTAAGGTATTTGATGAGCTAAAAACAGGCGTAACCAAAAAAGTGGCTGGTATTGGTAAATCAATTTCTAGTGTGTTTGGGAAAGCTATTGGTGGAATAAGTAAAGTTTTCAATAAAATTAAGAAGCCTATTTTAAAAGTATTTGATTCTTTGAAAAAAGGATTACAGAAGGTTGCTAAAGGAATTACGGTTGTAGTGTTAGCTCCATTTGTTTTATTAACTGCTGCAATTATAAAAGTCTGGAAAAAGATAGAAAAGCCAGTCATGAAAGTAGTCAACAGTCTTAAAAAGAATATTGAAAAAGCTTGGAATCCTATTGCTAAAACTACAAGTAAGGTATGGAATGGGATAGCTAAAACAGTCTCTAAAGCATGGAACAGCTTGAGCAAAGTTGTATCTAAGGGAATAAATGCCATTGTAAAAGTTGTAAGTAAAGCATGGAATGGATTGACACAAATAACCAGCAAAACTTGGAATGGCGTTAAAAGTATCATAATTAGTATTGTTGAAGCTATCTGGAAACCACTAAGCAAAATTTTTGGCAAGATTTTTGATATTGTTAAGGATACTTTTGATGATATTTTTAAGATAACTAAGCATATTTGGAATAGTATTTTAGACAAGATTTCAGATATTTTAAGTGGAATTTGGAAAGCTATTAAGAGTAAGTTTGATGATATAAAAGATACTATTTCAGGAGTTTTAGATACTATCAAATCCAAGTAGGATAGTATTTGGGATGGAATCAAACAGAAAGTATCTGATATTTGGGATAGTGTTAAAAGTATAGTTCATGATGGTGTAAAAGCTATTGGTGATTTCTGGAATACAGGTGCTAATGGATTAGAAAAAGTAGCTGGTTTCTTTGGGGCTAAGATTTCAATACCTAAGTTTAAACAAGGTAGTTCTGGTTCAGTGGCTAAACCAATGTTAGCAATGGTAAACGACCAAGAAGGACCACTACATAGAGAAGCAATCTTTAGACAAAATGGCAAAGTTGAAATACCAGAAGGACGTAATGTATTAACTATGTTACATCCTGGTGATGCAGTTATGCCGGCTAAAGAAACAGCTGAAATGTTTGGTATACCTAGATTTGAAGGTGGCTTTGGCAATTGGTTCGGTAAAGCCTGGAATTATGCATCTTCAAAAATCAGTAAATTAGAAGATATGATTGACGACAAAATAGAGGCTATTACAGATGCACTAAGTGATCCATTGGGAACTCTATTAAAGATATACTCAGCTGGAACTAATACTGCTAAATCATTTTGGAAAGATTTTGGAGATTCAGGGGCTAAGAAAATTCCTCACTGGGGAGAAACTTGGTTCAAAAATTTACTTACAAAGTTAAAAGATAAGCTAGATGAAATTGGTGGAGATGGTCCTGTTAGTGAATCTTTAATTAAAAGAGCTGCATCTAAAATGCATGTAAGTGTCAGTGCTGGAGACATTGCTCATATCTTAAATGTTATTCAACATGAATCTGGTGGAAATGCCAGAGCTATTAATCTTTGGGATAGCAATGCTCAAGCAGGTCATCCGTCAAAAGGTATTCTTCAATTTATAGATGGTACTTTTTTACATTATGCAATGCCAGGACATCATGATATTTGGAAACCATTTGACCAACTTCTAGCAATGTTTAATGATACGACTTGGAGAAGTGATCTTACTCTAGGTGGTTGGGGTCCATCAGGTGGTAGAAGATACGCTGATGGTGGTTGGGCTGATAAACCATCTATTTTTGGTGAAGTTGACGGAGAACCAGAGATTGCTATTAATCCTGCAAGAAGTACTGCTGATAATCATATCGTAGAAGCTATTAAAGCTAGAGCAGCTAAAAATCCTAATGGTATGAGTGCTAAATTAAATCGTATTATTCAAGCTGGTAGATATGATGGCTCAATGATTGCTCCATCTACCAATATTAGTAATGTTTCAAATAACCACATCAGCAGAGAAAGTAAACTGGATTTAAGTGGAGATTTGAAAATAGATGTTGTAATGGATTCAAATACAATTGCTAATGCTACTTACTCTAAGTTAGAAGCAATTAGAGCTAGAAGAATTATTGTTAATGGATATGGAGGTGCTATTTAATGACAAGTACAGTTGTGATAACTAAACTTGATGGAACAACCTATGATTTAAATGAGTTAGGTTTTCATGTTAAGAAATTTGATGTTCCATATCCTAATTTCCAGTACACATTCCAGTCAATGAGTACTTATCATAATTTATTAGTAGATAAGGTAGTTCAACAAACTACAATCTCATTAGTTTTAGATATCATTGCTAATGATACCAATGATTTTGAATTGCAGAAATTGAAATTAAGAAGAATTTTGAGTTCAAATGAAGAGTTTTATGTTCAAACAATGCGAATGCCATTTCTAAGATGGAAAGTAGTAGCTGATACTTTTACTCCTGCACAAAATAACTCATTTTGGAGAGCATCAGATGTACAAATTAACTTAGAATGTACTGAATCATATGCTGAAACTGTAGCGACTACACTAACTCCAATGAATGCTACAAGTGGATTGTGGGGTTTTGGACTAGAGATACCTAGCAAGAAAAAGTTAGAGTATGAGTTTAACAATCAAACTGAATTTGATTTCATAAATTTGGGTATCATTCCTTTAAAAGCTGATGAAAGACCAGTCAGAATTATTTTTAAAGGAAATGCAAACAATTTGAAAATAACCAATACCACGACCAATCAAAGTTACTCTATCAGTGGAAGCTTGAGTAAAAGTGATACTTTAGAGATTGTAGGACTTGTTCCTATTATTAATGGATCACAGGCTTATGGTAGATGTAATCATGCTTATCTAGATTTTGAAGTTGGTAAAAATCATTTGAGAATTGAAGGAAGTTCAGATTTCAACATAAAATTTGATACTAGATTTTATTATTAAGGGGTGTAGAAAATGTTATTTGTTCAAAATGTCAATGGAGATCAAACAGCTTTCAAAGCTGATAATGTACAAATTACAGATACATTAGGACAATATCCAACATTATCATTTACATTTGTCGAAACTTCAGAAAATGAAGTTGCAGCTCAAATGATGATACCTTTTACAATCATTGAAGTACCAGAAAACAAGCAGAGATATAGAATAGTTACTAATAACCCTGTATCTCTGGGAAAATACAAACAGTATTCAGTAACAGCTATTCATATTGCTAAAGACTTGCACAACAAATATGTAGATGAGAGATTAGAGAATACTCAGCCTTTAAAAGCATGTTTAGATTTGTTAATCAAGGATACGCAAATAAAGTATGTGCTACATGATAATTTTGATAATTATGCTTTTTCAGAAGGTTTTGGTGGCGGTTATGCTGATGATTTGCTAATGCAGAATTTAGCAAGTGATTTTGGATTTGAATTCTATTTTGATAACTATACGATCCACATTCAAAAGAAACTAGGAACAAAAGAGTCTTTTCTATTTATAGACAATGCCAATGTATCAAAAATAAGCTATAACGAAGATTATTCTACAATAACAACGTATATTAAAGGTCAAGCTAAGCCAATAGTTAAAGAAACACCAGATGAAACGAGTGGTGGTTCTAGTTCTGGTGGTTCTTGGGGTTGGCCTTTTCCAGATGTAGGGGAAGGAACCTTTATGGGAGGCCAATTATTTGGTGTTAATGCAGGTGGTGAATTTAGGCCTAACGGATTCCATGACGGTTTAGATTTTGGCTCAGTAGATCATCCTGGTAGTGCTGTTCATGCAGTACATGGCGGGAAAGTTATTATCAAGTCATATATGGGTGGCTTAGGAAATTATGTTGTTGTACATTCTGATGATGGCTACAACATAGTTTATCAGGAAGCTTTTTCCAACATGTCCAACATAAGAGTAAACGTTGGTGATGTAGTAAAAACAGGAGATGTGATTGGTTATCGCAATACAGATCATCTCCACATAGGAATTACTAAAGTTGATTTTAATACTGCTGTAGGAAAATCATTTACCAATGATGGAACATGGCTTAATCCACAAGAAATTATTAGAAATGGTATAGCGAATAACAATTCTGAAAGTAATGTTGAACAACCAACAGAAACAGTTGAAGAAGATAAGCCTACTGAATATGAGATACACTCTGAATATGTGTCTCCATTGGTTGAAAAAGCACATTGGCCCAAAGTAGAAGCTGAACCAATTACTGATGATAATATAACTGATGAGAATACTTTACTTAATAAATTAAAAGCAAGTATCCATGATTATCCAGATATTGAATATACTTTAGATTATGCTAACTTCAAGTATAATTCAGTTAAATTCAATAATGATATTAAAGTAGGTAATTACGGTTGGTTAAGAGATAGATTTGGAATTGATGTTGAAGTAAGAATTAACTCGTATACTTGGTATCCACAAAATAAGCAGGCAGATACTGTTACGTTTGGTAATAAGAGATTTGATCCAGTTGAGTGGCAAGTTAGAAATCAAAAAGCATTTGAGAGAAATAAGAAGTTAGGTGAAACATTGAGAAATCAAATTGTTAAAGCACAAGGAAATATGATGTCTCAAGATAAGTGGAATTCAAAATTCAATGAAATTAATAATTCATTCATTAATAGTAATAAAGAAATTTTAAAGCAATTTGAAGATATAAATACAAGATTGGATAGCATTGAAAAAACTGGAAAAGAAGAAGGTGGTAGTGATGGAACATCTGAACCTTGATGATATTGGTTTAACTGATAGAGTTCAGTATAACGCAGCGGTTGCTAATTTTAATCAAATTCAGCGTACTGTTAATAGCAATACTGATGAGATTAAGAGTAAATTAGATAACAAAGCTAATTTGCATGATTTTAATGATGAAATTAAGCGATTGGATGATAAAACAGACGCTTTAAATGAAGATTGGAAGGCAAGGCTAAAGCGTGTAATTTTAGGTACTGATGAAGAAACGATTGAAAATATAGTGACGAAAATTTTAATTGAGAAAGGAGTAATCTAATGGCTCAAATATTGAAATATGTGATTGGTAAAGATTACAGACCTTTGACTGTTTTAGAGGCTAAGGGTGGTAATACTTTTACGCCTGACTATGATAAATCTAACTGGGTGCAAGCACGTCAGTATGAGGACAGTTTGAGACAAGTTTTTGTTGAGATTACCAACGAAGACGGTTCTGCCTATGATTTAACAGGAGCTAATGTCCTATTTGAAGGTATTTTGCCAGACAACGAACACAAGATTTTGGATAACTCTCATGCTGTATTTTATGAAGATCCAACAACTGGTAAGTTCCGTTTTGATATGCCAGCACAATCTTTTAGCGTAGCCGGGCAGTATAAACAAGCATTTTTCCGGGTGATGAAAGATTATCGTAATATTGCCACACTTGAATTTAAGTTTGAAGTACTGGCTGATATGGTTGTTACTGGCTTAGTTCCTAGAGATTATATCAGCCCGTTAGATGACTTGTTTAACACAATCAAGGAAACTGAAACTAAAAATGTAGCTGAATTGAAGAAGATTGTTGATGATAAGGTTGCGGAAATTACTAACTTGATGACTACCTTAAATCAAACTAATACAGCTACTTTGAGTGAGTTGAATAGTGCTAAAACAGCATTAGGGGCTTTAGAAGATAAGATTAAACAAGATGGGCTTTTCACTCAAGGTGAGGCAGAAGAATTTAAGAAATCAATTTTTATAAAAATGGTAACAGCTGACAGCCTGGAGGAATTACTTTACGGATACAAAATCACAATCGTACACAATCAAAAAGACTATCCTAAACCAACAGTTTTCTACTATGAAAATGCGATTGGTACTGAAATCGGCGGTTTAGGTGCTGGGTCATTTGGTGAAACGTTAACCAAGTTAGTTCCTTGTGAGGCAGAATATACGGATAATAATTCAATCGTTGTCCGTATACCACGTAATTTCTACATGGATACTAAACCATACTACAAATATGGAGATTGGTATTTAGGAAGTGGCAATAAAACAATTAAGATTAGTCTGGGTAATGTTGATGATAGTGCTGCTAAAGCTGGAGATGGTAAAGGCAGTAGTCATTTATAGTACAGGCTATTTTAATTATCCAACAGCTCAAGTGATTTAAGGGCTATTTATTTTAACAATAAAGAAAGAAGGAATAATAATGGCAATAAATTTTGAACCTATTTTTTCTGAAATGGCAAATGGACCAGAAAAAATTAAAGAGAATTTCGACAAAGTTAAAACTATTGATGATGGAGTAACAGCTTTAAACCAAAAAGATACAGCTAATTTTAAAATTGGTAAATTTATTGGCGGTGGAGCTAGTGGTAGCGTAAGCCTAAATGGTGTAGGGCAAGGAATGCATATAGTTGGTTTATGGGACCAAATGTCAGATAGTTCATGGCCAAAATCTTTACAAAATAGAAAATCATTTTGGGGATCGTTAATACAGTGCGGAGATGAGAGTGGAAATATTGCTACACAAATATTAATTTTAGCAAACCTTGGTTCTATTTATTTTAGATCTTATGTAAATCATACTTGGAAAGAATGGACCAGAATTGATGGACAAAGAGACCAATAGAGGAGGGGAACAGATGTTAATTTTTATTTACGATAAAGAAACAAAAAGATATATGTATCCAGTAAGTGATTATCCAGATAATTATGATTTACCAGCTAACGCTACAACAGTAAAACCGGTAGATAGTAATGGTGTTGGCTTGTATGATCCAACTTGGAACGAAACAACTAACAGTTGGAATAGTTTGACGGAGGAAGAATGGAAGAAGAAGTATACTGTTCCAGAGGTTAAACCAGAGCCAACACAAGATCAACAAACATTGGCAGCTTTGACTAAGCAAGTTATGGAACTACAAGCAGCAAATGCGCAACAACAAAAGATTAATGCAAATTTGACAAAGCAATTAATGGATCTAAATAAGGGAGGACATTAGAATGAATGAAGTAATGTATACAATGTTTAAGGAATACTATTCACTAGGTTTATTTACAGTTGATGATTGTCGTTTAGCTGTTCAAGTTCATTATTTTGGCAAGGAACAATTTAAGGAAATTACAGGTATTGATTATGACGTACCAACAGTAACTCCAACAGCTTAAGATAATGAAAGGGTGGGTGGGTAGGAATAGTACAGCGAAAGCAGGTGAAGTTATGTGCATTCATTATTAGGATATTCGTGGGCGGAGATAGCGTCGATTCTGGCTGTTATTTCCGTTCTTTTTAGTGGTGTGTATTGGTTAATAAATCATGGTAGCAAGGCTTTTAACAAGAATATTAATTCAGTGTTAAAACCTTTCTCTGAGCAATTAAGAACTTTAAACAGTAACATTCAAAAGTTAAATGCTAGTTTTGATAAGCAACAAGCGAATTTTGAACGTTTAGAGAAACGTGTTGATGAACATGATAGACGGTTAGATAGACATCATGAGCGTATCAAGAGCTTATTTGAAAAAGGAGAAAAAGAATAATGAAAGTTATCAATAATATTATCGAATGGCTGGTACAGACAGGGCTATTATCTGTACTGGCTATTTTTTTACTCAAGCAACTCAAGCCAGTCTTAGATAATAAGGCTGGACATGCATCCACCGAACAATCACGAGCATTGTGGACTTTGCTTGAGCAAGTGGCAGACATGGCAGTTACTAGCTTAGTAAGCCAAGATAAAAGCGGACGTGAAAAGTTTGACGAAGCTAGTATGATTGTAAATGATGTTATGAGAAAACAAGGATATAGGCTTGATTCACAAGTTATCCACACAGCAGTTCAATCGGCTTACGAAAAATCAGATTTAACACCAACAGTAAATACTAAGGAGGACAAATAACATGGTTATGTACACAGTAGATGTTTATTCGGGATCAGATGATAGTATTATTCGTGATCCACACGCTCAAGGAGTAATTGTGAAGGCTACTCAAGGCACAGGATACGTTAATCCTAAGTGCAACCACCAATGGGATCTAGCAGGACAGCTTGGCAAAAAGCGTGGCTTGTATCATTACGCTGGTGGTGGTAGTCCAGTTGCAGAAGCACAATATTTTATCAACAATATCAAGAACTATGTAGGTCAAGGTATGCTGATCATTGACTGGGAAGGTTACCAAAATTCAGCATGGGGAAATACTAACTGGGTTCGTCAATTCGTAGACGAGGTACACCGTTTGACTGGTGTATGGTGTGTTATCTATGTTCAGGAATCAGCTTTAAACCAAGTGGCTAACTGTGCAAAAGATTGTGCAGTTTGGGTAGCCAAGTACGCATCCATGAACTGGAACTCTTGGACTGAGCCAGACATGAACGTATCTAATGGTGCTTTTGGCTCAATTGCTGGTTGGCAATACACTGGCGGTGACATGGATAGATCTATCTGGTATTTAGACACAAATGCTTGGGATAAATTTGCTAAACCTGGAGCAAAGCCACAAACTGAAACACCTAAACCAACTCCAGTACCTAACCAAAATAACGTTAAATATGACTCATGGACTGATGATTTAGGTGTTAATTGGTTCAAGGAAAGTGGCAAGTTCACTATTACAGTAGATGAAGGAATTGTGTTACGTTGGGGAGCTACAACAAATTCATCTAAGATTGGAGTTTTACCTAAAGGCTCAGTAGTTGAATACGACGCATTTGCACATAGTGGGGGATACGTATGGATCAGACAACCTAGAGGAAACGGTCAATTTGGTTACTTACCTACAGGCGAAAGTTCTGGGGGTAAGCGTACAAGTACTTGGGGTAAATTTGAATAAATAATAAAGCTCATCTAGTCCTTAAAAGGATTGGATGAGCTTATTTTTTTATAACAAAAAAGCAGAAGTTGGGTTGCTTGCCACCGCATCTGCTTTTCTGAGTCTGAATTAATTCTAAAGATTAATGCTTCCGTCTGTAACGGTTCTTAATCTTAGAACTAATCAGATCTATAATTACTCCAGAAAGAATGGCTAGTCCAAACTGAAGTAAATCATGTAAAAACGTAAACAAGGAAGTTACCCTCCCTTCTGTGAGATATTAAGGCGGCTAGCCTTACTCACAAGGAATATCTTACATGTTAAGCAATTTTAAAGCAATAAAAAATATTGACAAACTATATAAATAAAGATAACATGAGAGTGTAGACAAGGAGGTTTCATCTCTTTTCATATAGAGATTGGCTATCTCTAGTTTTTGCGGTTGGCTACCGTACTGTCATTTGTGTTATTCCTTTCTGTTATCCCAACAGAAAGGTTTTTTTATTATTCTTAGAAAACATAAGACACCTTGTTTCTGCTATTATATAAGTAGAGGCAAGGTGTCTTTTTTTTGAATCTTAACCCACAAAATAACCCACAGTTCATTTGATATATTTCAGATAATAGGTAATTATAACAGTATAAATGTAGCTTTAATTAAGCAAAAAAGTAATAGTTTCTACCTATTTATATGGGGTAAGATTTATGAATTAAATTAAACAATAACGGATAAAATTCTCTAGATGGTCTTTTTGGTAGTTTTTTCCCCTTTTTTTTGTTACTATGTAAATAATAGTAGTCGGAAAGGCAGGCAGAGCTTTTATGGAAATGGAAAAAATAAATGAAAATACTATTCGTGTAGTATTAGATGATGAAGATTTAACAGCTCGGGGAATAAAATCCTTGGATCTGCTAGGAAACCAGAAAGAGATTGAGAGTTTCTTTTATGAAATTTTAGATGAAGTAGATGTTGAACATGAGTTTAGGGAAAATGATGCAGTAACATTTCAATTAGTACCTAATAAAGAAAGTGGTCTAGAGATATTTATCACTAAAGTAAATCCTGATGATATCACAGATCAAGATGGAGAAAAAGAAACTGAAAATGAGAATGAAACTGTAGAAGACACAGAGGATGTAAAAAAGGATATAGATTCCTCTAGTGATGAGTTGTTGAATTTAATTAAAAATAGTATCGAAAATTCACGGAATATTGCTGAAAATAGAGATTATAGTCGTAGATCTAAAATAGATGATGACGAGGTTATTCAGTATTTAAATGACGATACAAAAAAGAAATATGTGTTTGTAGTAGAATTTTCAACATTTGAAGATTTTGTTCAATTAGCGCATGTTTTAAGAATTGAAGGTGGAGTTTCTAACCTGTATTCTTACCAAGAAAAATACTATCTTGAATTGGTATTGTTTGATGATAACTATTCTGAAGAATCTGCAAAGGATTTAATTTCACTCTCTTTTGAATATGGAAAGAATTCTAAGATTTCTCCGGTTCTTTTAAAAGAAAGAGGAAAATTAGTGATGGGGCAGACAGCGTTAGAGTTAGCTCGGTATTATTTTAAATAAGTTAAATAAAATCCCTTTCTTGCGTATTTTCACGTAGGAGGGGATTTTTTGATATATGCTAAAGATGAAAAAAATAATATTGTAGAAGCAAATATGGCTAAAAAAGGAAGAAAATATTATTGTTCTGGTTGTCATGGGCAAGTGATATTGAGATGTGGAAAATTAAGAGTTAGTCATTTTGCGCATAAAAAGCATGCTTGTGATATCTTTTCCGAAGGTGAAACATCAGAACATTTAAGAGGAAAGAAATTATTAATGACATGGTTAAGAAAAGAAGGAAAGGATCCACAAATAGAAGCATATTTGACTTCATTACATCAAAGACCTGATATTTTGTGTAATAATAAAGCTTTTGAGTTTCAATGTTCGCCAATATCTGTAGAAAGAATGAGTGAAAGATCTAAAGGATATATAAGTGAAGGATATGATTTCTTTTGGTTTTTAGGTAAGAGGCATTTGATCAAAAAGAGATTAACACAACAAATAGCGCAATTTATACGATGGCATAAAAATCTAGGATTCTACTTAATTTATATTAATGTAGAACAAAGAAATATGGAGGTTTATTACCATATTCAACAAGCTGACTTTTTACCAGTCCGTTTTTATAGAAAAAAAGTAAATAGCTGGAAGGAATTACAAGATTTCTTTAAGCAAAATAGAATAAAGAATTATAATTTATTGTCTATATCAGAGAGAAAACGACAAAAAAATTGTTTTTATAGAAATTGTTTGCAATCGACGAACAAATTTAAAGAGTTACAAGTAATATGTTATATCCATGGATATATACTACAAGAAATATACGAAGAAATTTCAAGCGAAAGATATACTTATCCAATCTACAAGGAATATATATTCACTAAAAAAATGTACGAAAAGTTGAATTTAAAAGATATAGAACTCTATTATCAATTACCATTCATCAATTTTAGTAACATTGATTAAATAAAAGGTAAGTTAAAAAATTTGAAAAAACATATATTTTCTTTTAATATTTATGTATGAGATGAATACATCAAATAAAAGAAAAGAAGTGAATTTTATGTCTGAAAAGAAAGCAAAAAGATTACTTCAGAGAAATGAAGTTCCAGAAGAATTAACGTGGGATTTAACAAAAGTATTTAAAAGTGATGAAGAGTTTGAAAAGGAGTACCAAGCTGTAAAAGATGAAGTACAGAACTTCAGAAAATTACAAGGTACAATGGATCAAGGTAGTCAAAGATTTTTACAAATCATTGAAAATTTCTTAAGTATTAATAGGAAATTTGAAAAAGTTTATGTATATGCAAGTATGAAAAATGATCAAGATACTACAAACGCTAAGTATCAAGGATATAATGAAATGGTTGATGCATTAGCTGCTGAATTTTCAGAATCTATATCCTGGTTCGAACCTGAGTTACTAGAATTAGATGAAGATAAATTAAAGCAATATTTTGTAGAAAAAAAAGAATTAAAACAGTATGAACATTTAATTGAGAGTATGTTGGTCATGAGAAAGCATACGCTTGATAAAAAAAGTGAGTCTTTATTAGCTGGAGCTAGTGATATCTTTGGGACATCGCAAAATGTTTTTGGCATTTTAAACAACGCAGATCTAAAGTTTCCAATAGTAAAAGATGATAATGGTGATGATATTCAATTATCGCATGGTGTTTATGGAAAATTAATAGAATCTACAAATAGGAAAGTTAGAAAAGCTGCATTCAAGGGATTATACAGTGTTTATGACCAATTTAAGCATACAATGGCGACAACATTAATTGGAAATGTTAAGGTGCATAACTTTAAAGCAAGAGTTCGTAATTATAAAGATGCTAGAGAAGCTGCCACAACATCTAATCATATTCCAACAGAAGTCTATGATGTATTACTGGAACAAGTACACAAAAATCTTCCATTATTACATCGCTATGTAAAGCTTAGAAAGAAAATATTAGGTGTCGATGAACTCCATATGTATGATATGTATACACCGTTAACTGAAGATAGTAAGCTTACTTATAATTATATTCAAGCGCAAATTGAAGCAAAAAAGGCACTTGAAGTATTGGGAATGGATTATTTAACGCACGTTAGTGAAGCATTTGAAAATCGTTGGATAGATGTAGTTGAAAATAAAGGAAAGAGAAGTGGAGCATATTCATCAGGAGTTTATGATACTCCGCCATATATCTTATTAAATTGGCAAGATAATTTAGAAAATCTTTTTACCTTGGTACATGAGATGGGACATAGTATGCATAGTTATTACACTAGTCATAATCAACCCTATCAGTATGGAGATTACCCAATATTTTTGGCAGAAATAGCTTCAACTACTAATGAAAATATTTTGACGGATTATCTATTAAAGAATAACGATGAAAAAGAGATATTAATCTATATTTTAAATCATTATTTAGATGGATTTAAAGGTACGGTATATCGTCAAACACAATTTGCAGAATTTGAAAAATGGATTCATGAACAGAATTCAAAAGGAGTACCACTAACTGCTAAATCAATTTCTGAATATTACTTAGAATTAAATAAGAAATATTATGGCAATGATGTAGTAAGCGATCCTGAGATAGCTTTAGAGTGGGCTAGAATTCCGCATTTTTATTATAATTTCTATGTTTATCAATATGCGACAGGATTTGCAGCAGCAACTACTTTAGCTGAAAATATTTTATCTGGCGATGAAAATAAATTAAACAAATATTTAACTTACTTAAAAGCTGGTAGTAGTAAATATCCATTGGAAGTCATGAAAGATGCAGGTGTGGATATGACAGATTCTTCATATTTGGAGAAAGCATTTAAAGTTTTTGAAGAAAGATTAAATCAATTAGAGACATTATTGTCAGAAAAATAAATATAAATAAAAAAGATTGGAGATCATTAATTTAATGATTACCAATCTTTTTTTGTTATAGTATCAATTGAACGTAAATAAGAATTAGTTTAACAAAGTTTCATAATAGATGTTCCACTACTATTTTGTTGTCTCTGTGAGAGTAAGACTTTCTTTATTTCATCTAATGATTCACAACCAGAAAAAGAATACGCAGAATTATTATTAGCTGAGCAATCATAAACAACAATTGTAGGATGTTCAGTCACATTCATTTCGGTAGCTAATTCTTGATCTTGTTTAAAAGCTTCTATTGCTAATTTAGAATGTCTATCTTGTTCAAAAATATCCCAATCTAACCCACTTTTTTGTGCAGCTAATTTAATGGTTTCAAAATTATAATCTTTTTGATCATTAACTACAAGTTGTTGCACATTTAGCAAGAAATTCCGTCCTTTCTTCTTTCCTTGAAAAGAGGCAGCTTTAAAATCTATAGATGAATGATAAATATTCTCAGATAGTCTATTACGTATATCAACATTATTTAGTGGAATATTCATGCGACACATAACATCATTAATAGTTTTGAAATTCATTAAAGGAACAAAATTGAAGTTAATTTTTTCATTCAATGAATCACCTAATTTTAATATGTTTTGTTCAGTATGGTAGCATGTACTACCTAATGGGTTAATAAATAGATACATATCTAACACATTGGTTGCCTCCTAAAACCTTCGCTCTATTCAAGTATACTTTAACTAAAAATAAATGAAATTTCAAAGATTTTGTTTTTTCGTCTTTACATATCCTTTACAAAAGCACCCAAGGCTCTTTACATTAACTAGATATAATTAAATTGAGCAAATGGGAGGACAATATAATGAAAAAAATAAAAATTCTTATAGGAAGTTTATTAATTGCAACCTTGATGACAGGATGTGCAAGTAAAAAAAACAATAATACAACTATTGTTGGTTCAACAGCAATGCAACCAATGATAGAAATGGCAGCAGAAGAATTCCAACATCATTCTAAAGTAAGAATAACTGTTCAAGGTGGAGGCTCAGGAACAGGCCTAAGTCAGGTACAAGCAGGAGCTGTAGCTATTGGAAATTCAGATATTTTCGCACAACAACAACCAGGAATTAAAGCTGAAAAATTACAAGATAATAAAGTAGCTGTTGTTGGTATTGCACCTGTAGTTAATAAGAAAGTAGGTATAGATAATTTATCTATGGAGCAATTAAAAGGAATTTTTACAGGTAAATATACTAACTGGAAACAGGTTGGAGGAAAAAATCAAAAAATCATTGTAATTAATCGTGCTCAGGGAAGTGGAACAAGAAAAGCATTTGAAAGCGACGTATTAAAAGGTGAAAGTGCTATTAAAGCACAAGAACAAGATTCAAGTGGAACAGTACAAAAAATGATAGCTGCTACACCGGGATCTATAAGTTATTTAGCTTTTCCTTATTTGAATAAAGATGTTCAAAAATTAAGTATAGATAATGTAAAACCTAATGTAAAAAATGTTGAAAATAATGATTGGAAAATTTGGGCATATGAACATATGTATACAAAGAAAAAGGTAGATAAAAAAGTTAAGAAATTTATTGATTATATTTATACAAAAGAAGTTCAACAAAATCTAGTTAAAACTTTAGGCTACATTACAATTCATGATATGAAAGTTCAGAAAGATGAGAACGGAAATATTGAAGAAATTCAGAGATGAGGAAACTTATATGAGAGATGAAATTAGAGAAAAAATTCAGAAAAATTCAAAAGCAACTTATCAAGAAATATTTGGAAAGTTGCTAGTATCAATAAGTATTATTATCATTTTGCTGATTGTAAGTGCAATCTTTGGCTTTATTTTTTCAAAAGGAATTGCAACATTTACGGAAAATAATGCTCAAGTTAAAGATTTTTTTACAGGTACTAATTGGAATCCAAGTATGAATGAAAAAGGACATCCGCAAGTAGGAGCATTACCAATGATTTTGGGATCATTTGGTGTAACTTTACTGGCTGCAATTTTTGTAACACCTTTTGCTATAGGAACGGCTTTGTATATAACAGAATTGGCTTCAAAGAAGATGAAGAAAATTTTACAGATCGTTATTGAATTATTAGTAGGAATTCCATCAGTAGTTTATGGATTTATCGGATTAAACGTGGTTGTTCCTTTTATCAGAGAAAATTTTGGTGGTACGGGATACGGTATTTTAGCTGGAGCAGTAGTTTTGTTTGTAATGATTTTACCGACAGTTACTTCATTAACAGTCGACAGTTTAAAAGCAGTACCTAAGCATTATCGTTCTGCTTCATTGGCTTTAGGTGCTACTCCATGGCAAACAATGTTTCATGTGACTTTAAAAGCTGCTACTTCGGGTATTTTAACAGCAATAGTTTTTGGAATGGCACGAGCTTTTGGTGAAGCATTAGCGGTTCAAATGGTTATAGGAAATGCATCATTAATGCCAACTAGCTTATTGAATCCAGCATCGACTTTAACTAGTGTTTTAACTATGGGAATTGGGAATACTGTAATGGGCACAGTTGGAAATAATGCTTTATGGTCTTTAGCTTTAGTGTTATTAGCAATGTCTTTGATCTTTAATTTAATTGTTCGATTGATTGGAAGAAAGGATATTAAGTAATGAAAAATACAAAGTTTCAAAATAATGTTGCAATGGCGATAATAAAGCTAATTGCTGCTATGGTTGTACTAATATTAGTTTTATTACTAGGAAAAATTCTAATCTCAGGAGTACCACATATTTCTTGGAAGTTCTTAGTAACACCTTCAAAGGCATTTACAGCAGGTGGGGGAATTAGCGTCCAAATATTTAATTCTTTCTATTTATTGATATTAACGTTATTAATATCGTTTCCTATATCATTGGGTGCAGGAATATACTTAGCTAAATATGCAGCAAAAAATAAAATAACATCGCTAATTAGAATGGTGATAGAAATTTTAAGCTCGTTACCATCAGTAGTTGTTGGGCTATTCGTATTTTTAGTTTGCGTGGTCCAAATGCAAATAGGATTTTCAATATTAGCAGGAGCTATTGCTTTAACGTTCTTTAATTTACCACTACTAACAAGAAATATAGAAGAGTCTATTAAAGCTGTCCCTAATCTACAATTAGAAGGTGGATTAGCATTAGGATTATCTAAGTGGAAAACTATCACTAAAATAATTCTGCCTGAAGCTTTGCCGGGAATTATCACAGGCGTTATCTTGAGTGCTGGGAGAGTTTTTGGTGAAGCAGCTGCACTTATTTATACAGCAGGTCAAAGTGCACCAGCCGTTGATTTTACTAATTGGAATATTTTTGATGAAACTAGTCCGTTAAACTTGATGCGTCCAGCTGAGACACTAGCCGTTCACATTTGGAAAATTAATTCAGAAGGAATTATGCCAGATGCAAACGCAATTTCAGCAGGAACTTCAGCAGTTTTAATTATTGCAATTTTGATATTTAATTTATCAGCTCGATACTTAGGTAATTATTTATATCGTAAATTAACATCAGCGAGGTAAAAATATGGAATATAATTTAAAAGATAAATATATTTTGCAGTTAAATGAAAAAGAAAAGGCATTAGAAACAAGGGATTTGAACATCTTTTATGGAGAAAAACAAGCTTTATTTGATGGGAATTTACAATTTGAAAGATATAAAATTACTTCTTTAATCGGTGCTTCAGGATCTGGAAAATCAACTTTTTTACGCTCTTTAAATCGTATGAATGAAGGAGTAGCAGATGTTAAGGGAAGTATCTTATATCGAGGAATCGACATAAATTCTCCTAAAATAAATGTTTATGAGATGAGAAAATATATTGGAATGGTTTTTCAAAGACCAAATCCTTTTTCAAAATCAATATATGAAAATATAACTTTTGCATTAAAAGAAAACGGAATAAAAGATAAAGAAAAGTTAGCTGAAATAGTAGAAACAAGTTTGAAACAAGCTGCTTTATGGGATGAAGTTAAGGATGATTTAAATAAGAGTGCACTAGCTTTATCTGGAGGACAACAACAAAGATTGTGTATTGCTAGAGCTATTGCGATGAAACCTGATATTTTACTATTAGATGAGCCTGCAAGTGCATTAGATCCGATATCAACAGCTAAAATAGAGGAAACATTATTAGAATTAAAGGAAAAATATACTTTGATAATTGTAACGCATAACATGCAACAAGCTTCAAGAATTAGTGATTACACAGCATTTTTCCATTTAGGAAATGTCATTGAATATAACAAAACAAAGAATATTTTTACAAATCCTAAAATAAAATTGACAGAAGATTACATTTCAGGAAACTTTGGATAGGTGAACTTAATGGAAAAAATAATAACAACTAAAGATGTACATTTATATTATGGAAGTAAGGAAGCTCTTAAGGGAATAACTTTGGACTTTCCAGATAAGGGAATACATGCATTAATTGGGCCATCTGGTTGTGGGAAATCAACGTACTTAAGAACTTTGAATAGAATGAATGATATGATAGAAAATGTAAAAATAGAAGGCGAATTTAAATTTAAAAATCAAAATATATATGATGAAAAAATAGATTTAGTTGAATTAAGAAAGAAAATAGGAATGGTTTTCCAACAGCCTAACCCTTTTCCATTTTCTATTTATGATAATGTTACTTATGGATTAAGGATGGCTGGAATAAAAGATAAGAGAATTTTGGATGAAAAAGTAGAAACAAGTTTGAAACAAGCTGCAATTTGGGAAGAAGTAAAGGATAATTTAAATAAAAATGCCTTGGCTTTATCTGGGGGACAACAGCAAAGAATCTGTATTGCCAGGGTACTTGCTGTAGCTCCAGAGGTTATTTTATTAGATGAGCCAACGAGTGCACTTGATCCAATTTCAACAGAAAAAATAGAAGAAATGTTACTAACACTTAGAGATAATTATACCTGCATTATGGTAACACATAATATGCAACAAGCTTCAAGAATATCAGATACAACGTCTTTCTTTTTGAGTGGTAATTTAGTTGAGAGCAATAAAACTAAAAAGATATTTTTAAATCCAGACAAAGAACAAACAGCTGACTATTTAAGTGGAAAATTTGGATAAGGAGAATTATTAATGAATAGAAAATTTTTAGGACAGTTAAAGATTGTGCATCAAGATTTTATTGAAATGGGATTAGAAGCTGCAGAAGCAATAAAGTTAGCAACAGAAGCTTTCGAAAATCACGACTTAGGATTGGCTGATAAAGTTATAGAACATGATGAGGTAATTAACAATTTAGAAATAAAATTGGAAAAAAAGACTAGTCAGTTAATTGCTTTGCAGCAACCTGTTGCGACAAATTTAAGAAAAGTAATAGCAATTTTAAAAGCTAGTTCTGATGTAGAAAGAATTGGAGATCATGCGGTAGATGTTGCCAAGGCAGTAAGAAATATTAATGTTAAAAGAAGAAATGTTGAAATTGAATCTTTAATAAGAGAAGTTAGTGAACAGACGCAAGAAAATTTAGTAAAGATAGTAAGTATGTTTGCTAAGTTTGATGAAAAAGGCGCCGTTGAGATTGCTAAAAAGAATCAGGAAAAGAGAGAAAAAATTAATGAGATCAGGAAACTATCAATTAATGCAATAAAAGAAGATGCAAACTTTGCAGAAGAAGGTATAGATTATTTAAGCATTATTGCACATATTAAAAGGATAAATGATTATATAACAAACTTAGCAGAGTGGATAGTTTATGAGGAAGAAGGAAAAATTACAGAATTAACGTTCTAATAATCATAATTTAAGTAAAAATAATGAAAAAAGCTTAATTATTTGGTAATTTATGTCGAAAGTATGTTAAAATAAAGACGTACTCAGAAGAGTAATTAAGATGTAATTTTTAGGAGGCTGTTTTTAATGTCAGTATTCGTAAACGGTAACGCAATCTTTAACGCAGCTCGTCAAGGTCACTATGCTGTTGGTGCGTTCAACACAAATAATTTGGAATGGACACGTGCTATTCTTAAGGCTGCTCAAGAAACTAACACACCTGTATTGATCCAAGTATCAATGGGTGCTGCTAAGTACATGGGTGACTACAAGTTAGTTAAGAAGTTAGTTGAAGAAGAAATGCGTGTAATGAACATCACTGTTCCTGTTATTATGCACTTAGACCATGGTAACTATGAAGCTGCTAAGGAATGTATCGAAGCAGGCTATTCATCAGTTATGTTTGATGGTCATGACTTGCCATTTGAAGAAAACTTAGAAAAGACAGCAGAAATCGTTAAATTAGCACATGCTAAGGGTATCTCTGTTGAAGCTGAAGTTGGTTCTATCGGTGGTGAAGAAGACGGAATCGTTGGTGAAGGTGAATTAGCTAGCGTTGAAGAAGCTAAGCAAATTGCTGCTTTAGGCGTTGATTACTTAGCTTGCGGTATCGGTAACATTCACGGACCATACCCAGAAAACTGGAAAGGTCTACACTTTGATCGCTTACAAGAAATTGCAGATGCAATCGATACACCATTAGTATTACACGGTGGTTCTGGTATTCCTCAAGAACAAATCGAAAAAGCTATCAAGATGGGTATTTCTAAAGTTAACATCAACACAGAAAACCAACTTGCATTTGCTGCTGCAACACGTAAGTACATCGAAGCTGGTAAAGACCAAGAAGGTAAGGGTTATGACCCTCGTAAGTTACTTGCTCCTGGTTCAGAAGCTATCGTTGACACAGTTAAGGAAATCATTGGCTGGTTAGGTACACCAGAAGTTAAATAATCTTATTTACTTTTTTTAAAGAGTCGTTTATACGGCTCTTTTTTTATATGCTTTTTTATATATTATTGAATTATTATAAATACTATGTTATAATTTTTCTAAATTAATAAGAGGGGATGGACAATTTGGATAGCACAAAACAAAAGAGTATTACTTTAGCACAAAAGATTAATGTATTGAGAGCAGCAGTTATGGGTGCTAATGATGGTATCATTTCTGTTGCTGGCATTGTTTTAGGTGTAGCTGGTGCTGCTAGTTCATCATTTGCTATCTTAATATCTGGATTAGCTGGAATGTTGGCTGGAACAATATCTATGGCTATGGGTGAATATGTTTCAGTGCATTCTCAGAGCGATGCAGAAGTGGCTGCTGTTGTGAGAGAAAAGAAGATATTAGATACTGATTATCAAAAAGAATTTTTATTTATAAAGAATAAGTTATTAAAAGCTGGAATTTCAGAAGAATTATCTCACAAGGCGACTAAAGAAATGATGGACAGGGATCCATTAAAGTCTATTGTCAGAGAAAAATATGGTTTTGAGTTAAATGAAAAAACTAATCCTTATGCAGCAGCAATTGCTTCGATGATTTCTTTTCCACTGGGAGCAACATTGCCGTTACTATCAATTTTAATTTTCCCAGTTCAATATCGTATTTTTGGAACTATGTTAGCAGTGATAATATCTCTAGTATTTACAGGATATTTTGCAGCACAATTGAGCCATTCTAGCAAATTACATGGAACTATTAGAAATGTTATTTCTGGTATGCTGACAATGATAGTAACATATTTTATCGGTGTAATGTTTAGCTTATAGTAAAGTGAGTGACAAAAATGTTAAATAAGAGAAAAAAGAAAGCGACAATGGAAGAAAAAATGAATGTATTGAGAGCAGGAGTATTAGGTTCTAATGATGGTATTTTAACCGTAGTTGGAGTTCTTTTTAGTGTAGGTGCTGCTACTTCCAATAGATTTACTATTTTGATTGCAGGTTTAGCTGACTTGGTAGCATGTGCTTTGTCTATGTCAGCTGGTGAATATGCATCTGTAAGTGTTCAAAGAGATACCGAAAAATCAGCTGTTGAAGAAGAGGCTACAAATCTTAAAAATAACTACTCAGAACAAATTAATATTGTTAAACAATATTATCAAAATAAAGGAGTATCTTTGCAAACAGCAAATTTGATTGCCAAGCAATTAATGGAGAAGGAAGACAGAGTTGCTGCTTTAGTTAATATTAAACATGGAATTAATATGGGACAGTATTTGAATCCGTGGATGGCAGCTTGGTCATCGATGTTTTCTGCAGCATTGGGTGGTTTATTTCCTTTAGTAGCAATGACTTATGCTCCTAGCAATAGTAGATGGTTGGCTACAATTTTAGCAGTAATAATTTCTGTTGGGTTGACAGGAATGATTAGTGCTAAACTAGGAAAGAGTAATATTAAATATGCAGTGTTAAGAAATATAGTTGTTGGAATTATAACAATGGCAATTCACTATTATGTTGGACAATTAATTTAAAAAAGATGTCATAATCAATTATCAGTAAAGATTTTTGATTATGACATCTTTTATTTTTTATAATAAGAATCTATTAATTTTTGAGAAACAAGTTTGCATATAACAGCTCTAATGGCAAATTTTTCAGTTAATTCTAACGTATTAGATGTGTCAATGAAGTTGTAAGAAGAATTTTCGATATTATGTAAAGTATCATTAAATAGATTTGCAAAAGAATTATATGCTTGCTCTACAGATTGTTCTTTTAAAATTTCATTAATGCAATTCTTTACTACCTCTAGTGGATAGATAGTTTTTAGAAGAGAAATTACTAAAAGCTCAGCAATATGACTAGCATCGTACTTTTTTTTCTCAGGTCTTTGCATTAATCCTTTTTTTACATAACTATTAATCATGGAAGGTGTTAATTCTGAATCGCTTAAATCTTTTAAATATCTGTTACCGAGACTTACAAGTTGATCCATATATACTTGAAAATCAGGGAATTCTTCCCACATAGGGAGATAAATATCGTTAAATTGTATCAACGATAACTTGAGTTCATCATTTATTCTACTAGACATAGATAATCCTCCTTTTACTATATTATAGCATAAATATATTCTGAATAAATTTCTGTTATATATAGACTTAAAGTCTAGATTGTATGGAAATTTAATGTATATGATGGTATCATAATCTATGAGGTGATGTATAATGACTAGAAAAATGCAAATAAAAAATGAAATATGGAGTGCAATAACTCATGGAATTGGAATTATCCTCAGTATTCTAGGGATGATTTTATTAATTTTAAAGGGGATAGATACTAATTCAATAACACTTTTTTCATATATAGTGTATACATGCTCACTAGTTTTATTATATTTATTTTCTACGCTTTTTCATTGCTTGTATTTTACGAAAGCTAAGAGAGTTTTCCAAATTTTTGATCACTGTTCAATATTTTTATTGATAGCAGGTACTTATACGCCGTATTGCATGTTGGCGATAAAAGGTGTAAAAGGATTGATATTAATGATAATGATTTGGTTAATGTCAATACTAGGTATTCTATATCATATTTTAGCTTCTAAAAGAAAACAGGTATTTGAAACAATTATTTTTGTAGTAATGGGTTGGCTTTGTATACTAGGGGCGAAAGAATTATTTTTATCACTAGGCAAGATAGGATTAGGTTTACTAGTTGCAGGTGGAATAATTTTTACACTTGGAGCACTGGTATATAGTATTCCTAAGATAAAATATGCACATGTTTTTTGGCATATTTTTGTAATGTTAGGGTCAATATTAATGTTTATTTCGATATATTGTTATATTTAAAATTAAAATAATAAGAAAAATATTAAATTAAATCACTGAAAACGCTTGCTATAAATTAATTTAAATGCTATCCTTAACTTAGGAATAGGAATTTTCTATGAAGGAAAGGGTGAGCATTATGTCAGTGAGTCAATTGAGCAAAGTACAAAATGAAGCATTAGATAATTTTGTAGAAAATTTTGACATTATCAATGCTTTAGCTGATAGGAATAGGCAAAAAATAATTGTGTTGCTATTTGGTAACCTAGAATCTGGCATGACTGTAACAGCCATTACAAATAATATGAGCATAACACAGCCTGCAGTTTCGCATCATCTCAAGATATTAAGAGATTCTGGAATAGTGGCGTATCGTAAAGATGGTCTGCAGAGTTATTACTATTTAACTTTACAAGAACCATTGGAAAAGTTAGAGAATATTTCAAGAAATTTAAGATTAGAGTTAGAAGAATAGATTTTATAAAGTTAATTACGTATTATATATTAAGCGACTATCTTAGTTATAAAAGTAATTAGTTTTTTTTGTGTTAAAATAATTGTACATCATGAAAATGGAGGTTTATCTAGTGGGTAAATTTTATGCTGTAAAAAAGGGAAGGAAAACTGGAATTTTCACTACTTGGGCAGAGTGTCAAAAACAAGTATCTGGCTTTCCAAAAGCGGAGTTCAAAAGTTTCATTAGCAAGCAAGAAGCAGATGATTGGTTGAAAGAAATTAAAAGTAGTAATGAAAATAGAAGAAAGAGTTATAGTGTTATTGTCTATACGGATGGTGGTTCTAGAAATCATGGAAATAAAAAAGGAGAGCATGTAAAGAAAAACGATAAAGCTGCATGGGCATATCTAATAAAATATCAAGGTTCAATAATTAGTGATACTGATGGAGAATATGGAAGTACTAATAATAGGATGGAAATCATGGCTTTAAAGAAGGCATTATTGGATTTGAAACAACGAGAGTTACAAAATGAAAAAATTTTGGTAGTTCTTGATTCAAAATATGTTTTAGATGCTATTACTAAGCGATGGTTACAATCGTGGGAGAAAAATGGTTGGAAAACTTCTGCGGGAACTGGTGTTAAGAATAAGGAATTATGGATGGAAATTAGCAGATTATTGCCAGAATTTCCAAATTTAGATTATCAATGGACAAAGGGACATGCCAATGATGAAGGAAATAATTTAGTTGATGAGTTGTTAAATAAAACTATGGATCAAATGGATTAGCCTGTTATGCTAATGTTTTTATCTTGATAAGATATTTGTATATGTTATAATTATTCTTGCATATACGGGGATGTTTAGGATTCGACAGGTATAGGTCGAGCTTAAATTGCGTTTGGTAGGTTGCGGCTACCTAAAAACGCTCAGTTAAAATATAACTGCAAAAAATAACAATAACTCTTACGCTTTAGCTGCTTAGTCAGTTTTAGTGTAGATCTTAGCTAGTATTACCTACGTGCTAGGTGAGGTCATATAATTTAGTAGGTTACGTTTACTTTTGCGGCGTGAGAAAGTAAAAAGAGATTTTCATGCTAGTTAGTGACGTTTGCCCTGACATATGGCGCTGTTGCTGATGAATTTTAAATAGTATGTCTATGAACGTAGAGGTTTAGGTGGCGATATGCTTGGACGCGGGTTCGATTCCCGCCATCTCCATATAACTTTCTTATATCAAAGTTTTGACGACTAGATATCGTTGAAATATCATCAAGGTACTGAATTAGATTTTTTAAAGTCATTTTAGTGCCTTTTTTGACATCTAAATTTATCCATAATATTTAGACTTGAATTTTGATCACTCTAGCATGTATGGATATTTGTAAGTGTTATATCTAGGCAAGTTATAGAAAATAATACAAATAGCAGAACTACGTTTAAATAAACTATATTGATAAAATAGATATTTTTATACCTATTCGGATAACGCTTTCAATTTATATGAGTTAATATTATAATGAAAAGGTAAGGGTATTAAGAATATAGGTAGTAAATAAAAATTATGAAGAATTAATACTTTTTATTTGAAATTTGAAAAAATATTAAACTTATATATATCAATTGAAGTTTAATAATATGAATGATATTCTTAATGTATTAAGTATTTTGGAGGGGTGTTGCATGTTTTTAACATTTGGTCAATTGGCAGGTTTAATTGCTGCACTTGCATTTTTAGTATTAGTGATATATTTATGTCGAGTTTTAGCACGTTTGACAAGTACAGTATCTGAGTTGACAAAGAGCATAAAAACTTTGACAGAGGATGCTGATGATATTTCAGAAAAAATTGAAGACTTATTAGTGAAGACTAATAGTTTAATGGATGATGTTAATCAAAAATCATCAAAATTAGATCCATTATTTCAAGCAACATCTGATTTAGGTGAAAGTGTTTCGGATTTAAATCAAGCAAGTAGAAATTTTGTTGAAAATATGGGGAATTCAACTCATGGTCTTGTAAGAACTTCAACAATGTTGAAAAATGGATTAAGAGCAATTAAGCTTATTAACAAATTACGCAAAAAATAATATGATGTGAGGAGGACTTTTTATGGGAAAAAAATTATTGATAGGTTTAGGTGTAGCCAGTGTAGCTTTCTATGCTAGCAAGAAGTTGTCGGGAAAATATTTAGAGAAGGCAGCATCTAAATTGGATGATATTGTAGCCGAAGGTCAAGAAACTGCATTGAAATATCGCGAATATTTATTAGATTATTTAGATGAAGATGATAAATTAGAAAAACTAAATAAGAAAGTTTTACAAGCTAAAGATTTGGTTGATAAAGATTCGGTTACAGAAGCTTTAAGTAATTTAAAAAGTTCAACAAGCAATTTAAAAGATAAACTTATGGAAAAAGAAGATTCTTTGGATAATGATGAAGATCTTCAAGATGATATTGTAATTGATCAAAGATCTGCTTTTGGAAAAATGAAAGAAAAAACAGAGTTGGAAAATCCAACAGTTGTATTTTATCCAGATGGAACATCTGAAACGAAGTAATTATAATAAAAACCACTCAAATAAAATAATTGAGTGGTTTTTATTATAATTATTGTTTAATGTTGTTATCTTATGATAAAGGAATTATTTGAAGTTCTTTGCTAGTGTGAGTGAATGGTTTAACACCATTATCTGTAACGTAAACACAATCTTCAATTCTAACTCCAGCATAATTAGGAATATAAATACCTGGTTCAATAGAGAAACACATACCTGGAACTAATTCCATTTTATTTCCTTCCATAATAGATGGAAATTCATGTTCACTTTGTCCCATACCATGTCCAAGACGATGGATGAAATATTCACCGTAACCAGCTTTTGTAATAACATCTCTAGCAATCTTATCTAATTCTTCAGCTGTCATACCAGGTTTTGCAGCATTTTGTGCAGTTAATTGAGCTTCTAAACAAACATTATAGATATCTTTTAGTTTGTCATCAATTTCGCCAAATGCTACAGTTCGTGAAGCATCTGAAATATATCCTTTATATACAGTACCTAAATCAAAGAGAGTTAGTTCATTAGGCTTAATAGTATCTTCTTTTGGAGCACCATGAGGATCAGCTGCATTAGCACCGCTTTGAATAATTGTATCAAAGCTCATATGTATAACGCCTTTTTTCTTTAATTCATACTCAATTTCAGCAGCTACAGCTTGTTCAGTTTTATTAGTGCTTAATGCATCAAACCCAACTTTAAAGGCATAATCAGCCCATTTTCCCGCTTCGAGAAGTAGGTTGATTTCATCTTCATTTTTAATTGATCGTTGTTTGTTGATAAAAGGAGAAATATTTTCAACAAATTTAGCTTCTGGAAAATTTCTTAGTATAGCTTCTGATTTTGCTACTGTTAAATTATCTTTTTCAACAGCCCATTTTTTAGGGTTTCCAGCTAATGCATTAATGTGTGATTTAATAAGTGCGAATGCATCTTCATGATCTAAATAGCCAAAAACAGGATATTCCCATCCACTTTCCTTTACAGAACCAACTTCAAGTGCTGGGGCAAAGATAAAAGGATCTTTATCTGGAAAAATGAATAAAGCTAAAATTCGTTCGATAGGATCACTATCAAAACCTGTGTAATAACGTATGTTATGGAAATCACTTATATAAGCAATATCTAAATTGTTATTAGCTAACCATTCTTGTACTTCTTCAATATGTTTCATAATAACTCATCTCCTAGTAAGTTAATTATAGCACATGTATTAGAAAGAAAAAATTTAATATAAAATAAGCAATTATGAAAACAAATGGAAAAGAATAAATTAATAAAATTATGAAACGCTTGCAATTTTATAACTTCTTTGATAATCTATAATAGGATTATGAAAATAAAAATGAAAACAAATGCGAGGATGAGAGAAGAATGGAAAAACAAACAATTACAATTTATGATGTTGCTAGAGAAGCAGATGTTTCTATGGCTACAGTTTCTAGGGTAGTAAATGGTAATCCTAATGTAAAACCTGCTACTAGAAAAAAAGTTTTAGAAGTTATTGATAGACTTGACTATCGTCCTAATGCAGTTGCTAGAGGATTAGCAAGTAAGAAAACAACAACTGTTGGAGTTATTATTCCAGACGTTACTAACGTCTATTTCTCTTCTCTTGCTAGAGGTATTGATGATGTAGCTTCCATGTATAAATACAACATAATTTTGGCTAATTCAGATGCTAATGAACAAAAAGAATTGCAAGTGTTAAATACTTTATTAGCCAAACAAGTTGACGGTATTATTTTCATGGGAAATAAGATTACTGATGAACTTCGTAAGCAAATTGATAAAACCAAGACACCTGTAGTATTGGCTGGTTCTTTAGATGATAAAGAAGAATTTGAAAGTGTTCATATTAATTATGTAGATGCTGTAGAAGAAGCAGTTTCCGATTTAATTAATCATGGTAATGATAAAATTGCTTTCATTTCTGGACCATTGTCAGAACCAATTAATAGTAAATATAGATTACAAGGTTATAAGAATGCTTTATCTAAGAATGGAATTGCCTATGATGAAGAATTAGTTTTTGAAACAGATTATAGTTACCATTCAGGTGAAATTTTATGGCCAGCTTTACAATCAGTTGGGGCAACTGCAGCTTATGTAGGTGATGATGAATTAGCTGTTGGTGTATTAAATGGTGCGCAAGATGCAGGTGCTAAGGTTCCAACTGACTTTGAAATTGTAACAAGTAATAATTCTAAATTAACTGAACTAGTAAGACCTAAGTTATCATCTATTACTCAACCATTGTATGATATCGGTGCGGTATCCATGCGTTTCTTAACTAAGATGATGAACAAAGAAGAAACATCAGCTGATGAAAAAACTATTGAACTACCTTATGGTTATATCAAGCGTGGATCAACAAAATAGTTAGAAGTATAGAAGCTAATCGAGTATATCTTGATTAGTTTTTTTAATATTTAATTGTAAATAGATAGCTAGATGATCTGAAAGGAAATTTTAAAAAGTGAAAATAAAATCAGAAAAATATTTATACTTATCAATTTTTATTATGATATTGCTATTTATAAGTTCATCCATGACGTATAAAGAGCAATCTTCTGTACCATTTTTACAAAAATATCTTACATCTCAACCATTTAAGGATATTTTGAGTCAAGTTTCATTTTCATATGGACATTCTGTAATATCTATTAAGGAAGTTGGATATTATAAATTTGTTGAATTTTTTATCCGCAAATTAGCACACTTTTCCACTTATTTTGTTATGGGTCTAGGATTTTATATGACATTAAAAGATAATTTAAAGAAATGGCAAGCAACATTTTTCTCGTATTTAGCAGCGGTTGGATATGCAGGAATCGATGAATTTCATCAAATGATTACTGGAGATAGAACACCTTCTTTTGAAGATGTCATGTTGGATGGAATAGGTGCTTTGACAGGAATTATAATCACGATGGTTATATTATATTTTTTTAGAAGAAAAAAATAATATTATAAATATACTTTGATTGATAGTTAATAAATTATTTGCTATAATTTGAAATGGCTTATTGCCTAAATTAATGAATTTATATAATCGGAAAGAGGTTTTAGAAATGTCAGGACATTCAAAATGGCATAACATCCAAGGCCGCAAAAACGCCCAAGATGCTAAACGTGGAAAAATTTTCCAAAAAATATCACGAGAAATCTATATGGCTGCAAAGAGTGGTGGTCCTGACCCAGATGGAAACCCACAATTACGCCTAATTATGGATAAAGCTCGTGCAGCTAACATGCCAAAGGATAACATTAAACGTGCTATCGATAAGGCAACTGGTACAGGTGGTGCTGATTATGAAGAAATTACATATGAAGGTTACGGCCCAGCTGGTGTAGCTATCTTAGTACATGCTTTAACTGATAATCGTAATAGAACTGCTTCTGCCGTACGTGCTGATTTTAATAGAAATGGCGGTAACTTAGGTGAAACAGGTTCAGTTAGCTTTATGTTTGATCGTAAGGGTTACATTGCTATTGCGCGAGAAGATTTAGACGTTGATGAAGATCAAATGTTTGAAGATGTTATTGAAGCAGGTGGAGAAGACTTACAAACTTCAGATGAAGTATTTGAAATTTATACTGATCCTAAGGCATTTGCAGATGTACGTGATGAATTGCAAAAGAAATACGATTTGGCAACAGCTGAATTAACAATGGTTCCTCAAAATACAGTACCCGTTCCTGCTGATAAAGTAGAACAATTACAAAGATTAATTGATAGATTAGAAGATGAAGATGATGTGTCAGAAGTATACACATCTGCTGATTTCCCTGAAGATTAATAATTATTTAAAAAGATACTAGTAGATAAATTTATCACTGGTATCTTTTTTTGCTTGTGAAATTATTATTTTTTAGTTATGCTTTAAATAGCAATACATACTAGAAAGTAGGTTATCAAAGGTATGAGTAATAAAGTAACAGTTTTGGGAAGCTTGAATGTTGATACTATTCTGAGAATACCCAGATTACCACAGCCAGGTGAAACATTGAAAATGGACGATATAGGTGTTGCAGGCGGAGGAAAGGGAGCAAATCAAGCTATTTCAGCTGCTAGATCTAAATCACATGTAACATTTATTGGTGGAGTTGGCAATGATGTTCAAGGTGAGATGATGTTGAAACTCCTAAAAGAAGATGGAATTAATATTAATAATGTTGCAAAATTAAATGAAGGAACTGGTCAAGCGTTTATTTTATTGCAAGAAAGTGGTGAAAATAGCATTGTAATCTATGGTGGTGCAAACCAAGCCATAAAAACCACTGTTATACAAAATGCAATGAATGATATAAAGGATAGTGATTTTTTAGTAGCCCAATTTGAAACACCTCTAGAAGTGACAAATGAAGCATTTAAATTAGCACGTGAGTTAAATGTAAAGACAATTTTGAATCCAGCACCAGCGACTGATATTTTAGACGAACTAAAGAAAAATATAGATTTAATAATTCCTAATGAAACAGAGGCTGAATTGTTAACTGGAATAAAAGTAGTTGACGAAGATACATGTAGTAAAGCGGCTGACAAATTAATTGATCAAGGTATTAACAATGTTATTATTACTTTAGGTAAGCAGGGGGCTTATTATAAAACAAAAGATGGCGTTTGTGAATTAGTACCTGCTTTTAAAGTTAAAGCGATTGATACTACAGCTGCTGGTGATACATTTATCGGTGCTCTAGTATCTAAATTAGATACTAGTTTTAGCAATTTAAGGGAAGCTATTATTTATGCAAGTAAGGCTTCTTCTCTAGCTGTCCAAAGATTAGGTGCAATTCCATCAATACCATATAAAGATGATGTAGAAAAACAGTTAAATAGTAAATAGAAAGCAATATGAATTCCTATAGAACGAAAAAATTTGTTTTATAGGAATTTTTTTTAGAATAAAAAGTTTTTTTGCGTATTTATATATACGAGGAGGTGAGTTAATGAAAAAATCTGTTGAAATTTTGTTGCAAGAAGCTATATCACTAAAAGCAAGCGATATATTTTTTTTTCCAAAAAATGATAGGTACCAAATTAAGGTGAATGTTTTAGGAACGAATCGCATAATAAAGGAATGCAGTAAAGAATTTGGAGGACAGTTGATTAATTATTTGAAATTTCAATCTAATATGGCGGTTAGTGAAAAAAGACGTCCGCAACTTGGATCATGGATATATAGCGATGAAAAAAATGAAGTCTTTTGTAGACTATCAAGTGTAGGAGATTTTTTAGGGAATGAATCCTTGGTTGTAAGACTGATATTTCCTAGTACTTTTTTTGAAGAAAACTATTTTTTTGAAGAGCAGATTTATACTTTACAAAAAGCTTGTATCAAAAATGGATTAATTGTTTTTTCAGGGCCAATGGGTTCAGGTAAGACAACGACTATGTACAATTTAGCTAGAAAGTTAGCTAATGAAAAACATGTTATGAGTATCGAAGATCCAATTGAAATATATGAACCTAATTTTTTACAATTACAAGTTAACAATAAAGCTCAGATGTCATATTCTGAGTTACTGAAAGTAGCATTAAGGCATCATCCAGATGTATTTTTAATTGGAGAAATTAGAGATAATATGACTGCTAAAGTAGCAATAAATGCAGCTCTGAGTGGTCATCTAATTTTAACAACAGTTCATGCTCGTAATGTATATGGTGTTTATCAAAGGCTGAAAAACTTAGGTATTAGTGATGAAGAACTTCAACAAACGATGCAGGTAATCTCATATCAGAGGTTGATTCCAACAATAGATGGAAGAGCTAAAGTACTGTTTGATCAAATAGAAGGAAAAGATTTAGATAAAGATATCATTCAAGGAAATATTCAAAGTAGAATGACTAAAGACTGGAGAGAAAAACTTGAGTATTGTTACCTTAATAACTGGATTAATAAAGAAAGTTTTGAAACATTTATTGAAGGATAATAAAAAAGTGTGGAGTTTAAAGAAACAAGCAATTTTTTTCTCTATATTATCAGATTTATTATCAGCAGGATTTTCCTTACGACAGTCTCTGATAAGTATACAAAATATAATGCCAGAATTTTATTCAGTTTCTCATAAAGTAAAGAAAAATTTGCTGATGGGAACTAAGATTAGCGATGCTTTAAAAGAGAATATTTCTAAATCAACCTATTATCAATTGTTAATTGCAGAGCAACATGGAGAAATGGAGAAAAGCATCAAGCAATTGGGGAGTTTACTTGAAAGAAGAGTGGAGCAGCAAAATAAATTAAAGAGTTTAATGGTGTATCCAATGATTTTATTTTTTATGTTGATAATAATTATGTTAGGAATAAAGTTTTGGTTGAAGCCAACTATTAATAATTTTGGAGAAGATAGTGTAAAAACATCGTCGATTATTAATTGGACAGCAGTTGGTAAATACAGTCTAATTTTAGTGGCTTTGATAATAGTACTATATGTATTAAAAATTTTGAGATGGTGGAGTAAACAAGAAACTATAACTAGACATCATTGGTATAGCCAATTGCTAATTATAGGTAAGATTTATCGACAATATAGCTACTACTATTTGAGCTTTAATTTGTCACTACTTTTGAAAAGTGGACTAGATTTAAAACAAATATGTAGCTTTTTAAATGAATTTGATAAGCAATCTTTACTGTATCAATTAGGACAACAATTAAGAGAGTTGTTAAATGCTGGAAGTATGCCTGATGAATTGGTGAAAAAATATCCATTTATCCCTCCTGAATTGAAATTGTTTTTAAATAAGGGAGAAACGTTGGAAAACATAAGTAATGAGTTAGCGGTTTATTCAGAAGTTTCGTATAGGAAATTATTAAAATTAATTGATAAATTGATTGAGTTAGTTCAACCGATACTATTTATCGTGATAGCGATAATTATTGTTGGAACTTATTTAACAATTCTGTTACCAATATACAAAACTCTAGGAGGTTTATATTAGTGAAAAAGAAAAGGCGTGGATTTACTTTAATAGAAATGGCAATTGTCTTATTTATTATTAGCTTATTAATTTTAATTATATTACCGAATATAGGTACACAGAGAAAGCATGCAAATACTGTAAATGATAAGGCGTTGCAGACTCAATTAAATACACAAGCTGAATTATATATGGATGAAAAGAATACTAATACAGTAACAATAGATGAGTTGAAATCAGCTAATTATTTAAATAATGATCAATATGATCAAATTAAGAAGAAAAATATAGAGATTAAACTAGATAATGGTAAGAAAGAATAATTTGGTAGGGTATACTCTTCTAGAAATGATAATTGTTTTAGGAATATTTATGGTATTGATTTTGTTGGCATATCGTCCTATAAAAATAACTTGGCAAAATTATGAAGAAAGACAATTTATAAAAAATTTTGAACGAAAATGGAACCAAAGTACAATAAAATCTATTCAAGAGGAAAAACATACTAATGTTTATTTTTATCACGATTTAGTTCGATTTTCTGAATATAATAAAGATAGAACAACAAATGACTATGAATTTTCATATCCGTCTACTATGCACGGAGATACTAATATTGTAAAAATTAGTGATAATGGTAGTGTTACACCTAAAACAATAAAAATTTTCTCATCATTAGGAAGAAGATATGTATTTGTATTTCAAATGGGATATGGTGCTAAATATTATGTTAAAACTTACCAATAAAGGATTTGTATTAGCTGATTCGATAATAGGGTTAATAATAATTTGTAGTGGAATTTTAATATTATTAACAAATTATCAATCTCTAAATAATCAAGAGAATTTAAAGATTGAGGATAAAGAAAGAATGCATTTATTACTCAATAGAGTGCGAAGTATGGACAAGAATGAATTAGTAAATTTTAAACAAATACAAGTTAGTTATGAAAATAAAGTTGAAACTTTGTCAAAAGAGTAAAAAGAGTGGATTTACATTATTAGAAACAATAATAGCAATAGGAATTACTTGTTTAACATGTATGATGATATTTTCTACACTCCAAATAGTGTGGAAAATCAATGCAAATGAAACTAAAAATGATAGATTGCAGTGGGAGCAATTTAGATCAGTTATAGAAAGTAGTAATTTGGATTTTAAATATGTACGTGTTGACAATGAGAATAATGAATTGATTTTATATAGCGATGCGATGGATGATTTTTATGAATTGGACTTATATAAGCAACAAATCAGGATGCGAAGAAAAATTGATGGGTATATGCCCTTGTTATACAATGTTCAAAAGGTAGAGTGGAGATATAATGAAAATAGGAAGTCGATTTTTATTTCAATTCGGATACACGGTAGAGAATATAGCGAAGAATATATAATGGATCGAAAAAAATGAAAAGTAGTTTCAGAAAAGAAGGTTATTTAATATATACTAGCATATACTTTTTGATGTTCTTTCTTATGATATTTTTAGGACAGACATTACTTTTTAAATGGCAAATTTTAGCCTATAGCAGAGAGGTAAATTATTATAGAGCTAGAGTGATGTATGAAGTAGTCAAAAGAAAGAATTGTGATAGCGAGAACTTTAATTATGGCAAAGTTATGTGGGATAAAGAAAGAAGAAAATACATTATTATATTAAAAAATGGTAGAGAGTATCAATTTAAGTGATAGCCAATAAACTTGAAAATTTTGCATAAACTAGCTACACTATTAAAGATTAATAGTAACAGGAGGGCTAGTTCTTGATAGGTAAAATGAAAAAAATACAGAAAGAATACAGTTTACTTGAAGAAGCAGTAAAGGAACTGCAAAAAAATCTACAAACAACTTATCTTGATGCGTTAATTGAAACTTTAGAGAATATCTTAGATAATAATCAAGTTCATGTAGAGGATGATAAGCCTGATAAAAAGACAGTAGCAAAGTTAAAAGAATTGTACGCTGATAGTAATATAAAGAACTTAGAAGCTGATGAAAAAAGACAGGTTATACAATTATTAATTTTAAAATCTTATAGCGAAGATAAGATTCAGGCTAATCATCAAATGACACCAGATTCAATAGGAATGATAGTATCTTATCTAATAGAGTTATTTGCTGACTCTAAAAAAGTATTAACAATTACAGATATTTGTGTAGGTACAGGGAACTTACTTACTGATATTTATAATAATTTAGATAAGCAAAACAAAAATATTCAAGCTTATGGAATAGATAATGATGATACGCTATTAGCTTTAGCAAGTATAAGCACGCAATTCCAAAAGCAAAATATTGAACTATATCATCAGGATGCTATAGAAGAGTTGTTAATCCCTAAAACGGATTTAGTAGTTGGAGATTTGCCGGTTGGATATTATCCAATAGATGACAAAGTGAGTGACTATATCACCAAAAATAATGATGGACATTCATATGCTCATTATGTATTAATTGAAAAATCTATAAGGCAATTAAAAGAAGATGGAATAGGAATATTTATTGTACCTAGAGGGATTTTTGAAGTAAAAGATTCGGTTAAATTGCTTAAATATATTCAAAAAGTTGGTTATTTGCAAGGATTATTAAACTTACCAACAGAATTATTTAATGATAAACAATCGATGAAATCAATTTTAGTTGTACAAAAGAAGGGAAATAAGGCTAAACAGGCAGAAGAAGTATTATTGGGCGATTTCCCTAGCTTTAAAAAACAAGAGGAATTTAAAAAATTTATAAATGAAATAGTAAGTTGGGCAAAGAAAAATATTTATTTTAATTAGAAAAAAGGAACTATAATTTCAATAATTTGGATTTATAGTTCTTTTTTTATCTAAAAGTGAATTAAATTCAACTATAAATGAAATAGTTGAATTTTACTAAAATAAAAAAATGTTTTAAACTGGATAGTATTGAATATTAATGAATTGGAGATATATTGATATGAACAAAGAAAATAAAGGATATGCAAGAAATTTAAAAAGTAGACATATCCAATTAATAGCATTAGGAGGGACGATAGGAACTGGACTATTTTTAGGATCAGGAAAGTCTATCCACTTAGCAGGCCCATCTATTGTTTTAGCATATTGTATAACAGGGTTAATATGTTTCTTTCTGATGAGAGCAATGGGGGAACTTCTTTTATCAGATTTAAATACACATTCTTTTATAGATTTTATTACTAAATATTTAGGAGAAAAAATAGGTTTTATAGCTGGGTGGACATATTGGATTTGTTGGATAACGATTGCTATGGCAGATGTTACGGCAACAGGTCTATATATAGAATATTGGTTCCCTAATATACCACAGTGGGTTCCAGGATTAGTTGCAGTAGTTGTATTGTTATCTTTGAATTTAGTTACAGTGGGGCTATTTGGAGAAACAGAATTTTGGTTTTCTTTAATCAAAATTATTGCTATCATTGCACTAATTGTTTCAGGAATTGCGATGGTTATAGTTAGTTATAAGACACCGGTAGGACATGCTACTTTAGGGAATTTGTATAGTTATGGGGGATTATTTCCAAAAGGCTTAAAAGGATTTTTGCTATCTTTCCAAATGGTGACTTTTGGCTTTATTGGAATTGAAATGGTTGGAATTACTGCTTCAGAAGCAGAAAATCCCAAAAAAGTTATTCCAAAGGCTATTAATGAAATTCCGTTAAGAATAATTATTTTTTACGTAGGGTCTTTACTAGCAATAATGTCCATATATCCATGGAATTCCATCTCAATAAATGAAAGCCCCTTTGTACAAGTATTTCAGAATATAGGTATAACTTTTGCTGCTGGAATTATAAACTTTGTTGTATTGACAGCTGCATTATCGGCTACTAATAGTGCATTATTCAGTACCGGAAGAATGTTATTCTCGCTTAACTGGGGTAAAAAGGGAAAATTCGCAAAAAAAATGAGCACATTGTCCAGACAACAAGTTCCAGCGAATGGTTTAATTTTTTCTGCTATTATAATAGCAATAGCAGTATTAGCTAACTTTGTAGTATCTAATACATCTTTATTTACATTTGTGTCTAGTGTTGCGACAACTTGTTTCTTATTTATTTGGGGCGCAATTGTTGTATGTCATTTGGAATTTAAAAAGCAACAAAAGAAACAAAACATTCCTGAGGGAGAATTTAAATTACATTTTCATCCATGGACTGATTATTTAGTGTTGGCTTTCTTAATATTCGTAGGAGTAATAATGTGCTTGGAAAAAACAACATTATTTGCTTTGATAGCTGCGATTGCTTGGTTTGTAATGTTATATATGATTAGTAGTATTAAAAAAAGAAATTAGGATTCAACAGAATTAGAAATACGCTAAGTATTTTTAATTCTGTTTTTTTATTTTATTATTATAATAATATGTTAATAACTAACTAGGAGAGTATGAAATGAAATATTTTACTGCAGATACACATTTTTTCCATAAAGAGTTGATACATGATACACGATTTGCTAATAGAATGTTTTTTTCAGTAAATGATATGAATAATACAATAGTTGAAAATTGGAATAGTGTTGTTAATGATAATGATACGGTTTATCATTTAGGAGATATAGCACTTATAAATAGTAAAAAAGAAGATTTAAAAAGAGTATTGGAAATATTGAAGAAATTAAAGGGGCAAATTGTATTTTTGAAGGGAAACCATGATTCAAGAGCATTATTTAAATTTATAGATAAAAATAATGTTATTTTACCTGATGGAAGAATGAAATTTACTTTTATAGATGTTGGCTTAATTTTAAAATTAAATCATTATCAATTATTTTTAACTCATTATCCATTATTGGTAGGACCATCTAAAAATAGAGTTAATGTTCATGGACATATTCACCATTCCAGTGTAAATTCACCGTGGAATATTAATGTTGGAGTTGACTCAGCAGATATAGATTATTTAATTAATAAACTACCATTTGGAACACCTATATCAGAAAAGAATTTATTTAAGATTATAGAGGCTAAGTTAATAGATCATAAAAAAAGATGGTAGATGAGAAAGAAACTTGTAAGAGTGGGAATATAAGGTATATAATTAACTGATGATTTTAAGCTAGGAGGAATTGATTTTTGAATAGCGAAAGAAAAGAAAGGCGGGAAGTACAACTTGCAAAAAAGGCTGAAACTATCGAAGCAGCAGCAAGTGAAGTATTAGTAATTAACGAGACCCGAATAAAAATTGATGGGAGACCTTATGATTTAGTTGAGAATTATCATGAAGGTTTTAACGCAGAACGATTAGGTGAGAGATTTAGCCAAATTTTGACTAAATATGATTATATTGTAGGTGATTGGGGATATGATCAATTAAGATTACGTGGTTTTTATGAGATTGGTAGCAAGAAAGGATCACCTTATCAAAGTATAGAGAGGCTAGATGATTACTTATATGAATATTGTAATTTTGGTTGTTCCTACTTTATTCTTCATAATCTTGAAGTGCAGACACCAGAGCCAATACCTGCTAATATTAGGAAGAAGAGTTCAAAGAGAAAATCACAATCTAGTTCTAAGAAACATAACTCTAAAAATAATGTATTCACAAATGAAAAGAGATATAATATACGATCACAGAAAAATAAGAAAAATGCTCATTTGAAGTCTGTATCAAAGAAAAATACAAAGCATAGACATTTTACAATTAGGCAAAAATAGGGAGAATTTTATGGATTTAGAAAAGTATAAAGGATACCTGATAGATTTAGATGGAACAATGTACAAAGGAAAGATAAAAATTCCTGCAGCCAAGAGATTTATAGAAAGATTACAAGAGAAAGATATTCCATTTCTATTTTTAACCAATAATAGTACTCAAACTCCGGAAGCTGTAGTAGAAAATTTAGGAATGAATTTTGATATTCATGTTGGTGTAGAAAATGTATATACTACAGCATTGGCAACAGCTGATTATGTAGCTGATTTAGATGAAAATAAAAGAAAAGTATATGCAATTGGAGAACTTGGTTTAAAGCAAGCATTGATGGATAAAGGATTCCGCTTTGAAGAGGTTACTCCTGATTATGTTGTAGTAGGTTTAGACTATGATGTTACATATCATAAATTCGAATTAGCTACATTGGCTATTAAGAGAGGAGCAAAATTTATAGGTACTAATCCTGATACTAATTTGCCAAATGAAAGAGGCTTAGTGCCAGGAGCAGGTTCCGTCATTGCTTTAGTTGAAAGAGCAACACAGCAAGTGGCGACTTATGTTGGAAAACCTGAAAAAATAATTATGGAAAAAGCATTGAAAAAGATGAATATGAAAGCTGATGATGTAATTATGGTTGGGGATAATTATAATACTGATATTAAAGCAGGAATAGCTTCGGATATAGATACATTATTGGTATATACGGGAGTCTCTACTAGAGAAGATGTAGCAAAAGAAAAAATTAAGCCAACATATGAAATTAATAGCTTAGATGAGTGGCAATAATGATTAGATCTATATGGATAGAAAGAGTAATATTACTACTATTTGGCGTAATATTATTCTTTTTTGTATTATCTTTGGCAATAAGTATCACTATTAATTCAGATTGGTTATACTATATTTTTATAAAGTTAGAGCACTTGGATAAAAAAGTTTTTTTAACTAGTAATGAGTTGTGGCATGAATATAAAACAATTTTATATTATTTGAATTTTCCTTGGATAGAAACGTTACATACTAAATTACCACTATCTGTTAGCGCGATACATCACTTTGAAGATGTAAAAAAATTATTTGAATTTAACTACATTGTTTTATTAATTACTTCAATAATGATTGGAATTATGTGGCGAAGAATTTTTACAAAAACAGAATGGTGGAATTTATTAAATTTATTTAAAGTATCAAATATAATTATTTTAATGTTGGTATGTATAGTTTGCTTGGACTTTTCAAATGCATTTATAGTATTTCATCAATTGCTATTTAACAATAGAGACTGGATATTTAATCCGGCAAATACACCAATTATAAAAGCTTTACCAGAATTATTTTTTGAAACATGTTTTATTGAAATAGTAGTAATTTTTGAATTGGTTATGTATACATTCAATTGGTTTTTAAAAAATAGATTAAGGCGAGAATAGGAACGTAAAAGTTTTGTACAGTAAAAAAACGGATAGTGGATCCATTTTTGAATCTACTATCCGTTTTTTTAGTATATAAATAAAATTATTATTAATTTTTTGAAAGTTTACTTTTGAGAGCTCCTACAATAGCAGGAATTAAAGAAACTACAATTATTCCAATAATAACTAAGGAAAAATGTTCTTTAACAACCGGAATATTACCAAAAAAGTATCCGGCACCACAACAAATGAGAACCCAAGCTGTTGCTCCTAGTAAATTATATTTAATGAAAGTAGAATATTTAACTCCTGTACCACCAGAAACAAAAGGAGATAAGGTTCTGATAATAGGCATAAATCTTGCTAATGAGATAGCAATGCCACCATGTTTTTCAAAAAATGCTTCAGTTTTCTTCATGTTTTCTTCTTTAATAAATTTACCAAAAAAGTGATGTTGTGAAACAGAGCGTCCAACTTTATGACCAATGAAATAGTTTAGTGAGTCGCCAGTAACAGAAGCAAGCCAAAATAGTATAATAAAAAGCCAAATATTTAGATGATACTCACTACTAGCTGATAGAGCGCTAGCAGCAAATAATAGAGAGTCACCAGGTAAAAATGGCATTATAACGGCACCTGTTTCGATAAAAATAACTCCAAAAACAATTAAATAAGTTAAATTACCAAAGCTATTAACAATATTAACTAAATGTGCATCGATGTGTAGAATGAAATCAATTAAAAAGTTCAAGGTACTTACTCCTTAATAAGTTATTTGAAAATTAATAATACCATATAAAAAAGAAAATAATTAGTTATTTTCTTTATTTTTAATATTTTTAACAAGTTGAGTACTATGTTTTGGCTGAATTTTTTCAGGATAAAGTGATTCCAATGCGTTATTAACAGCCATAGGTGCTTCTCCCATACCAACGGCTATCAAATCTATTCTACCAGGATAATTAGCAATATCTCCAATAGCATAAACATTTTGAAGATTTGTTTCTAATTTGGAATTAACAGGGATTAAATTATTTTTGGTGGTTATTAGATCTAAATCCCATGACTTTAAAATGCTATTGTTAGACATAAAACCATAATTTACTAATAAAGCATCTACTGATAATTCAACAGTATCTTTAGTACGTACTTTTTTAAGTTGTATAGTAAGGTTATTATGAGAATTGTCTGTACTAAGATTATCTATAGTGTAAGGGGTCATTATTTTTGAACCAGACTCTTTTAACTTATCTACATTTGATTCCATAGCTCTAAATTGATTTCTACGATGAATGACAATAGTATCTTTTGCAATAGTATTTAATTCTAATGCCCAATCTATAGCTGAATCACCACCACCTGCAATAGCAATAGTTTTGTTCTCAAATATTGATGGATCGTTGACAGTATAAAATAATTTATCATTTTCTAGTGCTTCGGTATTCGCTATTCTAAGGCGACGTGGTTCGAATGAACCAATTCCGGTAGAAATAATAATAGATTTACTATAACTGATTCTATTATTAGTAATTATTTTAAATTGGTTTTTCTCAGTTTTTTGAATATTTAAAACAGGACTATTAACATATACGTCAACATTAAATTGCTGTAATTGTGTATTTAAATTTCTAATTAAGTCTTTACCGGAAATGGAACTAAATCCAGGAATATCGTAGATTGTCTTTTCTGAGAACAAAGCTTGAGGTTGTCCTCCAAGTTGTCCTAAACTTTCAAGTAATTGGACTTTGGCTGAACGCATTCCTGCATAAGTAGCGGCAAACATACCAATAGGGCCACCACCAATAATAGAAATATCATATAAGTTATCTTCAGGCATAAATTACCCTCCTAAAAAATTACTAAGGATACAATAGCATAAATAAAAAATAAAATAAAATGGTAAAAGAACTGATAGTCAGTTATTATAGAATATAGAAATAAATGGGAGGTTAATATATGCGTTATCGTATAGGAATGATAATTGAAGGCAGAATAACTGGTATTCAACCATATGGAGCTTTTGTCAGTTTAGATAATCGTACTCAAGGATTGATACACATTTCTGAATGTCACCATGGATATGTAGATAACATTCGAAATTTTTTGAAAGTTGGGCAAATGGTAAGAGTCATGATAATAGATATCGATGAGTATACTGGGAAGATAAGTTTATCAATAAGATGCTTGGAAAAAGCTTTTGATTTTTCTAGAGAAAAAAGACGCCCAGGATTTAATCATCGAAAATATTGGACTAATAAGCATGTTCAAGAAGGGTTCAAGCCTATTTCTAAGAGAATGTCTAAGTGGATAAACGAGGCATTAGAAGATATTGAAAAAAATAAAAAAAACTATTGACGAGATATTAAAATCAAGGTATAGTATATATCGTTGTCTGTTACGAAAGACGACATCAAAAATAATTTTTAAATTGTTGTTGACATCAATTGATGTTGATGATATGATGTAAAAGCTGTCGCAAGATGAAAGTTATGAATATGATTTGAATTTTTATTCAAAGAAGTTCTTGACAAATATTCATCAAGTGATAAAATATAAAAGTCGCATCAAGCGATTTGGATATATGATCTTTGAAAACTAAACAAAGTTTCGATGAAACAAATGTGCAGGGCTTC